>Ga0172368_10002377_pt1 | contig 24068 bp, 17 predicted proteins | sample Lak11m_FD_114540 | JGI IMG/M metagenome (GOLD analysis project Ga0172368, IMG submission 114540) | Freshwater microbial communities from Kabuno Bay, South-Kivu, Congo - kab_022012_11m | ecosystem: Environmental > Aquatic > Freshwater > Lake | place: Democratic Republic of the Congo: South-Kivu...
AACGCGGCACAGCGGCCGATATCCTGCCCTGCCGACCCCCGTTCGACGGGGTCCATATGCGGAAGACCCCGGTTGGCCGATGAAACGCGTCGTTCCGGAATAGCCGCACCCACCTGTTTTCGAGGCCCGCACCTTTTCGGCGCGGCTCCGGCTACTGGCAGCAGGCGAACGTCGTCCAGTATCCGCCCGGGGCCCAGTAGCTGCCGGCGCTTTCGTTGTACCAGCCCCAGCCGGGCCACGCCGTACCCCAGCCCTTGCCGCAGCCGTAGTCGGTCTGGCCGAAGACCACCTGCCCGCCGCCGACGGCCCGCGCCTGGATGGTTCTGTCCGCCACGCAGGTCTTCCCGTACCAAGCGCAGATGGCGTTGCCGTTCTGGTCGCCGAGACTCGCGCCGCTGATCCCGTTGGAGAACTGCACTTTGTTCCAGTCGATGTTGCCGTTGGGACCCGCCGCCGCCGAGTAGAGCGATCCGCTGCTGCAGGAGACGGCCGAATTCGCCAGGAGGAAGAACGCCGGCGCCGCCATCGCCCGCTTGATGATCTGGGACGAATACGCGAGGTCGGCGCTGAGGCCTCCCGCGACGTCGAGCTTGAAGCCCGGGCTGGCGGTGCCGACGCCCACGTTGCCGTTCGCCAGAATGCGCGCCTTTTCCCCGTAGGTGCCTGCGTTCCAGGTGCCGAACACCATGTCGCCGGTTCCGCCCGTGGTGGCCGAGTCGGTCTTCACGCCGTAGACGGCCGCCAGGCGCTTGTCCGCGTTGGTCAGCCCCGTCGAGCCGAACACGAGGCCGCCCGCCGTGCGCGCGCCCGTCGTGTCCATGGTGAGCTCCACGATGCCCCATCCGTTGGAGCCCGTGCCCTGCACCTGCAGCACCCGCGGCGCGTCGCCGTCGCCGATGGAGCCGGGGCTCGTCGTGCCGATACCCACGTGAGTGCCGCCCACCGTCAGCGTCGTCGAGCCGGACAGGCCGATGCCCACCGTGCCGGCGTAGCTCGTCAGCAGCAGCCCGCGCCCGACGGATTCGATCCGGTTCGTCGCGCCGTCCCACTGTCCCAGCCCGAGCATGTTCGTGCCGTCGCTGACCATGAGACGCTTGCCCGGGCCGAACACCTCGAGCAGCGACCCGGGCGAGGTCGTGCCGACGCCCACGTTGCCCGTGCCGTCGACGGTCATCTTCGTGACCGAATTGATCTGGAAATGCAGCGGATTCGTGCGCCTCGAGTCGATGCGGTTGTTCAGGGACGAGCCCGTGATGACGAGGTCCTGGCTTCCGCCCGAGATGAGATCCAGCGCGACCGCGCCCGAGTCCGCGATGCTCAGGCGGCTCAGCGGGCTGGTCGTCCCGATGCCGACCCGCCCCGCGTCCGAAACGCCCTTGATCGCGAGCGTCCCGCCGTCGAAGAGCAGGTCGCCCGCGACGGACTCCTCGATCGCGAACGACTTCACGCCCGGCACGTCGAAGGTCAGGCGCGGCCCGGTCGAGTCCACGGCGATGAGATTGCCGTTGTACCAGGCATCCTTGCCTCCGGCATACAGATACCCCGTGGTGCCGACGGGACCGCCGCTCACGAAAAGCCTGTAGCTCCCCGGATCCGTGGTGCCGATGCCGACGGACGTGCCGGTGTCGTACACGGCCGACGAAGCCCCCAGTGCGGACGCTCCGTTCCATCGGGCGAGGTATCCGGCGGTGCCGCCGCCGGTCGGCCGGGCGGCAAGATCCGTGTCGAGGCCCGTCACGGCCGACTTCGGAATCGCCGTGAAATTCGCTCCGCTCAGGACGGGCGAGTCGGTCCACGACGGCGCGCCGGCGCCCCCGGAGACGAGCACGCGTCCGGCCGTTCCGACCGCCGCACCCAGTGCGCCCGCGTCGTTGCCGTAGAGCACGCCGCCGGCGGCGAGAGACGCGCTTCCCGTCCCGCCGCGCCCGACTCCGAGCGTGCCCGTGCCGATCCTGCCCGCGTCCAGAGAGGGAATGTCCGCGGCGTCGAGCGCGCGGAACGACGGCGCCGCGTCGGCTCCGCAGGCGGGTCCGGCGAAGACCGCGTTGGCCGCCGCGACCGCGGTTCCGATGCCCCCGCTCGCGACCGCCAGCGGCGTTCCGAACGACGGCGCGACGGAGAACGTCTTTGCACCGCCGACGGTCTGTGCGCCGCTCAGGTCGAGGTATCCCGGCGACAGGTCGCCGACGTCCGCGATGCCCAGCGACGCGGGCGCCCATCGGCTGCCGTCGAATCGCAGCACCTGCGACGACGAAGGAACCGTCGACGCAACCGGCACGCCGCGCAGCTTCGCCACCAGAGGAGTCGAAAGCGCGCCGGACAAATCGCCGCCGCACTGCGTCGAAGCCTCGTATTTCGCGTCGAACCGCACCCAGTCCGCAGACGACAGATACCCGTCGGCGGACGCATTGGCGACCGCCATGGATATGTTCGGGTCGGTCGTTCCGCCCCACACCGTCAGCGGCGCAACGCCGACCAGCGCGGTCAGCGTGCCTCCGGAATTCGCGTCGGGCTGCGGCTCCCACTGGGTGCCCGTCCACTTGAGCACCTGCCCGAAGGAAGGCGCGGTCGCCGACACCGTGCGCGACTGGAGCCTCGCCACGACCGGCGCGGCCAGCGCTCCGGACAAGTCTCCGCCGCATTGGGTCGAGGCATCGTATTTGGCGGCAAAGGCATTCCAATCGGCGGACGAAAGATATCCGTTCGCGGACGCACCTGCCTGCGAAATCGTCAGCACCGGCGCGCTCGCGGCATTGGCGACGCTCAGAGGGCCGCCCGCCGAGACGCTCGTCACGGTCCCGGCGCTGGGCGCGGCGCACCGCCACGCGGAATCGTCGCGCTGCAGAATCTGGCCGGCCGGGCAGGTCTGCAGGGCAATGGTCTGCATCGCCGCATCGACGGAAATGCCCTGTCCTGCCGTGTATCGCGCATTGCCGGCGAGGCGTCCGGTCCCGTCGACGACCGTCTGGCCCGACACTTTCAGCGAGGTCACGTTCGCCGATCCGCCGTTCACGCTCTGGGCCGCGAGTGCGTAGGCTACCGTGCCGATCTGCTGGCGCGGACTCAGGGTCTCGGCGCCGACGCGGATTTCGAGCCATCGGGCAGGGCCGTCGAACAGTCCCTCGGGCGGCGACGCCACCAGGCCGAGGAACGTCGAGTAGTAGCCCTCGGAAAGCCCCAGCGTCTGCGACTCCGTCCACAGGGCGCTGCCGCCGGTCTCGGCGGGGTAGACGCCGAAGGTGACGGTCGCGGTGCCGCTCTGGGCGGTCCCGTCGGCGCGCAGCAGGCGTCCCTGGAATCCGAGCACGTGCGGCACCTGGGCGAGCGCGGGTGCGGCGGCGAGGATTGCGATCGAAATCGCGGCGAAAAGACCGGGAATGCGGGCCATGGGCGGCTCCGGAACGCGGCGGCGGCGATCCGGTAGTGCCGACGGAGCGCGTTTTCGGCTGGATTGAAGCACGAAATCCGCACGGCAGCAATGCTGCAGCTTCGTTTCATGTCATCGGCAGCGCAGGCGGCGGGTGCGCGCCGGGAGCCGTCGATCGCGACAGCGCTGTCGCGCCGGCTCTCCGCCACGCTGCCTGTGCCGCGCGGTTGATCGCCGGATCGCTGCATTTCGTGGCGATTCCGCGCGGCACGGCTCGTGCAGCCCCGCCTCCGTCCCTTTCGGGAGGCGAGCATGGAAACGAAGCGGTCGGCATTCTGCGGGTTGGCCGGAGCCCTTGTGTTGTGCGGTTCGCTGGCGGGGTGCGCGGACGGGTCGGGGATGGGGGCGACCCCCGGCGGCGTCAAGGACATGAAGCTGGCGCGCGAGCTCGTGGCGAACGGCCAGGTGCCGCCGCCGGATGCGCTCCTCGTCGAGGGCATGTTCTCGGAGCACGACCTTGCGCTGGAAGGACCCGCGTGCGACCGGACCCTGTGCCTGCGCGGCGCGCTCGGAGCGGCGCCGGCGCTTGACGGCGCCGACTCCGCGTGGCTCCAGGTCGGGCTGTCGTCGAACGTGGACCCGGAAGCGTTCCAGCGCCCGCCGCTCGCGCTGGTCTTCACCGTGGACGTGTCGGGATCGATGGGATGGAACTACTCGCAGGGGCAGAACGAATACCCGACCCCGGGCGAGCTGGCGCGCATGCTCATGCGAGCCGTCGCGGCGAAGCTGACCGGAGACGACCGCGCGGCGGTCGTGGCGTACGGCTCGGACGCCGAGACGGTGCTGGGGGCGGTCGCCGGGAGCGACGCGCGCCTTCGCCGCGCGATCGATTCGCTCGAAGAGGGCGGCTCGACGAACATGGAGGCGGGCATGACGCTCGCGTACCAGGTCGCGCGCGGGATGCGCGGCGGCGGGCGCGAAGTGCGTCTGGTCCTGTTCACCGACACGCAGCCGAACGTGGGTGCGACCGGCAGCGGCGCCTTCCGCGCGCTGGCGGAGCAGGGCGCCGCCGATGGCATCGGGCTCACCGTGATGGGACTCGGGCTCGGCCTCGGGGCGGAGACGACCGCTGCCATGTCGCAGCTTCGCGGTGGAAACGCTTTCACGCTGACGCGGCGCTCGGAAGTGGACGACCTGATGGCCGAAAGCTGGCCGTTCCTCGCGGCTCCTGTCGCGTTCGACCTGTCGCTGGACCTGGTTCCCGGTTCGGGGTTCGCGGCGGTCGAGAGCTACGGCTTCCCGCCGGATCCGTCCGCCGGCAGCCGGCCGACCCTGAGCGCGAGCACAGTGTTCCTGAGCCGCCGGCGCGGAGCGCTGCTCGTGCGCCTGCAGCCGGGCGCGCAACCGATCGAGTCCGCGCAGATCGCCGGAACGCTGGCCTACGCCACGCCCGACGGCCGGCGGATCACGCAGGACCTGGGGCTTTCGTTCGACTCGTCCTTCGCGCGCGACGCCGGCGGCAGGTATTTCCAGCAGCATTCGGTGGGGCGTGCCGTGGCGCTCGCGATGCTGGTCGCAGGCATGAAGCAGGCGGCCGAGCACTACACGAGCGAGCGGGCGGAGGCCGTGGCAGGCATGGAGCGCACAGCCGCCCGCTTCCACGAGGAGGCCGCGGCGCTCGCGGACGAGGACCTGCAGCCCGAAATCGACTTCACCGACGCGCTTCTGCGGCTGATGCGCCAGGGCGCGCCGCAGGGGACGCTCTACGGGATGCGCGGGACGTGAGCCGCGGAACCTACGCCGTCGGCCGCGCGGGCGGGGGCGCGCTCTGTTCTTTCGCGGGCGCGTCCAGGTTCTCCATGCGCGTGGAGCCCTCGAAGACGACGCCGCGGTCGACGACGAGCACGGGCGTCTGCACCGTGCCGCGCACGCGGGCCGGCGGGTGCATCTCGACCAGCTCGCGGGCGCGCACTTCGCCCGCCACCTCGCCGTGGACTACCAGCGTGCCCACGTCCACGCGCCCCTGCACGCGCCCTCCCTCGCCCACGACGAGCGTGTCCTTCGAACGGATGTCTCCGACGAAGACGCCCTGGACCTGGACCGTCCCCTCGAAGGCGAGCTTGCCCTCGAAATAGCTGGCGCGTCCCAGGAGCGTGATGAGCTCGGCGCCTCCCGACGCGGTCCCGGCGCTGCGCTCGGCGGCGGGCTCGGGCAGCGCTTTCTTCGAAAGGTTCATGGGCTCTCCTTCCCGTCGGGATCGGCCAAGGCGGCCGGCGAACGCTGTGCGGCATCCAGCAGCCGCTCCAGCAGGGCCCGGCCCTGCGCGGCGGATTCGAACGGCAGCACGACTTCGCCGCCCTCGCCGGGCAGAACGCGCACGCGGCACGGACGGTCCAGCGCCTGCGCGAGCGAGGCGGCGAGTGCCTCGAGCTCCGCCGCCGGCCGGCCCCGGCGTTGCCGCCCGGAGCTCTTCTTCAGGCGCGCGACGGCTTTTTCGGTCGCGCGAACGCTCCAGTCGCCGGCGACGGCGCGCGCCGCGAGCCTCGTCAGCTCGGCCTCGTCGTCGACTCCCAGCAGCACCTTGGCGTGTCCGGCCGACAGCGCCCCGCCGGCCACCGAGGCCCGCACCGGCTCGGGCAGCCGCAGCAGACGCAGCGAGTTGGCGATGGTGGGCCGCTCGCGGCCGACGCGCCGGGCCAGCTCCTCCTGCGTGAGCCCGTGCTCGCTGATGAGGCGGTGGTAGGCGTCGGCCTCCTCGATGGGGTTCAAGTCCTCGCGCTGGATGTTCTCGACGAGCGCCAGTTCGAAGGCCTCGGCGTCGGTGGTGTCGCGCACGATGGCGGGCACGCGCTCCAGCCCCGCCTCGCGCGCCGCCCGCCAGCGCCGCTCGCCCGCGATGATCGTGAAGCCGCCGCCGGGCGCCCGCCGCACGAGCAGCGGCTGCAGGATTCCCTTGGACCGCACCGACGCGGCCAGCTCCCGCAGCGCATCCGGATTGAAATCGCGGCGCGGCTGGGCGTTCTCGGGCGCGAGCTCGTCGGTACGGAGCTGCACCAGCCCGCGCTCGGGAGCCGCGGCAAGCAGGGCGCCGAGCCCCCGGCCGAGTGCCTGGCGCCGGTTGCCGGCGGCCGCCGTGCGCGTTTCACCCTGTGCCGTTGGCCGCGAAGGCTGCGTCATGGCTGCCGTGCGCCCGCGCTAGGCGGCGGGGCGCGCCCCCTTGCGTTTCCAGCGTTTCAGCAGGTCGTCGGCGAGCCCCAGGTAGGCCTGGCTGCCGCGCGAGTCGATGTCGTAGAGCAGCACGGGCCGGCCGAACGACGGCGACTCGCTCAGGCGCACGTTGCGCGGCACGACGCGGTCGAAGACGCGCGGGCCGAAGTGGCGGCGGATCTCCTCGGCCACCTGGTGGGCCAGGTTGTTGCGCGCGTCGAACATGGTGAGCAGCACGCCCTCCAGCGCCAGGGAGGGGTTGAGCGAGCTGCGCACCAGCTCGACGGTGCGCATGAGATGGCTGACTCCCTCCAGCGCGTAGTACTCGCACTGGACGGGCACGAGCACGCTGCCGGCCGCCGCGAGCGCGTTCACGGTCAGCAGACCGAGCGACGGTCCGCAGTCGACCAGGATGACCGGGAAACGCGCGCGCAGCGGCTCGAGCGCCTGCGACAGCCGGAATTCGCGCTTCTCCATCGAAACCAGCTCGATTTCGGCCCCGGCAAGGTCGTGGGTGGACGGGCAGAGCCACAGGTGCGCCAGCTCGGTGTGCACGAGGCAGCGGTCCATGGGCTCGCGCCCGAGCAGCGCGTCGTACACCGTGGGCGCCTCGCGTCCGGGCGGGCAGCCCAGCCCGCTGCCGGCGTTGCCCTGCGGGTCCAGATCCACGAGCAGCGTGGGCACCTCCGCGGCGGCCAGCGACGCTGCCAGGTTGACGGCGGTCGTGGTCTTTCCGACGCCTCCCTTCTGGTTGCAGACGGCGACGATGCGGGACACGGGCCCTCCGGAGCCGGGGCGGACGCAGCCGCCGGACCGTCCTTACCACAGTCGCCGCGGTCGCCGCGCGGGCGCCGCTTTTCGGCTGCCCGGCAGCGGAGACAAAGGAAGGAGCCCGGCACGGAAGTGCCGGGGCCTGGCACTTCCGCCGCTCGAATCGATCGGCGCGCCGGGTCGGAACGTCGCCCCGCGCTGGCGTGTCCGGCGACGGCTGCTTCGGGCCCCGGCATCCGCTCATGGTGAGCCTGTCGAACCACCGTGCCGGGCTTCTTTTCGGCCGTTTCCGGACGGATCCAGGCAAGGCGGGGACCGCGAGCGGCGCGGGTGCCCAACGGTTTTCGGGGGGGCCTGCTGGAACGGGTGGGATGGGCAGTCCGTCCCGCGCGGCGCTGCCTGCGAATCGAGCACTGCAATGGCCGCGCGGGGGGACTGGCCGTCCAGTGGACGGCGGCTTGTCCGCCCGTCCGTCGGCAGCGGTTGATCGAGCGATCTTCGGCCGACGGCGTGCGTCGGACGGGCAGCCCACCGTGCGCGCGAGGCCCGCACTGCCGACAGGCCAGGTCCGTGGCGCGGCGCACGGAGGGACTGCCCATCCCACCCGCTCGATCGGGGGCCCCCGATTCCGTTGGGCACCCGAGCGGCGCGCCGGCCGTGACGCGGCATCCGCCGGCTGATACATTGCGCACCCTGCCGGCGACGGAAGGGGCGCCGGGTCCACGGGAGCGAAGATGACCCGCACATCCGCACGCGCCGCCCTGCCGGCGGTCGCGGCAGTGGGGCTCGCGTCGGCGACGGCCGGTGCCTACGTCATCGGGGCGCCGAGCGTCTTCCGGCGCTTCGCGGAGAAGCAGGCGTTCGACCCGCCCGCACCCGTGACTCTGGTGGGGCGGGCGTTCCTGGCCGACCCGGGGGCGGGCGGGACCGAGACCGAGGTTCCGATTCGCATGGACCTTGCCGGGCCGTCCGGATGCCGCGCGCAACTCGAGCTGCCGGGCGGCACGGCGACCGCCTCCATGGAGAAAGGGAAGTTCGCCGGCGGGTCGAATCCCGCTCTCGACGCGGCGGTAGCCCTCGGCTGCCCGCTTGCGAGCCTTCGCGGCCAGCCGGCTGTGGACGTCGAGGCCAGGCTCGCGAAAACCGCCGCCGGCATGGGCATCGACGCCACGCTCGTGTCGTTGTCGCGCCTGGGGCGGCGGCCCGCGTGGATTGTGGGCGCCCGGCCGCAGGACCCCGAGCGGCCGCAGCTCTGGTTCGACAAGGAGTCGAGCCGTCCGGTCCGGGTCGTCGGAAAGGTGGCCGGCCGGCTCTGGGACGTGCGGTTTCTGGACCCTGCCTCGCTGGCGACGCGGGGCACGCACCCTCGCATCGTCGAGGTCTGGCAGGGCCGCGATCGGCTCCTGGCCATCCATCTCATGACCACCGGCGCGGAAGGGGCCGCCGCCCCGCGCGCCCTGGACGAAACCGGCGCCGACGACGCCGAGTAGTCGGCTGCTGCCATGCCGGACGCGAGACAGAAACCCCGTCTCGTCGAGGTGGTGGCTCTCGGAGGAGCCCCGGGCTCGTGGACCTACGAGGTTCCCGATGCCCTGCAGGTTCCCGTCCTCGAGGGTCGTCGCGTCCTCGTCCCGTTCGGAACGGGGTGGCGCACCGGTGTCGTCGTCGGGCCTTGCCCGCACGGTCCCGAGCAGGCAAGGATTCGCCCGATCAGCCGCCTGCTGGATGAAGGGCCGCTTCTGCTCCCGGAGATTCTGGCGCTCGCGAAGTGGGCGGCCGACTACTACGCCGTGCCGCTCGGAGCCGCTCTGCGGCCGGCGCTGCCCCCGAACGCGGAGCTGGAGCAGATCGCGCAGCCGGCGCTCACCGCCGCCGGACGCTCGGCGCTCGGCGGTGCCGAAACGCGACCGCCGCTGCGCCGGATGCTGCGCGCCGTCGACACCGGCGAGAGTCGGCTCCTGACTGCTGCCGCGATCCGGAGGCTCGAGCGGGACGGGTTCGTCCGGCTCCAGTGGGAAACCGCCGACGGCGCGGCTGCCCCCATGGTCGAGGTGGCGGTGCGTGCCGCCGGCGACGACACCGCGGTACCCGCGCACCATCGCGTGCGACGGGCCGTATGGGAGCTGCTTCTGGAGCGCGGGCGGATCCCCGTCGCGGAGCTGCGCAGGGCCGTCCCGGGCGCGGGGGAGGCGGTCCGATCCCTGACGCGGCAGGGCCTCGTGCGCGTCGAGAGCGTGCCCGAGGACGGCGGCGGCGCAGGGCAGGCCGCGCCTGCGCAGGTCGTCCCCAACCCGGGCCAGACGGCGGCGCTGGAACGGCTTGAAAAAGCCTTGGAAACGGGCCGGGCGGCGACGTTCCTGCTCGAGGGGGTCACGGGCAGCGGCAAGACGGAAGTCTACCTGCGGCTCATCGCGAAAGCGCGCGCGGCGGGACGCGGAGCGCTGGTGCTCGTGCCCGAGATTGCGCTCACGCCGCAGCTCGCCGCGCGATTCCGCGCCCGGTTCGGGCCCGAGGTCGCGGTGCTGCACAGCGGGCTGACGGAGCGCGGCCGGCTCTCCGAATGGCACCGGGTCCGCCGCGGCGCGGCCCCCATCGTCGTGGGCGCGCGTTCGGCCGTGTTCGCGCCGCTGGAAAGGCCCTCCGTCATCGTGGTCGACGAGGAGCACGACGGCTCGTTCAAGCAGGAAAGCGGCCTGCGCTACAGCGGGCGCGACCTCGCCGTCGTGCGCGGGCAGCTTGCGCAGGCGCTCGTCGTGCTGGGAAGCGCGACGCCGTCGCTCGAAACCCTGCAGAATGCAGCCACCGGCCGCTACGGGCACCTCCGGCTGCCCGAGCGCGTGGACGGGCGGACCCTGCCCGAGGTGGAGATCATCGACCTGCGGGGACGCAGCGCCGCGGCTCCCGCGAACGCCGTGGTGCCGAGCAACCTGCTTTCCGTGCGGCTCCTGGACGCTCTGCGCGAAACGCTATCGCGGGGCGAGCAGTCGATCGTGTTTCTGAATCGGCGCGGCCATTCGACCGCGGTGCTGTGTCGCGACTGCGGCGAGGTGCTGCGGTGCGAGAGCTGCTCGGTCGCGATGACGTGGCACGAACGGGGCCGGCGTCTGGTCTGCCACTACTGCGGCGCGCGGCGCGGAGCGCCGGAAGTCTGCGCGGCCTGCGGGTCGGTGCGGCTGCTGTTCACAGGCGCAGGCACCGAGAAGCTGGAGGACGAGCTCGCGCGGGCCGTGCCGGGCGCGCGGCTGGCGCGTCTTGACCGCGACTCCGCGTCCACGGCGCAGAAGCTCGACCGCGTGCTCTGCCGCTTCGCGCGCGGCGAGATCGACATCCTGGTCGGCACGCAGATGGTGGCCAAGGGGCACGACTTCCCGAACGTGACGCTGGTGTGCGTGCTGCTGGCCGACGCGGCGCTGAACCAGCCGGATTTCCGCTCCGCGGAGCGCACCGCGCAGCTTCTGACCCAGGTGGCGGGTCGGGCCGGGCGTGGCGATCGGCCGGGGCGGGTGCTCGTGCAGACGTTCGCACCCGAGGCGCCCGCCATCGCATCCGTGCGGGGACACGACTATGCGTCCTTCGCGCGGGCAGAGGCCGACGAGCGCCGGACCGTCGGCTATCCGCCCTTCCGCCGCCTGTGCCTGGTGCGCGTGGACGGCGAGCGCGAGCAGGAGGCGGAACGCATCGCGTCGGTGCTGGCGCGACATCTGCGGGAGCTGGAAGGGCCCGGACTCGAGCTGCTCGGTCCCGCGCCGTCGCCGCTGGCCCGGCTTCGCGGCAGATGGCGCTTTCAGATTCTCCTCAAGGCCGCGCGCCCGGCCCTCGTGGCGGCCGCCGCGGCGCATCTGCAGCGCGGCCCGAGGGTCCCCGACGCCGTGCGCGTGATCGTGGACGTGGACCCCGTCGACATGCTCTGACCGGATCATCCGAACCGCCGTGGACGTGGAACGGGGCCTGCCTATCCGGTTGGCACATTCGGACAGCGGTTGGTCGGGGTGGGTAGGACGGGCGTGCCCGTCGCCGGCGGCTGGCCGGAGCGCACGATGGGCCAACCGGATAGCCAGGCGGGGTCGGCGCTCAGCACCGAGAGCAGCACGACGGCGGGCAGCACAGCAACCTCCATCGGCATCTTGGCTCCGCCAGCGGGCACCTGCGCCGGCGCGGCCGGCGCGAAGCGGCGCAACGGGCGCGGCGCCGAACGGCGAGAAGCGGCGTGCGCCGGCCGATATGTTCTAAGTCAATAGTATAGTAGCTCGAGCTAGTTTCCGCGCCCGCCCGGCCCGCTACAGGATCTTCGCGACCAGATCCGCGTGCGGACGCGCGATGACCTCGCTCCAGAGCAGCAATCCCGACTCGGCCTGCAGGATGTCCACGGCCGCGGCGACCGACGCCTCGACCTCCGCGAGCGTGCCGGTGAGGGTGAAGAAGGACTTTCCGGCCATGCCGCGCGCGAGCCGCAGCTCGATGAGCCGCACGTCGGCCTTCTTGCACGCGGCGTCCGCGGCCACGATGCCGGCCGTCGCCGAGAACGTCTCCACGACGCCGAGCGCGTCCACCTCGTGCAGGTCGGATGCCGCGGCGATGGCGGGCATGAGCTGCGGATGCGCGTTGGGCAGCAGTAGCCTGTCCACGACCGACTCGCCGGCGAACGCCAGTCCGGCCTCGTACGCCTCGCGCGCCGGATCGGTCATGCCCGCGACCACCACGAGGAACTTTCCGGGGCAGATCGTCGCCGCTTCGAGAATGCGCACCGGTGCCCGCTTGGCCATCACATCCGCCGTGCGCATGCCGCGCGCGATGGACAGCAGCTCGATGGCCGCGACGGCCGGCTCGTCGAGGGTCGTCGGATCGGGCGCGTTCATGGCTGGCTCCTGACGATCTCGACGATGCCGCCTTCCACTTTCGTCACAACGCCGTCGATGGACGCGTGTACGCGCGCGCCGAGCGTTCCCGGAGGGATCTCGCCCACGACGTCGCCGCGCCGCACGCTCACGCCGGGACGCACCACCAGCCTCGCGGGCGCGCCCGTGTGCTGCAGCAGCGGGATACGCACGCGCGGCACCTCGGCGACCTCGGGGTCGAAGTCCCAGCCCTGTTCCGCGTACGCCGAAAGGCCCAGGCGCGCGACCAGCCGCGGCAGCGGCACGAGCCTGCCTCGACGTGCCGGGTTCGGCGCTTCGACGGCGCGCTTGTGCGGGTTCGCGATCTTCTCCTTCGCAAGCCGATCCTTCGTGTGCGCGTAGACCTTGCGCGGCGACAGCCCCAGCGGGCATGCGTACGTCTCGCACACGCCGCACAGGCAGCACAGGTACGCGCTCGTCGTGTGCTCCGGGGGCGACTTCATGAAGCCCTCGTGGTTCGTGGCGCGCATGACCAGGTGCGGGCGGATGGCGTGACCCAGCAGATGGCGCGGGCACAGGTCGGTGCAGAACCGGCACTGGCAGCAGACGCTCTTCGCCAGGCGCAGTTCGCGCTCCATCGGCACGGACTTGCGCCGCACCAGCGGATGGCTGCGCGACAGAACGAGCAGGCCGCCCGAGCGCTTCGTCAGCGGCGTGTCCGGATCGCTCACCGGCGCGCCCATCATGGGGCCGCCGTCGACGAACGCCACGTCGTCGGACGACGCTCCTCCGGCGAGCGCGACCGCATCCCCCACGGTCGTGCCGATGGGCAACACAACTGTGCGCGGGCGTTTCACATCCCCGACGATCGTGACCGGCCGGCTCGTCACCGGCTCGCCCGACGCGGCGGCGCGCGCCACCTGGCCCAGCGTCACCACGTTCGACACGACGCACGAGACCGCGAGCGGAATGCCGCCCTCGGGCACGATGCGTCCCGTCACCTCGTGCACGATGACCTGCTCGTCGCCGGCCGGGTAGAAGTTGCCCAGCTCGAATATTTCTATCGACGGATACTTCGCGGCGGCGGCGCGCACGTGCTGCACGAGGTCGCGGTAGTGGCCCTTCAGCGCCAGCACGGTGCGTTTCGCGCCGGTCGCCTGCGCCAGCAGCGTCAGCCCGCCGAGGACCTCGGCGGTCCGGTGGCGCAGGACGAGCTTGTCGCCGCGCAGCAGCGGCTCGCACTCGGCGCCGTTGGCGATGACGGTGTCGACCTTCGCGCCGAACTTGACGTGCGCGGGAAACCCGGCGCCGCCGGCGCCCACGACGCCGGCGTTGCGGATGGTCTGGACGAGGTCGCCCATCGATCGCGCCTAGCGCGCGTGCTTCGAGTCGACGGGGGGCTGCGCCGCGCCGCCCAGCTCCGCGTTGAGCTTGTCCAGGATGCCCATGGCGGCCGCCGCGGCGGAGTCGACCTCGGACTCGGTGCCGGACATGACGAGGCGGCCCGTGGCGCCGAAGGGCGTTATCTGCACGAGCTTCACGTTCGCGGCCTTGAGCCCCTCGTTGCACGCGATGGTGAGGTAGGCTGCCGGCGCGGTCTCCAGGATGAACACCGACTCGCCGGCGAGCACCATGTAGCCGCGCGCCGTGCCCGTGAAGTAGATGGCATGGTCCTGCTCGACGCCGCGGATGATCATGTTCGTGACGATCTGCACCGGGGAGCGGTTGAGCGGCGTCAGGCCCGTCTGCGCCAGCACGCGCGCGCCCGCCTCGCGCACCTCGCCCTGGTCGGGGTGCTGCACCATCATCATGCCGAAGTGGCGCTCGGTGACCACGGAGCCCAGGCGCACCTTGGTCGCCTTGAGCGCCAGGTCGATCATGCGGTGGATCTCCATGGCGGGCGCCAGCTCCAGCATGAGCGCCGCGTCGTACTCGCTCGGGTCGTAGACGCGGTTGTCCTTCGCGACGAACTGCGCGAGCTGGGGCTGGAGCTGGTCCATGAAGATGTACGTGCGCATCTCGAATTTGCCGGCCATGAGCGCTCGTCTAGCACGGGCGGCGCGCCCGGACAAGGCGCACGGCGCTGCCGCTGCCCGGCCCGCAGGGGCGCGTTGACACGCCCCTCCGCCTGGCCCAGACTGCGCCGCCTTTCGGCGGCGGGTGCGCGCTCCGAGCGCGCCTGCCGCACCCGAGCGAGGGCCTCATGGGCTATCCGACCGACCGCCGCTACACCAACGACCACGAGTGGGCCATGCGCCGCGACGGCAGCGTCGTCGTGGGCATCACCGACCACGCCCAGGAGGCGCTGGGCGAAATCGTCTACGCCGAAATGACCGCGGCGCCCGGCCAGACCGTGTCCAAAGGCCAGGCCCTCGGCACCGTCGAGAGCACCAAGGCCGTCAGCGACGTCTTCTCGCCTGTTTCCGGCCGCGTCGCCGAGGTGAACGGCGCGCTCTCCGACTCGCCCGCGACCATCAACAAGGATCCGCACGGCGCCGGCTGGATGGCACGCGTCGAGCCCTCCGACCCAGCCGAGTACGACGCGCTCATGACCGCCGCACAGTACGAGAAGCTGCTGGCCGACAGCGCTCATTAGACCTGCCTCGGGGACGCGGGCGCGGTGCGCCGGATGGCGGTGCGCCGTACACCCGGCGCCCCTCGGACCCGCGCCATGCGATACCTGCCCCACACTCCCCGCGACGTGCAGTCGATGCTCGAGGCCGTCGGCGCTCCCGGCGTCGACGCGCTCTTCGCCTCGATTCCCGCCGAGCTGCGCCTGAACCGGCCCCTGGCGCTGCCGCCGCCCATGGACGAGGTCGCGCTGCTCGAGGAGCTCGAGCGCCTCGCGGCCATGAACAAGGTCGATCCGCCCTTCCTGGGCGCGGGCGCGTACCCGCACCACGTGCCGCCCGCCGTGGACCAGCTTCTGCTGCGAAGCGAATTCTACACCGCGTACACGCCCTACCAGCCCGAGGTCGCGCAGGGCACGCTGCAGGCGATCTTCGAGTTCCAGACGTTCGTGGCGCTGCTGACCGGGCAGCAGGTCGCCAACGCGTCCATGTACGACGGCGCCACCGCGCTCGCCGAGGCGGCACTCATGGCCGTGCGCGTCGGCAAGACCCGGCGGCGCGTCGTCGTCGCGCGCAGCGTGCACCCCTGCTACCGCCGGGTCGTGCGCACGTACGCCTCGACCGCCGGGTGCGAGCTGGTCGAGGTGGGCTTCGGCGCCGACGGCCGCGTCGACTCGAATGCTCTGCGCGCCGCGCTGGACGCGAACGCGGCTGCCCTGCTCTGCGGTCATCCGAACTATTTCGGCGTGGCGGAGGATCTGCCCGCGCTGGCGGCCGCCGCACACGGCAGCGGCGCGATGCTCGTCACCTCGACGCCCGAGGCGCTCGCGCTGGGGCTGCTCGCGGCGCCGGGCGCGCTGGGCGCCGACGCATGCACAGGCGAAATGCAGTCGTTCGGCAACGGCATGTCGTTCGGCGGTCCGGGGCTGGGCTTCTTCGCGACGCGCGACGAGCACGTGCGCCAGATGCCCGGCCGGCTCTGCGGCGCCACCGCGGACCGCGACGGGCGGCGCGGCTTCGTGCTCACGCTCTCGACGCGCGAGCAGCACATCCGGCGCGAGCGCGCCACGTCGAACATCTGCACGAATCACGGGCTGAACGCGCTGGCGGCGGCCATCCACCTGGCGCTGCTGGGAAAGCGCGGGCTGCGCGAGCTGGCGCTCGTGAACTGGCGGCGAGCGCGCCACCTGCGCGAGCTGCTCGCGGCGCGCGGCGCGAAGCCGGCCTTCACGGGCCCGGTGTTCAACGAGTTCGCGGTGCGGCTGCCGGACGCGACCGCGGCCCGGGAGCGCGCGCAGCGCGAGGGGCTCGTCGCGGGACGGCCGCTGGGCGAGGACGACCCGGAGCTGGCGGACGCGCTGCTCCTGTGTGTGACCGAACTTCACAGTCCCGCGCGCATCGCGAAGCTGGCCGCGGCGCTGGCGGGCTGAGGCATGCGAATGCACTCCCGGCGGGCTCCCCGCACGAAGGAGCCCGGCACGGTGGTTCGACAGGCTCACCATGAGCAGGAGCCGGGGCACGGCCGGGCGGACAGGAGACGACGATGACGGAATCCAGCGGGAGCTGCGCGGTGCGGGGCATTCTGCACGCCGAGCCGCTGCTGTTCGAGCGCGGTTCTCCGGGCCGCTGCGGGGCGAGCCTTCCGGCGGCGGGCGTGCCGGACTACGACCCCGCCTCGGAGCTGGGATCGCTCGTGCGCGGCGAAATCGACGGCATGCCCGAGCTGGGCGAGCCCGAGGTGGTGCGCCACTACGTGCGCCTGAGCCAGTGGAACCACGGCGTGGACTCGGGCTTCTACCCGCTCGGATCCTGCACGATGAAGTACAACCCGAAGGTGAACGAGGCCGCGGCGCGTCTGCCGGGCTTCGCGCGGCTGCACCCGCTGCTGCCCGCGGAGATGGCCCAGGGTGCGCTGCAGCTCATGTTCGAGCTGCAGCAGATGCTCTCGGAGATCTCGGGTCTGCCCGCGACGACGCTGCAGCCGGCGGCCGGCGCGCACGGCGAGCTGTGCGGCATGATGATTGTCCGCGCGTACCACGCCTCGCGCGGCGCTCCTCGCAGGAAGGTGCTCGTGGCCGACACGGCGCACGGCACCAACCCCGCCTCCAGCGCGCTGTGCGGCTTCCAGGTGGTGCCGGTGAAGATCGGCCCCGAGGGCTATCTGCACCCGGAAGCGGTCGCGAAGCTGATGGACGAGGACGTCGCGGCCATCATGATGACGAACCCCAACACGCTGGGGATCTTCGAGCGCCACGTCGCGGAGATCGCGCGCGTGGTGCACGCGAAAGGCGGGCTCGTCTACGGCGACGGCGCGAACATGAACGCGCTGCTGGGGCGCGCGCGTCCGGGCGACATGGGCGTGGACGTGATGCAGTACAACCTGCACAAGACGTTCACGACGCCGCACGGTGGCGGCGGTCCGGGTTCGGGACCCGTCAGCGTCGCGGACGCGCTGGCGCCGTTCCTGCCGGTGCCCATGGTCGCGCTGCGCGGAGGGCGCTACGAACTGGACTGGGACCGGCCGCAGTCCATCGGCCGCCTGCGCACGTTCTGGGGCAATTTCGGGGTGTTCGTGCGCGCCTGGACGTACATCCGCGAGCTGGGCGCCGAGGGCCTGCGCCAGGTGAGCGGCGACGCGGTGCTCAACGCGAACTACCTGAGAGCGCTGCTGGACGGCTCGTTCCACCTGCCGTACGCGACCGAGGTGCTGCACGAGGTCGTGTTCAGCGAACGCGAGCAGAAGAAGAGCGGCGTCGCGGCCATGGACGTCGCCAAGGCGCTGATAGACCGCGGCTTCCACCCGCCGACGGTCTATTTCCCGCTGGTCGTCGCCGGCGCCATGATGATCGAGCCGACCGAGACCGAGTCGCGCCAGACGCTCGACCGCTTCGCGCGCGCCATGAAGGAGATCGCCGAGAAGGCGCGCACGGATCCCGACGCACTGCACCGCGCCCCCGAGCTGACGCACGTGTCGCGCCTGGACGAGACCCGCGCAGCGCGCAAGCCGGTGCTGCGCTGGACGCCGGGCATGGATCTCGACAAGCTGCAGGGCGAGTAGGCCCTCGCACATCTTCACGGAGCGGAGCACAGGCAATGGAGCCCGGCACGCAAGTGCCCGGGCACGCCCGACCGATCGCTTCCCGCACGGGCGCCCGCGCAACCCGACACGTCGGACGCGACCGCAGTGCCATGCCTCGGCTCTTCCGTGCCGGGCTCCTTCTGCACGCCCGCACCGTGCCTATTTTGACCCCCGGCGCCCTGCGACCGCACGGGCGTCTCCGCGGGGGCGGAGGGCATGCAGGGCCGAGGCACGGCACGGCGCAACCATCCGGAATCGTTGCTGTTTCTCGTTGCCGGCATGTGTGCGGCCGCCTGCTCGGACGACGGCGGGTCATGCCGCGCCGGCGATCCCGGGTGCGTCTGCACGACCTCGGGCGGCGTGACGAGCTGTTCGCAGGCGGTCTGTCCCGCCGACCGCGAGTGCAACTCGGTCTGCTGCGGCGACGGCCAGCAGTGCGTGTCGGGCGAGTGCGTCGCCGCCGGGGGCGCGTGCGTCTACATTCCGAAGCCGGGCGAATTCGAAGCTCCCGAGCGCGCGTGGTGGTGGCCGTACCGCGACGCCGCCGGCCGCGTGCTGCGCCGCGTCGACGCGCCCGGCTTCACGCAGGTCATGTCCACCCCCGTCGTCGTGCCTCTGCACGGACGCGCCGACGAGCCTCCCGCGGTGATCTTCAACTCGTTCGCGACCGGAGGCGGGCCGGCGTGCGAGGGCGTGCTGCGCGCGGTGCGCGGCGACACGGGTTCGCCCATCTGGAGCGCGACCGATCCGTCGGCGCGCGTCAACGGCGTCAGCTCTCCGGCCGCCGGCGATCTGCTCGGCGACGGACGGATCGAAATCGTCGCGGGCGCATGGGATCCCGCCGCGGGCCAGCACGGAGGCCTCATCGCGTTCCGCTCGAACGGCAGCGTGATGTGGCGCACTCCGGGGCTCGAAGTGGGCTGGGGCGGCCCGGCCATCGCGGACCTGGACGGCGTGCCGCCGGCCGAGGTCGTGGTCGGCAGCGCTGTCGTCGACGGCGCGACGGGCGCGATCCTTTGCCCGGGCGATCCGAACAGCATCGGCGGCAACGGCATCGGACCGCTGTCGACCGCGATGGACATCGACGGCGACGGGCGGCCGGAGATCGTCGCGGGAAACCAGGCGTGGAAGTTCGAGCGCAACCCGGACGGCACCGCGCGCTGCACGCCCATGTGGGGCCGCGCGCGCCTGAAGAGCGGCGCCTTCACGCGCGACGGCTTCCCCGCGGTGGCGCAGATCTTCGACGATCTCGCGCTGCGCACGACGCAGGGCCGGCCGCAGGTGGCGGTGGTGACCCGCGGCACCGTGCGCGTGCAGGACTGGACGGGCGGAATCCTGTGGGATCCCGTGGGTCTGCCGGGCGGCGGACTGGGCGGCCCGCCGACCATTGCGGACTTCGACGGCGACGGGCGACCGGAAATCGGCGTCGCGGGCCAGTCGCGCTACACGGTGTTCAAGCCGGGCCGCGGCGTCCTCTGGACCGTGCCCACGCAGGACGTTTCCAGCTCCACCACGGGCTCCAGCGTCTTCGACTTCGACGGCAACGGACGGCCCGAGGTCGTGTACGCCGACGAGTGCTTCGTACACGTCTTCGACGGAGCCACGGGCCTGGAGGTCTTCTCCGCGCCCAACAGCAGTTGCACCGCATACGAGATGCCCGTCGTGGCGGACGCGGACGGCTCCGGCGCGGCCGGCCTGCTCGTGCCCAGCAACGACATCTGCCGAATCCAGTGCCCGTGGGGCTCGCACCAGTCCGCCGCCATGCGCGGCCTGGCACTGTACAAGAGCCCTTCCGATGCCTGGGTCGCGACGCGGCCCGTCTGGAACCAGCACACCTACCACGTGACGAACGTGGGCGATTCCGGGCAGATCCCGTCGCAGGAACCCCGCTCGTGGGGCCCCGGCACGCTTAACTCCTTTCGTCAGAATTATCAGGGCACCGGCACCTTCGCGGCGCCGGATCTCGTCGTCTCGCGCACGACGCTGGACGGCACGGGATGTCCCGGGGTGCTGCGTCTGGTGGCGGAGGTGACGAACATCGGCTCGCGCGCGACGCGGGCGGGCACGCCGGTGGCGTTCTACACGACGACGGGCGCGGCCCGCGACCTTCTGGGCGTGGTGTCCGTGAACCAGGCGCTTCGTCCGGGCGATCGGGCCGAGGCGGTGCTGGAGTGGAAAGGGCCGCCGCGCGTTGACCCGGTGCGCGTGCAGGCGGTCGCCGGCGACGACGGCACCGGGAAGCTCGTGCGCCACGAGTGCGACGAGACGAACAACGCCGCGGACTTCGGCGGCGTGGCGTGCCGCGAGGCGGGGTAGGTCTGGAAGGACGAAGGACGAAGGATGAAGGATGAAAGATGAAAGATGGAAGATGAAAGATGAAGGGGCTCGTACTACCCTCGCGTCATGGAGGCTCTTTCGCACGACGTGTGGAGGCTTCTGCGTGCCGGAGGGACGCGCGGCACCGCGGCGCACCGCACGCGCCGGCGCGCCGTGCAGGCCGTGGACCCGCTCGGCGAGGGACCGTGGCTCGTGTGCGCGCGGTGCGGCAACCGCATCACCACCGCGGCCGCGCGCATTCCCGTGCTCGGGCGCGAGGAGCACGAATGCACGAATCCGCACGGAATACGCTACCGCATCGGGTGCTTCGCGGCGGCCACGGGGCTCGTCGCCACCGGCCCGCCCGAGTCGGCCTACACGTGGTTTCCCGGCTACCGCTGGCAGGTGCAGGCGTGCGGCGGGTGCAGCGACCTCGCCGGCTGGCTCTACACCTCCGCCGACCACTCGTTCCACGGCCTCGTGCTCGACGCGCTGAAGGAAGAGCAGGAGAGCTGACACCCTACGCCGCGGTCGGCTCCGAGGCGGCGGGCTTCTTCCTCTCCATCGCCGAGCCGACCCACCCGCGCGCGGCCAGCAGCAGCACCGGCGTGAGAATCGCGATCGCCCCGAAAACGAGCCACATCGTCTGCGTGTCGCGCGGCCCGTCCGCCGGACAGAAGCGGTCCATCGCCTTGCCGGAGTACAGGAGCGGCACCAGCACCTTCGTGAGGAACCACGGAAGCTGCGCCACGCCCATGTACTCGCCGGTGCGTCCCTCCGGCGCGATTTCCGCCGCGTACTGCAGGAAACGCGGCGACCACATCGCCTCGCCGATCGTCATGACGACGATGTACCCGGCCAGCGTCCATGGATAGGGTCCGATGCCCAGCAGGAAGGCGGGAGCGGCCATGACCGCCGTGCCTGCTATCATCATCCCGTAGACCGGTTTCTTCGTCGTGAGCGCCGCGATGACCGGCGTCAGGATGAAGATGAGAATCGGGTTCGCGTTCGAGGCGATTTCGAACTTCTCGCCGATCCAGCCCTCGTACGAGCGGTTGATGTACTCGGGCAGCACCAGCCAGTTGTACGTGAAAAGCGTCTGCACGGGGATGAGCGCGAAGATGAAGAAGAAGAACTTCGGGTCGGCGAGCGGGTGGCGCGCGAGCCAGCCCACGACGCGGGCGCGCCGCTGCACGGGCATCAGCGCCACGAATACCGGCACCACCGCGATGATCCCGATGATCCAGTAGGACACCGGCGCAGGTACGCGCCACTGGATGGCCGCCGCCAGCGCCGCCAGCACGAACCAGACGTGCATCGGCAGCTTCGCGTCCGCGGGCGCCGCGGCCTTCGCCTCCGCTTTCTCTTCCTTCCTTTCCGGTTCCTGCGCGGCCGCGGCGGCCTTGGCCTTCGCGGTTGCGGCCTCCACGACCTTCGGCGTCAGCAGCAGCGCGGTCGCGGCGAGCGCCACCGCCGTGAAGGCCGTGTAGACCCAGAAAGTGCCCGGAATGCCGAGCCCCAGGTGCTTCTCCTCGCGCAGGTAGAACGCGAAAGTCGGCAGCCATCCGCCCAGGTTCATGAGCGCGTACAGCATGGCGTAGGCCATTCCCGACGCCTTGGGATCCGTGAACTGGCGCACCGCGGCGTAGGCGGCCGGCTGGTACATGCCGTAGCCCAGCAGCACCAGGCCGATGCCGCCCATCGTGACCAGGTGCAGCGGCGACCAGAGTCCGGAGGGCCCAAGGTGCATCACCGTCGGCGCGGCCGACATGAGCGCGCGCCCCGCGAGCAGCAGCACGAACGCTCCCAGCATCGCACGACGCACGCCCCAGCGATCCGAGAGGAAGCCGAAGAAGAGCATGGAGAGCGTGATGCCCGAGGTGAGCACCCCGACCATGTTGTGCGCCCATTCCTCGCGCCCGTCCACGCCGCGGAAGACGTAGTCCGAGAAGTAGATGGCCAGATACCCGAGCACTCCGAAGTAGACCATGCCCTCCAGGAAGTACCCGAGGTTCACGCCCCAGAGCGCGCGGTCGGCGCGCACAAGGTCGACGAAGGGCTGCACGACTTCCCGGAGCGGGTTGCCGGGGGTCTCGTTCCCGCTGCTCGTGGCGCCGATGGCACACCGTCCTTTCGATCGGGACGTCGTATGGACTACGGAAGCGCTGCCGGATAGCCTCGCCGCGGAGGCGCGGCCGCGCCGCCGCGAAGGGCGCGGATGCTAGCAGCCGCGCGGCGCGGGCGGCAACGGCGTCGGAGCAGCCCGACCGTCCGCAGCAGGGACCGCCAAGACGCCAGAGACGCCAAGGACGCCACGGATCGGAGAATCGGCGCCCAGCCCGAAAACCTTGGCGAATCTTGGCGACCTTGGCGTCTTGGCGGTTGTCCGGCGCCGGTTGCCGCCCTCACCGGCACGCGCGTCCGTTCACCGCCTGGAACTCGACCAGATACACGTTCGTGCCGTCGCCGCCGACGAGCAGCCCGCCGTCGCACCCGGGACGGAACGCCGCGTCCACCAGCCGCCCCCGGTTGTTGTACGGCGGCTGGCTCCAGCCGGGCACCGACACGTCGGCGATCTGCGCCCGCACGTACAGCGGGTGCCGGTACTCCAGCACCGTGCCGCCTCCCCCCGTGACGAGCGCGCGCTGGCCCTCCTGCTGGAAGCGCACCGAATACATATCCTTGTTCGAGAATTGAGGCGCCTGGTAGTAGGGAATCATGGTGCCCTGCGCGAAACGCAGCAGATCGCGCCCCGACCAGCTCACCGCGAGCGCGTAGTCGCGCGACGGGTGCGCGTCCGTGCGCGAGGTGTTGCCGAAGTTGCCCACCGGCGCGTCTCTCCAGTACCCGGTCGCTCCCGGCACGAAGAAGGTCCAGTCCGACGTGTTGTTGCCGCACACGACGAGCATGCCCCGGCTGCCCCACTCGTCCTTCACGATCGACACGTCGTCGGGCAGCCCGTACCCGATGTTGTGCGCCGCGACCTGCGGCCAGTGGTCCGACGACCACGCGCCGGAGGCGAGGTCGAAGTCCCACAGGTACGCGATGCCGTTGTTCAGGTTGTCATTTCGGCCCAGGACCACCGCATGGCCCGCGGCATGTCCCAGCGCGAGCGACACGAGCGCCTGGCCCGGGGCGGTCGCCGCGTACCTGGTGAAGATCTCCGACTGCGGCGCGTGCGATCGCCACTTCGCCGGGTCGAATCGCCAGACCTGACCTTCGACTGCGCTGCCGGTGAGCGTGCGCCATCCGACGAGCACGGCGAAGCGTCCCTGCGGCTCGAAGCGCACCTTTCCCCAGCGCAGGGTCGCGCCGGCCGGCTTCAGGTTGAATCGCTCCGACTGCCCCGCAGCCCAGTCGAAGACCTCGACGGTGTCGTACGAGTCCAGAATCACCGCGTGGCTGCCGTCCGGGTGGAAGTCGGCGCTCACGGCTTCGTACCCGCCGATGTCGCGCACCGGTGTGTAGGAGTACACACCCTGCGCCGGCGTGGGCGGCAGCGGCACGTCGCAGACCCCGTCGCCGTCGGCGTCGTTCAGCGCGCTCGTCGGACAGAGGTCGCAGGCGTCCCCGGCGCCGTCGTGATCCCGGTCGGCCTGGTCCGCGTTGGCTGCGGCGGGGCAGTTGTCCGACGCGCACACGCCGTCGACGTCGGGATCCTGCGCGCCGCCGTTCGTGCAGGGGTCGCACGCGTCGCCCGTGCCGTCTGCGTCCGCGTCGGCCTGGTCCGCGTTGGCGACGGCGGGGCAGTTGTCCGGCGCGCACACGCCGTCGCCGTCCGGATCCTGCGCTCCGCCGCGCGTACACGGATCGCACGCGTCCCCGAGGCCGTCGCCGTCGGCGTCGGCCTGGTCCCGGTTCGCGACGGCGGGGCAGTTGTCCGACGCGCAGACGCCGTCGTTGTCCGGGTCTTCTGCACTGCC
>Ga0172368_10002388_pt1 | contig 23975 bp, 16 predicted proteins | sample Lak11m_FD_114540 | JGI IMG/M metagenome (GOLD analysis project Ga0172368, IMG submission 114540) | Freshwater microbial communities from Kabuno Bay, South-Kivu, Congo - kab_022012_11m | ecosystem: Environmental > Aquatic > Freshwater > Lake | place: Democratic Republic of the Congo: South-Kivu...
GAACTGAAAAAAGATTCCAATATCATATATAATAGTTTACCATATGTGGTGGTAACGTCAATTTTTTTATCTATAATGAGCTGAATGAAAATATGTTACGAATTACAACTGTAGAAGACCAGCCAAATACTAATAATCACAAGGTCGGCTGTAAATTTTTCTGACATTGGGATCATTTTTCAGGAAATATGGAATATTATCATCTGAAAATGTAGCCATCTTAATTCCTTTTGACTTCAGCATGTTGTATTGACCTGCGTCTGGGTAATAATCATAGGCCGTAGCGCCACTGTAAAACATAAACATGACGGCATTGTGCTCACCGCAGTTGAAAACCACCCAATCATCCGTCGGCAATTTTCCGGCAACATGTTTATCTATAACAGCATTTATTCTCTTATTTTTCCAGTATGCATATCTATCCGAATGAATAACATCCATCCGGTTGATATCCAGAATATAATACGCGAAAGAGCTAAGTAACAGACAAAGTATCCAGATATAGCCGCGGGATGGAATGAACTCCCGTAACTTTCCGGCCCCCTTGTCAAGAATTGCTCCAAGTCCCAGAAATATAACCGGACTGACAATCGCGCAATACATCGGCATTTTCGTTGACGACAGGGTAAAAAACAAGTAAGTAAGAATCAGAAAGGTAAGAAAACCGACATTAAAGACCTTATTTTGCATGGATTTGAAGAAATAGTAAAGCCCCGGTAAAATCAGAAATGTCACTAAAAAACCTCCGTATTGTTCCGACAATAAATAAAAATGATAATATCGTGGTTCATTATGCCCCTCCAGCGGCGTAAAAAAATGGATGCTGTTGTATTGAAACTCGTACAAGGCTTCGGCAGGATATGTAATCAGCGTAAATATCTGCCATGGAATGACGGTCAGGATGGTCACAACCAGCGCAATACTTAATTTTTTATGTTGCCGGATCCATTCACTTTTTGCACTGCAAAAAAAGATTGAAATCGACCATCCGGAATACACCAGAAGTCCGACCAGCCATTTATTAAGAATGGCTATCCCGGCAAAAAGGCCGGTCAACAAAAGCCAATACCGCTTGTGTGAATGTATGTATTCAACCCAGGTCCATATGCTTAGTGTAATATAAAAAATGAAAGCCGCGTCGTTATGATCGGTGAATTTCCATCCTGAAGTAAATTCAACAAAATAGAATGTAAACGAATAAATGAAAGCTCCATACCAGCCAATGGCCCGTGTACTGGTCAGCCTGCCGATACGGTAAATCAGCAGGATCATCAACGACATCATGATAACAGAGGGTAAACGCAATATAAATTCATTGGTTCCGAATAATTTAAAGAACAAAGCGATCTGCCAAAGGAAAAATGGTTGCTTATGCAGCCAGATATGATTCTCCTGCCAATTCCGGAAATCAAAATCCAGGACGGGATTGGTGATCAGCATTGGCTTGAAGGGATACAACACCATATTTTTAGCTACCAGGGCATGATACTGTTCATCCCAGGTCCATAAAAACGGATCCAATCCCGCGGCAAGAATCCGGAGGATCAACCCGGCAAGAAAAAGGAAAAGAATGCTGTATTTGTATTTTTCCTGCTGAAATAAAAAATAGCTGATGATCCCGAACGCGAATGCGCAGATGATCCAGGCAACTTGCTGGTTCGAAAACTGGGTCTGGATGATTGTTGTCAGTTCCATTAATTCCAATTGTATTTGTATCGCACGCACAAATCGTCCACGTACAGGAGTGCATGCTTCGGATTGCTAATAAAAATATTGATCTGCAGGCTTGAATCATTCACATCTGGAATGATAAATATTTTTTTCACCTTCAGCCAGGTCAATTTCTCCTTCAACACAGTGTCAACCGGCTGCCGGTCGCTGAAAAGAACCTCAAATCCCCGGTTCAGGGTATAATCCAGCGAAGCTTCAGCCGGACGAGTGCCGGGCTTTAATACCCAGGCCTCCACCTCCATCATCTTCGGATAAGGATAGCCAAAGTCATCAAGCCTGATCGAAAACAAGGGAGTCTGGCCGTTTTTTTCACAGGCGATGCTGTATTGGCCCGAACGGGTAAAAATCGCGGATGGGCTCCTGACCGGACAAAGCGCCAGGTTTTCGAAATCGTTTTTATAAGAACTGATCCGGTGCACCGGCGAAATAACCCCGGCCCGTTCAAATGTGCGCCGGTAGTGATCCCAATCCCATGTTGAGCCGTAATAGCAGCGGTCAAACCGGTAGAGGACAATGGTGTAGCGCAGATTGGCATACACCATTAAAAAGATCAGGAACAACACCATTGTTTTCAGGAGGAAGGAGCGGCTGTTGAAAAGACCCGATATCAGCCAGCCAAGCGGTACGGCCAGGATGGCATAATATTCGATAAACGACCGCTGGCCCTGGCTGCAACCGAAATACCACATGCTCCAGGAGGCGCAGATCAGGGTCAGAAAGATAAAGAAAAAGGCAATCGTCCTGCCGTTTGTCCTCTTCCGGAATATCATCCCCGCGATGCCGGCCAGCATGAAGAGTATTAGCGGGGTGGTAGTGATCAACCCGTTTACCGGGGAGAGGAGGACTTCGGCGATACGCGGATGGCGCCAGTTCAGGAATCCCTCTTTGCCATAGGAGAAATGGAGCCAGTGGCCTGAGAGATATTTCCAGTAGATAAGCTGAGGTAAAAACACTATGAAAAGAATTGCCAGCAGACTAAGGAAATACTTTGTTTTCAATAGTTGGCGGAGGTTTTTCATCCATCCGGATGGATTTGTTTCATCCCAGGTAAAGAAGAGAAAACCAATCAGCATGTTGGTTGGCCGGATCAGAATAATGAGCGAAAAGGCCAGGCTGAGCAAGAGAAACCAGCTTCGGTGCCCGGTGAGTCTGAAACGTTGCAGGGAGTAGAGAAATAGGGTAAAAAGGAGGAAGGAATAAACGTGCGACATCATCCCGTCGATAAGGGAATAATAGAAAAGGTTCGTTCCAAGGAAAATCAGAAGGAAGGTGAAACAGGAGATGAACTGACTGAAATACTGATCCAGGATTTTCTTCAGCAGCCACAGTCCGAGGGTGAGATAGACGACAGCGGCCAGCATCATCATCCGCATGTAGATCATGCTGAAGCCGTTTTCGCTGTCATAGCCGGCCACGCGTGAAATGAGGCCGGAGGCGAGAAAGAAGGGTGATGCCAGCAATGATACGCCATAAGTGTATTTTGTATCGATCTTATTGTTCAGGGTGTCGATGGCGAAACCCCCGCCTGTGCGGATGTCAAGATCGGCGGGCATCTGATGGGTATCGAAATGATAAAAAAAGGTGGCGGGAAGATAGATATAGTAACCTGCACGGTCGGACCAGAGTTCGTTGCGGTCGTCAAACCTTGTTGCATCCTTATGGAAGAACCAGGTAAGCGATAACGAAATGCAAAAAAGAAGATAATAGAACCAGTTTCCGATGGCGATTAATTTTTTCATTTAATGAAAAATAATCCGTTTGTTAAATGGAACGCAGATGACACAGATTGAACAGATGGCCGCTGATCAAAAAAATCAGTGTAAATCTGCCCAATCTGCGTCATCTGTGTTCTATTCTCCATCTTCTTGGTTTTACTTTCATTATAATCCATAAAATTCAATAGATAAATCATCCACCAGCATCTCCCCGCTTCCCCGGTACCAGAAATAAGCCTGCAACACATCTTCCTGATCAGGTGCCCTCGGAATATGATAGTCGATACTTACACGGTTCCATTGACCTGGTTTCAGATCTTCATATTCCAACGCGACAAACATGTACTTGAAATTAATACCATTATGGTTACAAGTGGCGACCAGGCTGCATTTTACATCAGCCGGAGGACATGAAAACCAGACATACCCGGTCGCCCGTAGCCACGACGAATCACCGGGATTGAGATCTTTGAATCTGATCCACAAACCGGGAGAAAAAGTCACGACGGGACTCATTTTCAGGGACTGATAACCCGAATGACCTTTATTGGCTAAGTGAGATGCCGCATCAGCCACATTGCCTGTTTCAAAATCAAGGAAGGCCAGACGATGGGAAATTAAACCTGCATTCTCCGGAATATGTTCTCTACCAGTGGTATCGTTCAGATCCGGTTTCACTTGCAGGGAACGCTCCTTCACATAAAAATTCCATCCAACAAAAATTCCAAGAAGCATCAATGCCGTGGCGATGGAAGCGAATACCCGGATGTTCGACTGATTCGGACTATCTTTCAAGGAAATGACGGGATATAAAACGAATCAAATATAACAACAATTTTCCTTATAACTTTGGACCCTTAACGGACGAATGGCTTTCGTCAATCCTCAAAACCCGGGAATGACAAAATATACGCGGCTTATACCCTGGATCCTGATCGCCGCATTGGCAATGTTTCTGATTGGCAGTACATTTTACAAAGCGTTAACTTCGTCGTTCACGCATGATGAGAGTTTTACCTGGAATCATTATGTAACCGCTTCATTAGCGGATATCTTCAGCTACAAAGTGGTTTCACCCAACAACCATTTGCTGAATACCCTGCTGATGAAAACAGGGGCATTTTTTTTCGGAACATCTGAAATCGTGCTCCGGTTTCCGAATATCCTGGCACATCTTGGATTCATTATTTTTTCATTATTATTATTCCGGAAACTGGATCCATGGATCATATTACCCTTGTTCGCCCTGGTGAACTGTAACCCCTACCTGCTTGATTTCTTCGCGCTGGCCCGGGGAAACGGACTATCTTATTTTTTTCTGATGGGAAGCATCTGTTTCACTACCCGTTTTATTGAATTTCACAAGACCGGCTATTATTTATGGGCCGTCCTGTTGGCTTTTTTCGGGGTGCTCAGCCATTTTTCGCTGCTTTATTATTTTCTGTCGCTGATTGTTGTGGCTAACCTTTGGCCTTTCCTAAAATGGTTCATCACCAGAGAATCGGGAGCAATCAAAAAAGTCAAATTCGTAAGGATCAACCTGGTGAACCTGTTTTTTTTATCGATTCTTGTCATCATCATGGTAGGACCCATTCGAAAACTAATAATCGCCGGTCAGTTTTATTATGGTGGCGAAAACGGCTTCTGGCATGATACGATAGGAACCCTGATCGAAACTTTTTTTTATGGAAATAACTACCATGGATCATGGATAATCCTTATGCAAATCCTGATAGTTTCCGCGGTGATCTCCATATCGGGACTGTTTCTGACCGTACTTTTCAGGAAGGATCGTCAACTGTTTGCAGAAAACTCCCTCCTGTTTCTTGTTTTTTGCCTGCTGCTTGCCTCTGTATTCATCAATATTTCACAGTTTTACCTCACCGGTACGAAACTTCTGATCAGGAGGTATGGATTGTTTTATTACCCAATGTTCATGTTATGCCTTGGATACCTGTTGGTTGCATTCATCAGGCACACGAAAGTCAAAATCTTACCCGGCCTTCTGATGTACACTTTGGCCCTGGCTTTCACCATCCATACTTTATCTGCATTTTCTACAACAACTTACCTGGATTGGGATTACGAAAAAGAGACAAAAAATGTGATGACGCTCCTGGAGAAAGATATGCCGGTAAATGCTCCGGCTAAAACGACCACCGTAGGAATTTCCTGGCTTTTCGAACCGACCATCAATTTTTACCGGCATACCAGAGGTCTGACATGGCTGAAAGAGGTCACCCGGGATGGTCCCGCCATCAGGGCCGATTACTACTACATCTTCAGGGATGATCTGACCAAATTGCCGTTGCATGGTCATCTCCCTGTGATCCTTTTTGATGACGGGAGAACTATTTTGGTGAAAATTTAATCCGTACATCATCCATGTAAAAAGTTTTCCGGTCAATATTCCACAGGTATATTTTTAACCGGCAGGCCGGATTGTTCAGCCACAAGGGAACAGCGAACGACATCGATACTTCCGACCAGGTTCCGGCTTTCGTTCCGAAATTGTTAAGCGGTACATTTTTGTAAAACCACGGATGATGCTGATCATCCTCGATCGAGGCGACCAGGACCGAATTTGTCAAATCATGATTGATGGGACTAATCCACATGCTGACCGAAACCTGGCCGGGATGATGGTCCAGGATCGTGGTTATGTTCCGGTCAAAAAATCCACAGTACAGGTACCTTGAATCCACCAGGGCCGACAGGTTCCGTGAATGATATTTAACATTGGTTTTCACGACGGCAGGTTCAAACGAGACGTTCTCGAAATCATTGATATAGGTATAGGTATCCCTTGAGAAGTTCAGAATTCCTGCCCGATCGAGCCGGGTTTTAAAATCATCCCATGCCCAGACAGAACCGGTGTACCAGAAATTGTGGTAGATCAAACGAAGGTTATAGTAGATGCAAATGACTATCGCCAGGATCAGCAACGACCGGATGAACAGATTTTTAAACTGGAAAATTGCAACCAGGATGGAGCCAAATCCCAATGATAAAATGGTAAAGTACTCCACAAAAGGCCTGGATCCATAACTGCCACCAAAGAACCACATGTGCCATGACCCGGAAATCCAGGTGACAAGCGCAAAGGTTAAGAGTATCAGGATCCCGTTGGGTTTCCCGCGGATGATCATCCGGGTAAAACCGGCTACGAAAAACAAAACCAGCGGGTTATATAAAAACAACCCGTTGAATGGTGAAAAATAAAGGGGCAGGATCACCGGGTTTTTCCAGTAAATAAACCCTTCGCCGCCATAGGAATAATGAAGGAAACTGCCTGATGCATATTTCCAGTAAATGAATTGAGGAAGGAACACCAGGAATCCTGTAATGATAAATGTCAGAATGTATTTTGGCCGGATGAATCGGCGAAACCTGGCAGATACTTCTTTCGCCGTGGCTGCATCCAGCAGAAAAAACCAGATCAGGATGATCACGTTCGACGGACGAACCAGGACAGCCAGGGCAACGACAACACAGATGGCAAGAAACATGCGAAATGACCTTTCCCCGCCATCAGCGAATTTTTTTAACAGGAACAGATAGAGCGAGAAGAGGAAAAAGGAGTGGACATGCGACATCAATCCTTCGGCCAGGCCGTAATAATAAAGGTTTGTCCCGGTAAGGATGAACAGAATACACAAATATGAGATGTATCCCGGGAAATAATTCTCAAGAAATCGCTTCAGGAAAAACAGTCCCAGGACCAGGAAAAAAACGGGTGGAACAACAGCCATTTTCTGGTACGGGTCTGAAAATCCATCCGGCGACAAATCAAACATGGTGGCAATGGCATGGGTCGCTAAAAAAAACGGGGTCCACAGCAGCGCCACGCCGCAGGTCATTTTATTGAGCACTTTCCCGGTTTTATAATCCAGAACAAATCCTTTATAAAGGGTATCGCAATGAAGCGGAAATTTCTGAACATCCCATCCATAGATGAATGTAGCAGGCAAATAGACATAATAAATGCTTTTGTCGGACGCGAAGACTCCGCTTCCCCGTGCCTTGCCATCTTTAAAATTCAGTTGGAATGCCAGGACCAGGCAAACCACGAAAACTGCCGTAAATACGAGCAGGTCAACAAATGAGCGACGTGATATCATTGCCTTCATGGTTGTTCTGTTGGTCTGCAAAGGTTGATCTCAACATCATCGATGTAAAAATCCTCGTTGCCATAATTCATGAAATATACCTGCAGAAGATCATCAGAAGCCACCGGAAAAGGTATCAGGTAACTCATTTCCACCCAGTTCCATTGGTTTGGAAGAAACCTCTTCTCCGACAAATCTGTTGTTTTGTACTTGTACGGTTTCCCCCGGCGGATGCTTGTGATCACGAGAAATCCCTTGATATCTGTATTTCTACCGGTAAAAGAAAAATAGCCCGTAGCATGGATCCAACAGGAATCCCTTTCTGTCAATTCCCGGATGGGAATGCTCATCCCGGGTGAATAATGGAGCCGGGGACTCAGCAACAACCCGTAATTCCCTGAATGGGCAGCCTTTTTCAGCCTGAATGGTTCCCGGTCATTCATCGGGACCTCAAAATCATAACCGGCAAGCTGGTTGCATTGGATCCAGGGTTCTTTCGGCAGTGAGTCAGATAATGTCGCAAAATAATTTGCCTGTGTCATCCTCCCCGGAAGAAGGACAGACCGGCTGAACTGCAAAGTCTGGAAAAGGTTCAGGAATACCAGAGATCCGGAAAGCACCAGCATCAGGATCCGCATTTTCATGTTTCTGGTCCAGGACCATTGAATGAAATATCCAAGCGGGAGGCAAAGAATGGCATAGGTTTCAACCAGGTCCGGATATCCGAAGCGATCCGGGAAAATCCAGACCGGGTTGCTTGCAGCCCAAATAAGGGAAGCCACCATAAAAAGAAACGGGGCATAAAAAAGTGCCGGTTTTTTTTCTGCAAGGAGATAAAAGCCGGCCCATGCCAGGACCACCAGGGGAGAGTAAACGAGCCACCCGTTCTGCACTGAAAACAGCACCCGGTATAGGTTGGCAGGGACAATTGAAAAGTCTGCCTTTGCAACGTCCCCAAAATAAAAACCGGTTCCGGGGTCACAAAACCATTGAAACTGCTTCAGTACCAGGCAAATAATGAATATTCCCGCCAGGAACGCCAGTTGCCCCCAGTGTCTGCTGAATTTAGCTTTCATTTTATCCCGGGATACGGGATACGGGATACGGGATGCGGGATACGGGATCCAGGCCAATCCCGGGAACAGGATCATGAACATACCTGCACCACTTAAAAATGAAATCGCGACCATCACAGGCAGCATTAATAACAAAGGAAGCCAGTGCATCGCCTTATTCCAGGCATTGGTCAGCAGGATCATAACCAGGAAAAGTGTGAACAGGAATGTATTGGCCGTGGGGCCTGCCAGAATGGTTTGCGAGAAAAAATTTGTCCCGAAAAGGATCAGAATCAAAGTGAGAAGGACTACCGGTTTTTCAAAATATAGCGACAGTACCTTCCACAGGCATAAGACTCCAAGGGCTACCGCAAGGACCCAAACAAGAAAAAGTGGCATCGTCAATCTGCTGTTTTCAGATATTTCCGGTCGAACATGTTGTATTTCACCAGGCACCATACCGCCCGGAACGCATCCTTCATCCCGATTTTTTTCCCCTCTTCATAGGTTCGGCCGTAATAGGAAATTCCTACTTCATATATCCGGATTTTGGGGAAGCGGGCGATCTTGGAGGTTACCTCGGGTTCAAAACCAAACCGTCGTTCCTTAAAGGATATCTTCTTCAGGAATTCGGTCCTGAAAAGTTTATAGCAGGTCTCCATGTCGGTGAGATTCAGGTTTGTGAACATGTTGGAGATCAGGGTAAGGAACCTGTTGCCGATGGAGTGCCAGAAAAAGAGAATGCGGTGCGGATTGCCCCCCATGAAACGCGAACCATAAACCACATCGGCAAATCCGTCGAGGACCGGTTTCAGCAACACATTATATTCTGCCGGGTCGTATTCAAGGTCGGCATCCTGGATGATAATGAAATCGCCCGTTGCTTCCATGATACCGCGGTGCAGTGCGGCGCCCTTCCCTTTATTTACCGGCTGGCTGAACAGCCTGATATCGTTTTCCGGATGGGCGGCGATATATTTCTCCACCACCTCAATGGTGGCATCGCTGCTGAAATCATTGACGATGATGATCTCTTTTGTCACGCCCCCGATCAGCCTGACGTCAAGCACTTTGTCGAGAATCCGATGAATGGTTGCCGCTTCGTTATACGCGGGGATTAAAATACTGAGTTTGCGGGATTCCATAAAAACCGGTTCAAAGGGCAAAAATAAGAGAAAATATCAAGGAATGCCTTATTCATAGTAATAGATTCGCTTAACCCTCCGTGAAATACCGGTAAGAACTTCATAGGGGATCGTGCCGGCCGCCTTTGCAAGTTCAGAAACCGGATGAAGATCATCAAAAATGATGACCTCAGTTCCCTCAGTAAGGATCGCTGCCGGATGCAGGTCACTCCCCTCCCCGTTTGGGGAGTGGCCGGGGGTGGGGTCCGTCACATCCACCATCGTCAGGTCCATGCAAATATTCCCGATAATGGGAGCAGGCTTGCCCAGTATGTAGAGATTCCCGTGTCCGTTACCAAGCCTGCGGTTAAGTCCGTCGGCATAACCAACCGGGACAATGGCGATCACTGTATCTTTTTCGGCTCTTCCTTTCCGGTTGTACCCTATAGTTTCACCCGCGGGGATATGTTTGATCTGGGTGATCACTGATTTCAGGGTACTTACATTTCTTAACAGGGATTGTTCTTCCCGGCTGCTGCCTACACCGTATAAACCGATCCCTAACCGTACCATGTCAAACTGTGCCCCCGGAAACCGGCTGATACCGGCCGAATTCAGGATATGCAGCAACACCGGATAATCCAGAACACTGATGATGCGGTCGCTCATCTTTTTGAAATTCCGGATCTGTTCCTGTGTAAAGTTGTCCTCGGCAGGGTCTTCGCTGGCTGCCAGGTGTGAAAACACCGACTGAACATGAAGGTCGGGATTGAGTTTCAGGCGCCCGATCAACGGTTCTAGTTCTTCCCTGACAAATCCCAGGCGATGCATCCCGGTGTCAAGTTTGATATGGATGCGAACCTCCTGCTGAATGGAGGTCTGATTACGCGCGATAGCATCCTCAAGCAGATTGAGAATATGCAGGTTATAAATTTCAGGTTCAAGGTTATACTTCAACAGGGTATCAAGGCTTTGTTCTTCAGGACTCATCACCATGACCGGCAGGTGGATGCCTGCTTTGCGAAGCTCGACCCCTTCATCGGCATAAGCAACGGCCAGGTAGTCAACCCGGTGGAACTGTAACACGTTGGCTATTTCAAAACTCCCGCTGCCATAAGAAAATGCTTTGACCATGGCCATCGTCCTGACGCCAGGCTTCAATTCCGATCTGAAATGGTTGAGGTTGTGAATCAGCGCATCCAGGTTGATTTCCATGACCGTTTCGTGCGCCTTCTGCTGCAGAAGCTGGCTGATCTTTTCAAACTCGAACAATCGCGCACCTTTCAGCAGGATCGTTTCATTCTGAAATGATGAAACCGGAAAATGCTGCAGGAATTCATCCGTTGTCGTGAACAATGCCTTCTGCATGGAAAACTTATCTCCGTACTTAACGATATCGCGGCCAATCCCAATGAGGCGATCGATGTTACGTGATGAAAGCATCGACGCAATTTCCATGTACAATTCCTCCTTTTCGCGGCCTGTCTGAAGAATATCAGAAAGGATGACCGTTTTTTTCTTTTGCTGATTTTGCTGCTTAAGAAAATCGAGGGCGATGCTCAGTGAGTTGATGTCGGAATTATAGGCGTCGTTGATCAGGGAACAGTGATTGATGGCCTCTTTCAGTTCGAGGCGCATGGCGATGGGGACGAGTGCGGCGTATCGGGATCCGTGATGCGGGATGTGGGATGCTGGATACGGGACGCGGGATAAGCTGTCCAGAACAAGTTCAGTGGCAAGGCAGAGGATGGCATTTTCGATCGAAGCCTCGTCGGTAAAAGGGATCGTGAAAGTAATGTCGCCGGATCTAAACCTTGCCCGGATGCGGGTTTGACCGTTTTCCCCTGAAACTTGTAAAATTGTCAAGTCGGCTTCGTGGTTCCTGCTCCAGGTAAAGGTTTTCAGGTCACGATAGTTTTGATCTTTCTTCAAACAATCCGTGATCATCGGATAGTCAGAACAGTAAACCAGCGTTCGGGCGTTTACAAAAAGTTTGAGTTTCTCCTCCACTTTCTGGCGCTGGTTTTCAAAATATTCATCATGGGCATGGCCGATATTGGTAAAAACCCCGATGGTCGGGTTGATGATGGGTGCAAGATGTTCCATTTCACCGGGGCGGGAGATCCCGGCTTCAAAGATGGCCAGATCATGTTCCGGGGCTATTTTCCATACCGAGAGCGGAACACCGATCTGGGAATTATAACTTTTCGGACTGCGGATGATCTTGTAATCCATGCTCAACAATTGGAACAACCATTCTTTAACGATCGTTTTGCCGTTGCTCCCGGTGATGCCGATCACGGGAATGGAGAACAGGGAACGGTGATACGATCCGAGTTGTTGCAGGGCCCGGAGGGTGTCGGAGACCAGGATAAACGTTGCGGGATGCGGGATCCGGGATGCGGGATCCGGGATGCGGGAAACTAAGAAATTTCTGACTCCCTTTTCATACAATTCCGGGATATATTTATGGCCGTCATTCCGGTCAGAAACCAATGCCACGAACAGGCAATGTTCAGGGTAGATAAGCCGGCGGCTGTCGATCAGCAGATCGCGGATCTCCGGATCGGCAATGTTGGATGAATGTACCGTTCCGCGACAAATGGAAGCAATTTGCGAGACCGTGCAAGCCGGCAGGGTCATGTACGGTTGTTTTCCGGTTGAACTCCCGATGTATGTAACTGATTTGCATGGAGTTCATCGAATTCATGACGATGCATGAATATATCGCCGGCCAGATACACGGCATTGCGGAAAGCCTCCGGTGAGGCTTCATTTTTTCCAGCGAGGTCATAAGCCGTTCCATGCGCGGGGGAGGTCCGGATAACAGGCAATCCCGCGGTGTAATTTACACCTTCCTCGAAGGACATCAATTTAAACGGGATCATTCCCTGGTCATGATACATGGCGAGCACCGCGTCGAAACTCCTGAAATTCGACGAACCGAAGAAACCATCGGCGGGGTATGGACCAAAGGCGAGGATATTCTGGTCATAGGCCTTTTGAATAGCCGGTTGTATCACCGTACTCTCTTCATTTCCGATCAAACCATCGTCGCTGGCATGCGGATTCAGCGCCAGAACCGCGATCCTTGGTTTCACAATGCCAAAATCGCGCTTAAGCGACTGGTTCAACACCTGTATCTTGCCAAGGATCAAATCGTTGGTGAGGGTCTCCTTGACTTTGTTCAAAGGGATATGACCGGTTACCACCCCGATGCGCAAAACCTTGTTGATCATCAGCATCAGGTAGTTTTCCGCGTTGAACTTGCGTGCAAAGTATTCTGTATGCCCGGGAAAAGTAAATCCGGGCGATTGAATGTTTTTTTTATTAATGGGGCCGGTAACGACAACGTCGATTATATTTTTCTGCAAATCGTCGCAGGCAGCTTCCAGTGAAAGAAGCGCCAGTTCACCGGCAACGGAAGTCGATTTTCCGAGGTCGATCTTGATCTCCTCATCATGGATGTTGATGATATTCGGCCTGCGTGCGTGAGCCTGGTCGGCTTTCCTGATCAGGTTGAAATTAAAATCATTGATATTCAACGCTTTTCTATGATATGATGCAACCTTTGACGAACCATATACCACCATGGTATATAATTCCATCAACCGCTGATCCTGAAGGGTTTTAATGATGATCTCATAACTGATGCCATTCATATCGCCGTGGGTGATCCCGATACGGACACGATGTTCTTTTTCAACTGGTAGTTCCATAGTTTTGTCTCAGGGTGCAAAGATATTTAAAAATTCAAACAACAGGCGGACCCCGAAGCCGGTGCCACCCTGCCCCCGGTAGGAGTCGCGTTTTTCGACAAACGCAGGTCCTGCAATATCGAGATGTATGTATGGGTAACTGGTAAAATTCTCAAGGAATTTACCGGCGGTGATCATACCGGCCTCCGGTGGCCCGAGGTTTTTCAGGTCGGCGAGGTCCGATTTCATCTGTTCACCATATTCGTCCCACATCGGGAATTCTACCAGACGCTCATAAACCTCTTCTCCGCAGGTTTTGAGAAACTCCATTTTTTCAGACGCTTTCGACTGCATGGCCACCGCGCCGAATTTTCCGATCGCACGCTCTGCTGCTCCTGTAAGCGTTGCCAGGTCAATAACCAGTACCGGGTCATATTTTTTAGCATAACTCAGGGCATCGGCCAGGATGAGGCGCCCTTCAGCATCGGTATTCAATACTTCAACGGTCATGCCATTGTGCATCGTGATGATATCGCCCGAAACCAATGCCTTTGGTCCCGGACGGTTATCCGTAGCCGGCATCAGGCCGACGACATGAACAGGCAGTTTTGCCTTCGCAATGGCATAAACTGCCGCTGCAACAGCAGCAGCCCCCGCCATGTCGATTTTCATGTTCTTCATCGAATCACCCGGCTTGAGGTTCATGCCACCGGAATCGTATACAACGCCTTTACCGATAAAGACCAGGGGTTTTGTATTCCCGGCATCAGCAGGTTTCCACTCCATCACCGTAAATGTAGGCGGTTCAAGACTTCCCTGGTTGACGCCGAGCAATCCGCCCATTTTCAGGGCCGAAAGTTTCGGCTTATTGAGTATCTCCACCCTGGCGCCGGAATCCCTGGCCATTGTTTCAACTTCTTTCGAGAAAACGGTGGCAGTAAGCCAGGAGTTGGGTTCGTTGATGAGGTCGCGGCAAAGGGATACGGCGGTGAGAAGGATGTTCAGATGTTGGATGCGGGATGCGGGATCCTGCATCTCTTCCAATGTTTTGGAGTAGATCTCGATTTCCTGCAGGGTGTTCGCACTTTCCTTATCCTTTTTATATTTCAGGAACTGGTAGGATCCAAGCGCCATTCCTTCTGCAAAAGCAATTACTTCGCCGCTTTGCCCTATTGCATCAAATATCGTGATCCGGGTAGCTTTCCCGGCGTTGAGGAGTCCGGCTATCTTGTCACCTGCCTTCCGGCATGCCTCCAGCCGTTTCGACCGTTCCTTTTCTTCCTTGATAAAATACACGTACACCCAATAGCCATAACGGTTGAAAGAAATCACCTCCTGTTTGTTGGTTTCAACCTGCGTTTTCAGGTAGGTCTTTTCGGCTTTGTTCAATATACCCGCGGGCAAACCGGAGTATTTTGATATAATAACCGCCAGGTGGCCAAGCTCCTGCTCTTTATGGGTGAGGATGATGGTTGGGATCATGATTTTAAGTAATTTTGAACCGGATTACGAGTACAAATTTAGACAATTTTTGGTGGCCGGAATGTTTAAATCCCAACCGGCAACGGTAAACTATGATAACTGAAACCCTGATAGATAAAGCCCTTCATTCTGAATTCCTGACCGTGGAGGAAGGCCGTTTCCTTTTTAAAACGCTTTCATTAGCCGATCTGATGCTGACCGGCAACGAGTTAAGAAAAAAATTGCATCCTGGAAACACGGTGACATGGATCATCGACCGCAACGTGAACATCACCAATGTTTGCATCTCCGGGTGTAAATTTTGTAATTTTTACAGGAATGGAAGCAGTACTGAGGCTTATATTACCTCCATCCCCGAATATTGCTGCAAAATTGAGGAGATGAAGCGGCAGGGAGGCAAACAACTCCTTCTTCAGGGAGGATTGCACCCCAAGCTGAGCATCGATTTTTACGAGAACCTCTTTTCCGAGCTTAAAAGCCGTTATCCGGATGTTCGCCTTCATGCATTGGGGCCGCCGGAAATCGCCTGGCTATCCAAAAAAGCAGGACTTCCGTTTAAGACTGTCCTGAAACGTTTGGCAAACGCGGGGCTCGATAGTCTGCCCGGCGCCGGTGCAGAAATTCTTGTCGACCGGGTGCGCAAGGCACTTTCCCCGGCAAAGTGCACGAAGCAGGAATGGCTTGACGTGATGCGCGCAGCCCATGAACTGGACCTGACTACTTCGGCCACCATGATGTTCGGACATATCGAAACCATCGAAGAACGCCTTGAACACATGATCTCGCTCCGGGAACTTCAATCGGAAAAACCGGCAGGGCATAAGGGATTCCTTTCATTCATCCCCTGGCCATTCCAGGATGACGGAACTGTACTGAAGGAAAAATCGGGAATTTGCAACACGGTGTCCCCTGAAGAATACATCCGCATGATCGCCATCAGCCGGATCATGATGCCCAACATTCCGAATATTCAAGCCTCCTGGCTTACTGTTGGAAAAGACACGGCCCAGTTATGCCTTCATGCAGGCGCCAATGATTTCGGCAGCATCATGATCGAGGAGAACGTCGTCAGCGCCGCCGGCGCCAACCATAAATTTAACGCGGAGGGTATTCAGCAGGCGATCAGAGAAGCGGGATATGAACCACGCCTAAGGGACCAGGATTTTATATTCTGAAAAATACCGGAATCCCATTTCCCGCTGACCCGTCGCGTTAAAATGCTCCGGAATATATGCATTGTCCGGTTTTTCAATCATAAAAGGGATCCTGGGATTTGCAAACCCTGTGTTTTTAATCCTTGTCAACGTATTTGCTATGATCTGATCGAGCATGATACGGTCGCTGTCACTATCTGTCCAGAATGGCACAAGCCCTCCCAGAATAAAAGGAACTGTATCATTATCCCCGGTTACATCCTTCCTTATCTGAACAATCATGCTGTCAAGGTTTTCCTGATATGAAGCATTTCCGATATCACTTTCTCCCTGATGCCATAATATTACAGCCAATTTGCTTTTGAAATGCTCCAGTACGAAGTTTGTCCGCTCAACGGCATCATTGTATAACGGGTCGCCCGGATTCCAATGATTTGATAAAAATCCGGTACCACCCATTCCACCGGGGATAATTAAAATCTTAGAACCTGCTTTCAGATATTCCTTACTGTATTCTTTGGCAAATGTCAATGCAAAACCAATGCAATCCGGCAACTTTGAAAAATGGTCCAAAGGTTCTTCTGCAGGAATTATTTTGTAGTTGTCAGGATCAAACCGACCAAATTGCCTGATTTCACCGGACGGAGCATCTAAAATGCGATCAAGCCCAATCCCCTGATGGGTATTTGATTGCCCGATCACCAGGATAATGTCGTAAAAACTGTTATCCGGGCCCGCGTGGTCTGTGTCATTGTCTTGCTTACATGAAGATAAAAGAAGCAACACGACACATAGTCCCGTAATGGCTTTCCTGTTCATGAAGAAATATGCCAGTAACCCTATGATCAGGCCAATACCCGACAAACCGTAAAAAATCAGTTCAGTTAATGATTCCAGGACGAATTCAGTATGCATTTTAATTGGATCAGGATTTTCTGCCGTTGTTGATTTCATATATTGCAAGGCCCTCTTTTTGTATTTATCGCCCAGACATGCGGATCTGCGGATATATTCTTCTTCAAATCCATCAAAAAATCCTGGTGGATCCGATTGGAAATACTGATCTTTTAAAGGATGCGTAAATACAAAACCGGTAAATACATCCCGGTACCTAAGGCTCCCGTTTGAAGAGGGACAATCCTTTTTCCTGATAAACTGAAACAGCACATCGAAAGGAAACAGGTCAAAATAACAGGTTCCAAAAGGAGAACCCTGAAAATCGAATCCCAATGGTTTGTTACCGGTTTTTTCGAAGGCGGCATCCCAAACGCCACCTGCAAGCGGAACGGAAACCATCAATCTTGTATTGATCAGTACATTCGCTGCTCTGTCCCCAAAACTATCTTTAAGGAATTCATACGTGTTCACACGCTTGATCTCCGGCAACCTGTCTGTCAGATCCATGGCGTGACGATAATTCATGATGACGAGACATTTGGGCGGCTTTCCTGAAGATTGTTCAAGGATCCGCATCTCGTCAATGACCGTCTTCGCCATGATCTCATCGCGGTTCCGAAGGCATCTTTTATCATATTCCCTGTAGTCACTTTGTGTTTTAATTGACGACCAGTCCGGTGAAGCATCCGTAAAATGATTTTGGATCCTGTTTTCCGGGGGTAATGTCTGGTTTAAACGGTATAATCGTTTAAGGTATTGATACAAATTATAATTTGTCCAGGCAGGCCAAACGGGCATGTTCCGCATGATATGGATCACATGCTGATGAACCTCTGATTCGCTAAGGCTATCGGTCATCATAAAATCATTCATATAATCCTGCATGCCCACATGGCTGTACTCCGTGAACAAATGACCTGATTTGCTGATAAATCGCGGATCGCGCAGGATATCATAAATAAAATCCCATTGTGTCATTTCAGGATGAGCGCGTTCGCAAAGCACGACTATATCATACTTGTCGAATAACCCGATTACATAGTCCACCGGACCTGTTTTCTGCTCCCGGAGAAATTTTACATACGGTTTTACCGGATCCATATTATGGAATGCAGCCATCCGGCAGGATATCCTGCCATTGATACGGTATTCTGCCAGGGTGGTACCTATTCCTAAAACTGCCGCTAGTATTAAGACGTAAAGCCCGGTTTTTGCTTTCTTTACCGACCGGTTCCGGACGACTGTCAAGCCAGCCAACTGTTCATACCACACGCGTTTGGCCACCAAAAAATAAAGGACAACCAATACGGACACCAGGATCATAACCAGGATATCAAAGACGGTTGGGAGCCATGTATTACCAAACAAAAATCGTCCCAGGATCATCGGTAACATCACTGTTATTCCCCATTTGCATAAGACTTCTCTCAATAAAAGAGCCCGGGAAATTACATGTGCATCCGTTCCGGATGAAACGATGATCTGCATGATCATTTTTCCGGTCGTTTGACTCTGCCAGGCTAACATGACCATTGAATACAATGCCCCGGTAAAAATAAACAGCGCCTCAAAAGAAATCCTGAAACCTGTTAAGGAGATCAGAACGATCAGGAATTTTGTAATCGAATAAATAACAAAAACATCGATCCACAACGCGGCAAAGCGGCGCCAGAACCCAATCCTGTTTTTATTTCCTGTGGCAGGCATTCTTAATGGTTTTTGCCGTATGGATACTTAGTTGTAATTTTGAATCCTGACACGAATGCATTATATCAACAAATGTACGAGAAAAAAGAAAAAAAAACCGCTGGAACCAAGACCGGGCTTACCTCATTGGCTGAGCTGGGTGAATTTGGCCTGATCGAACGGTTGACGAAGCATGTAAGATCATATCACCCTGAAACGCTGAAAGGAATTGGTGACGATGCGGCCGTGATCGATGCAGGCGACAAGGTGATCCTTCTTTCAACCGACCTGTTGGTGGAGGGAATCCATTTTGACCTGACCTATATGCCGTTCAAACACCTCGGTTATAAGGCTGCCGTAGTAAATATTTCCGACATTGCTGCAATGAACGGCATTCCCGGACAAATGACCGTATCCCTGGCTGTTTCCAGCAGGTTTTCGGCCGAAGCGCTCGATGAACTTTACGCCGGCATCATCATGGCTTGTGATAAGTATAAGATCGACCTCGTTGGCGGCGATACCAGTTCAAATGTGAAGGGGCTGATGATCTCGGTTACGATTTTGGGGGAGGCAAAAAAAGAGGAGATCATCTATCGGAGCGGCGCCGGTTCAGGGGATTTGCTTTGCGTTACCGGTGATCTGGGCAGCGCTTACGTCGGACTGCTCATCCTGGAGCGCGAGAAGTCGGTTTTTAAGGCGGATCCGAACATGCAACCGGAACTATCAGGATTTGATTACCAGATCGGCAGACAGTTAAGGCCCGAAGCCCGTACCGACATCCGTAACCTGCTCCTGGGGATCGGGGTCAGACCAACTTCCATGATCGATATTTCCGATGGGCTGGCTTCCGAGATACTGCATATCTGCAAGCAATCGGGGGTTGGTTGCAGACTTTTCGAGGCGAAAATCCCAATGGATGAACTTACCCGCGAATTAGCCAAAGAGTTCAAGATCATCCCCAGCGTTGCTGCCCTGAGTGGCGGGGAGGATTATGAACTCCTTTTCACGGTAAAACAAATTGATTATGAAAAAATAAAAAATATCGCCGGGATCTCCATCATCGGCCACATGACACCATCGTCCGAAGGGAAATTCATGATCACCCCCGACGGAAAATCTATCCCGATCACCGCGCAGGGATGGGATGGGATGAAGGGAAAATAGTTAAGAATTATGAATTAGGAATTATGAATTATGATTTATGATTTCGTTAGACCGTTAAAGAGAGCGATTTCAGCACGGATTCCATTTTTACCAGCATGGTATCGGTGAAATCCAGGTGGGTCACAAAGCGCACGGTCTGAGGATCGATCGGCAATGCATGGATGTCATGTTCCTTCAACTTCGCGAGGAATTCTTTCGCGCTGTCCTTTTTCCTCAAAGTGAAGATTACAATATTGGTTTCAACCGGTATCACCGATTCGACATATGGAAGGGTTTTCAATAAACTCCCGAGATACCGGGCCCGGTCATTATCTGTTTTCAGGCGTCCGATGTTATTGTTCAGGGCATAAATGCCGGCTGCGGCAAGATATCCGACCTGCCGCATGGCTCCGCCAAACGCTTTACGTACCCGGCGGGCACGGTGTATGAAGGGTTTGTCGCCGGTGAGCAGTGAACCTATTGGGGCTCCCAGTCCTTTCGACAGGCAGATTGAAACAGAGTCGAACAGCTTCGCGTAATCTTCAGGTTTTAAGCCTGTTTCAACCATTGCATTGAACAGGCGTGCACCATCCAGATGCAATTTCAACCTGTTCTTTCTGCAAACCGCTGAAATCGCGGCAAGATCCTCAACATTATATATCGTGCCACCTCCCTTGTTCATGGTGTTTTCAACTTCCACGAGCGCTGTCACCGGCCGGTGGATATCATCGGGGTTTATATGTGACTCAACCTCTCCGGCAGATATTTGTCCGCGCGGACCATCGAGCAGGCATACCGAAACCCCAGAATTACGCATCATGGCGCCACCCTCATAATAATAAACGTGCGAATATTTGTGGCATATCACCTCATCACCGGGCCTTGTATGAACATTGATGGCGATCTGGTTGGTCATGGTACCGGACGGGCAAAAAAGGGCCGCCTCCTTCCCCAAAAGACCGGCAGCCATCTCTTCCAGTTCAATTACCGTAGGATCATCGTGAAATACATCATCGCCCACCTCAGCCGAAACCATGGCTTCCAGCATTGCTTTCGATGGCCGTGTAACGGTGTCGCTTCTTAAATCGATCATGATTATAATATTAGAATTAACCGGTGCAAGTTATAAAATCCTTTTAAGAACTTATCTTTGTAAAAACAAACATTATGACGGAAATTTTATTGATTTTCTCCGATAAGCAGATCAAACCCGGAGAAAGGACCATTCAGTTAAGCAGAATGATCCTGACCGGGAGGATATCGGTGGGACAATTACTCCATTATGCTTCCGGCGCCAAAGATCCCCAGAAGGCTACCTGTATTGAAGTTTTTGAATTCGTATCGGCATGCCAGCCCGGGCTGATCACAACTGCATGTTTTGAGTTCGTCATCGTCCAGCTTAAAAGCAAGGCGCCACGCGTAAAGTGGGAATCAGCCAGGGTCATTGCAAATACTGCCCGGCTGTACCCCGATATGCTGGACGAGGCGGTCGCCAACCTTGTTGAGATCGCCGAACATACGGGAACCGTTGTTCGCTGGAGCGCCGCTCATGCCCTATCCGCGATTTTAAAGTTAAACACGGAACTCAACCTCGACCTGATCCCCAGGATTGAGGAGATCATGGAGAAAGAGGAGAAATCCAACATCCGTAAAATGTATGAAAAAGCATTAAAACAATCTTTATAATTCCTAACGAGCTGATCGGGCAGGAGACAGGTTGTTTTCGTTAGTTGACCATCAACTTACCGGTGGCACGAAGCCGGCCACCAGAATGAATGGTCACAAGATACATGCCCGGATTCATGGAGCCTGTCCGGATCGTGACAGGACGACCTGTTGTAAGTTCAGGAAAGCGTGTGCTGAAAACCTGTTTTCCATCCATCGAACAGATCCCTATTTCAGCACTCCGGATGGTTTCACCTGAATTCATCAAAAGAAACGAATTGCTGATCACCGGATTCGGTATGATCAACAACCCGGGTCCGGACTTTAAACTTTCATTGATGTAAACCAGGGTTGAATCATAAGGCTCAATGAGGATCACCCCGCCATTGAAATCACTCAGGTAGATATTCCCGTCAGGGCCGACATCAACGCCGGTGCTGCCGAAAAGGTTTACATATCCACCGGTTCCCCTGCATTCCGCCACCAGTGTTGCCGGTGGAGGTTGGTTGATCCTGTACACCTTTAATCCATAAAATTTATCAGCTATATAGGCCAGGTTGTTCTTATAATATACCGCCTGTGGAAAAAGCTGCCATTCCAACTGCCTCCCGAATTCAACCAGCATATTGGCATCCACATAATACCAGGCGAACCAGAACATCCCGCAGGTGACCACGACGATCGGTCCGTCTTTTGAAATTCCGTTGATCTCGGCCGGCGCCTGGATGGTGTCGAGCAGGATAAGCGAATCGTTGTGAACCCGGTACATGGCAAGATAAAAGAGGTTCCCGATCTTTTTCCCGCAGAACATCGTATCGTTGCTGATGAAAAGTCCGTTGACATCACTGTTTGTGCTGTCGATATCCAGAACCGGGTAGCCATTCAGCATATCGTAGGGGTCGACCAATGTCATCTGCCTTAAGGGAAAAAGCAGGTCGGATAATCCGGCAATGATCCGCTTGCCCCGGTTTGTCTGAACAGTCCGGATAGTTTCCATATTTCCAAAGTTCATGGTTGAGACCAGTTCAGGACTTCCTCCCGAGAGCCATGGTTTAAGGTTGAATATTTCAGAAGTATTCAGAACGATAAGGGTATCATCGGGAAAGGCTATGTCAAAAACAAATTGGGTGAAGATATGAAGTAGTTTCGGATCATTCATATACCCCGAGTGGTACTTCAGGCTGTCAACCTCATATGCCACCAGTCCGTACCCTCTCATACAGGCCCAGAGCGTATCACCCCGGATATAGGCCCGCTGGCACCAGCCCCCGGTTTCAAGGAAGCCAAGGGTGTCTTCGGGCTGAAGGGCAGAGACATCGCTGATCAACACCCCGAGCCATTCCGATGACATGGCAAGGTAGGGAGTTCCGCGCATCAGCGCGACATCGAAGTGCCATAAACCGGGCCGGATATCGGCCAGATGAACCATCGGGTTACCCGGAAGACCTGTGGCATCAAGCACGGGGACAACGGATTGGAAAAGAGTATTCAATCCGGCCGTGGTCGAAACAAAAACCGTGTCGTTCCTCGAATCCAGATTGTTGATATTGGCCTGTGCGAAACCAATGATCCCGGGAACACTGAAACTGTCAACCGCCGAAATAAAGTAAGTACTTCTCTTAAGGGCAAAAAAGTAACTCTGTGTAAAAAGGAGATTCTGCGGACCCGCGCACAGGTAAATAATGCTGTCGTTCAGATCGGCAAACTGGATGTCCTGCAGATCCCATGCATTGCTGCTCTGCCACATCGCCACAGGATCGGTGAGCCAGTCGTACTGATAAACGCTGACCGTGCCTTTCGGAATTCCCTGTGCTCCAATTGCTATATAATTACCCTTGCGGGTTACACAAAATGACCCGGACGGACCAAAACTGCCCAGATGAATAAAGGTGCCTGACGGGTCATATCTCAGCATTCTGACCTGCCTGCCATCTGCAATATACAAGGTATCGTTTGTCCGCCACAGGTCATAGGCAGCTGAATCGCCCGTCATCTCATAATGCCCGAGGGGGGTAAGGGTGTCGGAAGTTGCGTCGAGCGCCCAGACTCCGTCATGGGTTGCGGCAACAAACAGGATATCACCATAAAGATCGGTTTCATTGACTAATCCTAGTAATGGACGCCTGGCGATCACATGAAAATCGGCTGTGTCGCTCATGTCATATATCCAGATACTGGTTCCGCAACCGACAAAAAGCCTTTGCGAAGCGCTGTCGTAATTTACATGATACCCCGCACCACCGGGAGTTTGCCCGATGCGCGAAAGTTCTTTAACCTGGGCGTTTCCCGTAGTTCCATGGAGAATCAGAGCGACGAGAATGAATTTAAAACAATGCATGACAACCCAAAGATAGGTTAAATTCTGTAAAAATGTATCCGACCTGTGGATAAAGGGCAAAATTTTTTTTTGATGTGCTGGGGTTAGTTTAACACAATCATCTATTCAAATAGATGTGTCAAAAACTTTACCGATTACTTCAGACAGGGGCGAAACGTTCAGTCCAATATAAATTCGA
>Ga0172368_10002390_pt1 | contig 23959 bp, 21 predicted proteins | sample Lak11m_FD_114540 | JGI IMG/M metagenome (GOLD analysis project Ga0172368, IMG submission 114540) | Freshwater microbial communities from Kabuno Bay, South-Kivu, Congo - kab_022012_11m | ecosystem: Environmental > Aquatic > Freshwater > Lake | place: Democratic Republic of the Congo: South-Kivu...
ACAATATGGAGTTTTTATCTGCATCTGGCGGGCGAACCCCAAAAATACAAATTGCGAGCGGGAGAGACTTGGCGGGTGTCCCAGATTTTATCTGGGTGACGGCGGGCACCATTTGCAGAGGTTTATACAATTTTGAGATTTTCGATAACAACTGCCTGAGTTGTTATGAAATGAGTTCTGACTTTGTTATACAGGGGCTCCAAGTCAAAAATCTGCTATCATACAATCATGATCTTCGCACGAAGTAAAAAATTGTTGTTTGCAAATAACAAAGGTGGTGTGGGAAAAACAACTTTGGCTTACAATTGTGCCGTATCATTCGCCAAACAGGGTTACAAAGTAATGATGGTGGATCTTGATCCACAATGTAACCTATCTCGTTTATCTCTTGGAAATGATCATTACGCCAATACTCTATTTTCCTCTACCTATCAAGATATCTACGACGTTATCAAAGGAGTAGTAGAAGGTGGTAGTGATATCAATCTCAAAGTAGAAAGTATTCCGATTGATCGCTCTAATGGCAACCTCTCATTGCTCAAAGGTAGTGTCAATTTGTCTCTCTACGAAAATATATTGGTCAATGCCTATGGTGCTGCAGCCGCTGGTCAACCGCTCGGATATTTCCAGACCAGTGCAATCGATAGATTTTTGCGAGATCGTGGACTAAGTGACGAAATTGACATTTTTATTATCGATACATCACCGAGCCTGTCATTACTCAATAGAATTATTTTTCTTGGAGCAGATTATTTTGTTGTTCCTGTAATGCCAGACGCCTTTAGTGTACAAGGTATAGAAAACTTGGGATCAGTATTCGAAGAATGGAAAAACAACTGGAAAATAACCGCCAAGGCACTGGGTGGCAAAACAGAATCCAAACAGATATTGTCTGGGGATGGATTGTTTATTGGCTATGTGGTCAATTCGTACAATGTCTACGGCAAAAAACCAATTCACGATCACGAGCACTGGATGAAAGAAATCCACAGTAAAGTAAAGACATATTTATCCGAAAAGCATTGTCGTAACGGCTTGGTCGAAAAAAGTTGGAAAGAGCCTTTGGCTATAATTCAAGATTATGGCACATTACCAGCGCGTTGCCAGGAGTATGGTGTTGCAATATTTGATCTTGACCCCTCACTTATTCAAGAAAAACATCTCGGTACACAAATTAACCTCGATAAGTCAAAAGAAGAGTTTGATCAATTAACAAATGCAATAACAAAAATACTTAAAGATTACTAGCCACCATCACCAAATTCTCCCCACTCACCATATCCGTCTTGTTCCCCGCTCGATCCGCATAAAAGATCTCTTCAACTTTTAATCCTGCTTGATCCGCTAGCTCACTCAAGCTCGCGACATCATATGCCACACAATAGCGCTTCCAATGCTTATTAAACGGGATTTCAAAATGATCCTCCATTTGATATTGCAAAAACTTCTCTTGCCACAAATTCCAGACTGTTAGGTATACAAAGCCATGACTATTTAAATGTTCCTTCATTTGCTTTAGTACAAACAACTGCTTTTCGACTGTCGGGATATGGTGTAGTAGTGCGACCGCAAAGATCTCGTCATACTTCCCCAACCCTTTCCAGTGCGATTCTTCCGCCACATTTCCAGTGTGGAACTCGTGCTCTGGATGCAACTTACGAGCCTCTTTAATCAATGTCTCGGAAAAGTCCGTCCCCAAATAAGTGACACCACTCGGCAAGCCTGTGATCAGCTTCCCATTCCCACACCCAATATCGAGGACACTCTGCCCTGTTTTCAATTTCGCCAGATACCGGTCGGTCACCGGCCAGTTCGTACTCTTGCCATTTCCATACGTCTTCTGTCTGGTTCTGCTAAAATCAGATCCAATCGCATCATATACTTTTACAACTTGGCTCATTATGTCAGAAGCATTACTCTCACTCATACAAGCTAAGTATACCTCGCTCTCCGCAGAGACTCTGCCCCTTCTTCGTCGTGACGCTGCCAAAATTCTTGGGAGCACTCCTCGTGACTCAGACCTTCTTGCACTCTATCGCCATCTGCACAAAGCGGGCAAATTAACAATTGACGCCTCCATGCTCAAGCTTCTTATGACTCGCGAAGTACGCACCCTCTCAGGAGTCACTCCCTTTGCCGTCATGATGAAGCCCTACGTCTGTCCCGGGATGTGCACCTTTTGTCCGCTCGAACTGGGCATGCCCAAAAGTTATCTCTCCGATGAGCCCGCCGCTGCCCGGGCCAAAACTCTCAACTTTGACCCTCACGCTCAGATTGAGTCTCGTCTCAATCAGCTCGTTGAAACTGGGCATGTCACCGACAAAATTGAGTTGATTGTAATCGGCGGAACTTTTGGTAGTTATCTCGATGCCTACAAGCGCTCCTTTTTCAAAGACATGATCGATACCGTAAATGGCACCGAAAGTGCCACCCTAGAAGAGGCACAAACTTATAATGAAACAGCTTCTCGTCGCATTGTTGGGATCAGTGTCGAGACTCGCCCCGACTGGATTAACGAGGCTGAGGTCAAGCTCTTTCGCGAGCTGGGTGTAACCAAAGTTCAGGTCGGTGTCCAGGCCTTTGACGAAAAAATATTACAAAAGGTCAAGCGTGGTCACTCGCTTGATGCTGTTGCTGAGGCTACCCGACTCTTGCGTGACGCGGGGATCAAAATCTGTTATCACTTCATGCCCAATCTACCCGGCAGTTCTCCCGAGCTCGATCTCCAAATGGCTCACATGATGTATGAGGATCCTCGCTTCAAACCTGACTTTCTCAAAATTTATCCCGCCCAGGTTATCCCCAATACGGAGCTTTTCCGGCAGTGGCGAAGAGGGGAGTACGTACCCTATCCCGAGGAACAATTAAAAGATGTCCTCAAACAAATCAAACTTATGACTCCCCGCTACTGCCGTATAGATCGGCTCGTTCGAGACATTAGCAAAAAGTGGGTAGCCGCTGGGACCAAGGCCACCAACATGCGCCAATATCTACAACTTGAGTTAAAAAAACAAGGGAAAATTTGTCAATGTATCCGCTGCCGCGAAGTGAAAGCCGGTGAGTATAACGTCGACCCAGAATTGCTCGATCTCTCTATTGATACCTATGGTGGCACCGAACATCTCCTGACCTTTGAAAAAGATCACAAACTATTTTCCTTATTACGCTTACGTCTGCCAACTGATCACTGCGTACTGTTCACTGAATTAACAGGCTGCGCCATTATTCGTGAGGTTCATACCTATGGCAAGACTCTTTCTCATCAAGATAAAAATTCTAAAAAGACACAGCATCGTGGACTTGGTAAAAGATTAATTGCCGAAGCAGAAAAAATTGCCCAAACTAGTGGCTATAGCAAAATTGCCGTGATTAGTAGTATCGGCACACGTGACTACTACCGGAACCTTGGATATGCTAAAGTCGGATTATATATGGTTAAAGATTTAGCCTTCACTCTACTTCTACCACTGGAAAACGATCAAGAAAGAGATTTGAGCCCCTTTATGATAAAGTCAAAACTCATTTTATAACACAATTAAGGTGATTGTGTCCGAAAATCTCATAATTCCCCAGGCTACAAAAAGTGCCCGCCATCGCCCAGATAAAATCTGGGATCCCGCCTGTTTTCGTCACGCCAACAGTTGCCTGACGGCAAAAACAGGCGGTATTGTCACTTCGTGACCTTGACGGCGGGGTATTTATACTTGGCTTGGGCGGGTTTCCTTTGCACTTCAAGTTGCATGGCAACATGAGAAATGCCTCCAGACACGTAGTCGTCTGGGAGACCCCCCACCCCTTCCTTCCGCCATGCAGGGCAGGGAGGAAGGAGGATGGCCTATAACTATTGACTAATACACACTTGTTATGTAAACTTCATCTCGGAATTGGTAATTGTTTGACAATTGCGTCAATCGTAATTGCCTTTTGCACATTAATATCAGTCAGTTGCTCCAAAAATGGATTTCACTTTGGGAATTACCCAGTAGTCCCTAGAGTGAAATCCATTTTAAAAGGAGATAGCCACAGATGATCCCACCTCGCAAGTTTTTGTAAGTGTTCAAATATTTTTTCAACCCCAAAACACCAAAAGGAGAAATTCGAAATGCAAAAGAAACTGTTCGTTCTGGCGATCCTCGCCACCCTGTTCGCCTTCCTCGGCGCCGCCTTTTCCCGCCACGGGCTTTGCAACCACCGCTGTCCCTCCTGTCGCAAGGCTGAATGTGGACACCAAGCCAACCATCGCAAGGAACACAAGTGTTCCGAATGCGGACATGAGTGGAGCTAACCATGAAGAAAGTATTTGTGGTTTTCACTCTTGTTGCTGCGTTGGTCGCTGTTGTGAACGCTGCGGCGGATTGGTTGTGCTCGGGCAAGTGCAAAAAGCACGGTAATGCGTGCAAGCGAGGCAAAGGTCACCTTGGCGCCCACAAATGTGGGTTATGTACTAACGTACATACGCCTGACTGAGTAAGTTGAACCCGTGACGGTGAGTCACATTATCGCCACGGGTTCAGTCAGTCTTTTTTCTTGGCTAGAAATAATGTTAAAATTGAAAAATGAGTGCAATTTCAACATATTTACTATCTGTACAAACTGAACTTTCGACTGGTAACGCTCTAGAACACACTTATCGGCCCGCACTTAAAATTCTCATCGAATCGTTAGATGACACTATTAACGCAGTAAATGAGCCTGCTCGCTCGGCACATGGTGCGCCAGACTTCATTTTTCTCAACAAAACAAATCGTGATTTAATCCTCGGCTACGCCGAAACCAAAGATTTAGACGCTGACCTAGATAAAATCGAAAAATCCGAGCAACTAAAACGCTATTTGGGTTATCCCAATCTTATCCTGACCAACTATCTTGAGTTTAGATTGTTTCGAAATGGTGAAAAATACCAAACCATCAAGATCGCCGAAATCAAATATGGAGTAGTACATAACATAGAAACTGGCTTCGCTCCTCTCGAACACGAAATCAAGGCTTTTCTGAGCAGTACACCAGAGACGATTAAGAGTGCCGAGAAATTAGCCAAAATTATGGGGGGCAAAGCTTCACGCATTAGAGAAAATGTTGAGCGGTTTTTAACTGGTGATAAGAACGAAAAGAATCAAGAATTATTCCGCATCTACGGTGTAATGAGAGAATTGTTAGTACATGATCTCAAGGTCGAGAAATTTGCCGATATGTACGCCCAGACTTTGGTATATGGTTTGTTTGTGGCCAGGTATTATGACTCAACGCCTGATAACTTTTCTCGTGCCGAAGCACGCGACCTAGTGCCTGCCTCCAACCCATTCTTACGTGAATTTTTTGACCATATCGCTGGTGCAAATTTTGACTCCCGTCTTAAATATATCGCCGACGAGCTTTGTGCAGTTTTCTCTGTATCCGACATTCCGGGTATTATGAAGCGCAAATATAACTTGTTTGGTGAAACTGTCGATAAAGATCCAATTATTCATTTCTACGAAGATTTTCTATTCGAGTATGACCCAGAACTAAAGAAACAAATGGGTGCTTATTACACGCCCGTCCCTGTCGTACAGTTTATGGTGCGGGCGGTGGACGAAGCTATCAAAAAAGAATTTGGGTTGAGTGGTGGCATATCTGATACGACTAAAATAGATCATGTAGTAGAAATACAAGGTAGCAAAACCAAAAAGAAAATCCCCAAAGTCCAAATCCTTGACCCTGCTGTGGGTACTGCCACTTTCTTGAATGAAATTATCAAGTTTGTGTACAAGGGATTTGCCAATCAACAAGGTATGTGGGGTAGCTATGTAGAGTCTGAACTACTTCCACGTCTTAACGGTTTTGAACTCATGATGGCACCCTACACGATCGCTCATCTTAAGCTCGCACTCACGCTCAAAGAAACTGGAATTAATGATTTCCATCAACGCTTGCGCGTTTACCTCACCAATACACTTGAAGAAGGCATAAAAACTAACCCAGGTTTGTTTGATGTTGGTCTAGTGAGCGCGATTACCAAAGAATCAGATGAGGCTAGTCGGATAAAACACGATACACCTATTATGGTTGTGATGGGTAATCCCCCCTATAGTGGCGAGTCGTTTAACAAAGGCGAGCATGCCATGAAACTGGTCGAGCAATACAAGTTTGAGCCAGGAACTAGAGATAGATTAAATGAGCGCAATCCCAAGTGGATCAACGATGACTATGTTAAATTTATCGCTTTTGCCTCTGACTTAATCAGTAAAACGAGCGAGGGTATAGTCGCCATGATTACTAATCACGGTTACTTGGATAACCCCACTTTTCGCGGTATGCGCTATCAGATGATCAACACATTTTCGACTCTCTATGTGCTTGATTTGCATGGCAACGCCAAGAAGAAAGAAGTCTCTCCCGACGGTTCACCCGACAAGAATGTCTTTGATATCCAGCAAGGGGTATCAATCATGCTCGGCATCAAAAAGAAGTCGAGCAAAAACAAACTAGCTACTGTCTATCGTGCTGATTTATTCGGCTCTCGCAAATCTAAGTTTGACTGGCTTAATGAGAATACTCTATCTAGCATCAAATGGGACAAAATTAATCTTCGCAAGCCTGGGTACTTGTTCTTAAATAAAGACGAGGCGGTACAGTCAGAATACGAGCAAGGCATCAAAATCAACGAGCTATTCCCCGTGAATAATGTCGGTATTGTGACCTCACGCGACAGCTTTGTGATCGACACAGACAGGGAGCGACTCTTCAGTCGTATCGCAAGTTTTTGCATGAGCGATCCCAATGATCCTAAGTTGCCGATGATCGTCAAACAAAGTCCTAAATTTCAATACGAAAAAGCAATCGAATTAGGTTTTGATGAAAACAAAATCTACCCCATCAGTTATCGTCCTTTTGACGATCGTTATATCTATTATTCTGACTATTACATCGAACGCATGAGAAAAGATGTAATGAAGCATTTTGTTTCTCATGAAAATATCGGATTGATAGCATCGGCCATTAACAGACAAGCCAGTCTTGGTTATTTTTTTGTAACAAACATAATTAACGACTTTCATATCTTGGATAATGCTCGCGACTCGACATCAGTATTCCCGCTCTACCTTTACGACGAGATGGGGAAAGTTGCCAACATTGATCCCAGATTATCAGCACTTTTATTGGCTAAAGTTGACAACAAAGACAAAATAAAGCCAGAAGACATCTTTGATTACGTCTATGCTACTCTTCACTCGCCAAGTTACAGAGAAAAATACAAGGACTTCCTAAAATCCGATTTCCCCCGAATACCTCTAGCCAAAGATACGACCACTTTTTGGAGACTAGTTGAGCTTGGTGGCCGCCTACACAGGCTCCACTTGCTAGACGAAAAAGAACTAGGCCAACGCACCACAACATTCCCACAAGCAGGTAGTAACGAAGTAGAACAAATCGAACACAAAGATAGTAAAGTTTATATCAACGACACCCAATACTTTGACGGAGTGAGTCGAGAAGTATTCGACTTTTATGTTGGCGGATACCAACCTGCTCAAAAATGGCTCAAGGATCGAAAGGGCGAAAAATTTGATTATCAAGACATTTTACACTACCAGAAGATAATTAGCTCCATCAGTAAAACTATCGATATTATGCAAAATATAAGAATATAAAATGAACGATTCACAAATAGTTATCTATCAATCCTCAGACGGAACAACAAAATTAGACATACAGATGGATGGGGACATGATCTGGCTGACTCAAGATAAAATTGCAATGCTTTTTGGTACTCAACGTCCCGCAATTACAAAGCATTTAGGGAATATTTTTAATACAAAAGAATTAACTGAGGATTCAGTTAGTTCCATTTTGGAACATACTGCCAAAGATGGAAAAAAATACAAAACAAAATATTACAACATAGATGCAATTATTGCAGTGGGGTATAGAGTCAACTCGCTAAGAGCCACACATTTTCGTATCTGGGCAAACCAAATTATCAAAGAATACGTGGTAGTACAGCCAGGTACTTCTCCGAGTTGTTGGCGTGGATGATGCCGAAAAAAAGCTCTAAAAGAATTAAAAAAATATCGACAAAATTTAGCCAATAATTATTTATCTGATTTTGATTACGAAGTTAAAAAGCTAACAAAACTTAACAAAATCGCATAACAACTTTGTGGCTCCTTCTACGCATGATAGATGAGTGCGCGCATTTCTTGAGCGGGATACCAGAATCGAACTGGCCTCTCATCCTTGGGAAGGATGCATACTACCGATGTACTAATCCCGCGACGTGTTAAGATTTACCTAAAGGAGATTATAGTATGAAAATAACCAAAATTCACGCGTACGAAATATTAGCTTCTGGTGGCTACCCCACGATCGAAGCATTTGTAGAACTAGAAGATGGTACTGTTGCCACTGCCTCTGTTCCGTATGGGGTCTCAGCCGGCTCACACGAAGCAACAGTCATGATCGATGGTGATAATAAGCGCTGGAATGGTAAAGGTATGACCCAAGCAATTAGTAATATCGTTACCAAAATCGCTCCCGCTCTAATTGGCCACGATGCCTACGATCAACGCGCAATCGATCAAATAATGCTTAATCTTGATGGTACTCCCAACAAAGCTAATCTCGGCGGCAATTCCATTCTTGCTGTTAGTATTGCCGTAGCAAATGCGGCTGCAAAGAGTAAAAAAGTCGAGCTCTTTCAACACATCATTGATACCTATAACACTGGTGTTGATCTCAAAACTCTCCCTCAACCCATGGCTGTGGTAATAGAAGGAGGCAAGCATGCCGATGAGACTACAGACTTACAAGAATTCTGCCTCACTGCCACCCGCAAGAATGTGAGCGTTGCCGAGAACGTACGGATGATCATGGAGACTTATCATGCACTAGCAAAAGTTCTCAAATCTAACAATCTAAGTATTAATGTTGGTAATGAGGGGGCTTTTGCCCCGAGTGGTATCCCCAGTAACGAAGCTCCATTCGCGTATATGCTCGAGGCAGTAAAAAAAGCCGGGTATAAAGCCGGGGAAGAAATCGGGATCTCACTCGATGCCGCAGCGAGCGAATTTTACCAAGACGGCAAATATAATCTGGGACTCGAAAAACGCTCTCTAACAGCCGACGAGCTGATTGCCTACTACACGCCTTGGCTCAAAAAATATCCCATCGCCACAATCGAGGATATGCTGGCAGAGGATGACTGGGACAACTGGCCCAAGCTCAAAGCTATCGCAGATCAATACAAAATCCCTCTTATCGGGGACGACCTTACTGTTACCAACGTCGAGCGACTTCAAAAAGCTATCGATACCAACTCCATCTCCTCTATTCTTATCAAGCTCAACCAAATTGGCACACTTACCGAGACAGTTGATTGCTACTTGCTCGCCAAAAAGCATGGTCTCACAACAGTCACCTCTCATCGGGGTGGGGGAGAAACCAACGATACAACCATGGTTGACCTGGCTGTTGCCGTAGGCAGTACCTATATTAAAGTAGGACCTACCCGTGGCGAGCGAGTTGCCAAATATAATCGTCTAATGGAGATCGAACGTCATGAACAAACCTAAATTAACCAAAATCATTACCACCATTGGTCCTGCCAGCGAATCGCCAGAAATTATGGCCAAGCTAATGGATGCTGGAGCCAATATTTTCCGTTTTAACACCAAACATAGCACGGCCGAGTGGCACTCTGAGCATATTCAACTAGCTCAAAAAGTCGCCAACGAAAAGGGGGTTACTCTTGGTATCTTGCTCGATCTTCAGGGACCCGAAATCCGCCTAGAGACGAGAGACAAGCAGGATGTTTCCGTCAAACAAGGACAGTTGCTAACCATCGGGCTCTCCTTAGTTGATGGGATCGACGTTTATATCCCTCACTCTCAAATCTTTTCACTTATCAAAACTGGGCAAGATCTCCTAATCGACGATGGCTTCATCGATACTGAGGTAATCGAAGTTCATTCGGATCATCTCATAGTCGAAGTGAAAAATGATTCAATCATCAAACATCGCAAGGGGGTCAATCTCCCTGGAGTAGATGTCGATTTCCCTAGTCTTATCGAAAATGACATCAAGCAAATCGAGACCAACGCCATGAACAAAGTCGACTATGTTGGTCTATCTTTTGTTCGCTCCGCTCGCGACATCGAACTCCTTAGAACTGAGATGGACAAACATGGGATGAAAGCTCGTATTATTGCCAAAATCGAGAGTCAACCCGCTCTCGACCGGATTGACGAGATTATCAAAGCAGCTGACGCCGTCATGGTTGCTCGAGGTGATCTTGGGATAGAAGTACCCATCGAACAGCTTGCTTTTTGGCAAAGAACCTTGATTCAAAAGTGTCGAGTCGCCAACAAGTCTGTAATCACCGCAACTCAGATGCTTGAGAGTATGATTGTTAACCCTCGTCCCTCTCGTGCCGAGGCCACCGATGTCGCTCACGCTATCTTTGATGGGACAGATGCTATCATGCTTTCAGCCGAGAGCGCAAGTGGCAAATATCCCGTCCGCACTGTCGAGACTATGGCTCGCATCGCCAAATGGAACGAAACCAAGAGATTGGATGAGCAAGTTAGTTATGCTAGTTCTGATGCCACCACAACTGTCGCCGAAGCTGCTCTGTGGCCATTGTCCGCTCCGAACTTAAGCCCCAAATTGATGCTATAGTTGTCTTGACCGAAACAGGTTTTACCGCTCAAGCAATCTCTCGCTATCGTCTCTCCATCCCCGTCGTTGCTGTTACTGACAATCAATTGACTGCCGAAAGTTTGACTCTCTCTTTTGGGGTAACTCCGATTGTTTCTGATTTTCCGTCCGGAGTCTTCACCTCTTCTGATCCTGTCCTCAGCAACTTAGTTAAGCAAGAGATTGTGACTCAAGGTGATACCATTTTAATCGTTCATGGCTCTCACTGGCAAAAGCCAGGCAACACTAACGCTCTCTCTATCGTGACAATTTGAGGACTTGTCCAACCTCAATGTAGTTGGCTTGAGTGATCTCATTATTTTTGGCAATCTCTACCCAACGGTATCCATCGCCATATGCTCGTACTGCAATACTCCAGAGATGATCTCCTTTGGCAACAGTGTAGCTCTCGCCGTCAATTTTGTTGGCTGACTCGCTCTTAACCTCCGCAACTTTGTCGCTCTTGATCTCAATTACTGCCACTTTGGGCATCTTGAGCTCCTGTCCAATCTCGATATGGCTAGCATTTTTTAAACCATTTTCTTTGGCAATATCTACCCAGTTATAACCGCTACCGTAATATTTTGCAGCAATCGCCCACAAATGGTCGCCCTTTTCGACCTTAATAGTCTCAGGGAGTTCGGTTGGATATTTCTTTCCATCCTCTTTTACCTCAACCACTACCTCACCCACTTTTTCGCTCGGCATCGCAGTCTGCTCTGCTTCGGTCGAGATGGTTGATTTGTTGGCATTGTACATTCGCATAACCAGTACCCCAATCAAAAACACGGTCACAATTCCAAAAAGCATGGACAGCATGCTCTCATTTAGCTTAATAGTTTTCAGTAACTGCTTAATTTTGGTCTCCATGAAGAACTCCTTTTCTTGGGCAGAAAATTATTGTTAAGATCACAATAGCAAATCCCTATGGGGCGTGTCAATGACACTTTCCGCAACATCAGCTATAATATCTATTACAACTGGGGCTGTAGCGAAGTTGGTTATCGCACCTCCCTGTCACGGAGGGGATCGTGGGTTCGAGTCCCATCAGCCTCGCCCAGAGTATTAACAAATTAATATTGGAGGTCAGTTATGCAAACATCAACCATTCTTATTCTCTTAGTCGTCGGCACTGGCCTCTATCTTATTTCCCTCTACAACTTCTTCCAAACCAGTCTTACCCGCATCAAAGCCAGCATCCAGGAGATCGGCAACCAGCTCAAGCGTCAATTTGATCTGATCCCCAACCTCGAGGCAAGTGTGAAAGGTTATCTCAAACATGAGAAGGATATCTTAACCATGCTCGCTGACGCTCGCCGAGCTGTTAGCTCAGCCGCCAAATCAGGTAGTCTCGCCAAGCAAAGTGCCGCTGCCAGCATGCTCGGCGATGTCCTCCCTCGCCTCTCTGTCATAGTCGAGAGCAATCCTCAACTCCAGGGCAATACTACCGTCCAAAACCTGATGGAAGAGTTACGGGATACTGCCGACAAGGTGATGTACGCTCGTCGCACCTTGATCGACCTTTCGGCTGACTACAACATCCGTATCGTCACCTTCCCTAGCAACATAGTCGCCAAAATGTTTGGTTTTGTTGAGCAGGCTGGTCTTAAAGTTGCCGACATGGAAGGGGCAACTAGCGTTAGTACCCATGAGACCAAGTCCCCCAAAATCAATCTCTAAATATGTTAAATATCTACGAGCAAATTGACAGTAACAAACGTCGAAGCTGGCTAATTATTGCCTTCTTTATCGCTTTTGTAACCGCCTTCGGCTACTTCTTTACCTATCTCTACGGCTACGACTATAGCTACCTCATTTTTGCCGTCCTTATCTCAGGCGTTGGTAGCTTTATCAGCTACTACAATAGCGACACTATTGCCCTAAGCCTAGCCGGTGCCCACCCCGTAACTCACAAAACTCATCCCCAATACTTAAATATTATCGATAACCTTTCCCGCGTAGCTGGTGTACCCACCCCCAAGACTTATGTCATCAACAGTCCAGCTCTCAACGCCTTCGCCACTGGTCGTGATCCCGCTCATGGTGCTGTAGCTGTCACTCAGGGACTCCTCGATACGCTGACCCGTACCGAACTCGAAGGAGTCCTAGCCCACGAACTCTCTCATATCAAAAACTACGATACTCGTCTCATGACTATTGTCGCCATTTTAGTTGGCAGTATTGCCATGATCCTCGATTGGTCCTGGCGGATTTCCTGGCATAAAGGGGGCAATAATAATGATAATGATCGTGGTGGTAACGCGATTATCGTGATTATCGGACTCGTCTTTATCATCCTCGCGCCCATTATTGCTCAATTGATCCAGCTCGCTATCAGTCGTCGCCGTGAGTTCTACGCCGACGCTAGTGCCGCCCATATTACCCGCCAGCCCTCTGGCTTGATTAACGCCCTTAAGAAAATTATGGCTCACGAAGATGTCAAATTGGAGCGTGCCAATACCGCAACCGCCCATCTCTACATCGACGACCCTGTGACCTCCGAAACCCATGGTACCTGGCTCGCCAAGATGTTCTCCACCCATCCCCCGATCAGTGAGCGTATTCGGGCTTTAGAAGGACGCGCCTAAGTGGTAAACTAATGGTCATGAGCAAAGCACAAATTATTACCCAAGATGATGTTTCACATGTGGCCAAATTAGCCAATCTTAAACTCTCGCCACAGCAGTTACAAAAATTTCATCCTCAACTAGAGTCAATTTTGGAATACGTTAAGTTAGTCCAGGCCGCACCCACCCAACAAGTTGAAGAAACCTCCCAAACCACAGGACTAACCAATGTTTGGCGAGAGGATATCGTAGATTCCACTCGTACCTTTACTCAAGACCAAGCTCTATCTAATGCCCATGCCCAACATAATGGTTACTTTGTAGTTCCCGCCATTTTTGAGGAGCAAGATGCGTAACGACATTTCTAGAATTGACGAAATATATAGTAACTTTGCTCGCTATGGGGACAAATTAAACGCATTTATTACCCTACGTGAGCAAAAGCAGGTACTTGCAGATTTTGCCCATGCACCCAACGGTCCACTAAAAGGTGTGACCTACGTGCTCAAAGATGCCTACGTTACCAAGGGTATTAAAACAACAGTTGCCTCAAATGTTTTAGGCAACTTTATCCCGCCTTATGATGCAACCGTCTATCGCAAAATGACCGAGGCAGGGGCAATTCTACTTGGCAAGATGAATATGGATGCCTGGGGACACGGTGGTAGTACCGAAAATACTGATTTTGGCCCCTCACATAATCCCTGGGATCAAAAACGGGTAGCCGGTGGCTCTTCGGGCGGTACAGCCGTCGCTATTGCAGCTAATCTCGCAGAATGTGCCATCGGTGAAGATACGGGTGGCAGTATTCGTAACCCTGCAGATTGGAATAACATTACCGGGCTCAAAGTAACCTACGGTCGCGTTAGTCGCTATGGTGCTATCGCCTATGCTAGTAGCTTTGATACAGTTGGCCCTATGGCACATACTGCTGCCGATTGTGCGGCAATTCTCTCTGTTATCGCAGGAGAGGATCCATATGATGCCACCTCTTCCCCCCATCCAGTAGATGATTATGTTTCACATCTATCTGATAGTCTCAATGGTAAGGTGATCGGGATCCCAACCGAAATGTTTGACAAAGGTCTTGATCCCGAAATCAAGTCCACAATTCTGGCCAGTAAAGCAATCTGGGAAAAACTTGGTATTAAAGTTATCGAGATTAGTTTACCTATTGCCGATCTAGCACTCGCAGCCTACTACCTAATCGCCCCCTCCGAAACTAGCTCCAATCTTGGTCGCTACGATGGCATTCGGTATGGCAATGATCGCTCGCATTTTACCGACGAAACCATGCGCCGCATCATGATCGGCACATATGCTCTCTCTGCTGGGTATTACGATGCCTATTACCGCCAGGCCCAAAAAGTTCGCACACTCCTCATCCAAGCATATGCCAAAGCCCATTCACAATGTGATGTTATTCTAATGCCGATCATGCCCACACATGCGACTAAAATTGGCGAAATCGTGAGTGACCCACTTGCCAATCTTTTAGCTGATATTTATACGACCTCGCAAAATCCAGTGGGTGTTCCGTCCCTAGCCATTCCCGCTGGCTTTTCTCAATCCGGTCTACCAATCGGCATGCAGTTAGTAGGCTCAAAATTCTCTGAATCACTTTTACTTGCCATGGGTCATCAATATCAGCAAATTACAGATTGGCACACAAGGAGTCCGAAATTATGACCTACCAGCTTATCTGTGGTGCCGAAATTCATGTTGAGCTCAACACCAAAAGCAAGATGTTTTGTGGCTGCAAAAATGATCCCTTTGGGGCTACTAAGCCCAATATCTACACTTGTCCCGTCTGTTTGGGTATGCCAGGAGCTCTCCCCGTACCTAACAAAAAAGCGATTGAAGACTGTATCCTGATCGGTCTCGCCCTCGGCTGCAAAATTGCTCGCGTGAGCAAATTTGACCGCAAACACTACTTTTATCCCGATCTCCCCAAGGGCTATCAGATTAGTCAGTACGACGAGCCTTTCTGCTACGAGGGTAAAGTCGAGACTAGCTTCGGCCCTGTCCGGATCACCCGTGTCCACATGGAAGAGGATACTGCCAAGATGCACCATGAAACAATATCCGTAGGGGCGAGGCATGCCTCGCCCGTATCTCTTATTGATTTCAATCGTAGTAGTGTCCCCCTGGTTGAGATCGTCACCGAGCCAGACATCAAAAGTGGTGAGATGGCCAAAGAATTTTTGAAAAAGGTTCGCGATATCATCCGTGCCCTTGGCGTCTCCTCCTGCGATATGGAAAAGGGCTCGATGCGTTTGGAAGCAAATATATCCCTCTCCCCCGTAGGGGCGGGGTCTTCCCGCCCGTTACCCTTGTCTCCATCCGAATTACCCAATTACAAGGTCGAGGTCAAAAACATCAATTCCTTCCGCTTCTTCGCCAACTCCCTCGACTTCGAATTTAAGCGTCAATCCGAAATCTTGGACAAAGGTGAGACCCCCGTGCAGGAGACTAGGGGATATCGCGATGGTCGCGGTACAGTCAGTCAGCGGGTGAAAGAGGGGGCAGCCGACTATCGCTACTTCCCAGATCCCGACATCCCTCCAATTCTGGTAAGCGAGGAATGGCTCGACTCGATTAAAGCTCGCTTGCCCCAGCTCCCCGATGACATTGCTTCTGAGTTAGTCGCCTCTGGCGTCCCCGCCTCCGCTGCCAAAATTATCGTAACTAACGCAGAAATGATGGAGTTTATTACCCAAGTGAAAAAACTGGATCCAAAAAGTGTACGTTTTGCTGCCAATGATCTGGTCAACAAAAAAATTGAACTTGGCAAACTTACTCCCGAGCAATATTTAAAGGATCGCCAAGCAAAATCAGCCGACAAAATCACTAACGAGGCGACTCTTACGGATCATTTGCAGAAAATTATTACAGCTAACCCCAACATTGTTGCCGAGTACAAAGCCGGCAAAACTACAGTCTCCGCCTTCTTCATTGGTCAGCTCATGCGCGCGACCGCCGGCCACGCCGACCCATCTGTTGCCAACAAACTCCTCGTCGATCTGCTACACTAATCCTACTGCCCAGGTTTACGGATGTACGGCTTTACGGCTATACTGATATACGTATATGTCTCTCGATTTCGCCCATCTTCACGTTCATACCCAGTACAGTCTTCTCGACGGCTTATGTAAGGACGAGGATTTGCTCGCTACCGCCCAGAGTTATGGCATGGAAGCCGTCGCCCTGACCGATCACGGCTCGATGTACGGCACTATCCACTTTTATAACACCATGCGCAATGGCAATGTTAAGCCTATTATTGGCATTGAGACTTACTACACCGCCGGATCTCGTCTCGACAAAAGCAAAGAATATAAAACCCACCATCTCCTTCTCCTAGCCAAGAACCTTACTGGCTATCACAACCTCCTCAAGTTAGCGAGCATTGCTCACCTCGAAGGTTTTTACTACAAACCTCGTATCGACTGGGAGGTGCTCTCTCAGTATCACGAGGGCTTGATCGCTACGACGGGTTGTGCTCACGGTGAGATCCCAGTCCTTTTGCGAAATGGCGACATCGCCAAAGCCGAGGATCGCCTCCGCGCTTATCTCGATCTCTTCGGCGACGACTACTACATCGAACTTCAGCGCCACGATGGTTTGGAGGAAATGCTTAATCCCCTTAACGATGAGCTTATTAAGCTCTCTCGCAAGTTTGGTGTCCCACTTATTGCCACCAACGACGTCCACTACGTGCACAAGGATGATGCTCGCGCTCAGGACGCTCTCCTGGCTATTGGCACTCGCACTACGCTTGATGACGCCAACCGCTTTACCATGAGCGAATCGCAGTCTTACTACTTTAAGAATAAAGAGGAGATGTCTGACCTCTTCCACGATCTTCCAGAAGCTCTCAAAAATACCAAGGTAATTGCGGATAAAGTCGATCTCACCATTCCCACAGGAAAAATGATCTATCCCAAGTATCCTGTCCCAGAGGGCAAAACACCTGAGGATTATCTCAAAGAGATGGTGATGGAAAAGCTCCCCGACCGCTACCCACATGCGGACCAAAGCATTATTGATCGCGCCAACTATGAGCTCGAGGTGGTCTGTACCAAGGGTTATGCCAGTTACTTTTTAATTGTCCAGGACTTTATCAACTGGGCCAAAAGCCATGGCATCCGAATTGGTCCCGGTCGTGGTAGTGCAGCCGGCGCCATCATTAGTTACATTCTTCGTATCACCTCCGTTGATCCGCTCTACCATGGCCTCCAGTTTGAGCGCTTTATGAATCCGCAGCGCCCGAGCCCTCCCGATATCGACGTGGATATCGCTGACGTTGGTCGTGACCGTGTGATTGAGTACGTGACCGAAAAGTATGGGACTGACAAAGTGGCTCAGGTTATCACTTTTGGGACGATGGAAGCCAAAGCGGCAGTCCGTGATATTGGTCGCGTCTTGGGTATGCCTTACTCAGATCCCGATATGGTAAGCAAGCTTATTCCCCTCGGGAGTAGTCTTGATGAGGCCCTAACCTCTGTCCCCGAATTGACCGAGCTCTACAAAAATCCCAAGTACAAAGAACTCATTGATTTGGCCAAAAAAGTCGAAGGTGTCGCTCGCCACTCTAGTACTCACGCCGCCGCCGTCATCATCGCCGACGCTCCCCTGACCAACTACACTCCTGTCCAGCGTGATAGCAAAGAGGGCAAGATCACGACTCAGTATGACATGTATGCGCTCGACCTTAATGTGAAACCCGATGCTGTTGGTTTGCTCAAAATGGACTTTTTGGGTTTGCGCAACTTAACCATCCTCCAAAATGCCGTTAAGCTCATCCAAGATACGCGCAATTTCCGCGTTGATTTGTCAGGCCTCCCACTCGATGACAAAAAAGTCTTCGAGTTGCTCTCTCGCGGAGAGACCACCGGAGTCTTTCAAATGGAATCTCCCGGCATGCGCCGCCTGGCCAAGCAACTCAAGCCCGATATTTTTAGCGATATTGTCGCTTTGATCGCGCTATACCGTCCCGGCCCCATGGCGCTAATCCCCGACTTTGTCAAAGGCAAATTAGAGCCAGACAATGTCAAATATCTTCATCCCGACCTCAAACCAATCTTGGGTGAAACTTATGGAATCGTCGTCTATCAAGAGCAGGTTTTGAAAATCGCCAATGTTATGGCCGGTTATAGTCTTGGCGAAGCCGATATCTTGCGTCGTGCCATGGGCAAAAAGAGTGTCGAGACCATGAAAAAGGAGCATGCCAAATTTATTAAACAATCAGGTGTGAAAGGCTACCCAGAGGCTTTGGCTGAGAAAGTCTGGAGCTTCGTCGAACGCTTTGCGGGCTACGGTTTTAACAAAGCACACGCGACTAGCTATGCCATGATCGCATACCAAACAGCCTACCTTAAGGCACACTATCCCGTGGAGTACATGACCGCACTAATGAGTGCGGAGAGTGGGCGCGAAGACAAAATGGCCATGTCTCTCGAAGAATGTCGTAGTATGGGAGCCAAGGTGCTACCTCCCGACATCAACAAGAGTAGCGCTGATTTTAGTATTGTTGCCGATACGAATAGTCTCGATGATCGCGCAATCCGCTATGGCTTTAACGCGATCAAAAATGTCGGTAGTGCCGCAATCGACAATATCCTACTCGAACGTACTGGGGCAGGGGAGTTTAAAAGTTTCACCGACTTTATCAAACGCGTAGATAATCAAAAAGTTAACAAAAAAGTTCTCGAGAGCTTGATTAAAGTTGGTGCTTTCGACGCTTTCGGCAAGCGTGCCGTAATTCTTGACGAAATTGAGCGAGTCCGAGCCAAAGTGGGCAAAACAGGGGCGGAGAGAAACAGCAATCAGGGCGGTTTATTCGATAATCTTATCGAAGAAGAGGTGAGCATTGTCGACGACTGGAAGTCGACCAAAGAAGAATTTACCAACCGTGAATTAATGGAGATGGAGCGTGAGCTATTAGGTATTTACCTCCGCGAGCATCCCAGTCAAAAACTTCTCAAAAAAGCAAGAAACGAATGGACTACTCAACTATCCGAAATCGACGAGAAAAAGGGTCAAAAGGCAACCGTGGCCGCCATCATCAAAACTGCGCGGACAGTAGTGACCAAGACCAAACAGCAAGAAATGGCCTTCCTTCTCCTAACCGACGAGGGGGGTGAGATCGAGGCCGTCGTCTTCCCCAAGACTTATGCCTTGGTCAAAAGTTTTTTGATCCCCAATAGTGTTGTGATCGCCAAAGGCAAGGTCGAGGAACGCGAGGATCGCCTCTCCTTTATCATCGATACAATTGAAGTTTTTAATGATCCCACAGATTCTCCTTCCCACGGGAAAACTGGAATACTGGAGGACGGGAATACTAATATCATTAATATCCCCCACGGCACCAGCAAGCCGATCCTCCTCGAGCTTAACAAGCTCCTCCAATCTAACCGTGGCGACGACAAGGTTACATTAGTCTTCGACAACGGTCATTCCTCTCGCGAACTTGTCCTCCCCTTCGGCATCAACTTGAGCAAAGACCTGCGTAGTAAAATTTCTAGCCTTCTCGATCCCATGCAGGGTGTTTCCTTGTAAGATACCTAATATTCGTATCTTACGAAGAGACACCCTGAAAAGTATTTATTGACATACGTATTTTATTTGGGTTATATTGGAGTCATGCTCCAAATATTATCCGAACCAATTGATGTTATTATGTCTTCTGTAGGGGCGAGGCATGCTTCGCCCGTGTCATTGTGTTGGCACAATCGTGATTATCCAGTCACCCAGGTCGGTCTCCACCATACAGTTCGGCTTGGCCGTGTCCTCCACCACATCTTCTCCGTCACCTCCCACGATCTCTTCTTCCGTCTTAACTTAAACACCGAAACTCTTCACTGGACTCTCGAGGAAATCTCCGATGGCCTACCCAACTGACTTAGAGGTTGATCCCCTAAGTACATCAGAATATATCACTTAGGAGATCAACCTTTATGTTACTTCCTTCACAATTTAATACTTCTCCTCCGGATATTATGCATATTGATTTGAATAGTTGCTTCGCCTCGGTCGAACAACAGGCCAACCCTCTCCTCCGCGACAAGCCCGTCGCGGTCGTTCATAGCAATGCTCCCTATGGTTGTATTCTCGCTGCCAGCTACGAAGCCAAGCTCTGGGGAGTGAAAACGGGGATGACCCTCGCTGACGGGAAGGCTCTTTGTCCCTGGCTCATCAGTCGTGAGGCCGATCCTCCCAAATACCGAGAGGTTCACGCCCGCTTAGGGAATCTCCTCAACCAATTTTCTGATCGTGTCATCTCCAAATCCATTGATGAATATTGTTTAATTCTCCCCGTAGGGGCGGGGTCTTCCCGCCCGTGCGATCCATTTGCCATTTCTCAATCCATCAAATCTCGTATCCAATCCGAGGTAGGCGATTACCTCCGCGTCTCAATCGGTGTTAGCACCAACCAAAATCTAGCCAAGCTAGCCTCAGGCCTACACAAGCCAAACGGCTTCGATATTATCGATTCTCACAATTTTATGGATGTCTATCAAAAAATTACCTTACAAGATTTTTGTGGCATTAACATTCGCAATGAGGCTCGTCTCCACCGGGTCGGGATCTTCACTCCTCTTCAATTTTACGAGGCCAGCATTCAGACTCTCACCTCCGCCTTTGGTAGCATTCTCGGCCGTTATTGGCATACATATTTACACGGTTACGAGGTAGGGGCAGACCTGCCTGCCGGCAAGGCAGGTTATCATCCGCCCGTCAAATCATTTGGTCAATCCTACGTTCTCCCACACCCCATGCTATACGACGAGTGGCGTCCCATCCTCGCCAAATTGGTAGCCAAAGCCGCCAGGCGTCTCCGCGCCCACGGGAGTCACGCCACCGCTGTCCACCTTGCCTTGAGATATAGCGATCATAATCATTGGCACACCAGCCACCAACTCCACACCTCACTCTTCACTGACTTCGATCTTCTCGCCGCTACCCTCGCTCTCAATCCTCCTCTCACCCAACCAATAAAAAAGCTTGCTATTACCTTCTTCGGCTTACGTCGTGACAATCACCAGCTTAGTTGTCTCCGCGACTACCAATCTGATCAAAAATTGACTCTCGCCCTTGATTCTCTCAATAATCGCTATGGTGAATACATCGTGAAATACGGGAGCTTCTTAGGCTCCGAGGGCCACGTCAAAGATGCTATTGCCTTTGGAAAATAATGCTAATATAAAAATATGATAGTTACACTCAACACACTCCCAAACTCGCCAATTGGCGGAATTCTTATCCAGCATGTCCGTCGCCTGGATAATTGCATCATTAATCAATCCACCCTCTCCGCTTGCCATACTCGTTTATCTGGCCTATGGTATTATGTCGCTATACACATCAATTTACTTATTAAGGAGAATCTATGATTGATACCTCTTCGCTCTATGTCAATAGTATTGTGTGGGGTGTCATGTTGATTGCCTTCTTCTTAATGATTCTTACTGACAAAATCAAGTTTAAGAACAAATAACATGCAACTCACCAACAAAGCCGTAATAGTCACAGGCGCCAGCGACGGGATCGGGCGCGAGATCGCCCTCGCTCTGGGCAAAAGAGGAATCAACGTCGCCCTCGTCGCCCGCAATGCCGACAAGTTAAACAGTGTCCTCTCCGAGCTAATCAAACTAGGAGTCACCAACTCCCACGCTTACATCTGCGACCTCCAAAAGCCGACCCAGATCAAATCTGTTTTTGCCCAAATAATCTCTGATTATGGTCCCGACCTCATGGGTTTGGTCAACAATGCCGGCATCTGGCAGAAAAAGGCTCTTCTCCCCGCTATTCCTGACCGCGAAATTAGAGATGTGATTGAGACCAATCTGCTCGGCGTCATCCACACTACCAAGGTGGTGCTCCCTCATTTCCTCACACTCCCCGAGGCAGCCGTTATTAACGTCAGCTCTCGCTCCGGTTGCTCCGCCCAACCCCTACAATCCGTCTACTCCGCCGCGAAATGGGGAGTGAAAGGCTTTACCGAAGTACTCAAAGTTGATCTTCAGGATACTCACGTTCATGTCGCTGGCGTCTATCAGGGTGGCACCAATACCGCGATGTTTAACAAAACTGGCGAAGATTTCTCTCCCGAGAAACTCGCTTCCTTTATCCCAGCCGACTCGCTCGGCGAACTAATTGCTACAATGTTAACCTTACCCGCTCAAACCTGGATTAGTGAAATTCACGTCAACAATAAATGAAATACGCATTGACCCGCAGTCGTCGCGGGAGCGTCTCTCTCCAAATTGGGAAAAAGGGAGAGCTCGTTGTACGTGCTCCCTACCTTTATCCTACCTATCTCATCGACCGCTTTGTCGAGAGTAAAAAATCCTGGATCACTCGCCATCGCAAAAAGCTCAAAGCCCCGATTCCTCGCCTCAAGCGCTTCATCTCTGATCAAGATTTAAAATTAATGATTAATAAATTAATTAAAAATTATAAATTAAAAATTGGCTACTCTCCCTCATCCCTCCGCTTCACCAACGTCCGCTCCTACTGGGGAAGTTGCTCGCCCAAGGGAGTGCTCTCTTTCAACCTCAAACTAGCCTTTACCAATGCGGCTGCTGTTGAGTACGTCGTCGTCCATGAGCTCTCTCACCTCAAATATCGTGGTCATGGCAAAATGTTCTGGAATTTGGTCAACAAAACGTACACAAGCACCAAAGAGGCTCGTGCTTTCCTCCGCACCATTCCCCGCTCGCTATAGCGTGCAAACGTGCTGACGTGTAAACGTGTTACGATACTAATTATCATGGACAAATTCACTGCCATCTGGCTCTCACATTCGAGTATTAGTAATTTCAAAAACTGCCCCCGTGCCTACTATCTCAGTAGCATCTACCGCGACCCCCGCACCAATCACAAAATTAGTCTTGTAACCCCCGCCATGTCACTCGGCTCCGCCGTCCACGAAGTCCTCGAATCTCTCTCTATTCTCCCCACCTCCGAGCGTTTCAAAGTCTCCCTGCTTGATCGTTACAAACTAGCCTGGGCTAAGGTTAGTGGGCAAGTTGGTGGGTTCACAGATCAAGTAACCGAGGAGTCCTATCGAAAAAGAGGGGAAGAGATGTTGCGTCGTGTGATGACTCACCCCGGACCACTTCAAAACAAAGCCGTCAAAATTAAAATGAATCTACCCTACTACTGGATTAGTGAGGAGGATAATTTGATCCTCTGTGGCAAGCTCGATTGGCTAGAATATATCGAAGCTGAAGATGCTGTTCATATTATCGATTTTAAAACCGGGATAGGGGAGGAGAGCGTCGACTCCCTCCAGCTCCCCATCTATCACCTGCTTGCCCACAACTGCCAAACCAGAGAGGTTAAAAAAGCTAGTTACTGGTACATTAGTCGTGATGACCTGCCAGTCGAGCGCAAACTCCCCGATCTAGAGAAATCACGTGAGCTAGTGCTCAAAGTTGGCAAAGAAATTAAGCTAGCGAGGTCTCTCGAGCGCTTCAAGTGTCCTGGCGGTGAGCTCGGCTGCAAGCACTGCGTGCCTCTAGAGAAAATTATTCAGGGCAAATCAACTTTTGTTGGTACCGGCGACTACGGCACCGATCTCTACGCCAACTTCGAAAATGCCTCCTTGCCCCAATCCGAAATCTTGTAATATAATAAACTATGCCACTCAAAGACTCTGATTCAGCAAAATACGTAATACATAATACAAAATACATCTTCGTCTCCGGTGG
>Ga0172368_10002394_pt1 | contig 23941 bp, 18 predicted proteins | sample Lak11m_FD_114540 | JGI IMG/M metagenome (GOLD analysis project Ga0172368, IMG submission 114540) | Freshwater microbial communities from Kabuno Bay, South-Kivu, Congo - kab_022012_11m | ecosystem: Environmental > Aquatic > Freshwater > Lake | place: Democratic Republic of the Congo: South-Kivu...
TCGTGTTCAGTTCCACATCTGATAAAAAATGCTGGATTCCCGCTTTCGCGGGAATGACAGTACCGGGATTTGAGCATAATTCATAAGGTTGAAATGTAAAATATTTTTCGCTCGGATTAATAATATACAAATTATTAGCCAAAAAGTCAACTCGATGCGGGATTAAATCGGTAAAGCAGGAAGGAATGGGGAATCGGTTCAAGCCATTCACAGCAGGTCAACTTAGCACGATCCATCTATATTAAAAAGTCAAACTACGCGCCGGTAGTTTTATCTTCTTTGTTTTCATCGGCGCGGTTGATTTGGAAGCGGGTGCAGATTTCGTCCAAATCGGTGTTCCACTTCTTTTCCATCGCCAGATCGCCGGCGTATTCGTTGATATTTTCGATCAGAGTGTTGATATTTTTCACCAGAAAACTCAGCGTGCGTTGATCCGCGCCTCGTTCCGCCAGCATAATCAGGGTTTTGTTCATCAGATTCAGCATCACGGAATAGGTCTGAAATACCACGGCGGTTTGTATAGAATCATCCATAATTTCCCGGTCTCTTTTTCACTCATATTAAACGACTCATCACATACTGATTTATAACCTGCCTTATTCATAAATTAAAAAGCTTTGACAGGATTAACAGGATTAACAAGATTAATAATTCCCAATTTTAAAGTCTTCACCAAGCTTCAAGCGATTTTAATCTGAACAATCAGGTAACAGCATTACTTTAACAAATGAATTCGGACTTAACAGAGTTTAAACTTGACAGAAACATTATTTATCCTGTATTATTCATAAAATCGTAAAATTATAAAAAATTTCACAGCATTTTGTATTTGTAGGGATGAGATGAAGGCTCGTCCATATTTGGACGAGGCGCTGCCTCGTCCCTACAGTAATAATCTGTATTTATTTGTGTTGTGATTTTATAAATATAATTTATGAATTAATCAAGTTATATCATAACCTATTAATAATACAAAGCTTTTTCTTGTTAATCTTGTAAATCATGTCTAATTTATGAATTGTTCAGGATAATACGATAATATAATTATTGAGGGCTTAAAAAGCAACAAATAAGATAATTATTGTTTTCCGAGGGGTAAATTTGCATTTGAATTATTCTGAACATATATTCAGTATAAAAGCTCAAAGCTCAAAGCTCAAAGCTAAAAGCTAAAAGCTAAAAACTAAAAGCTAAAAGCTAAAAGCTAAAAAGTGATAAGCAGCAATAAAAACATAAATTTAAGGAGAACATTATGTCACATTCGAATTACCGGGAAGATATTATCGAAGCGATCGAAGCGCGGTTGATGATGGAGCATCCGGAAGTGGAAAAAAAGCGGATTTTCGGGCATCTGGGTTTTGCCGTGAATAAACGAGTGTTTTGTTTCGCTTATGAGGATGGATTATGTTTGAAATTGTCCCGGCAGGACTACGAAGAACTGTTAAAAATGGACAGCACGGAAAAATTCGCCCCAATGGGGGAAAAACCGATGGGGACTTGGGCGGTTTTAACTTACGCCGAACCGCAGGAATATCTGGAAAACTGGGATTGGATAGAAAAAGCGCTCAGTTATATCGTGACGGATGAAGCGGCTCCGCCGAAAAAGAACAAGAAGCATTAGGCATGGGGCATCAGGCATTAGCAAAAGCAATTCAGGAAATACCCTTACATTTGGACGATCATACCGTCAAAAGCGTATTCAACGGTAATCCCATCTTGAAAAATCGGAGTGGTATTGGCAATTTCCGGGCCGATATGGGTGAGGATAACGCGGGGATTTTTCTGCGTTTGGGCTTTGGCGATGATATGGGGGAGAGGGATATGGGTGGATTCTACAATCATCAAATCCGAAGCGGCGGGAGGATGCAAGTCGTTTTCGTCCAAGAGGTCGGCGGAATAGTAAACTTTTTTGCCTGAATGCTCGATTACCAGGGAAAAGGAAGACAGGGATAGCCGGTGTTTTTTTACAAACGGCTCATAGCCTTTCAGATGCTGATTGGGAATGGCGGAAACTGACAAATTCTGATAGCGTAATACATTGCCGGCGCCGTATTCGGAAATTTCGTAAGGAAAGGAGATTTTTCCGTTCAGCAGGAAAAGCTGGTCGAAATATTTTTGAAAGATGTCACCGACTCCATCGGGCAGCATAATCGACAAAGGGTTCGACCTTTTTTTCAGGTGCATATATTGCGTTAGGATAGGCAGGCCGGAACAATGATCGGGATGGGTATGGGAAATGATAATGCGGTCGATCCCACCGGGATCGATTTTTTGTTTTAATAGGGATCGGGTAGTCCCTTCTCCGCAGTCGAGCAGGATGTTTTCTCGGTCGATGGTGAAAAGCAGGGAAGCATGACTGCGGTCCAAGGCGGATAGTCCGGAGGAGGTGCCGATGAAGGTGATTTTCATATTACGGATTTTGGGTGTTGGGTGTTAGTATCTTAGTTCTGAAATTGTTGTTTTTTTGGCAAAAGATTTTACTAACTATATGTATTAAATGGACTTTGGCAATTCGGAAATTTGGTAATTTGGTAATTCGGAAAACGCGCTTTACCCAAAGTCCAAAGTCTAAAGTCCAAAGTCTTGAGCCTTGAACCCAGAATCCAAAGCCTTTTTGGTTCCGGCTTGTCCGGGTTAGGTATTGGGAAAGAGGTAGATGGGCGTCGGTCGTCAGTTGACAGTGAATAGTAGTGACAGAACAATCAGCCTGTCCCACCATGCGCCACGGACGCGTCATTCCCGCGCTATGAAGTAGTCCCTGCGGGAAAAGCAGGAATCTAATCATTTGTAATTAGTAGAGATATGGATATGGCTTTACCCGCCCCGCAGGGGCTACTGCGCAGCAGGGGTCACTGCGTGACAGGGATTACTGCGCTGCGCCAGTATGACGACCTGCGGGCGTTTTGGGACAACCTCAGTGTTCTGTCACTACAAGGGTAAGTATTATCTCTCTGGTAGATTTAACAGGGGTTTGATGACGGTTTGAAAGATTTCCGCGGTTTTGCTTTTAGCGAAAGCGGTGACAAAGGGGATTCCTTCATCGCTGGCGGAAACGATTTGCGGGTCGAGGGGGATTTTTCCCAGGAAGGGGATGCCCATATTGGAAGCCATTTTTTCGCCGCCGCCGGAGCTGAAGATTTGGGTAACGCCGCCGCAATGGGGGCAGACAAAGCCGCTCATATTTTCCACTACGCCCAACACCGGCAGTTTAAGAGTTTCGCAGAATTTGACCGATTTACGGACATCTTCGATAGCCAGTTCCTGCGGAGTGGTGACAATGACTGCGCCGTCGGCTTCAGGGATGAGCTGAGCGATGGACAGAGGTTCGTCGCCGGTGCCGGGAGGGGAATCGACGATGAGATAATCAAGTTCGCCCCATTCCACATCGCGGAGGAATTGTTTGATGACGCCGTATTTCATAGGGCCGCGCCAGATGACGGCGCGGTCGGGATCATTAAGCAGCAGACCGATAGACATAACTTTCAAATTGACATCGTAAGCCACGGGATAAAGGCAATTATCCCGGACAGGAACGGCCGCGCCGTTCAATTTCAGCATTTTGGGAATGGAAGGGCCGTGAATGTCAATGTCCATCAAACCGGTTTTTTTCCCGGAAAGACTTAACGCCGCCGCCAAATTTACCGCCACAGTACTCTTCCCTACTCCACCTTTACCGGACAAAACAATCACTTTATGTTTTATTTTACATAGACGCTGAGTAAGAAGCTGGCGCTCTTTATATTCTTGACTAGCTTCACCTTCCAGCGGTTTTTTCGCGGCGCAGGAAGTATCGCTGCAGGAATCGCATTTAGAATTATCCATTATTATAATCTGATAATTTTTTAATGAGTTATATATTAAGTTAACAAGTTTACAAGTTTATAAGTTGGCAAGTCGAAAGAAGAGCTTAGGGGAGCTGGGTGACTATATTGCTAATATTTGCCGGAGATTGTTCAATCAATTTCTTGCATTATACCCGTTCTAAAAAGTCTTTTCGTGTGTTTGAAATAGTAAGTCTAATAAAAGCAATGGATTCTGGCTTTCGCCAGAATGAGGTATTGGAAAAGATATTCAAGAAAAAGTATAGCATTAATATGGCTGGTGTCAGGCGAGGACGCCTGACACTACAAGCAATTTTAAAAGGTGCCGGACTAAAGTCCGACCTCCTATAGTTAGGAGAACAGACTTTAGTCTGTTCGCTTAAGTCTTAAGTGACAAGTTTCACCACATCGTTGACAGTTTTTAGGGTGAGACATCGTTTACACATTTAGCGCAAATTTGTTTCACGAGATCGTTTACACTATCGTTCTTTGAAAAATTGAATTCGGAGTATTATCCTATCCTCAAAAACATATTTTGAGGAATGGATGAAAAACAAAGATTCTATTACTCTGCGCAAAGAAGCAATCAGCCTTTATCTTGCGGAGGAAAAGCCGACTGCAATCTGTTTAAAAATAGGCGTTTCACGGCAATGGTTTTACAAATGGCTGAAACGGTATCGGAGCGGAAATGAGAATTGGTTTGCAGATGAATCACGCAAGCCTCATAATAATCCGCAAAAAGTTTCCGCGGCTTTGGAACAGACAGTTGTCAATATCCGGCAGACTTTGACCAAACGAATCTATAGTCAAACCGGCGCTTTTGTCATTAGGCTGGAAATGCAGGACTTAGGGATAAAACCTCTGCATACATCCACCATCAATCGGATATTGAAGCGCAATGACTTGATTGTTAAAAGAACGAAGTATCAACCTTCGGGAAAAGCCTATCCGGTTGTAGGCGATGCTTACCCCAATTCCGTTCACCAGCTTGATACTGTCGGCCCGCGCTTTATCAAAGGGGACGGCCGCTTCTACGCTTTCAACTTAATTGATGTTTACAGCCATAAAATCAGCCTTTACGCCAGCCGCAGTCAAAACGACCAATCCGCAGTTCAAGCTTTGATCAACGCTTGGAAGAAGATAGGCAAGCCGGAATATCTGCTGATGGACAATGCGCTTTATTTTCGTGGCAGCAACCGTTATCCTCGTTCTTTCGGATTGGTAATCAAGTTTTGTCTGCAGGAGAAGGTTCGCCCGGTGTTCGCGCCTGTCGGCGAACCTTGGCGGCGGGGCGTATTGGAAAAATTCAACGATGTTTATGATAAATCCTTTTTGCGCAGACAGGTATTCGCCTCTTTTGCGCATTTGCAAAAAGCTTCACTGGATTTCGAGGATTTTCACAATCAGAACCATTATTACAGCGCTCTGCATGGCAAGACTCCGAATCAGGCTTTCAAAGAACAATTTTTCCCCCCGGATTTTCTAAGTGCGGATTATGAGCTTACTTCCGACAAAATTCCATTGGAAACCGGTCAAATTCATCTGATTAGATTCATCCGCAGCGACAGAATTTTGGATGTTTTTGGGGAACGGTTTCAGCTTAAAAATGTTCCGGCTTACGAATATGTGGTTGCCAAAATATTGGTGGATTCTCATGAAATAAAAGTATATCTCGATGACAACCTCATGGAAGAAATATATTACCCTATGCCAGTAGATTGGTAAAAAGTGTAAACGATGTCCTGATATTTCCGACCTTTAAGCCGCCCCCTTCCCCCCAGGGGGCGGAACCCATGACTGTCAACGATGTCCTGAAACAAGAATGTTTCACTAAAACTGTCAACGATGTGGTGATATTCAACACTTAAGCCTTGAGCCCAAAGTCATTGAAAAATCTCAAATATCTTTGGCTAGTATTTATCAACTTTTAGATTGACTTTTTTAATAGCGGGTTTAAAACGCTGAGTGCCGCCGCCTTCGGCGGCGCAGCGGAGGATGAAGTTACTGCCGGTGATTTTTACGCCGGACAGCAGAGTGACCGGAGTGTGGGAAAAGGCTTCTGGAACTAAAGGAGTGGAAGCGCCGAGGATAACAGTTTCGCGGCTATTGGCGCACAGCGGGAGGATTTCGTCGATGGTATCGGTAACTATCGTGGCGCCAGTGATAAGGACAATTTCGCTGTGGGGCAGGTATTTGTCGATTTCATTAAAATGCAGGACGCCGGGTTCCCGCTGATGGTCGATTTCAAAGATTTTCAGATCGGCGCATAGAGGTTTCAGACGAGGTTCCAAAGGCTGAAAATGTCCGATCATAGAGATTTTATCTGTGGGAAGGATTTGCAGAAATTTTAAAGTATCGCCTTCCAGAAAGGTTTTATTTTGCATTGCGGACAACGCATTAGCGGCGGCAAGTCCGACGGCTCGTTCGATTTGCAGGTGGGATTCCAGTTTCCACAGAAGTTCAATAACCGGTTTGCCTGCAATAGGATTTTTCCCACCGATGAAATCGGATTGCAGGTATTCGTCGTCAAGGGAAGTGAAGGCCACTCCGGTTTCTCCGGAATCGAGTCTGACAGCGCAGTAACGCAGTCCAAGGACAACTTCGGCAGCAAGCCGGCCTTCTGCGAAAGAAGAAAGAGCCTGCACTAAGCAGTTTTTAATATTTAAAGAAGTGTTCAAGTGAGCAAGTGGGCAAGTGAAAAGCGGTTGATAGTTGATAGTTGATGGTCGTTGGTTGATGGTTGAGAGAAGTAGGGACAGAACAGTGTTCTGTCCCTACAAATACACAGCATGTGGTGTCGACTCTCCGTGGCCGACAGCGCACTTTAGGGATTTTTGGGCAATACGCCCAAAAAGTCTTTTCCGATGTTTGCAGGGACGCAAAATTTTGCGTTCCAGCATCATTGGTAAATATCAATCTTCCTTATCCGGTTTGGCGCGGGTGGCGTCCCAATAGAGGAAGACGGCCAAGGCGACAAAGACGATTAAGCCCAGCCAGTTGCCGAATTCGCCGGTATTGTCGAGGTCGGGCAGGATGGAAACCTGCATCTTATCCTGGATGAATTTCAGCAGCGCGTCGAAGACACCGATCAAAGCTCCGCCGGCGATAAGACCGGAGGCGATGAGGATGCCTTTATCGTTCCGGGCTTTGGAAACCGCTTCGATTTTGGAAGATTTTTTCACCAGCCAAGCGACGCTGGCGCCGGCTAAGATGGGGGAGTTCAATTCGATGGGCAGATACATCCCCAGCGCAAACGCGAGGGGGCTGATGCCCAGCATTGTGACTATCAGCGCGATGACAGCGCCCATTCCGTAGAGAAACCACGGCGCTCCACTGGGACCCATAATGCTGCCCAGTACGGCAGCCATAGCGTTGGCTTGGGGAGCGGGAAGCGGGCGTCTTTCGGGCATAGCTTCAGCCGGAGGAGTGGCGGTGGATTCGGCGATGGCGGGGGTGAAGGTCATTTCCACAACGGTGGTACCGGTATCGCCGGGGGCTAAGGAGTCGGTGATAGCCATTGCCATTGTCGTATCGACAACTGCGGCTGGAGCGGGAATGACGGCGGCGGTTTCCTCGGCGCGGGGTCTTTCGGAGAAGCCGTAAACTTGGGCAAGCAGGATGATGACCGCGGTAACCACGGCGGAAGAAAGCGCGCTGCCGAGGATGTTCGCCCATTCGATGGTTTTAGGGGTGGAACCGAGCCAATAGCCCAGTTTATATTGCGTGACCAGACTACCCGCCATAGACAGCGCGGTGCAAACCACTCCGCCGACTAACAAAGTAGTCAACATCCCTTCTTTGCCGGACAGACCGAGTTGGGAAAAGATGACGGCGGTTACCATCAAGGTCATCAGGGTCATCCCGGAAATGGGGGTGACGGAAATCATCGCTACCGCCCAGGCGGACACAGCGATGAAGAGAAAAGAGATGACCAGAGTAATCAGCACGGAGATAATGGAAAGCCCGAACGCGCCTTGAATATCGGCGAGCACGACATAGCGGAAATAAAGCCAGATAAAGATGGTCACGATGATGAGCAGGATAAGCACTAAGGACATCGGAATGGATTTATCGATGCGTTTTTCCGCGGCAATGGAAGCGGAGGTTTTTTTGCTGAAGATTTGCTGGAAGGCGATGCCGATAGCTTTGACAATCACCGGCGACATTTTGATGATGGAGATGAGGCCGGCGGCGAAAATCCCGCCGATTCCGATATAACGGGCGTAGTTGGAAAAAATATCATCGGCGGTCATTTCGGAAATGGGGATAGTACCGGGAGAAATGGGGACGGTGACTAAAGTACCAAGATAATTGAAAATCGGCACCATAATAAAATAGGACAGCATCGACCCGGCAAAAATAATGGAAGCGTAGCGGATACCGATAATGTATCCCAGCCCTAAAGTGGCGGCGGAAGTATATAAACTGAAAGTAAGTTTGACATTTTCCGATAAGAAGCGCAGTCCGGAGATGGCGGTGGTGGAGAAGTTTTCCGCCCAGGCGCGCAGGGAAGTCATAAAGAAATCGAAGATAGCGCCGATACCGATGGCGTAAGCGAGTATCCCGGCTTGTTTGCCGCCTTTTTCACCGGTGACTAAGACTTCAACAATAGCGGTGCCTTCGGGGAAGGGCAGTTTACCGTGTTGGTCGGCGACGAAATATTTTCTGAAAGGAAGCAAGAATAAAACGCCGAGGGCTGCGCCGAGGAAAGGCACGATGAAGATTTGGAAGAAGTTATGCGGCAGATCGAGGATGAACAGGGCGGGCATCACAAAGACCGAACCTCCGGCGACAATCCCGGAAGTAGCGCCGATGGCCATAATGTTGACATTTTCGATTAGGGAGCTTTTCCGCGCTACAATAGCGGAAAAGCCGATAGCTAGGATGGAAATGGGGATGGCGGATTCAATCCCCTGCCCTAATTTCAGAGCGATATATGAAGCGGCGCCGGCGAATAAAATCGCCATTACGGCGCCGAACAATATAGAGCGCAAGGTGACTTCGAGGACGCCGGCGTTTTGGGAAATGACCGGAGTGTAGGTTTCTCCGGGTTTCAATTCCCGATAGGCATTTTCCGGAAGCTGAAGACTTTTCTGTTTTTCGGCCATCGATACCTCAATGGGGTTTGATATGAGTGGATAGTGAGATGATATTTAAAAAAGCTGCAAGCAACAAGCGCCAAGCATCAAGGAAAAGCGGTGAAACTGAAAGATGTATTTAAGTTAAAAAATTAGATAAATTTAGCATATATTTTAATTAAAATCAATAAAGCTGGATAGTATCGGAGTCAGAGTGGGAATTTTCCGATATTGCTTGACGATATGGATAAAGACATCCAACTGAAAAACACATCTAGGGGTACGGAAATTGCGCTGGATACTAAAGCTTCAAACTCTTTTGACCTAATATTAGACATCTCTTGTTTATCCTTTCCGTAATCTCACAATTATTGTGTAAACTATATTAGACAGAGTCCAGTTGCAGGTAATATCCTTTAGACAGTTGGAGGATTGCATCGGCGGCAGTTATTTTTATGAAGCGCTGCTGGATGAGGAATTATCGGATGAAGTTATCAAGAGTTTTTCCGCATTGGGGAAATTGGAATATCATCGAACTTTTGCCCGGCCGTTTTTTCAGCTGCGGAGCTCGGATGGATATATCATAAAAGGAATTTTGGGAAACAAGAATTTTAAAGTGATTTTATCTCAAGGGAGTATTGAGGCGGTGATGATGAAAATCAAATCACTAATGTCACCAGAAACACCATAATCAAAACAGAGGAAAACTTAATGGGCGCAAAATTATTAAAGTATTATGAATGGCTGAAGCAGGAAGGCGGATTAGCGATGCAGATGCGGCTGGCGATGAAAACGAGCCTGCCTTCTTCGAAAGCCGGGATCGTGCCTGATACTCCCGATGTAACAGAAAAATTCTATGCGGCGTGTAAAGAAATCGCCGGTAAAGAACCCCCAAGGTATTAACCGCCGAGAGCGGCTGGATTCGCGAGTCCGCCGCCATCTATTAGGTAAAAACGGCTTGCGGGAAACATCATAAATAAATAAACAACAAAGAGAAAAATATGGCAAAATTCACTAAAAATGAGTTAGCACTCGATCATTATTTCGATCGAAAACAAACCCGCCATTATTTGAACCAGGAACTTACGGTGCTGCATTGCCATCACTATATGTCGCTTTATTCGCAGCTGGCGGACGATATCGATTTCATCGACGGTAAAAAGCTGATGGCGGATGTGACGGAAGAGACTTTTTATTACACCTTGAGTAACTATTACGAAGATAACAATATCCATGATATGAAAGACAAGATTATGATCGCCGAAGAGTATTATGCCGCTTTAGGGATGGGCAAGATGACAGTATTGCATGTGGGCGAGGATTCCGGCACAGTGGAATTGACGCATTCACATGTGGACGAGGGATGGATCAAGAAGTGGGGCAAGCGGGACAAACCGGTGAACTTCTTTACCTGGGGCTATGTTGCGGCGTTGTTTTCTTTGCTGACCAACCGCAGTATGGGCCGTTTTAAAGTAACGGAAGTCGAGAGCATCGTTTCCGGCGCACCCCGGTCACTTTTCAAATTAGCGGTATTATAGGAAAGGAGAGCAAAAATGGCGATAAATCGACAGAAAATCATCGACGATCTTTCCCAGATCAATATAATGGGTGACGAGAACGGTTTAATCCCGGCTTTCGGAGTGTTTGTCAATCAGCTGCCGGCAAAGTTCTGGAATAAATTTGCCGATAGGTTAGTAAATATAGTGGACCCGGAATTGCTGGATGCAGCGGAATATTTATTGGTCGATGCGGCGCGGACTTGCGGCTACCATACCGGTTACGGAATTATTACATCGGATGAATGGAATGCGGTGGTGAAGCCGATGGTGGAAAAGGTGGAAGATGTGCTTCACGGGGCGTTCGCAGTGTTCACCGCATGGGGGTGGGCAAAGTCAGAAATTGTGGAATTAGTTCCTGGTGAGAAGATGGTAGTACGGGCTTACGATTATTATGAAGCGGACACTGCGGTGTACGGAAAAGCGCCTCGACCCTGCGCGTATATGATTCGCGGAGTATGCGCGGCGTTTTTCGCTTTAGCTTACGGCGGCGAATACGACGCTAAGGAAGTGCGGAATGCGATGCGGATGTTCAACTGCGCTCAGACTAAGGGAATTGAATGCGGGGACGATTACGGGGAATTTGTGGTGACTAAAGCTTAAACATAGGCATCGGGCATTGGGCATTAGGCATCGGGCATTAGTAAAAGCAGACATAATTTCGCATACAGCCATGGTAATGTTAATGCCGACAAATTTTAACGGTGAGAGAAGCCGAAACAGCAAACGCCGAATCGATAAGATCCGGCGTTTTTTTATTCAGTTGATGGTGTCAGGCGAGGGCGCCTAACACCACATAAATCGTGGCACATACGGCATTATGAACATTGTAAGCGCTGATATAATAAGAACCTATAGATTCCCGCTTTCGCGGGAATGACAGTTTTGGGGAGTTTTTAAACGGGCTGGTACGGCGCATGAGGGTTTCACCTGATACTTGGCACTTGGCACTTGATACTTAACTTTCGACTTTTGACTTTGGACTATATCAAATAATATCGAGGATTTCTTTCAGGTGTTGGATGACGGCGACTTCTTTGAGCGCCATTTTTACGCCCCATTCTTCATCGGCGACGCCGGAACGGTAATCGCGGGCGGTTTCGTGGTTGTATTCCTGACCGGGTCTTTTTAAAAGGACGGGATTGATGGCGGAGTTTTGCGCGCCTTTGATGTCGACTTCGGCATCGCCGACAAAGATGACATTGCGGGGGTCGAGGTTGGTCCGATGCAAAGCGATTTGGAAGATGCCGGGATCGGGTTTTTTGATGCCGACAGCGCCGGAGATAACTACCACATCGAATAAGTTCCGCAGTCCGTATTTGTCCAGCAGGTTATAGACATGCGGAGGATGATCGAAATTGGATATGAGGGCGGTTTTTTTGTCTTCGTGCAGGATTTCCAAAACTTCTTTAGCTTCGGGGTCGACTTCGACATGATTTTGCCAGACGGAAACAGTTTCGACGGCGATTTGTTTTACCTGAGGAGTTTTAATCGAAAGATTTAGTTTGCGGCTAAGATTGACTATCCTAAGTTCAAAGGGGGTGAGATGATCCTGCGGCAGGGGGTCTTTGCCGCTGAAAAAGCCGTCACAAACGCGGGAAAATTCGTCTTTCGGCATATTAAGGCCGCAGAGAGTGAATTGGCGGTGGAATTCTTTCAGCCATTCATCCCAGGCGGCGATCATATCGCCGTAAGTTAAAATGGTACCATAGAGATCGAAAAAAACACCTTGCATATTTTCTTTGGACTTTAGACTTTGGACTTTAGACTTTGGACTTTGGACTTTGGACTTTGGACTTTAGGTTGAAGGCCAGGGCTCTGGGCTCAGTAGTAGTGACAGAACAGTGTTCTGTCACTACAATCCGACGCCCGATGACTGACGACTATTTGCTTCCGCCGGTGTGTCGGCCTTTGTCCAGCCATTTGCGGAAGAGGAGGAGCGACACCGGACTGATAAGGGCGATGCATCCGTAAATCGACCACAGCGCGCCGGAATTATGAACGCCGCCTTCGGGAATAAATTTTCCCAGCATAAAGCCGGAATAAAAGCCGGTGGTGAATTTAGCCATAAACCACGGTAGGTTGGCTAATCCCATATAAGCGCCGACTTTGCCTTGGGGAGCCATATTGGCGACATATTCCAGGAAACGGGAAGACCAGACCGCTTCACCGAGGGAGAAAATCACCACATAAGTTAAAAGCGCCCATAATCTGGGACCCGGCGCCAGCAGAAAAGGTATCAACGCAGTGATAAAAGTGCCAACAATCATCATATTAATGATCTTAGCTTTACGGGTCAAAGCGGCGATGGTGGGGACGAAGATGACAATAATAAAAGGATTGATGCCTTGAATCCATTCGAATTTTGCGCTGACGCCGGCAGGATATTCCCGGAAAACATAGTCAGGAATGGTGAGGAAATCGTGGGCAAAGATAGTCCTGACCGGCAGGAGGATGAAGATAAAGAACATAAACTGCGGGTCGAGGAAGGGCAGTTCGGCGATTTTCTCTTTAAGGGATAACTGAGGTTTGCTTTCTTCAGGTTCGGGGGTAAAGACCCGATCGTGGATTTCTACTTGTTTGCGGAACAAGGATATATGCAGGAGGAGGATTACGCCGGTGATAAAAACTACCATCCAATAGACGCCGTCGATACCCCAGCCCAGGCCGACAATTTCCGTGAAGCGCAGGTTGAGAAAGACTGCATCGGTGCGAATGAAGGGGGAGAAAAAGGTTTCCGCCACGATCCCCAGATTCATAATGGAATAGAGCAGTCCGAAGCCGATAGTGGCGGTGCGGGGATCGGTAAATTCTTTGATGCCGGAGTAGAGAGCGGGCTGCAAAATCCCGGTGCCCATCGCCATCAGTAAAAGTCCCAGCCAGGCGATATATTTTTCCAGACCGATATCGATTCCGAACGGCGAACCGGCTAAGAGAATCCTTCCGATACCGACAATCATCAGCGACCAGGTGATAGCCCGGCGGACGCCTAATTTGTCGGAAACGAAGCCTCCGCCGAACATAAACAGGGTGACCATCCCGGTATACATGGAAACGCTGACGCCGGTAAGCTGGTCCGACATATTTAATTCGGAGCCGAGAAATCTGGTAAGGAGGGTGAGGATGCCGAAGTAAGCGATGCCATCGCCGAAATTCACCAGATTTACCAGCCAAAAGGCTTTGGAAGCTTTAAAGAGGATACGGAGATTTTCTTTGAGGGAAAGTTCCGGGGAATCGGAAGATTGATTATCGGTCAAAGGGGGGTCCTTGAATAGAGGTAGAATATCGGTTAGATACGCTTATTCTTCATCATAAAACTTATGAAGCTGTATCAATCGGATTTCTTTCAGCCGCAATTTAACAAAGATAACGATAGCGCCAAGGAGAAGCAGTCCGGCGCAGACAAGAGTCCAAAGCGTCAAGTTTCTTCCCTGATCGTACAATAATTGCCGCCGCACTTCAAACATCAGAACGATAAATGAAGTAAAGAAAAGAGTGAAAATACCAATTGCGATTCGGGTCCAACGCCGTTCGATGTGTGTCAATCTTTCTATTTCTTCGTATCTTACCATTTATACTGTTTCTAAAAAGTAGGTCGGGGGTTTGTCCCCCGACAAATTGCGCGGGGGGACGAGCCCCCCGCCTACCAATGGTTTATTAAAATGTTACTGATATAAGCTGTAAAAAATAGTTACCCATACAAAACAGCGAAGAGCCTAAAAAGTTTTTTCGCATGTTTAGGTAGGGACAGAACAGTGTTCTGTCCCTACAATCAGAAAATATTAATCAGAACTGGTATAACAATCTATTTATATATTATAAATTACAGCTTCTTTTTTCTGTACTAATTCTATATTACAAAAATCTGAGGATAAAGGCAAGTTTTATGCGCATCTGCATTCCCACGCCGGTGCGTGGGAACGCGGAGAAACAGAAGTCGGAAAAAAAGAGGGCGAACACATAGGTTCGCCCTACAAAATCTTGGCCGGCTGCATCGGTACTGCCGCATAATTAATACAGTCAGGCGGGGACGCCTGAATTTGCGGCCGAAAAATTAGTCTATTTTACCAGTACCAGTTTAGTCAATTGTGTGCCCTGGGAAGTGGAAAAGGCGCAGAAGTAAATTCCGGTGGAGCATCCGGCGGCATTCCAGGTAATACGATGAATACCGGGCTGGCGGAAGCCATCGGTCAAAACGGCGATTTCTTCGCCTTTGATATTATAGATTTTCAGGGAAGCGTTTCCGGATTGCGGCAGATAGAATTCCAGCGAGGTTTCCATATTGAAAGGATTGGGACAGGCGCCGCCGATGAAGGGCTGATCGGCGGCGATCATCACCGGCTGAGGAATATCGGTCAGTTGAGATTCCTGACTATAGAAAATCCAGCCGGAATGGTAAGTGATGGGTCCTAACAGAGCGGGCAGTTTCATAAAGGCGAATTCGGCGGTGTAGAAAATTTCCCCGGTAGTATAATCGCCGGTATGGACAATGTATTGATAATTGCCGGCGGCGGCGGTATCGGGGACTTCCTGAGTGATGGAGTCGGGGTAAGTTTCTCCGCCTAAAAGCTCCAGGTCATCCAGCAATAAACCGATTTCCTGATAAGAACCGCCGGGCGTCAGCATCTCCGCCCAGACATCGCATTCGCCTTCGAAGGGAATGGGATTGATGACATTGGCGACATAGTCGAATTCTCCGCCGTTGGCGGGAACAATGATGGGCACGGAAGCAGGTTCCAAAGCGACAGCTGGCGGTGTGGGCGGCAGTTCGGCGGCGATATTGAGCAGGAAGGGCAGTTCACTGAGGTACCAATAGTTCACCACTTGAGTAGGATCCCAGGCGGCGATGAAGATTTCCAGGTCATCCTGCTGGTTTAGCAGAGGTCCGGCCAGGGACGCGATGAATGTGTTATTACCAATAGAAGCAAGCGGTGTTTGGACATAGAAGAAAGTTCCGGGGACGCGGTAAAAGAGGGTGGCTTCCGCTACGCTGTTATTATCGGTAATCTGAACTTCGACCGGCAGTGTGCGGCGGTGCAGCCAGATTTCCGGGGCATCATAAGTTATCACCGGAGCGAAATTGGGGGCGACGGCGAAGGACAGCGGCAGATAACTGGGGGAATATTTGGGATAAGTGACTGTACTGCCTAAATTGTCGGTAGCCTGGAAATAGAATTCCACGCCGGGATTCTGCACGGTGGCGGCGGGGATAGTGTAGTAATAATTATCGCCGGTGTGGGACATTTCAGCTTGATTGAAATATTGCCCGCCGGTAGTTTTATAGTAGATACGGGCAGAAGTGATGGTATTGCTGGACCTGATGGTGCAGGAAACCTGAACACCGACTCCGGCCGGCCGCTGAGTCCCCAGAAGCTGAAAAGTCGCGGTTGAAAGCTGGATATACGGCGGGGAAGTGAAGGGAGCGACATAGCTGGTGGTATCCCACCCGGAATCGCCCTGATAATTGCAGACCACTTCAATAGCGCGGGGAGTGCCGTTCAAAGCGGGCTGAGGAGTGACATAATAGACATTGTAGAGGTTGCCGATATCGTTGCGGATGTCTTCCAGCACCTGCTGCATTTGACTGGGGTCGGTGATTTGCAGGTAAAAGCCGCCGGTTTGATTGGCGATATAAATCAAGGAATCGGGAGTAATGTTGCCGATACCGATAGCGTAGATGGTGATGTCGGTGCCGGCTAAACCGGGCAGCTGCGCGGCAAAATAGCCGGGCTGATTGTCATTGCCGTCGGTAAAGACGAGCACGGCTTTCTTTTCCGGTTCAAAGAAACATTCGTTAATGCCCAGACCGATGGCGTCATAGAGGTCGGTCAAGCCGTTAGTTTGATAAGAGGCGATCGATTCTAGTAAATCGTCTTTATCGAAGGTCATATCCACATCGACATAAGATGAAGTGGAAAATTTGATGATGGCGCCTTTATCCAGAGTCTCCATACCATTGACAAAGTAGGTGCAGGCATCGATGACTTGGGTAGGCCAAAGCGGGTTGGTGCCCATACTGCCGCTTTCGTCCATCACCAGACTGACAGCCATATAGCCGAATTCCGCTTCTACATCGACGGTGCATAAAGTACCGTTTTCGCGGACTTCGAAATTATTCGAGCCTAAATCCTCGATATAGGCGCCGGTTTCATCGGTGACGCGGACAAAAATATGGACGCCGGGGAAATTATCGATATCCACATTGGTAACTTCCACATTTACCGGGTCGGCCAGGCACGATGCGGCCAGACTTAATGACAGCAGGATAACTGCAATCGATCTGAAGGAAATTATAGTCTCCATCCTTCTCCCGTAAGTTTTATTGAGGGGATTAGTTATTTTTATTAGATAACAGTTTAAAGTATTGCAGGCATTGGGCATTGGGCATTAGGCATTAGGCATTTGACGCTTAGCGCTATGACATCGATAAAAGATTGTAGATAGTTTGCTCGAAATTGTGGTGTCAGGCACTCTCGCCTGACACAGACTAAACACCCCAAAGCCGTCATCCCCACGAAATCCGGAATCCAGATATTTGTTAATTAAGGAGTATAACGCCCTTCGGGCGTTTTGGGGGCAGATATATGAATCTGCCCCTACAAAACCTATCCTTGGACGAGGCGCCGCCTCGTCCCTACAATGCTAATAACTTACTCGGGACTGATTTTGATGAGATAGAAATCGGCACCGCCGGCGCCGAAGGATTCGGTAGTACCGGCGACAACAGCTCCGCCGTCAAGGGAAGTCCTAATACAGCGGGCGTAATCGAGGCTGGAACCGCCGTAAGTCCGTGTCCAGATTTCCGTTCCCGGAGGGTCGATTTTCCTGAGCCAGACATCATCGTCAATTATCCCGGCGACGATGTAATAGCCATCGGAAGTCCGGGCGACGCCATAACCGATGTCTTCATTGCTATTGCCGAAAGTATCGGACCAGATTTCATTTCCTGAAGCGTCGGTTTTAACAATACATAAATCCGTTGAAGCGGTAGTAAAACTATAGGTCGAACCGGTCAGTAAATATCCGCCATCTGCGCATTGCACGAGGCCATAACCGGCGCTGGTGGGGGAGCTTAGATAACTCCGGGCCCACTGCTGTTCGCCCTGATTGTCGGTTTTGATCAGGCGGAGATAGCCGAAAGAGGTGGAATTGTTACAGCCGACCAGAGCGTATCCGCCGTCGGTGGTTTGAATGACTTGATAGCAGATTTCCGTATTGTCGCCGCCGTAGGTCTGACTCCACACTTCATGTCCGGTTTCATCGATTTTAATAAGATAGAAGTCGGCGTTAAAGCCGCCGGAAACGGGGGAATAATAGCCGGAAACGACATAGCCGCCCTCGACCGCGGGAATGACGCTGTAACCCACATCGTTATAATTCCCGCCGAAAGTATAATGCCACTGCTGATTGCCATCGCTGTCGACTTTCATTACCGAAACATCAAGTCCGGGATGAGAGCCATTATTAGTGAACCCACAAATGACATAGCCGCCATCAGAAGCTTGGCAGATGGAATTAGCGGATTCGTCTCCGCCAAGGTCGATAGTTCTTTGCCAGAGTTCATTGCCATTGGCGTCGGATTTGATAAGGAGAATATCCAGGTCCCCGGAATTAGTATTTCCACAGACAATATAGCTGTTACTTACTGTGGAAAAAGCGCAATAGCCTTCATCATCGGCGGCAGTGCCTAAAGCGGTTTCCCAATAGGTGAGAATAGGCCAGGGGAAGGCGGAAACATCCTCGGGAGCAACATTTCCCGCCCGGTCGGTGAAATTGCAGTAGATGGAATCATTAAGGCAGTAATCATCGGATTGGATAATGTATTCTGCGGAATAAACGCCGTCGAGATTATCGTTCAAAGTCAGGTTGGTAAAGACACCCGGGAGCGTCGCGGTGGCGGCGCCGCCGGTGTCGGGGCCGATATTATCGTCGGAAACGGTCATTTCCATATACAGGGTATCGCCGGCGGTCAGAGTGTCTCCGGCGTTTTGGCTGCAATTAAAACTTGAGATTTGGCAATAGGTATCGACAAAGACACTGTCGCTGAGGGGACCGATAGTATTAAAACTGTTGCAGAACCAACCGTAGACATATTTCAAGCCGTCACCGGGGGAAAAATTGTAGTCTTCGACAATACTTTGATAATTCTCCCAGGCAAGACCGGTGGAATCAGGAGTATCGTGCAAAATCATCCTTAAGATTCCGGAACCATTTAAGACGATGGGGGCGGTATTGGTATTGATGTAATCCGAATCATTGGCAATCCTGACACTGATATAGATAGCCATAGGGTCGATATTGTCAAAGACGACGGCGCTTTCGATTTGGAAGGTGTTGACGAATTTACCATAGACAGTTTTGGTAGAGTTCCCCGGCGATAATTGAAAAGCGACGGAATCGGCGATAGGATTCCAGCTGAGCCCGGTAAAAGTGGAATCTTCGGAAAATTTGCACCAGAGGCCGACGCCTTGCGCTGAGGGGAAAATCCAGACATCATTGGCAGCGGTGAAGACTTCATTATGATTGATATTCAGGCTGGGATTAATCGGCGCGGGCTCGATGTTATCGTTTAAATTTTCCACTATTTCAAAATCGCTGCGGAAACGAGCGTAGACAGTCTTAGGCCCGGGTCCTAATGCAAGCTGGAAAGCGGCAGAATCGGGCATAGGCATCCAGGCGGAGCCGTTGAACGCTTCATTATCGGCAAACATACAAATAATATCGACGCCCTGCGCTTGGGGGAATAAATATACTTCACGATCAGAGGTATAGAGAGAATCGTGGTCGATGTTAAATTCGGCTTCTAAAGGCTGGGGGAGAATGGTATCGACCGCGGTTTCGATGATTTCGAAGTCGTTTTTGAAATCGACCCAGACTAGTTTTTCGCCTTCGCCAGCGCTTAGCTGCCAATCGGTGGAGGAAACGAAGGGAATCCAATCTGCGGCGGCGTTGGAAATTACCGCCGCCGATTTGCCCAGCGGAATTTCGGCTAAACCCCAGTTGGACAAACCGGAAGCTGCAGGGGAAGTGGAAGCGGTATCGTTGGTAATCCGCATCCACAAGGCGCCGGGAGCTTGTAAAGCCAATTCGACATCTCTTAAAGAAGTGTATATGGAATCATCGTTAATCACTACCAGAGGATTCATCGGCTGGGGAGCGGTGGTGTCGTAAACCATATCGGAAAATTCACCATTCGAATAACCGAATTCTACACCAACAATCTTTTCTCCAGAGCCCTGAGGTAATACTATACTTACCGACGCAGAATAATCCTGCCATCCGCCACCGACCAGATCCTGTCCTACAATAATAATGCTGTCCGCGCCAAACGCGATGAGAGTAAGATTGACGGTTCTGGAAGTGGTGTAACCGTTATTGTCATCGATAGAAACGATGGGAGAACTGTTGATCTCAACCTGAGTATAATTGGAATTTATCTGCACGCCCTGATTATCCACCGCAATCACATAATAGGTATAAAGATGCCCGTTTTGAATATCTGTATCGATAAAAGAAGAGATTGTATCATCGGGAGTATCATAGAGGAGCTGGAATTCTGCGGTATCGGCTTTTTTGAATAAAGTATAATGTTCGATGGCGCTGATATTCAGCAGGGTCCAGTTCAGGGTAATACCTCCGCCGGCGATTTCCGCCTGCAGGTCGAAGGGATCGCCACCGGTGGCGGGATTATTGGGGTCTAGCGGATTGTTGTACTCAGGAGCCGTAGGCTGCTGTTCACATTGCAGGAAAAACAGCAGGTTGAAGATGATGAAGATTAATATGGGTATTTGTCTTTTCATTATTCTTCCCTCCTAAAACTCAACTCTGATTCCAATGGTCGGATTTTGGTGGTCTGGGATTGTTGAGAAATAGTACCCTTTCCAGGGTTCGCCTTGAGGATACTGATTGATGAAGGCGATATCGAAGAGGTTATAAATATAAACGGCCGCGGCGACGCCGATTATGCCGTTGCGCATCCAGCGTAAATCCTCGGTTTCGGAATGCAAAGCGTTCATTTCCGAGCGCGCCTGCAGAATATCATCCAAATAGACAGCGTCAAGGTAATCCTGCACTGCTATATTATATTCCTCGACTTTGGAACGGTGCTGTTCGATGTAATCGTAGGCGAAATAAGCTGAAACGATTTGGGCGGTGAAAATTCCCCAGCCTTTTAAAGTTTTTCCGGAATGAATTTGCCCGGCGCCGGGGATAAGTGTGGAAAGCACGATGCCGGTGGATTTTTTCCGGGGTTCCAGCGCATATTTCACCGAATCCATTTTGCCGGATATGGTATTAACTTCGGTGGAATAGGCGACATAACCCGGATAATGCAGGGAAATCCAGTGATTGCCTTCGATGAGGTTATCTATAGTTAATGGAGTATGTCCTCGAAATTTTCCATTAAGTTTAACTTTTACACCTTGGGGGGCGGAAAGGCAGCAAAGCTTACTCAGTTCTTTCAATTCGGCTTTAATATGGGACATCTGGTTTAGAACAATTTGGATGTTTTCCCGATAGACTTCATATCCTTCCCGCGAGACGGTCAATCGGTGTTCGCCGGAGGGGAAAGTATCCAGTTTGACCGGGGCAAGCCCTAAACTTTTGCCATCGACCACAACTTCAGAACCGGAGGGAACGGATTCTACGGAAAGGGAGCCGAAGCCGGGCTTGATGGAGATTTCGATTTCGCTGGTGACGCCGGGGAGGATGAAGACTTGTTTAGCGCCGACCAGCCCGCCTTTTTCCAGGCGGATGATATGCAGTCCGGCGGAAAGGTCGTTAATCACTGCGGGAGTATTTTTATCCGCGATTTTGCCGTCGACGAAGATTTTCGCGCCGGGCGGAACACTGGCGACGCGGATATTGCCTTGCCCGATGATATTGCCGCTGGCCATCATCGATTCATCGGATTTACCGGCGAGTTTCAGGGCGGCTTCTTTCAGGCGCATTGTCAATAGTTCTTCGATGCTGCCCATATAATCGACATTTTCCACGCGGATGATTTCCGCAGTTTGGATATCAATAACACGGAGGCTGATGGTGAAGATTTCTCCGATTTGGGAGATGCTGCCGGCGATCATTTGTTCCACGCCGAGGATTCTGCCGGCTTCGATGACGCATTCGTTGGAAGTACAGCCGGTCATCTGGAACCCGATTTCTTTCAGGATTTCCGTCATTTCATTTCTTTCCATCACCTGGAAAGCGTCGGTTTTGAACACTTCCAAACGCAGACGATCGGAAAAAGCGGGGGCGTAACTTTCGGGGATGCCGCCGGAAACTTCCAGCATCAGAATAGCGGCGTAGGGTTTTTCTTTGGAGGCTTGAAGAGGAGTAGTAAAGCAAAAAAGCATCATTAAAAGCAGTAAGACAAAAATAAATAGAGATGTATCGATAGAGCGCCATACAATAATCTTGGCGTCAAGGGTATGGGTTCGTATTTTCATAAATACCCTCCCATCCTGATGAAGGGCATTCAGGATAGTTTAACTTGACCGGTTATGAATTAATGATACTTATCACCTTAATGTGAAATATAAGCAATGCAGACCATTTTGTCAAGATTTGCCGGTTCATATTAAGGATAAGTATTTTTATTTTTGTTTTGTGGGAGTTCGGAATTAGGGAAAAGCAAAGCAGACTCTCCAGCCGCCGGGGTGGCACAACGAAGCGTGATAACTTGTCTCGAGTCTCGTGTCTCGAGTCTCGTGTCTCTTGTCTCATGATTCAGGTCTCTAATATGCTGCAGAGTACTGAAATTCCGATGCACCGCGCTTTTATTTTTCACTTGAACACTTGCTAACTTGAACACTGCTTTTAAGCAATGCGAATAGTTGAAAAATAAGGGGATTAATCGTATATTATGACTATTAAATACCGCCCCTGTAGCTCAGTTGGATAGAGCAGCGGTTTCCTAAACCGTTTGTCGGATGTTCAAGTCATCTCAGGGGCACGAAAACGGCTAATAGCTGGCAGCCGGTGGCTGTTAGCGGTTTATACTTAATTTGTGATGATACGGTTATCGAGAAGGCGGGTTCGGCCAATAAAGACGGCGAGGGCGAACATAGTAGGGCCTTCGACCGTGGTTTTAGCTTCCAAAGTATCGGGATCGACGGCTTCGATGTAGTCGATTTTTGCTCCTTCCACCAATTCAATGAATTTCCTCATATTTCGGATGATGATCCGCGTATCGGTTTTTCCTTCCTTCACCATATTCGCCGCCATATCCAGAGACTTTTTCAGGCAGAGGGCGTTCTGGCGTTCTTCGCCGATTAGATAGACATTTCTGGAGGACATCGCCAGCCCGTCTTTTTCCCGCATAATGGGAGCGATGACAATTTCCACCGGCAGATTCAAATCCTGGGTCATTTTCTTGATAATAGCGGCTTGCTGACCGTCTTTCTGCCCGAAACAGGCGATATTACATTGGGTGATGGTAAAAAGTTTAGCTACGACAGTGACGACGCCGCGGAAATGCCCGGGGCGGGATTTACCGCATAATTTATCGGATAATTTTTCGACATCGATGTAAGTCGCGTAACCTTGAGGATACATTTCATCGATGGCGGGGTAAAAAAGAATGTCACAGCTGCTGTCGGAAAGCAATTTTTCATCCCGAATGATGTCGCGGGGATATTTGTCATAATCTTCGGCGGGGCCAAACTGCAAAGGATTGACAAAGATAGAGACAATTAAAAAATCGCATTTAGGGCGGATTTGTGTCAGCAGGGATAAGTGGCCTTGGTGCAGAAAACCCATTGTCGGCACCAGTCCGATAGTTTTTCCCTGAGCGCGCTGCTGTACAGCATAAGACTGCATTTCTTTGACGGAGCGGATGATTTTCATTGATTTTCCGGATTATTTAGAATGTGGATCGAGAGCATTTTAGGATTCACTTAAAAGATAAGCATTCTCTCTTTAGTATACAAAACTGTAAACCACAATTACAATATCTCGATCCAGGCGGCTTTGTCAAATTAAATCTCTCCAGGATAGTGCAATTAATATGACAAAATCTCAATGGTGATTTATTGCCAGCAATTCATTTTAGATACGAGATGCGAGATGTAAATGTTAAATTTCTGTGGAGAACGGGGATTATATAGCAGGATTAAACTTTCAATATTTAAGATACAAAGATAATAATGAAAAGCAAATTTTTTAGCAGTAGTTAAGCTAAGAAACTTTGCTTTTTAACATAATTTTCGACAAATTATAAGGTTTAATAATAGAGCGTTATAAGTAGTGTAAAACGGGATTGTCTGTCATGAATTAATAAAGAGATTCCCGCTTTCGCGGGAATGACACATTGAAGTCTGCAAGTCGACAAGTCTGCGAGTCAAAAGCAAAGTCAGATTCCCGCTTTCGCGGGAATGACACATTGAAGTCTGCAAGTCGACAAGTCTGCGAGTCAAAAGCAAAGTCAGATTCCCGCTTGCGCGGGAATGACACATTGAAGTCTGCAAGTCGACAAGTCTGCGAGTCAAAA
>Ga0172368_10002395_pt1 | contig 23932 bp, 16 predicted proteins | sample Lak11m_FD_114540 | JGI IMG/M metagenome (GOLD analysis project Ga0172368, IMG submission 114540) | Freshwater microbial communities from Kabuno Bay, South-Kivu, Congo - kab_022012_11m | ecosystem: Environmental > Aquatic > Freshwater > Lake | place: Democratic Republic of the Congo: South-Kivu...
GGAGCGGAACGTGTCCGCCGAAACCGAATCCCCCGCGCGCCCGCACAAGCGTAAAGCCGCTTGAAACGGCAATATAAAATATTCGGGGGTATGGTGCGGATGCATCTACTCCGGACGCATCTTCACCACGCACCCTCTCACCACCAGAATAGCCCTATGAGGGTTATTGCACAGTATACGGTGATCTTGCTCTACACTCTTGCTCTTGCTCTTGCTCTTGCTCTTGCTCTTGCTCTTGCTCTTGCTCTTGCTCTGAGAACCTTCCACACTCCCGCAAACCTTGCGGGTATTCATCTCCGCGAAGCTTATTTGAATGCAAGAAAGCTTTTCAGAGCAAGAGCAAGATGATAGAGCAAGAGCAAGGGATAATCCTAACCTAACGCTTATGCCCCTTACCCCTCATCCCTTACCCCTTACAACTCACTACTCACCCCTCACTTATCACTTATCACTACTCATTGATCCCTCTATTGACGCCTCGCCAACCCTCATGCTAGGGTATGAGTGCTTTCGACCAGGATGGCGTGAACGATATATCTAAAAAACGAGGCTTTGTAATCATGTCCACCCCGGTATATTTCGGCTCGGCCCGACAGAAGCGCCTGCGCGCGGATGAGACCCTCCCCGCCAGGCTGGACCGCATCCTCGAACGCCTGAATCTGCGCGAGCGGGTGAAGGGTGAGCTCGTTGTCATCAAAATGCATCTCGGCGGCAACATCGGCTACTCGACCGTGCACCCCGTCTTCGTGCGTAAAATCGTGGACGCGGTGAAGCAGGGCGGCGGCACGCCGTTCATCACCGACACACCGGGCGCAGTGATGACCGCCTACATGCGCGGCTATTCCCAGGAGACCCTCGGGTGCCCGCTGGTGCCGGCGGCCGGCATGGCGGACAACTATTTCCGGTCTTTCCAGGAAAACTACAAAAACATCACCGAGTGGAAAGTCGCGGGCGAGATCGCCGACGCCTCCTTCCTCATCTGTCTGGCGCACGCCAAGGGGCATCCATGTCCTTCCTACGGCGGCGTATTCAAGAACCTGGCGCTGGGCTGCCAAACGGGGTCGGTGCGCGGCGCCATGCACGATACCTTCCATTGCGCCCCCTACTGGTTCCCGGAGAAATGCCCGGATGCCGCAACGCGCGCCGCGATCATCGCCGCCTGCCCGCAGGGCGCCATCGTGCAGGATCGTGAGCATGAAGAACAACTGCACCTGCACATGGAGCCGTGCAACCAGTGCGGACGCTGCCTGCGGGTGGCGCCGGAAGGATCGCTGACGCTGCCAAAGGAGAGTTTCGAGGCTTTTCAGGTGGCGATGGCGCGCTCGACAAAAGCGGTGCTCTCCACCTTCGCGCCGGAGAAGCAGGTGTATCTCAACCTGGCCACCCAGATCACCCCGGTGTGCGACTGTTTCGGCATGACGCCCGCCTCCATCCTCCCCGATATCGGCCTCTTCGGCGGCAACGATATCTGCGCGGTCGAGCAGGCCAGCCTGGACGCCATGCTGCCATATCCGCTCATCGAGGAGAACCTGCCGGAGCCATATGAAGTGCAGCGCGATCTCCCTCATCCGCTGCAGCAGATTCATGGCCGCTACAAGGACCCCTACCTGGTGATCCGCTGTGCCGAAGAGCTCGGGCTGGGCAACAGCGCCTATACGCTGGTCGATGTCATGGACGAAGCCGCGCCTGTCGCGGAGCCGGCCGTGGTCAGCGCGGCGAAGCTGTAGTTACGAGCGGGATAGCAGAATCGAACACCATCGGAGCAACATCATGGTCAACACACAGCGGGCAGGATGGACGAGCGCCGTTACGCACCAGGTGGGAGGATTCATTCGTGGGTTGATCTTCGGCAAGCCCCTCGCCACCTCGGTGCAGTTGGAACACCGGCTGCCGATTCTGCTGGCGCTGCCGGTGTTTGCTTCCGATGCCCTTTCCTCGGTGGCCTACGCCACGGAAGAACTGCTCATCGTGCTGGCTGAAACCTTCGGCATCACCAGCGAGACAGCGGTTGGCATCGAAATTGGGGGACTGGCGCTGCCGATACTTATCAGCATGGCGATCGCCGCGCTGCTGGTCATCGTCGGCCTCAGCTTCTATCAGGCGATCCAGCTCTATCCCTCGGGCGGCGGATCCTACTCGGTGGTGCGCGACTATCTCGGGGCAGCACCGGGACTGGTGGCTGCCTCTGCACTGACCATCGACTACATTCTGACTGTGGCGGTGAGCATCAGCGCCGGGGTGGCGGCGCTCACCTCTGCATTCACCCTCCTGCTGCCGTATACGATTCTGCTGGCGCTGTTGTTGGTGGCCGTCATCACGCTGATCAACCTGCGCGGTACGCGAGAGTCCGGCTGGACCTTCGCGGTGCCGGCCTACACCTTCATCAGCATGATTGCCCTGCTCATCGTCACCAGCGTCTACCAGTATATCCGGACCGGTGGCCACCTGCCGCAGATTCCTCCGCCCGCAGAGCCGTTCCCAGTGCAGCACACCTTCGGGCTATTCATCGTGCTGCGGGCCTTTTCCAATGGCTGTGCAGCAATGACGGGCGTGGAGGCGGTGGCGGATGGTACTTCAGCCTTCCGACCGCCGGAGGCGCGCAACGCCGGGCTTACGCTGATCGTGCTGATCTCCATCCTGGCCTTCCTCTTCCTCGGTGTCGGCTTCGCCGCGACGGTCTACCATGCGCAGCCATCGGAGACGGTCACCGTTATCGCGCAGTTGGCGGAGGCGAATTTCGGCCGCAATGTGCTGTTCTTCCTGACGCAGTTTGCCACGCTGGCCGTGTTGATGGTGGCGGCGAATACCAGCTTCGCCGGCTTCCCGCGGTTGGCGGCTGTGGTGGCGCGTGACGGCTTTATGCCGAAAGCGCTGTCCCGGCTGGGCGACCGCCTGGTCTTCACCTGGGGTATCCTGGCGCTGACTATCGTCTCCGGCCTGCTGATCTGGCTATACCGGGCTAACGTCACCGCGCTGATCGGCCTGTATGCGGTGGGGGTGTTCCTCACCTTCACGCTCACGCAACTCTCGGTGGTGCGGCGTATCCTGTCGCTGCGCAGTCCCGGTTGGCAGCGGCAGCTTGTGATCGGTCTGACGGGCGCGATCGCCACTGGCATCGTCACAACCGTCATCGCAGTCAGCAAGGCCGGACAAGGCGCGTGGATCGTGCTGGTGGCCATCCCTATTCTGGTCGGCATCATGACGCTCATCAAGCGGCATTACGACTGGTTTGACCGCACGATGACCGTAGACGAACACGATTACAATCCACTGGGAGAGCCGGTCGAGCCGCTGACCGTGCTGGTGCTGGTCTCTTCGGACATCCACCGCGGCATTCTCGAAGGACTGGAAGCAGGCCGCGCCATTGCCGGAGGACACCCGGACTCCGAGCTGCGCGCCGTACACGTCGAGATGGACCCGGACAAGACGCCGCGCCTGAAGGCGAAGTGGACAAAGCTCGTTGAGCCGCACCTCGGGCAAAAGATCAAGCTGGATATCATCCCCTCGCCGTATCGCTGGCTGGTCGAACCTGTCATGGATTACCTGGACTGGACCGACCTGGAGCGCACCGGCGACCGCGTGATCGTGGTGCTGCCCGAGTTCGAGACCGGCAGCTTCCTCACGCAGTTCCTGCACAACTTCACCGCCCGCCGCCTGCGCGCCGCGCTGCTCAACCGCCCGCACGTCACCGTGGTGTCCAGCCGCTTCTTCATGAAGCCGATGGCCTGGCGCCTTGGGCGCGGCGGATTGGTCTATTAACACGGTTTGACAAAGAACCCTGCGGGCACTATCCTTACTTGGCATCCCTGAAGCGGGAGATAGACTCATCCTCCCTGTAGCCAGGTGAAGAAGCCTTTCCAACGGATAGGGATTGTTATTCTGATGGTCAGAACGTTAGGCACCGGCTGGTGGAGCACGATCGTCGCCCGTATTCGCGATTTTCTCCATAGTATAGTATTCGGACGACCGTTGGCCACCTCAGTCATGATCGAACACCGGCTGCCGATCTATCTGGCGTTGCCCGTTTTTGCCTCCGATGCCCTCTCCTCGGTGGCCTACGCGACTCAGGAAATCCTGGTGCAGTTCGAGAATGCCGGCGTGTTCTCCCTCGCGTCCTTGCGCCTCCTGCTCTATATCAGCATCGCTATCGTCGTCCTCATCGTGATTGTCGGCACCAGTTACCGACAGGCGATCCACCTCTACCCGTCGGGCGGCGGCTCCTATTCCGTCTCACGCGACAACCTGGGCGTGCTGCCCGGGCTGGTAGCGGCGGCCGCGCTGGTGATCGATTACATCCTGACGGTGGCAGTGAGCGTCAGCTCCGGCGTCGAGCAACTGGCGTCGGCGGTCCCGCTGTTTCGCGGATCGATCCCGCTGTTTTCCTTCGTGGGGATACACGCGCCGATCCGCATGACCATCCTCATTGCGCTGCTGCTGGTATTTATCATCACCCTGGTCAACCTGCGCGGCACCCGCGAGTCCGGCTGGTTTTTCGCGCTGCCGGCTTACAGCTTTATCACCATGCTCACCATATTGATCGGCGTGACGCTGTACCGCTTTATCACCGGCACTGCTCAGCCGATCGGCGTGCTCCCGCATACCACTGCGGTCCATGGGCTGGGCATCTTCGGGCTGTTCATCGTTCTGCGCGCATTTGCCAGTGGTTGCTCGGCGTTGACGGGCGTGGAAGCGGTCAGCAACGGCGTGTCGGCCTTCCAACCGCCGGAAGCGAAAAATGCCGCCAAAACACTGGTGGTGCTGATGGCGGTGCTGTCCTTCCTGTTCCTGGGTATCAGCGGGGCCGCCTATCTGTACCACAGTGTGCCCGCGGCCGATAATACCGTCATTTCACAGGTCGCCCGCGCCAGCTTCGGCGCCAGCACGGGGGGAAATCTGCTGTATCTGTTGACGATTATCGTCACGCTGCTGGTGTTGATGATCGCTGCCAACACCAGCTTCGCCGGCTTCCCCCGCCTGCTGGCCATCGTCGCCCGCGATGGCTACATGCCGAAGGCCTTCATCTCGCTCGGCGACCGGTTGGTGCATAATCGCGGCATCTTCGCGCTGACCCTCATTTCCGCTTTGCTGATCATTGCTTTCCGCGCCCGGACCAATGCCCTGATTCCGCTGTATGCCGTCGGCGTGTTCATCTGCTTCACCCTCTCGCAGCTCGGTATGGTGCGGAAAGCACGCGAGCTGCGCGAACCCGGCTGGCAGCGCACCTCGCTGGTCAACATCGTCGGCGCGGTCGTGACCGGGATCGTGGCGGTGATCCAGGCGGTCACCAAATTCACCGAAGGAGCCTGGATGGTTGTGCTCGTGCTGCCGATCATCGTGCTCATTTCCTACCTGATCAAACGGCACTACGACTGGTTCGATCGCACTATGACGGTGCACCCGTATGATTACAACCCGCTGGCGGAGCCGCCGGAGCCGATTACCGTATTGGTGCTGGTGTCCTCGGACATCCATCGCGGCATCCTGGAGGGACTGGAGGCGGGCCGCGCCATTACACGGGACCATCCGGACTCCGTGCTGCGCGCCATTCATATCGAGATGGACCCGGAAAAAACGCCGCGGCTGCGCGCGCGCTGGGCGGAACTCGTCGAGCCATACCTTGGGCAAAAGATCAAGCTGGATATCGTGCCGTCGCCCTATCGCTGGCTCATCGAGCCGATCCTGGATTACCTGGATTGGACCGATATGGAGCGCACCGGCGACCGCGTGCTCGTGGTGCTGCCCGAGTTCGAAACCGGCAGTTGGCTTACCCAGTTCCTGCATAACTTCACGGGCCGCCGCCTGCGCGCCGCGCTCCTCAACCGCCCGCACGTCACCGTCGTCTCCAGCCGCTTCTTCATGCGCCCGCTGGCCTGGCGGCTAGGGCGCGGCGGACTCGTCTATTAGAACTACAGATTACGCAGATTTCAATAGTTAATTTCAAAACAGAGTCTCTTGCCGAGAGTTTACTCGCTGGCGACCTGGAAGTAATGCGCGAAGAACCGCTCCGCGTCCACGCCGGCGGCGATGCGGTGGGGCGCGGGGGAGGCGCCGGGCGACCAGTGCGTCATGCCGGGCGCCTGGCGGCTGAGCAGTTCAATCTCCACCTGGCCATCCGTATAGGTGCAAAGGTCCGGCTCGAAGATTAACGCGCCGGCCAGTGGGTCGTGAAAGGTAATCTGCCCGGCATGGCGGAACCAGACCTCCGCCATCGCCGCCGCCACCCCCAATGGCCCGCCGCGCAGCCGGCGCCGGCACTCCGTTTTGTCCATCCAACAGCGCGTGGTCACGTCCAGACCGACCGAGAGGTGGGATGAGACGGGTGCGCGATAGACGATGGCGGTGGCATGCGGGTCGCCCAGGGCGTTCCACTCACGCGGTCCGTAACATGGCACGCTGAAGTCGAACCGCCCGCACATCAGTACCAGCGCCTTCAGCAGGCCGGGAATCGCCGGATCGGTGGCGAAAAGCAACCCGATATTCGTCAGCGGGCCGATGGCCAGCAGCGTGATCTCGCCGGGCCGGTGATGAATGGTTTCCCGCAGGAACTCCACCGCTGTATTGGGCGCGAAATCATCACGATGCGGAAAGGCGGCGAGTGCCTCCGCCTGTGGCGCGGCCGGCTGCTGCTGCGGCACCAGCAGCGGTGCCTCCGCCCCACTGTGGATGGGGATGTCCGTCCGTCCGGCGGCGCGGCAGAGAGCATCGGCCAACGCAGCGCGTTTTTGCGCCTCCCCGGTCACGGTGGTCACGCCTAGCAGCTCGCAACGCGGCTGGCGCAGCAGGTAAGCCAGGCAAAGGGCGTCGTCGATGTCGCTGCCGATGTCGGTGTCGAGCAGCACGGGGATGCACGGCTCCATCTCATTCCCTCCGGATGCTAACGATGTTGATGCTGGCAAGCTAGCGGAATGCGTTTCAACCTTACTCCTCCCAGAATTGACACGCTTCGCCGATGGGCGTCACGCGGCCCGCCAGGTCGGGGTCGATGAACAATTGCTCGGGGATCGTCTCGTACCAGGCCCAGCGAATCCACTCCGGCGAGACGCCCAGCATCTCCAGAATCTCGGTAACGGCGTCCTCAAAGGGTTGCGCGCCTTCCAGCACCGCGCCGAACAGCGCGTCGATTGTCTCCGCCTCGATCTGGCCGGGGAAGAGATCGGTCAGCGCGCGCTCGACGGCGAGCAGCCGCTCCGGTAATTCGCGCATCTGGTCGGCATTCTCCGGCACGTAGGCCGCCACCGGCCCGAGCCGCCCGTCGAAGGCCATCCCCAGCGCCCAGAGGTTGCCCACCATGAACACCGAGATGCCGATCACCTCGTCCTCCGTCATCGCGGTCGCCAGCTCCTGCTGGCGCGCCCAGTCGGCCGTCTCCGTCGCCAGCGCGTCTACGAATACCCACTGGTCGTTCAGACGCGTCAGGTAGCCGCACGGATTTTCCGCATGCTCCTCGTACCGGGTGATGAGCTCTACGGCATTGGTATGGAAGAAGATAGTGGTACACGCGATCGACATCATGAAGACTGTAACCCGGCATCCACCGGCTCGTCAAGGGCTTTCGGTATACGGACGTGCAGCCCGCGCTTCGAAGCAGGCAGGAAAATGCCTCGCTGTCGCGAATAAAATAATACATCGCTGATTTCGCTCGCGAGATGGGAGAACCTTATGCCTGCCGTCGGCATTATCCCCGCACGCTACGCATCGACCCGCTTCCCCGGCAAACCGCTGGCGGAGATCGCCGGTCGAGCGATGATCTACCACGTCTACGAGCGCGCCTGCCGGGCTACCACACTCGAAGAGGTGCTGGTAGCCACCGACGACCAGCGCATCTTCGATGCGGTGCGCGGTTTCGGCGGCGATGCCATCATGACCAGCGCCTATCACCCCACCGGCACCGATCGCATCGCCGAGGTGGCCGAGCGTCTGTCGGCCGTGGAATGCATTGTCAATATCCAGGGTGACGAGCCGCTTATCGAGCCGGAGGCGATCGACGAAGTGGTGGCCGCGCTGCTGGAAGACCGCAACGCGGCAATGAGCAGCGTGATGACCCCGCTGACCGACATGGCGCAATCGCAGGACCCCAACCAGGTGAAAGTGGTATGCGACCTGCGCGGCTACGCCTTGTATTTCTCGCGCGCGCCCATTCCCGGCCTGCCCGCGGGGGTGACGCCCGAAGTCACTCCCTGGAAACGCCACATCGGTCTGTATGCCTATCGCCGCGACTTCCTGCTCGCCTTCACCCGCCTTCGTCCCAGCCCACTGGAAAAACTGGAGCGTCTCGAACAGCTTCGCGCGCTGGAGAACGGCTACCGCATCAAAATGATCGAGCGCACCCGCGACTTCTCCTTCGGCGTCGACACGCCCGAAGATCTGCAGCGCGTGCGGGAGATGGTCGAGCAGCAACTCGTGAAGGAATCGTAGGGAACGCCCTCACGGCGTTCCTGTTCCCGGTTATCCACGCCGGCGTAAACAAACGAAAACCGGAACGCCCTCCGTGGCGTTCCTGTCCCCGGCTATCTATGCCGGCGTAAATATAGGACTATTATGCATACCGTCACCATCGACACCATTGAAATCGGCCAGGGTCACCCCCTGGCGTTGATCGCGGGGCCATGCGTGCTGGAAAGCCGCGAGCTGGCTTTCCGCATCGCCGAGTCGGTTTGCCGGCTGGCCGCGGAACTCGGCATGCCATATATCTTCAAAGGCTCCTTTGACAAGGCCAACCGCACCTCGCTCGCCTCCTTCCGCGGGCCCGGTCTGCAGGAAGGGCTGGCTATCCTGGCGGCGGTGCGGCGCGAATTCGGCGTGCCGGTGTGCACCGATTTTCACCTGCCCGAACAGGTGGCGCCGATCGCGGAGGTGGTGGACCTGCTGCAGATCCCCGCCTTCCTCTGCCGGCAGACGGATATGCTGCTCGCGGCCGCGGAGACAGGCAAGCCCACCTCGGTGAAGAAAGGCCAGTTCCTAGCGCCGTGGGACATGACAAACGTGGTGGAGAAGTTCACCGCGGGAGGAAATCAACAGCTCATGCTGGTCGAGCGCGGCGCGACCTTCGGTTACAACAATCTGATCGTAGATATGCGCGCGCTGGCGGTGATGCGCGGCATGGGCTATCCGGTGATTTTTGATGGCACGCACAGCGCCCAGCTTCCCGGCGGCGCCGGCGCCGCCACCGGCGGTCAGCGCGAGTTCATCCCCGCCCTGGTGCGCGGCGCCGTGGCGGTGGGCGTGGACGCCCTCTTCATGGAAGTGCATCCCGAGCCGGAAAAAGGCCTCTCCGATGCCACCACCATGTGGCCGCTGAACCGCCTGCGCGAGGTGCTGGTGTCCGCGCAGCGTATCGATGCTGTCGGCGGACGGTGTATGTAACTTCCTGGGATCGCAGGCGTCCCGCGCCTGCCTCATAGGTTTGCCTACCAGGGCAGGCGCGGGACGCCTGCGGTCCCAGGAGACAGATATGATTACGCCGTGCCGCGATGAAAATGAGTTCAACCAGATCGTGCGTGACAGTACCGAGCACCCGGTCTTCCTGTTCAAGCACTCCACCCGCTGTCCGGTCTCCGCCCATGCGCACGCGGAGTTCGCGCGCTTTGCCGAGGAGCATCCGGGGATCGCGTGCCGCGAAGTGCTGGTGGTCGAACAGCGCCCGTTGTCACAATACATCGCCCAGCAGACCGGCGTGCTGCACCAATCCCCGCAAGCGCTGCTCTTCTCCGGCGGCAAAGTGGCCTGGCACACCTCGCATTACAGCATCTCCGTCGATGCGCTGCAGAAGGCGTATGAAGAGGGACTCCTCTATTGATTTACCTCAGCGATTTACCGGTCAGCCGCTGATACGCTTCCAGGTATCGCGCGTGAGTACCCTCCACCACCTCGCCCGGCAGCTCCGGCGCGGGCGGCTCTTTGTTCCAGCCCAGCGTCTCCAGATAATCGCGCACATATTGCTTGTCGAAGCTGTCCTGCGGTCGGCCCGGCGCGTATTTCTCTGCGTCCCAGAAGCGCGAGGAATCCGGGGTGAGGGCTTCGTCGGCGAGGGTCAGGTTGCCGCCCGCGTCCAGCCCGAACTCAAACTTGGTGTCAGCGATGATGATGCCGCGCGTGCGCGCGTAATCTGCCGCCGCCTGGTACAGCTTGATGCTGATCTCCTGCAGCTTGACCGCCACATGCTCATCGACGATGAGAGACGCTTGCTGCAGGGTAATATTCTGATCGTGCCCGGATTCCGCTTTGGTGGACGGCGTGAAGATCGGCGTCGGCAGCTTGTCGGATTCGCGCAGTCCCGGCGGCAGCGTCACACCACATACCTTGCCGCTCTGCTGATATTCCTTCCACCCGGAGCCGGCCAGATAGCCGCGCACGATGCATTCGATAGGCAGGATCTTTACCCGGCGCACCAGCATGCTGCGGCCTTCGAGTTGCTCGGTATACGGGCGCAGGATCGGCGGATAGGTGCGCACCTCGGCGGTGATCAGGTGATTGTGCGCGATGGCGCGCAGCTTCTCGAACCAGAACAGCGAAATCTGCGTCAGCACGCGGCCTTTGTCGGGGATGCCGTTGGGCATCACCACGTCGAAAGCCGAGATGCGGTCGGTGGCAATGAAGAGGAGGCGCGCGTCATCGACGTTGTAAATGTCCCGCACCTTGCCGCAAGTGATCAGCGACAGAGCTGGGATCTCCGTGGTGAGCAGTGGGGTCGTCGTAGTCATCGGTCATCCTTTGCGATCCAAATTCGACACCACTATTGTACTATGTTTTGGCCGGGAAAGGCTAGGGTGCGAGGGAAGAATGAACTACTCTCCCTGCGCCGGCTTCATTGTCAAGCCGATGCGGATGAGGCCGATCTGGCGACCGCTGCTGTCCTCGATTGGCCCCTGCACATCCAGATTCGCGCTGAAGGTACCGGCTTTGCTCACGGTGACATCCGTCATCTTCGGGGCCGAGGAGTCCCGACCCAACTGTGAACCCTGGGCCACGACGCGGCCCTCGCTGTCCCGCAGCACCACATACGCGATATACGGGTCTTTCAGCAACTGCTGCACCAGCGCGTTGGCACGATCCTGCCCTCCCGCGTTCAGTATTTGCGGGTCGGTCATCTTCAGCACCGCCGCGATAGCACGACCTTTCTCCTCGATAATCGCGTTCAGCGTCGTATTATACGCTTTCTGCTCCTGTTGCAACGTGGCGGTATACTGCTTCTTCGCGGTTGCGAGCTGTTTGGTCGCACGGCCTTCCGTGAATTTCCCCACCCCCAGCGTGATCAGGTTGAGCAGGATGAGGATGCCGGTGAGGATGAGCCATCCCTTTGGCAGTTGGTCGCGCTTTCGCACTGCTCGCGGTTCGAGGGCTTTCTCGTCTTCTGTCATGTTCACCTCAATAACCGATAGTTGTCAGAATGGTATCCATGTCGGCGGGCACCACGGTGATGGGATCGGCCTGTTTGATGGCGTTGTCCGGGTCCTTCAGACCGTGGCCGGTGACCGTGCAGACGATGACGCCGTCCTCTGCCGGGAAAAAGTTCCGCCCCGCCAGCTTGATCACGCCGGCAATGGACGCCGCGGAGGCAGGCTCGACGAACACGCCTTCCGTGCTGGCGAGGAGCTTGTAGGCGGCGAGAATTTCCTCGTCGGTCACCATGTCGATCAGCCCGCCGGACTCGTCGCGGGCGGCGACGGCGCCCTGCCAGCTTGCCGGATTGCCGATGCGGATGGCGGTGGCGACGGTCTCCGGCTTTTCTACCGGGCATCCGAGCACGATGGGCGCGGAGCCGGCGGCCTGAAAACCGAGCATCATGGGCCGGCTTGCCGCCTTACCCTGGGCATGGTATTCCGTGTAACCCTTCCAATACGCCGTGATGTTGCCGGCGTTGCCAACGGGCAGCACGTGGTAGGCCGGCGCGTCGCCAAGCAGATCGACGATCTCGAAGGCGGCCGTCTTCTGACCCTCGATGCGGTACGGGTTGATGGAGTTCACCAGCGTGATGGGATACTGGCCGGTGATCTCGCGCACGAAGCGCAATGCATCGTCGAAGTTCCCCTCCACCGCCAGCACCGTCGCGCCGTGGATCATCGCCTGCGACAGCTTGCCCAGCGCGATGTTGCCGTTGGGGATGAGCACGATACAGCGCATGCCTGCGCGCGCGGCGTAGGCGGCGGCGGACGCGGAGGTGTTGCCGGTGGAAGCGCACATCACCGCCCGCGAACCCTCCTCCTTCGCTTTGCTGATCGCCATCGTCATGCCGCGATCCTTGAAGGAGCCGGTGGGGTTCAGGCCTTCATATTTCACGTAGATGCGCTGGGTCAAGCCCAGGCGGGTGCGGAAGGCGTCCACGGGGATGAGCGGTGTATTGCCCTCCAGCAGCGTGACCACCGGTGTGGCATCGCTGACAGGCAAAAACGCACGATACTTCTCAATCAGTCCCGGCCAACCGGCGTGCAGCATCGACATAGGCATTGGTCTCACTCCATACGGGATGCCTCATTATAACAGATTCACGCTGTTTTCCCAATGTGTCTATCCCTCACCCCGTATTGTCGACCAGGCGAGAAAGGTATATCATTTTTTACGGATCAAGGACTTCCCGATTCCCCGGCGAAATGAAACAGTAACCCGCATGGAGATCGACCGGGCCGTTTCACGGTTGCGGTGCAGGGAGAAGCGATGGTTAACGAGACACAGATCAGCGCCACAAAATTGGCGATACGCGGTAAGGAATTATTTTCCAATGGCCAGTTTGCGCTCGCCGCAGTGTGCTACCGGCATGCCAAAAGAATATATGAAGAAGCGGAAGACAGCGCTAACACCCGGTTGATGGACCTGAATGTTGAGGAATGTCTGGATCTGGCGCGCCAGCACGGACAGGATTTCGACACCATCAAGGAATTGGCTCCCGAGGTGCTGCTCGATACGAAGCTGCTGCAGGAGTCACTGCCCAGTTTTTCCATTGAAGACCTGCTGACCCGCATGCACGAGCTGTGGCGGCACGAAGACTACCGGAGCATGATCGAAACCGTCCGCGAGTGCCAGCAGTTCCTGCCGAATATGTCGAAGGAGCTGGCCAGGCAAACCCGCGGTTACCTCGATTTTTACCTGGGCGCGGCCTACGTCGGATTGGATCGCAGCCGGGACGCGCTGCCGCACCTGCGTGCGGCCAACCATTGCATGCGGGAGTTGCTCCACATTTACGGCGAGTTACGGTGGGCATGTTGCCTGCTCTATCTTGGGCAGACACTGGCGGGCAGTGAACCAGGCAACGCGGATCGCTTTCTGCACGAAGCGTATGACGCCCTGCTGGTGCTGGCCGACCAGCAAAGCGCGGCGGGAAAGAGCGATCGTGACACGGCCTATTATACCGGCATGGCGCTGCTGGAATTGGCGCGCCTGAAGGTTGACGCGCTGATCGCCGGCGATACCGCCGCGCTGCCTGAACTGCTCGAGAACCAGCAGAAGGCGGTGACCTGTCTGCTGCCGCTGCGCGACGCCGACGTCGACCCCGAACTGCAATTCCTGTACCGGAAAAAGTTCAATCTGGCGCTGAGTCTTGTGGAAAAGAGCCTCGATCGCATCCCACCGTCGGCTGCCCGCCAGTTGTCCGCGGTGGTCGATCAGTGCGAAATCGTCTTCACCGATCTCATGACCGATGATCTGCTCGCGTCAGCGCTGATCAGGACGGCCATCATCGCCTGCCAGCGCGCCCGCCTGGACGAGCGCGCCGCCGCCATCGCCCGCGCCGGACGCGCCCGCGTCACCGACCCGGAGCTGCACGCCTGGTTGGACGGCCTCATCAAAGAGTTCGAGCATCGCCAGGGGCTGGAAATCCGGCTTGCGTCGGCAAAGCAGGCGATCAACGAGGGGTTCTTTAGCGCCGCTTACCCCGACCTGGAAGCAGCGACCGAGCATGCGGAGTTTCTGAAGGATACCGCCATGGCCGGCCAGATTCAACGATTGCTGGCCGAAACGCGGTTGCGCGACCCGGCCCTGGTGGAAGGTTATCTGGAAGAGCTTCGCCCCCTGCTGCGCGACGGCAATTTCGAGGAAGCCGAACGGCAGTTGAGCCGGCTGCGCACCTCGCAGGGCAACAACCTGGCGCTGACGGCCTTCCGCGATGAAATCAACGCGGCGAAAACAACCGTCGTCGAGCAATACGTGCGAGAGATGCTCGCCGCCCTCGATAAGGGAGATATGGACGGCGTCGACGAAGCAAAGGCCAGAGCGACGGCGCTGGCCCGGCAGCTTCCCGCGGAGCCGGCCGCGCTGGCGCAGGCGCGCTGCTCGCTGGCGGAAGGGCTCGCGCAACAGCACTTGAAACGCGCGACGGCATGCGTGCAGGCCGGCGATTTTCAAAGCGCCGACGAAGCGCTGCTGCAGGCCCGCGCAGCCGCCGGCGACACGCCCGAGATGGCGGAAACGCTGGATGAGGCCGAGCGGCAATCACAGATCGACCGCCAGGCGGTCGTTGAGCGAGCACAGCGGCGCATCGCCAAACTGATCGCCGCCGGCCGGCACGCGGAAGCCAGCCTGACGCAGGCAGAGTTGATCCGGCACGGCGTGCCCCTCGAACTGCCTGCCGCGCAGCAACAACTGCTGAACGGGTATCAACAGGCGCGCAAGCGGCTGATCGAGGCGCAATCGTTCGCCAGTCAGGGACGGATCACCGAGGCCGACGGCGCTTATCGCGACGTGCTGCTCAATCCGGCGGCCGCCTCGTTTCGTGATGAAGTGCAGGCTGAATATGACCTGCAGCGAAAGGATTGGATAAAAGCGCATACGCAGGAAGCAGAACAGCGCCTCGGCGAGTTAAAAGGCGCCCTGGGGAAACAGGTGAACTTCAAAGCCGCGCGCGCCGCACTGGAAGCGCTGGAGGCGCTGATCCCAGGCAGCTACGACGAGAAGGCCGTCAAGCCGCTGAAGCACCGTTACGAGTTACTGTGGGCGCTGGCCAAACGGCATTATTGCAAAAAGGATCTGCTGTTCTCCGGAAAGCCGATGTATATCACCGCCGGCGCCATGGTCGTCGATATCGTGCTGTGCGTCCTGCTGGGCAAGTTTTTCGGCTGGGGTTTTCCTCCACTCGCCATCATCGGACTCGGCCTGCTGGCGGGCACCTACAGCACCGCCCAGTGCGCCGCGGTGAAAGCCTCCCTCGCCTACACGGACCAGTACCACCCGCTCAGCGGCGCCCTCGCCGGCTTCCTCGCCGCGCTGACTGTCTTCAGTTTGAGCTTCAAATTTTCCTGGTCCTGGCTCGCTGGCCTCGCGCTCCTCATCGTTGTCGCCGGCGTCGCCGAATTACTGCTGCGGAACACCATGCCGATTCGAGTGCCGGAATGATCGGGAGCGCGGACCTCTGAGTCCGCGCGTGTCGCCTAATGATACGCGCGGACTCAGAGGTCCGCGCTCCCAATCACCGCAACTTCTCCAACCGTTCCGCCGCTGCCTTTAGCGTCTCCTCCTTCTTCGAAAACGTAAACCGCACGTTCCCCGCTCCCAGCTCGCGGTGGAAGTAGAACCCGTTCCCCGGCACCGTCGCCACGCCGATTTCGCGCACCAGGTATTCGGCATATTCCCACCCCGCCAGCTCAGTCAGACCGGTGATGTCCGTCCACAGGTAATAGGCGCCGCCGGGCTGGAACACCTGGAAGCCCAGCTCGCGCAGCAGCGGCAGCAGCAGGTCGCGCTTGCGCTGATACATGGCCGCCAGCTCGTCATAATATCCACGGTCGATGCGCAGAGCGGCCGCGGCGGCGATCTGCAGCGGGTGGGGCGCGCCCACGGTAAGAAAGTCATGCACGCGGCGCACGCATTCGCTGATCTCCGGCGGGGCGATCACCCAGCCGACACGCCAGCCGGTGACGCTGTAGGTTTTCGACAGCCCGCTGATGGTCACCGTGCGCTCCGCCATACCGGGCAGGCTGGCGATGGAAACGTGTCTGTGCCCATCGAAGAGAATATGCTCGTAAATCTCGTCGGTGATGGCCAACGTGTCGAACTCCTGACACAACCCGGCGATGAACTCCAACTCCGCGCGCGTGAAGACCTTGCCGGTGGGGTTGTGCGGGGTGTTGATGACGATGGCTTTCGTGTTCCGCGAGAAGGCGGCGCGCAATTCATCGCGGTCGAAGGTGAACTCCGGCGCGCGCAGCGGCACGAAGACCGGCTTCGCTCCGGAGACGATGGTGTCCGGCCCATAATTCTCGTAATATGGCTCGAAGATCACCACCTCGTCGCCCGGGTTCACCACCGCCATCATCGCCGACATCATCGCCTCGGTGGCGCCGCAAGTGACGGTGATGTGCGCATCGGGATCGGCGGCGATGCCGTTGTACCACCCCGCCTTCTCCGCGATGGCTTGCCGCAATTCCGGCGCGCCCCAGGTAATGGCATACTGGTTGAACCCGTCGCGGATCGCCTTGACCGCCGCCTCCTTGATCTCCTCCGGCGGGTCGAAGTCCGGGTACCCCTGCGCCAGGTTGATCCCCCCGTAAATGGCGTTCTGCCGCGTCATCTCGCGAATGATCGACTGGGTGAACGACTGACTGCGGTCACTCAAATACCGGTTATTGAGAAGGTCCGTCATGCGGTCATGGTAACAATTCGCCGCTCAACATGCAAGCGTCTTCCCTGGGACCGCAGGCAGCTTGCCCCGATGTAGTCGGGGTCCCGCGCCTGCTTTATAGATACAGGCTTTCCTACCAGGCAGGCGCGGGACGCCTGCGGTCCCAGGATATTCACAAATGTCTATCCTCCACGTTGACACCCCCACCCCGCATGGGTACACTATCCCTGGAAGCACGAGGGGAGCCGAAGTGCCGTGACCGCTTGCGCGCATCGCGGCAGGGCTGAGATCCCGATTTATCGGGAGACCCTTGGAACCTGATCCGGACCATACCGGCGTAGGGACCGTGCGCATTCGCTCCTTCTTCGCGTCTTCCCACAACACACACTGCCGGAGTTGGCGTCCAGGGTACGAGTTCGCCGTTGTATGGCTTCGGACAGTTCGGAAAGGAGCGCACCGCCAATGACACTGCGATCCGCATGGGTGCGGGGCCGGTCCGGCGTCGTCACCCAGATGCACTACGCCCGCCAGGGGCGCATTACCGAAGAGATGGCCTACGTCGCAGAGCGCGAAGGCTTCCCCGCCGAATTCATCCGTGATGAGCTGGCTGCCGGGCGGCTGGTCATCCCCGCGAATATCCACCACGTCGAACTGGAACCCGCTGCCGTCGGCAAGGCGGTCACCTGCAAGATCAATGCCAACATCGGCAACTCCGCCCTTTCCAGCGGCATCGACGAAGAGTTGGAGAAGCTGCGCGTGTGCCTGCATCACGGCGCCGATACGGTGATGGACCTGTCGACCGGCGAGCACATCCACGACATCCGCGAGGCTATCATCCGCCACTCTCCCATCCCGGTGGGCACCGTGCCCATTTACGAGGCGATGGAGGGCGTCGATGATGTGACCGAGTTGACCGCCGACGGCCTGCTCGACGTCATCGAGCGCCAGGCACAGCAAGGCGTGGACTACATGACCGTGCACGTCGGCGTGCTGCGCGAGTTCATCCCCCTGGTGCAAAACCGTCTCACCAAAATCGTGTCCCGCGGCGGCGCGCTGACGGCGCAATGGATGCAGCACCATGGGAAGCAAAATCCGCTGTATGAGCGGTATGATGATCTGCTGCAGATCTGCCGGAAATACGACGTCACGTTGAGCCTGGGCGACGGTCTGCGCCCTGGCTGCCTGCATGATGCCAGCGATGACGCGCAGCTTGCCGAACTTAAGGCGCTGGGCGAACTGGCAAAGCGCGCGTGGGTGCAGGACGTGCAGGTGATGATCGAAGGCCCCGGCCACGTGCCGATGGATCAAATCCAGCGGAATGTCGAATTGCAGCAGGAGATCTGCGCTGGCGCTCCCTTCTATGTGCTCGGCCCGCTGGTCACCGACATCGCCCCCGGTTACGACCACATCACCTCCGCCATCGGCGGCGCCATCGCCGGCATGTACGGCGTGGCGATGATCTGCTATGTCACCCCCAAGGAGCACCTGGGCCTGCCCAACGCCGAGGACGTGCGCCAGGGCATCATCGCCGCTAAAATCGCCGCCCACGCCGCCGACGTGGCCACCGGCAAGCCGGGCGCCCGCGATCGCGACGATGCCATGTCCCGCGCGCGCTACGCCTTCGACTGGAACACCCAGTTCGCCCAGGCGCTGGACCCCGACCGCGCCCGCCAGTACCGCAGCGAGACGCTGGGCCTGAACTGCGACACCGAATACTGCTCTATGTGCGGCCCGAAATTCTGCTCGATGCGGCTGTCAAAGGCACTGGTAAATAAGGAAAGCTGATACAATCTCCCCGGGGTTGCTTCGTGCAACCCCGGGCTTTCGAATTGCCGCTTTTCAGGCTGGCGTTTCGTTTGTTTGCCGCGCTCACTGGACACGACCCCTAAAGCCTGTTATCTTACCACCAGGTATCCGGTGGGATCGACCGCCACCCGTTTGCCTCACCAGGCTGCTGCGAAGGACATGTCTATGTCGCCTAACGATGATCGGCCCGCGCTGCGGATGGAATTTCACGTTTCCCGGGTTGCCCGCGATCGGTATCAGTTCGACCAGGCGTTGTTCGCGATGAGCGGCAACGTGGTGTTCGCCAACTTTCACGGGGCGCGGGTCTTCGCGCAGAAGATAAATGCCAAACGCGATCTGGCGCGCTTCCCGGAGCGGGCAGTGCGGGCAGGGCAGCTTAATGCCCTCGGGCTGATCGACGAGATCATGCACTTCATCGTCGACCTGTACCGGCAGCAGGTGCAGCCCGGTGTGATGGCGCAGGCGCTGGAAACGCTGACGGCGGAGCTGGGGGCAGAGGCGGTGAACACGGCACTGCGCAGGTTCGCGGATGCCTTTCCGCCGCTCGCTGTCTACCGGCGCAAGATCGAGTTGGACGCCTATCTGTCCGGCGAGACGGACGGCGTGCCGAACCGGCAGCTCGTGCTGGAAGAGATGGTGATGCTGTGGCTCGCGAACATGAACCCGGCCACCGCGCCCTTCCGGGAGTTGTTTGACGATGCCGCGCTGGAAAAGGAAACGGCCTATCTCGCGGGGATGGACGCCCTTCACCGGTTTTTCGACGCGCAGCCGCCGTTTGGCCCGGATCATCAGCAACTTATCGACATGCTCCGCGCGCCGGCCATTGCCTGCCCGCACTCGCTGTCCGCCCAGCTCGAATACATCCTCAGCCGCTGGGGCTTGCTGATCGGCAAATTCCTCTACCGCCTGCTGAGCGGGCTGGATCTGATTAAGGAAGAGGAGAAGGCGATCTTCGGCGGGCCGGGACCGTCGCTGGTCTACGATTACCGTGGCATGTTCGAGGAGCCGGAGCAGTTCAGCGCGGATAAGGATTGGATGCCGCGCACCGTGCTCATCGCGAAAAACACCTACGTCTGGCTGGATCAGCTCTCGAAGAAATATGAGCAGAACATTTATCGGCTGGATCAAATTCCCGATGAGGAGCTCGATCTCCTCGCGCAGCGCGGCTTCACTGGCCTGTGGCTTATCGGCCTGTGGGAGCGCAGCCCGGCGTCCGCGCGCATCAAGCAGAGGATGGGCAACCCGGAAGCGGTGGCGTCCGCCTATTCCGTCTCCTCGTACGACCCTGCGCAGGACCTTGGTGGCGATGAGGCATTGCAGAACCTGCGCGAGCGAGCATGGGCGCGCGGCATCCGGCTGGCCAGCGACATGGTGCCCAACCACGTGGGCATCGACTCGCCGTGGGTGGTCAATCACCCCGACTGGTTCATCCAACTGCCCTACAGCCCCTTCCCGGCCTACTCGTTCAACGGTCCCAACCTGTCGTGGGACAACCGCGTAGGCCTCTTCATCGAGGATCATTATTATGATCGCTCCGACGCCGCGGTGGTGTTCAAGCGGGTGGACTACTGGGCGGGCGAAGAGCGCTTCATCTATCATGGCAACGACGGCACCAGCATGCCATGGAACGATACCGCGCAGCTCAATTACCTGCTCCCCGAAGTGCGCGAGGCGGTAATCCAGACCATTCTGCACGTGGCGCGCAACTTCCCCATCATCCGCTTCGATGCGGCGATGACACTGGCGAAGAAGCATTACCAGCGCCTGTGGTTCCCCGAGCCGGGGTCCGGCGGGGCGATCCCCTCTCGTACCGAGCACGGGCTGACATGGCAACAGTTCAATGAAGCTTTCCCGGTGGAGTTCTGGCGCGATGTGGTGGACCGCGTGGCACAGGAGGCGCCGGACACGCTGTTGCTGGCGGAGGCCTTCTGGCTGATGGAAGGTTACTTCGTGCGCACGCTGGGCATGCACCGCGTCTACAACAGCGCGTTCATGAACATGCTGCGCGACGAGGAGAACGCGAATTACCGCTCGGTGATGAAGAACACCATGGAGTTCGACCCGGAGATCCTTAAGCGTTTCGTAAACTTCATGAACAATCCGGACGAGCGCACCGCGGTCGAACAGTTCGGCAAGGGCGACAAGTATTTCGGCATCTGTGCGCTGATGTCCACGCTGCCCGGCCTGCCCATGTTCGGCCACGGACAGGTGGAGGGCTTCGCGGAGAAGTATGGCATGGAGTATCGCCGTGCCTACTGGGATGAGCAACCGGACAGCTACCTGATCGAGCGGCATTCGCAGGAGATATTCCCGCTGCTCCACCGGCGGCACATCTTTGCCGGTGTCAGCGACTTCCTGCTCTACGATTTCTACGCGCCGGAGGGGCACGTCAACGAGGATGTCTTCGCCTATTCCAACCGGTCGGGCGATGCGCGCGGGTTAGTGCTATACCACAATAAGTACGCCGACGCTCGTGGCTGGATCCGCACCTCCGCGGCATATGCGGTGAAAGGACCGGACGGCGGGAAGATGCTGCACCAGCGCTCGCTCGGTGAGGGCCTGGGGCTGTCGGGGGATCCCGATAGCTACGTCATCTTCCGCGATTCGATCCGCAATATCGAATTTATCCGCAGCAGCCGGGAAATCTGCGAGCACGGACTGTATTTCGAGCTGAACGCTTACGGCTATTACGTCTTCCTCGACTTCCGCGAGGTGCGTGACGACGCAGCCCGCCGTTATGGCAACCTGTGTGCGTACCTGAATGGGCGCGGGGTGCCGAATATCGAGGAGGCGATGCGGGAGGTGTTCCTGCAACCGGTGCTCGGGCCGTATAAAGAACTGGTGAATCCCGGCATGCTCCGCTACCTGCTGGATGCCCGCGGCGAGGTGCCGAACCCGGTGGCGCTGGACGAAGCGGAGGAAAAGATGACGCGCCTGCTGCGCGCGGTGAAGGACTTTACCGGCGGGAGCGGCGACGTGGCGGCAATCGCCTGCACCGTGCGGGAGGAACTGGATACGCTGCTGCGCCTGCCGGTCATCCCCCGTCTGGCGGAGGGCGATGCGCACTGGTTCACGCTGTACGGCTGGCTGTTCACCCACGCCCTGGGCCGGATGTCCGATGAGCCGGACCCGGCGGGAACGAGCCGTGCGTGGATCGACGAATGGCTGCTGGGCCGCACGCTGGCCACGGTCTTTGCCGGATTGGGGCTGGATGACGGCGCGGCGTGGTGGTCGGTGGGCATCGTGAAAATCCTCATCGCACACCAGTATTGGGATGCCGGCACGCCGGAGGAGCCGCTGAACGCCTTCAACCTGCTGACACGGCTGCTGAGCGATGCGGACGTACGCCACTTCCTGCGGGTGAACCGCCACCAGGACGCGCTGTGGTTCAACGATGAAGCCTTCGATGAACTGCTCGGATGGCTGCTGGCCGTCGAGTTGCTCCAGCACGGTCCCGATGCTGTAGGGGCGGTGCTGCCGGTAATCAAGGCGCTGCATGCAGCGAAAGAAATCTCGGAATATCGAATCGAGCGGCTGTTGGACGCGACGGAGAAGGCACTGGCGGAGTAACCCCCCTGGGATCGCAGGCGTCCCGCGCCTGCTCTCGAATGGAAAAAGGGCAGGCGCGGGACGCCTGCGATCCCAGGTAAAATAGCTACCGGCAGGTTTTCGATGAAGCATCTTTCGCTCCAGTCACAGCTTATCGTCATTGCCGCCTGCGGTGTCGCGCTTTTCGCGGCGGGAATTCTTGCGCCGAAAGTCGAGATACTCGGCGACTTTCACCTTCTCTTATTTCTCGCGCTGTTGCTCATACTCTCCCCGACCGCCATCCGGGCATGGGTAAAGCGTGACCCCGCGCCACCGGCTGATGTTCAGCAGTTGCCGCCGGACAAGCTGGAGCGCTTCCCGCGCGCAATAGTGTTCCTGATCCATCCGCTGACGCTGACCGTGCTGCTGGCCGCGGTGCTGGCATGGCAGGCATTCGTCCCGCAGGTCCGCGCCATGTATAACGACGAGGCGATCTGGAATTATGTGGCGCATGCCTGGATTCACTTCGGTTTGCCGCCCTATACCGGCACGGTGGAGAATAAAACGCCCGGCATCTTCTACCTGTTCGCGGTGAGCAACCTGTTGGCCGGCGTTACTTACTGGCTCCCGCGGCTACTTGGCATCTTTGCCGGCGCGCTGACAGGTCTGGGGATTTATGCGATTGGCCGGCGGCTGGGTGGACGAGGGGCCGGACTGCTGGCTATGCTGTTGTATGGATTGACGACGGCATGGCTGGTGATGGACGCGTCCTTCACCGCGCAAACCGAAACCTTCATGCTGGCGTTCTCCGTGCTGGCGGTCTGGTTGGTCGTAACCACACGGCAGGCGGCGTCGTTGCGCGCGCACCTGGCGGCCATCTTTTTCGCCGGCTGCAGCCTGGGCGCGGCAATCGCCTTCAAACAGACCGCTGTCATCACCGCCCTCGGACTGTTGCTCCTCTATGTGTCACTCCGGGCACCATACGCGCAGACCGCCGGGGCTGTGGTGCGCGACTGCCTGGTCTGCGTCGGTGGGATCCTACTCGCCACCTTCGCCAGCCTGATCCCGCTGCTGCTCAGCCACGTATCCGTTGCCGACTACCTGCATGGCGCCTGGTTAATGCTCGGGGGATCCGGCAGCTCCGTTTCCTCACTGCTTTTTCGGCTGAACCGGGCGTTGTTTACCCTCGGATCGGTGACGATGCAGATGTATATGATCCTGCTGTTGGTATTGCTGCTGGTGCGCAAGCGCCTGCCCGCAGCCGTGCCGTTTGCCGGATTAGTGGGCTGGTACGCCTGCGAGCTGTTCGCGGTGAATTCGTCTGGAACATACTGGGGGCATCAACTGCGGCAAGCGCTGCCCCCGCTCGCACTGCTCGGAGGATTGGCGTGGCAGGCGTTGATCGGCGCCAATTTCACGCGGGAGCCGGTATTGCGCTGGTCGCATCGTATGCTGATTGCCGCTTCGATCGCGTTGATCTGGCTGCCGCCGCTGGGCTGGTATCCGCTGAGTCACCACAACTATGCCGCACAGCAAACCTATTCCTGGGTGCGCGCGCATACGATGCCTGCTGATTATGTGTATACCTTTGGCGTCTACAGCGCCAATCAGATTCTCGTCTGCTCGGGGCGGCGCGCGTCCAGTCGCTATTTCAACCAGTATTTCCTCAGATCGCCAGGCGTTGAAGCGGAAATTCGGCGCGACCTGGCCGCCAGACCGCCGACCTATATCGTCATCGAGACGCAGCGCATCCTGTCGCTGACTGAGGATCTGAAGGTGCCGGAGTGGGTGGATATGCTGGTAGCAAACTCGTATCACCTGGAAAAACGAATTAATTACACGAAAAAAACCCGGCTCGATGACCAGGGCATCGCGGGTTTCCTCATTTATCGTCGGAATGGGAGTGCACTTCCCGAAAATACACCGCGCCTAGCAGCCCGCGGATAAAGCCCGTTTTTGAAGGGCCATCCGCTGCTTATTTTGTTCACTGCTCTCAGCGGTGCTGGGAACAGTTTCTCATCCCATGCCGTGCTGATCGCCTCACAGAAGACC
>Ga0172368_10002396_pt1 | contig 23928 bp, 22 predicted proteins | sample Lak11m_FD_114540 | JGI IMG/M metagenome (GOLD analysis project Ga0172368, IMG submission 114540) | Freshwater microbial communities from Kabuno Bay, South-Kivu, Congo - kab_022012_11m | ecosystem: Environmental > Aquatic > Freshwater > Lake | place: Democratic Republic of the Congo: South-Kivu...
ACTTATATTGACAGTGTCTTCTGTCATCGGAGAGCTCCTTTCCTTGTTGTTGTGGTCAACTTCAATATTGATCGGAACTCTCTCTTTTTGCAACCCCTTCTATGGATTTTTGTGACTGCAACTAGAATGTGATGCAACTTGACACATCAGTATGCATGTGCTAAATTTATCATAACAAACTTGCATTATGACAGTCCAACTAGATCTGAACCAGGAGACGGTCATGACAATTTCACGTAATCAATTGATGGTTGACCGTTTGCGGGATCTTCAGGCTTCATCTCCGGATATTGAAGCTTCAGCAATTGTCTCCGTGGATGGTCTGACAATCGCGTCTGCATTACCGAGAGAAGTGGAAGAAGATCGGGTGTCAGCCATGTCTGCCGCGATGCTCTCTCTAGGTGAGAGAATTGCCAATGAATTGGGGCGTGGAACGCTTGAGCAAGTTTACATCAAAGGGGAAAAAGGATTTGTAATTCTCATGTCCGTGGGCGAAGAAGCTGTGCTGACAGCACTGGCACGCGAGCAGGCCAAGCTGGGATTGATATTTCTGGATATGCGTCGGGCGACTGAAGATCTGGTGAAGATCATTTAATTTTGATGGAGATAAATGGAACAGATACCGAAAAGTGGATTATTTTACGCCAATAAATTTGTTTTATTTACTCTCAAAGCATACGAAACTGTGTTGGGGAAAAATGACCTTAATTCCATCTTAAGTCTCGCAGGTTTAAGCCATCTTGTTGAAAATTATCCCCCTGATAATCTGGAGCGAGAGTTTGATTTTGCTGATTTCACAGCGATCCATGTCGCACTTGATGAAATGTATGGTCAACGTGGCGGAAGTAGCCTGGCTGTGCGGTCCGGTCAAACCACCTTTAATGAAGGTTTTAAGTATTTTGGTGCCCTAGCGGGAGCAAGTGATTCTGCTTTTAAAGTTCTTCCAGTGCAACTCAAGCTCCGGGTAGGATTGCCAATTGTTGCCAAAATATTTTCGCAAGTTACAGATCAACATTCAACTGTTACTGAAACTGGCAATGAATTTCTGTGGACCATTCACCGCTGCCCGATCTGTTGGAGCCGCCAGGGTTTTGACAAGCCGGTATGTTACAACTCGATCGGTTTTTTACAAGCCATGTTGACCTGGTTTTCAGGTGGTTTGGAATTCAAGGTGAACGAATCGAAATGTAGAGCAATGGGAGAAGAAGTTTGTGAATTTATAATTCAAAAGGAACCGATCAATTGATCGAATAAATTTTTATTAATTTCAGGCAGATCATATTTTCGAATTAATCACACATCGAACTAACCCAATCCTCAACCAAAATATATTGCACGAAGTGGAGCTAATCCAAGGCTGGTCTCCACTTTTTGATCCTTATAAAATTTATCTATCCAGGGTATCCATTCTTAAGAATATGAGAAGGGGCATATTTTAAGGAAGAGATCCAGACTCTGATTAATCTATTAATCGTGAAGGCGGGAAACTACGTATTGATCAATTACTCATAGCCTAAAATGGTATATGGTCAATTAATTCTTAAAAAATGTTCTTAGTTGTCTTTGTTCCTATCCAGATAGTGACCAGTTAATTTTCCCCATTCTTCCAGATCCAATGTTTCAGCCCGGCGCTGAGGGTTAATGCCTACAAATGTCAGAAGTTGTTCAGCCTGATCCGTCGGGATATGCAATCCTGATGAAAGTGAGTTCCTTAAAGTCTTACGTTTTTGGCTGAAACCCGCCCTGGCAAGAAGAAAAAATCCATCCAAATGCTCCGGGTTGATAAGTGGGGTGGGAGAGATCTCGATCTGTACCAGCGCTGAATCTATTTTTGGAGCAGGGTAGAATGCTTGAGCCGGGATGTGCATTTGAATGGATGGTTTCCCATAAACTTGAACACTGACAGCCAGAAGGCTTAATTTATTTTCTGCACAAATCCGCTCGGCAATTTCCTTTTGGACTGTAAGAACCATCTTGCAAGGAGGCCTGGTGCTTTCCAAAAGATGGCGTAGGATGGCTGATGTTATATAATACGGGATGTTGGCAACAACCATGTAGCCGTTGTTTGGGAGCAGGTCGACCAGATCCATCTCAAGGATGTCCCCCTGGACCAGGCGAATATTGGTAAATGTTTCAAGAACTTTTTCAAGGATCGGGAAGAGCTTTTGATCAAGCTCAACCGCTACTACTTTGGCTGCAGCCTGTGCCAGGTAACGAGTAAGATTTCCCAACCCGGGACCTATCTCCAGGATGGTATCCTCCTTGCCAACTCCCGCAGTTGCAACGATAGCCTGCAGTATGGATTCATCAGTCAGAAAATTTTGTCCCAGGCCTTTGCTTGGACGTATCCCAAACTGATTTAACAAAGATGGTACATTTAATGGGGCTTGTGAAGTTGTCATCAAGAATTTGTTTCGATCTGAATAATGTATTTCCTTGAATTTTAAAGCTTTTGTATCGACTTTAATTTTTCATTTACAATATTGAGGAGAATAGGATGCATTCTAAAATATTGTTTTCCTGCCTGTTTCTTTTGTGGTTGTCTTTCAATCCTTCCTTCCAAAAAATCGATGCTAGTATCAACAAGGGTCTGGCACATGATGGGCTCGATCCTTTCTCTTAAATCAGAAATGTTTTCACCTGGCTTCAAATGGATCTGCCTTGTCCGCAGGATATCCCCGGTATCGAGACCTTGATCCATGAAATGAACCGTTATCCCTACATTTTCGACATGGTCTTCGAGTATGGGCCATTCTACAACATCCATACCTCGATAGGGCGGAAGAAAACCCATGTGACAGTTTAGAACTCCGTTCCCGGCATTGGATAATACTTCCTGGCGGATCAAACCGCCGCCGGTGAAGACGACCAGGTCCGGTTGGATCTCCTGTAAACTTTTTACCACATCAATTTCGTTCAGACTAGCGCATGAGATAACCGGGATGGAATAGTTGGAATGGAATTCATCTAATTTTGAAATGGAAATATTATTCTTTCTTCGGAAAGCGAGGAGATTTTCAGATTTGTCTTTCTCATAAGAAGCGTGGCGTAAAATTAATTTTTTCCAGACTTTTTTCAAGAGGCGAGATCCATCCCGCCGATACTCCGATAGCACACGACCGGGATTGATCAATTTACGAACATAGATGGAAGATATCTTGAGTCCGCGATGAATTAACATCTCCGTGACAGTTGTTGAGTATAAGCTGAATGGATTGGGGGAAAAAATTGCGATCTTATTCATTAGGTCAAATCCTGGTAATCCCATCGAGGGCTGCTTGCCTTAAGATCATCAAACGGATTTGGATCAATAGGAAAGGCAGGTTCTTGTTTTGCCCGGTAATTTTCTTTCCTATAGAACTCATCGAATAAATTCGTGGCATATCCATAATTTTCAATACCAGATTCAGGTATCGAAGATCCCCCCATCTGAAATATGTATCCATGAATAACGCTGTCAATTCCAATAAAGCCATTCTTCCAACTTGGGAGGATCCAAATTGAAGTCGGGCTCTTTTTATGATAGATGGGCGATTGATCTCCAGGTAACGTAGAAGGAATTCAACCCAGGCTTCAAGCTGCGGTATTTTTTCGTTCGTCAATACACTTTTGCGTAAGAAGAGGATCTCCGGGATCGACAGGAGTTTAAACGATGGTTTCATTGAAAATAATCCAATGGATCCAAGAACTGGAAATTGAAGATCTGGCAAAGGCTTTAGGTCCAAAATTTGCTCACTGTTATGCAAGAAGCAAAGAGAAGATGCATTTTCTTCCAGGACATTTTTATCAATGCTATGGATCAAGTTCCACCATTGCCTTATCACCATATTATCCATCATTCGGTGATCCTGCATAAGATCGATCTGCCATCAAAACCTTTGAGAGCTTCACCGAACAAATAAAATCCCTGGCTTGTCTGGAGACCATCAGCAAATCCAATTACGCCAAATTTGAAGAACCTTTTGGGTAAGCCGTCATGTTCAAATCTGGCAATATCTTCCCAATTCACCAGATCCCTGGAAGCAAGTAGATGAGCGAATTTATCATGAATGGATGGTCCGATCTCCTGAGCTGTGGCAGCGAGGTAATAACCATCGGCAAGATGTTTAATATACCAGACAGGACCAGGAAACAGGGTTGTTTTATGAATCCTTCTTGATCTTCTATCCATTTTTACATGATACGAATCTTCAAGCTGGGAATCCATGATCCAATGAATATGATCGGGTTCGAAAAAAGCATTGCACATGCGATATGCCTGTTGACCATCGCCTACCCATTCGATCTGATTGAAATCCCGATCCGTACACAGAGCGTAACATTCCCCCTTAAAATCACCGGTAAAGACCCAAATTTTCTGCTCGATCGGATCCCAATAGCATCCATGGACGTGTTTTATTTTATTTTTTTGAAATTCATATATGACCTGCCAGCTCCTACCGGAATCACAACTTCGATAAATAGGTACTTCTACACGGGAAGCGTTATTTCCATATTCTCCAAAAAACATCTCACCTTGTTCAGTGACGAGCATTGATTGATGCAGGATATTTCGGCAGTTCTTTAATCTCAGAGTAGCAGTGAGGTGCTGTCCTTTAAGATCATAGTGATAAACAATACCCTGGCGAATAATTACAAGGTTATCTCTAACTGGAAAAACATTACACTTATCCAGACGTAATGCCCTTCTTCCCATCCGTGTAAAGCCGAAGATCCATGTCCAGGCATTGATCGGAAGTCGAATAACCGTCTCCTGTCCGCCTTTACGAATGAAAACTCTGTTAAATTGGCTGCTAATGCATAATTCATCAGATGCATAATGAATGATCTCACGCCTGAGATGGGATCGAACAATTAATTGCATTGAAACCTTCTATCTATTTAGTAAATGCTCGAGTGCAGATAGCAGTAATGAGACATATTCTTTTGAGCTGGAGTAACCCATCAAACCAATTCGCCATACTTTTTCTTTTAGCTCACCAAACCCTGCAGCTATCTCAATATTATATTCAGATAGTAGCTTATTACGGATTAAGTGGGGATCAATTGAACTTGGGAACCGGGCAGTTGTGAGAACCGGCAGACGATACTGGATGGGAATAAATGGAGTACAACCAAGATCATCCAAACTTTCCCAAAGGAGTTGGGCATTTTGCATATGCCGGTTGAATCGGGTCTGCAAGCCTTCTTCTGCAATAAGATTTAATGCTGTAAAAAGGGCATAATGCAGACTGGCTGAGGCTGTATGGTGGTAAAGGTGATCTTTTGCCCAATAAGCAGCATACCCTTTCAGGTCAAGATAGAAGCTGCGAACAGGTGACTTGCGATCTTCAATCATCTTTTGGGCACGCGGGCTGATCGTTATTGGTGCCAGTCCTGATGGAGCCGAGATGCTTTTTTGACTGGCAGAATAAGCTATGTCAATATCCCATTCATCCACCTCAACCAGAATTCCTGCCAGGGAAGTTACTGTGTCAAGGACAAATAAAGCATTGCTGCTATGGACAACTTCTGAAATTTTTTTAATGTCGAGTTGCTCAGCTCCGGTTGAAGTTTCAGCGTGTACAAGCGCGAATAATTTGTATTGCTTCTCTTTAAGAGCAGCTTCAATTGTTTCAACTGTGAATATCTCCCCCAATGGACATTCGATGCGATCCACCTGTGCGCCTGATCGACTTGCAATTTCAGCAAGTCGGGCTCCGAAATAGCCATTGATGGCGACCAATACTTGATCACCAGGTTCTATTAGATTTGCCAAGGCTGATTCCATACCTGAAGTTCCGGTCCCTGATAATGCAAAAGTCCACTTGTTTTCGGTCTTGAAGACCATTCGGAGAAGATCCTGCTCTTCTTGATACATCTTGAGAAGATATGGATCCAAATGACCTACAGGGGGAGCAGCCAAGGCACGCAGGACACGTGGATCTACGTTACTTGGACCGGGACCCAATAAGTATCTTTGAGGGGCGCTAATTTCTTGTTCCTGGTAATTGGTCATGAATAACTCCTGAAGTATTAAGTACTCTATTTAAGGACGACCATTGAAACTCTGTTACAATCGTTTGGCAAATAAATAAAATCATGGTTATGGATAGATTCTTTTGTAAGTATATTTTACCTTATGGACAAGATGTGAATTGTCGAACATGAAATCGGATCTGATAATCAGCAGTAACAGTAATCCCATCCTCAAATTGGCGCGTTCTCTCCGCCAGAGAAAAGCCCGGGATGAAAGTGGTTTGTTTCTTGTAGAAGGTATCCATAATGTAGGCGCAGCTATTGAGGCAGGCTGGAATCTTTCTTCGATACTCTACTCACAAGATCTGTTGAAGAGTTCTTATGCCTATCAGTTAATAGAGACACAGAGCGCAAAAGGCATAAAGTGCCAGCCAATTTTGGGTCATGTATTCAATTCAGTGGCAGATAAAGAGAATCCGCAGGGGATCATGGCAATTGTCCAACAACGCAAGATGGAACCGGATCAACTTGCCTCCGACACATTTAAGTGGGGTGTGGCAGCCATTTCTCCTCAAGACCCAGGTAATGTTGGTACGATCATCAGAACAATCGATTGTGTTGGAGCAGATGGATTATTCCTACTGGAGGGAGGCGTGGATGCGTATCATCCATCCAGTGTGCGTGCCAGCATGGGTGCGTTGTTTTGGAAGCCAGTCATTCAAACGACATTCTCTAATTTTCTTAACTGGGCTTACGCTAAAGGGTATAAACTGATAGGTACATCGACCCATGCAGAAAAGGACTACCGTACTTTGGCTTTGGAGGAAAGACCATCAATTCTGATGCTCGGCAATGAACAAAAGGGGATGACGAAAGATCAAATGGAAGCCTGTGATGTGATGATCTCCTTACCCATGCTTGGTCAATCCAGTTCATTAAACCTTTCTGTCGCTGCAGGGATTTTTCTGTACGCGATGTTGAAATAAATCAAAATTTCGTAAATGAAAAATTTAATATAATAAAAACGAACAGGGATAAACATGTTTATCCCTGTTCGTTCATGATATCAATATTAATTGCTAAAATTCATCTTCATCTTCATCCAACCACAGATCTTCCTCTTCTGCGTCTTCCTCCCACTCTTCCAGATCTTCCTCCTCTTCCCAACCCTCTTCAGAGGCAACACCTTCTGATGCGGAATATGTCGCACAACCGGTATCCGGGTCTATCTCCACGGCAGCAGCACTGCAATAACCTTCATCAACAAAGACGCAATCATTGTAATGGCAACGGATGCGGGGCATGATTTCCTCCTATTAATTATTAAGCTCTTAAAAGTTTATAAATTGACAAAATGAATAATAAGGTGATTACAATAGCAGACAGGATGCAAAATGGACATACTGCATAAATCACAAAATATTCAATGTAGGTGAGGTAAGCAGAGAAGATTACACCTACCAGGCTGATTCCAAAAACCAGGAGATTGGAATTTTCCCTGGTTACGATGTTGCGGAATTCGAAGATCAAAAGGGCTAAAATAGCCAGATACGCAATCAATCCCAACAATGAAACAGGGATACCATAGATCTCTGAATAACGACTGGCATTGATGGTTGCGCAATCCCCATTTCCCAGACACATTGCATTATTCTTGGATATTTTATAGATGAAAAGGTAGATGGAGTCGAGTATCCCTACCGTAGCAAGAAAGATGGAAGCCCAGGTAATTTTTTTGATCATTTTTCTACCTTTTCTTAGTTCTCTTTTTTGAACCTAAAAATCCATTGCCAGTGATCCTGCTTTTTTTAAATTTATAAAAAGCAGACTTCAATTTCACTTCCTGCAGGCAGCGATTTTACACCAGAGGGGACAATCAGTAAAGCATTTGCTCGTACCAGAGATAATAAATTTCCGGAACCCTGATGTTCTGTCAACCTGGCATACCACTTCCCTTCCTGGTATCTTAATGTAGCACGCAAGTAACTCTCTCTTCCATCCGAGGTGATCTCATCTTCAAGAATTGCGAACAAGCGAGGGCGATGAATGGAGACAGAACCGCCCATTTTTAGCAACACAGGACGTACGAATAGTTCAAATCCAATAAAAGCGGATACAGGGTTTCCAGGTAAACCGAAAAAGGGTATATCCCGATAACTTCCAAAAGCCAGCGGTTTCCCTGGGCGGAGGTTTACTCTCCAGAAATCAAGGGCTCCCTGTTCCTCAACCACTGCCTTAACAAAATCAAACGCACCAACGCTGACTCCAGCTGATGAGACGATAAGATCCACTTTTTCGTCAACTGCCCTGTCCAGAGCAAGTTTTATAGCTTTACGATCATCGGGGACAATACCAAGTTGGAAAACCTTGGCACCTGTATTATGGGCATTGGCAGTTAAAGTGTAAGTGTTTGCATCCCTAATTTTCCCACCAGATAAAGGTGCATCCGCTGATATTAATTCATCCCCACTTGAGAGCAGAGCCATCACAGGCGCCCTGTGTACCGGAACCTGCGCCATTCCGACCATTGCCAATAAACCAAGATCTTGTGGTCTCAAAGTGCTTCCAGCCTTAAGGATTATTTCACCGGATTGGATATCTTCCCCCCTGTAGCGAATGTTTGTCCTGCTCTTATACGAATGAAAGATGGCTACTTTTTTCGGAAGTGGATTTTCCGGTGTTTGAAAATTACAATCCGTATCTTCCACTTTTACAACAGTATCAGCACCTGAAGGGATGAATGCACCCGTCATGATCCGAGCTGCCATACCCCTGGAAATTAAATCGTCCTGTATATGGCCGGCAGGAATATCTGCGATAACATCTAAAAAAACGGGATTTTCGGGAGTTGCGTCATGCGTATCTTGTGAGATGATCGCGAAACCATCCATGGCAGAGTTGTCAAATGGAGGCAGGTCAATATTGGATAAACAATCTTGAGCCAATATACGTCCTTCAGCCTGGATGATGGGTATGCATGTTATTTCTGTCGGGGAAAAAATTGAAAGGATTCGTTGTTGGGCCTCATGCACAGAAAGCATCGTCAACCTCCCCTAATACGCTGCGCTTCAAGGACATTGGGTATGTTTTCCATCCGTGTTAAGAGGCGGCTCAACTGAGCAATATCCTTAACTTCAATGATCAAATTTAGATCTGCAAGATTCTTGCTTACGCGGACGACAACATCCAAAATATTAACAGACTCGCTTTCCAGCAAGTTGGATAAGTCGCCCATGAGACCCTGGCGATCGTAGGCTGTGATCCGGATTGAGACCGGGTAGGTGCGAATTTTCTCACCCCAGGAGACTTTGATGAGCCTTTCCCGATCTTGAATTCGCAAAGCATTGGGGCAATCCATGCGATGAATGGTGGCACCGCGACCACGGGTGATATAGCCGATGATCTCATCACCCGGAGTAGGATTACAACATTTGGCAAAATTAGTCAGCAGATCCTTAAGCCCCAATACGGTCACTGCATCTGATGAAGATTGTTGACTTGTCGGAGGGACTACAACGAGGGAGTCATCGCTGCCTTTTGCTTCCAAAAGGAAATTGATCGTTCGGGCGATGGAAAGATCACCACAACCCAACGACAAATACAATTCCTCCAGGCTTCGATTCAACTTGCTAGCCAATTCCTGTAATGTTTTCTCGTCCGGTTCCTGCATCCCCAATCGGGCTACTTCCCGGGACAACATCAGTTTTCCCTGGGTCTCATTTTGGTCCCGATTTTGTTTTTTGAACCAGGCTCGGATTTTGGAGCGGGCTCGTTGAGTTCTTACCAATCCAAGGCTTGTGTTCAACCAATCCCGGCTGGGACCTCCCTGTTTGGCTGTCAGTATCTCCACCTGATCGCCAGTCATTAGTTCATGATCCAGGGGCACAAGCTTGCCATTTATTTTTGCACCCCTACAATGATTGCCTACATCCGTGTGGACATGGTATGCAAAATCGATGGGTGTGGACCCTGCAGGGAGATCAATTATGTCCCCACGAGGTGTAAAGACATACACCCGGTCTTTGAAGACATCTGTTTTCATGCTGTCTACAAATTCCTGAGCGTCATCCACATCCGTTCGCCATTCCATCATTTTACGCAACCAGTTGATACGTTCATCATATTTTGCCGGTTGCCCACCTTCTTTGTACTTCCAATGGGAAGCAATGCCGAATTCCGCACTTTCATCCATTTCTGAAGTTCTGATCTGGACTTCCACCGGTTTGCCATCATCAAAAATTACCACTGTATGCAGGGATTGATAAAAATTATCCTTCGGAGCAGCAATATAATCGTCAAACTCGTTGGGGAGAGGCCTCCAGTGAGTATGAATGATGCCCAACGATGCGTAACATGATGGGACATCGGAAACGATGATCCTGACTGCGCGAATGTCACGAACCAATTCAAATGGTTTACCTTTATCAACCATTTTCTTGTAGATCGAATAAATATGTTTGGGTCGACCGGTTATCTCTCCTTTAATATTATTTTCCGCCAGGACCCGGGTCAGGGTGTTAACAATATTTTGGACCTGTGATTCGCGGTTCTCGCGCCGTTCTGATAATTGTTCAGCGATCTCCTTGTATTTTTCCGGTTGGGCATAACGAAAGGCAAGATCTTCCAATTCCCATTTGATCTGCCAAATGCCCAGGCGATTGGCTAGAGGGGCAAAAATATCCAGTGTCTCCTGGGCGATGCGCTTGCGTTTTTCATCCGGGAAGAATCCCAATGTTCGCATATTGTGAAGACGATCCGCAAGTTTGATCAGAATGACACGAACATCTTCCCCCATGGCGAGAAAGGTCTTACGCAAAGTTTCTATGGTTAGTTCATGTTTTCGGGTGCGAGGATTGTTTTCTTTGTCAATGCCAGAAGATCGATCATCGTTATTAAAATCCTCTCCAGCACGTGAAACTCGCGGCAGGTGTGTTAATTTGGTAACCCCATCGACCAGATTAGCTACAGTTTCTCCAAAATCCCGTTGCAGGTCAGCGAGGGTTATAGGAGTATCTTCTACGACATCATGGAGTAAACCTGCGGAGATAACGTCCGCTGGCATACCCAATTCTATAAGAATACCAGCGACAGCAAGGCAATGGTTTAGATATGGCTCACCGGACACCCTCTTTTGGTTTATATGGGCTTTTTCTGCTGTTATAAATGCACGATGAACAAGATCCCGATCAAATTTACTGAAATTATCAGGAAGCAGGCTGGCTAATTCGTTAAAACTTAATGGCGAAGCAGATTTCATATAATTCCAATTGTTCTTCTCTGATCAAGGCCAGGGTATTTGGATTGGGTCTGTATAACCGTGTTTTTCAACTACATATAGCAAGGCTGAGGATGGAGTGCTGCAACCTGATTCATCCACAAAGATATAGCCTGGTGTATCCGTATGGACAGCCTGCCAAATCAAAATACCGTTTTGGCACAGGTTGGCTTCGATCAGGTACCCGCGATCATCATCCACAGTCATTCGAACTGGTTCCCATGTTACGGATACTTCATTTCCGGAGCGTTTTGCATATACACGTTGAACCGGACCATAGAGTGTGGAATGAGGAAGATTAACCGACTTCACCCAAACAGAATTCACATCGCCTGAAATATTCAACATTGATGCTGCAACCCAGCATTGATATTTAATGGAATCAGGTTGAACCCAGAGCCATGTTCCTGACGAGTTCCTTCCCCAAATCTCAACTTTATCTCCCGGGAATAAACCAGATGCGAAGAGGTATGCTGTTCCAGGTCCATAACGGCAATTTGCTTGCTGCAATACGATCCCATCTGGAAAATCGAAAGTAGGGGTCAGTGTAATTGTTGGAGTTGTTGATATCGTGGGAGTGGATGTCAATGTAGGTGTGTTCGTAATCGTTGGGGTAATTGTAGGTGTGGATGATAATGTGGGTGTGATCGTGTATGTTGGTGTGTTGGTGGGAGTAATTGTTGGAGTTGGATATGGCATAATTGCATTACATGCCTGGAAGGAAAATGAAATTCCACAAACAATCAGGATCGTTGGAATCCATCCGTTTTTCTTCCAGAACGGGTGTTTTAGGTAAAAGGTTGGATAAATAATTCTTTTCAACACTGACTCCTGCAAGGTTTTACAGGCAGTAAATATAAACCACATACTGTATTTGGGCAATATCCAGGTAAAATTATAATTACTATCCAAGCTGTCCTTAATAACAGGCGCTTACTCGATTTTTTGAGTGTGAAAAATTTGGATGTAAAGATAAATATTAGAAAGTGATAGGTACCCATGTCTAATAATGTCACCAGGTTGTTGGATTCAAAAAAAATCTTTTATCAGGTGTTCAATTTGCCAGAAGAGAAATTGGGGGCACAGGAAACAGCAAAACGATTGAATGTCTCCGCAAATATGGTTTATAAAACAATTGTGGCAACAAGACCAAAACCTGGAAAGACCATATTGGCTGTGATCCCCGGAGATCATCAATTGGATCTGAAGGCTTTGGCGCAAATCCTGAAAGAGAAGAAAGTAAGTTTGCCTACGGAAAGAGAAGCTGAATCAATAACAGGATTGCAGGCTGGAGGAATATCTCCTTTGGCATTGATCAACAAAGGATTTCAAGTCTTGATCGATTCCCAGGCAGAATCGATGGAAATTATTCACATATCAGGTGGTCAGCGAGGATTGAATATCCGAATGTCTGCAACTGACCTGGCAGTTTTAACCAGGGCACAATTCTGCAAGATCAGTCGACCTATCGATCCTGGTGAAGAATCGTAATCCAATACAGGTCGGACCGATTTCACTTATCCCTGTAACGTCCAGGTTCAAATAATTGTGGGGCTTCAATATAAATGCCTGTTCCAGTGACTGCTATCGTGCCATCGGGAATTCGGATCTCACCGGATGCAAATAATTTTTTTTCTTTTCTTTCGGTGAAACGGGCTTCCAGTTTTAGTTGCTGTCCAAGAGGCAATGGACGTTTGTAGTTGATTTCTAGATTTACAACTGCCACATTAAAACCTGATCGCCAAACAGCAGCACCCATGGCTTCATCCAATATGGCTGCTGAGGCGCCTCCATGGGCCTGACCTGGAGGTCCTTGATGGGATTCATCAAGGATAAAATTTGAAATTATCGTGTTATTGTCGTCTGTATACCAGCTTAAACCAATTCCATGGGGGTTTAATGAACCGCATACGTAACAAATTCCGTGATCTTCAATTTTTTTCATCAGTAAAGGATCCTGCCTTGCCTTAATATGCAAATTTCAAATTACATTTCATCTAAATAAATTCAGGTAAAGAGTGAGTATTTATCTGCATGGATGAAGTATGATCGGTATGCATTTGTTTCAATTAGCATATTCCTGACTTCATTCCAATACCTGGAGGCTCTGATGGGATCTTTTGGAGAGGTGCCTTTTTCTAGCGTGATCTCTTTACCATTTTCCTCAGTTATTGAGACTTCTCCCTTGAAAATCATCCAATTTAATGCACTCCTGACGGTACTTTCACGTTGGGCAGTGGCTGCGGCAAGAGCCGGGTAGGTGATCTTACCTTCTCGATGGTTGAGCGTAAATTTAATCAGACCCATTAATTGCCCAATAAAAGTATCCGGACTGGTAGGATCAAATAATCCTCTCAATAAGAAAACTTTATCTGGGTTCACATTATCCATTGCCATTCGTAATTCCTTTGGAGATGGGGGAGAGGTCCAAATTGCAAAATTAATGCAAGGAACCATATCATTTCGGTCTACAAATCTTAAGCCTGCATTTTTCTCCTTGAATTCAGTTGTCAGCAAAGACCTTTCTTCACCTTCCGCCCAAACCAGGGTCCCCTCCGGAAGAGTTCTAAAAATAGAATTAAAATCGTTCTTTTCGCGTAAATCCACAATTTCAATTTTTGAGATTACCGGATTATCAGGTGCCTGTAAAGAAGGTCTATGATCGACAAATTCCAATTGAATTTGGCGAGTACCTTTCCAATCACTGGCACGCAGATTATAAGCAAGGTCGATCATGCCTTCTGGTAATTCTTCATCGCCAGCGCTCCACCACAATACGGATTGTTGTGTACCTTTGTTATCTTCTACCAGGAATTTGATGTGATCCTTATGTCTTCCGATCCTGGATGAATTTATGATCCTGAGATTTTTGGTTACGAGAATTAGTTTTTGATTTCCCGGACCAAATGGAGCCAGTTTCTCAAAAGAGTCAGCTAGATCTATGGAGAGATCATCCAGATCGTAAAATCCATCCAGTTGAATTGTAGGCTTCAGATCTTTTTCGGACATCATGGCTGCTATCGATTTTGTAAATTTCAGTTGAAATTCAGGTATTTTTTCAGAATCGATGGATAGACCGGCCGCCAAGGGATGACCTCCGAATCCCAGGAGGATATCCTTGTAAGCTGCGATAGCATCGGTTATGTTAATACCATCTATCGACCGGGCAGAACCACGCCCTGGCTCATCGGGGGGAGATGAAATTAATATGACAGGTCGATTGTAATGCTCCACTAATCGGCTTGCAGCAATACCGATGATCCCGGCTGGCCAGGTGGCGTGTGCCAGAACGATCGCAGCCTTATCTAAAATGGATGGATCATCATTAATTTGTGTTTCAGCTGCAGAATAAACCTGATTTGTGAGAAGTTGCCGGTGGGCATTCAGACCCTCCAAAATGGTACAAATGACCTTCGCCCGGGATTGATCCGATGTAGTAAATAATTCCACAGCAATATTTGCATCTGCCAGTCTGCCAAGGGCATTCAAACGAGGACCTATGATAAAACCGATATGCTCCTCGGTCAGATGATCCGTGTTCAATCCAGCCATTTCCATGAGCACTTGCAGACCCACACGGTGTGTATTTTTCAATGCCTCCAGGCCGCGTTGAACCAGATACCTGGTATCTCCCTTCAATACAGCCAGGTCAGCAACCAGACCTAGTGCTGTCAGGTCGAGATGCTTTTCAACCAGTTTTCTTTGACCAATGCGGGCAAAGAGTTCTTCAGCCAATTTGTAAGCAACTCCAGCGCCTGCAAGCGTGGAGAGAGGATGATCCGCCGGAAGAAATTTGGGGTTTGTAGCTGCGAATGCTGCAGGAATTTCGGGGGGTAAATCATGATGATCTGTGATGACAACATCAACACCCTGCGAGTTGGCATAATCTACAGCCTCGTGAGCTGTTATACCTGTATCGCATGTCAGAATTAGTTTTACACCTTGCTCGATTACATTTTTCAGGGAAGGAATACCAATCCCATGACTTTCAGGACCACGAACAGGTATATGGAAAGTAACCCGGGCACCCAAATCCTGCAATGTTGATACAAGGATCGTTGTAGAGATTTGACCGTCCACATCAAAATCACCCCAGACACAAATCAGCTCAGACGTTTGGATGGCCGTTTCGATCCTGTTGGCTACTTCCCTCAAGCCAGGCAACTCAGATGGAGGCGATGGATTGTAATAGGCAGGATCAATAAATGCGACCGCTTGGTGTTCCGTAGTAAACCCAAGACGAACAAGCCTAGCAGTAATGATCGGGGCTTGGTTGAAGTGAGGTTCGATGTAATCTATTTTTGGTTCCAACCAGATGGACATGAATTTACAAGGTGGTGAATTTGGTGAATATTATGGTATCTGTTATGGATTAAATTTCGATCTCTGGAATATCATCCATTGTTAGATCAGACATCTCCAAAAAAGGTTCGTATTCATCATCACCCATGGCAGCAGAGATGCCACGATCACAATAGGACCGATAAGGGCAATAACTACATTTCTTTTCATCTTGTGTCATTGGATAATCTTCTTGTGCATCAATCCTGGAGATCATGCTTTCCAAATGTTGCCAATCACGATTGGATTGAGAAGTATTATATGAAAACCGGATCGAATTGTTTGGAAAATTCGCGAACCAGTAAACCATTTCGACCATTTCAGGATTTACAGATCGATCATTGTTGAGAAATCCTCCGGCCTGGACAAGGAGAGACCGGTATACCCTGGTTTGATATGTTTTGGCAATCCGTTCTTTGCGAGGTTTTTTCTTATAAGTTTTCCAATCAAAAATAAATATTTTATCATCGCCAACAGCGACCAGATCATATTTGGCTGTCAGTCGATGTTTCCCGACCTGAGAATTCAAGCTTAGTTCTGGAAAGATTTCATATTCATCTAGATCAAAATTATAGCCAAGAAAATTCTCCCACCATAGGTTCAATGTGGGAGTATTTGCAAGCCTGGTCAAATTTTCAACCGGTAATTTCAGCCAATATTGTTGGACCAGACGATGGAATAATTGACCTTCCATCTGGATACGCTCGTTTTCAAGTACAGGTTCACTCTCAATTGCTGGCCAGGTCAATCGTTCTATATAACGCAAAAAGAATCGACGTTCACAATCGTTGTAATCCTGTAAAGAGGATTGTGAAAAAGTTAAAGGTAATGGCAAGATATGATTTTGTTTTTTTTCAATATCCATGAGAATTGTAAATTTTGAAAACGACAATTCTAAATTCTTTTCTTGCGAATAAAAGGGTTATGGCTATTTTAATGTATTGGCGATCCCGTCCATTAAAGCTTTTTTCTGAGGTGTATCTAAATTTGCGTTCTTATGGATGATCGTGTATTGAAAAGGAGGCATTTCGCCTTCATTTATTATAGAGATTATCTCATTTGCTGAGACTGGCCGCGATGACCAATCCGAAAAATTCATTCGTCTACGACCTTCAGCAACATCACGATAAACAAGCCAGGAAACTGGTGCAATCTTACTATACCATGGCCAAATGGTTTCATTGCTATGGCAGTCAAAGCAGGCAGTTTTCACCAATTCTCGGGTAGCCGGACTATCCCAATTGGGTTCAGTAACCACTATTGGGTTGTAATGGTTCCGACCGTATGGGACTAATTGAATCAAGCCAAAAAGTATCACCATAATTAATAGGACAAAAAATATTTTCTTCACTGGAGCTCCTTTAACAGGATGAAATTCAATTAAATAAAGATTGTATCCTGTAAGATATATGTATGCAACTCAAATAATGTTTCCATCCTGTACATTCCACCAACTTTGAAGGGCGACGAAAGGCAAGGATGGTTTGAGTTCACCTTTTCTCCCGGAGTTGCAGGATAGGATGAGATCACACCTTGCCCGGGTAATTGCCACATAAAGCAATCGTAAACGTTCTCTAACATAATCCAATCTTGATTCCAAGGTTGCCTGGCCTTCCTGATACCATTCAAACTCACTTGATCTGGTTGCCAAATTTAATTGAGCCAGGGTTTCAGCCTCTAGATTTAAGCCGGAACGTAGGAACCATTTTTCAGATATATAACTATCAAAAGCCTGCCCTGATGGAAAATCATAACCATTAAGTGACATCAAATATACCCGATCCCATTCAAGACCTTTGGCTTTATGCATTGTGGTAACAACAACCTTGCCTTTATGAGCTCCCGGGTCAAAGCCAGATTCGTCCGAACTGAAACCCAGAAAATTTCTTTCATTCCGGGCGATAACTCCGAGTTCTCCGCTTAATTCTGGCAAATGCCAGTCAGCATGATCGTTTGAAACTTGTCGCAGTAATATCGCAAGTTTATAACCCAAGGCCAGATCAGACGAATCAGTAAAAAGATCCTGAGCCAATGTGAGTACCATCTGATCGATCGGCAACAAAGTGGTGCCCTGCCATCGAAGAACCTTTTTTCTAAAGGATTCAAGTTCCTCCAGCAGGAGAATTCGATATTCCTCTGAAATTTCTTGATCAATACTCGATCGTTTCAATTCTGCCAGCCAATCATTATCAGGACGAGGAGATAGAAAGGATTCAATATGATGACACTTACGAAGCAATCCGGGGATCGTTTTATAAAATCCCTGGTCATCCCCATCTTCCATTCGCCAGGCTCGACGCCAAACTTCATAACATCTCGCTAATTTTGAAGGAGATTGTGGATCTGCCAGATAAGCGATGATATTCCCTAGTACTCCAGCAGCTGACCGCGTGGAAGAAGTATTTTTGAGAATTTCCATGAAATCGATCTTTCTTCTTTTGAGCTCATCGACGACTTCTGAACCACGATGGTTACGTGGGGTCAAGATCGCCACGGTTTTATCTTTGTTGTCAGGCAACCAGGTTTCAATTGAATCGACCACTACCTGAATTTCTTCTGCAGGAGTGGATTTTGCATTAAGGAATGATATTGCCCTTGGGTTTTCAGGCGGATTGGGTTGAGGGTCACCAGGAGGGGCTGATGATATATAAGGAGGTGCTGATAAGGCATCTTTGACTGCCGGGACAGGGTGGTCTTTCATCACCCAATCTACCAGGTGGTTTGCCAGAGAGATTATGGAGGGTTGTGAACGACCGGATTCAGGCAAGCTTTGGTGAAAATCTGCTTCTGATGTTATAAAATTTATCAAGAACCTGGGATTGGCAGTTGTAAATGTCTCGAAAATCGCCTGGTTAGGGTCTCCTACGCGGACCCAATTTCCTCCTTCGCCGCTCAATAGGCGCAGAATTTGTTCTTGAAGCAGACTGGAGTCTTGAGCTTCATCTTCCAGAATGATCGGCCAGCGAAAACGGAGTCTTTCAAGAAAATCCTTATCCAGTTCGATCAGGTCCAAAGCCAACCGGATTAAATCGTCAAAGTCTACTGCGCCGCGATAGGAAAGCGCTCGCTGGTAGTGGAAATAAATCTCACAGCCCATTTCTACAAGAGGCAAAGCTGCAGGCTGATCTTGCAACTCCCGGCGGATATCCTCTGGCATCAGACGAAGGTCTTTGGCAGAACGAATAAAACTGTTTGCAATGTCATTAACCAGTTCGGGCAATTTTTGTTTACGGACCCAATCAGACTTTTCGATATTCAAATCCGGATTTAGGAAATTGTCAAGAAAATCCGGATGAGTTTTTAACCAGGTCTGTGTAGCATCATTACGGATGAGGTTGGCTTCACGCTCATCAATTATTTGGAACCGCTCCTCCAAACCAACCAATGCTGGTTTTTCCCTCACAAGGTCATGGGCAAGCCCGTGCAATGTGCGCACACGATAACCTATTTGAGGTAATAAGCCTTGTTCAGCGATGAAGCTACTGATCCTGTGTGAGAAATTATCAACAGCTGAATTTACCAGTGTGACAATCAGAACTTCCTGTTCTGGGCCAATTTGTCCGCGTGCAATTATGTCTGCCGCCAAACGAGAAAGTGTCCAGGTTTTACCTGATCCTGGAACAGCGGATATACCCATCTTACCGCCACGATAAGAGAGGATTCTTGCTTGTGACGGACGAGGGTTAAATAACATTTTCTATTTGGTTATTGAATTTTTTCAAATGTTGACGGAGGTACTTTCCCTGTTTCGAATGGCAGCTTGCGAGATCTCAATGGCTACTTGTTTTAAAACCAGGTTGGTGGTATCTGTTGGAAACTTGGATGCAATCGGTGTATTTTGATTATTTGCCAGGGTTAAATTACTCATCATATATGGCACTGTTGTTTTGATCTCCATGCCAAGTATTTTTTCTGCTTCCGATTTTGACAAACCCTCCAAACCAACAGCCCGATTTAAAATTGGATAAATTCGTTCTGAGATAATATTCTGAGTGATCAAGTAGTCAATCGTTCGCTTGGTGAGGGTGACAGAGCTGTAGTCATTACTAAGGACGAGAACAATACTATCCGCCTCCTGAATGATCGGTAGACTTATGCGAGAAAAAGAGCGTCCCAAATCCACCAAAACATAGTCATAAGTCTTTCTTAAAACCTGGATGATGTGGTGTGTGTTTTCAACCATAAATGAACTGGCAATTCCTGGTTCAGGCGATCCTGGTAACAGGTGGAATAACCAATCAAGTGGTTTGATCAATTTCTTTCGGAAATATTCAGGTGTAATCGTTTCAGGGGATTGTTTGGAAACTTCAACTATATTAAATGGTTCATCAATTCCGGCTATCAAAGCAAGAGACCCGATGGGTAAAACCAGATCAACCAGGGCTACAGTCGATCTGATCATTAATCTTGATAAATTCATACCAATATTGGCACATAGAGAAGATGTGCCGGTGCCTCCCTTGGCGCTTACGAATACAACTAGAACTCCATCAATAATTTCTTGTTGCTTTGCTTTCGCTTCTGCCAATAGGGTTGAAATATTATTAAGGAATCCCATCATCGCCTGTCCAGATTTGCCGTAATAATCATTTGCACCTATTTTTAGAAACCGGCTCATTTCATTTGAATCCATCTGATTTGAGAATATAACAATAGGGATATTAATAATATTGATCTCTTGACGTAATTTAATAATTATTGCTTCAGCGCTCAAATCCTTCAATGAGGAATCGCAGGTGATAATATCTGGTGCGAAGTCGCTAATAATATGCAATCCATCAATACCCGATGATGCTTCACGAACAATGTGATCTTGGTTTCTTAAGATGTTTACAATAAATTTTCGGGTATTTTCGTCGGGGTCAATTACAAGGATCTTTTTTCCGTTCATAATATCGACTCCTAAATTAATAATAACAAGAAATCCGAGATTGAATAAAATAGACCCAAAGGAGAATAAAAAACTTCTTCACTAACACAATTATTATATCATTTGGCAGATATTTCATTTTATTTAGACTGAAGATCTTGATTTTTGCATAATATTTTGAAATGATTTTAATAATGCACCACGCTGCTCATAACCGTTTTCACTAAGGTTACTTATCCCTAGGAATAATTTAACCTTACAACGATAGAGAAGACCGGTTATTAACCGCTCCAAGGTTTTTTGGTTGGCATCAACTTCGTCCATATCCGTCCAGACCGTGTGACCTGTAGCTGCAGTCCTTTCCCAAATTTTGCTGAGAACATACGGGTGGGTTAATGGCTGGTTTAGACGTTCGACCCATCCATTTGAACCTGGATCAAGCCAAAATTGAAATTCTACTGGCTGGTTCATCATCAGAAAGGTGTGGGCAGGTGCGATCAAAACCGCTTCTTGTTGTCCGGGATTCCAGGCTTCCAGAAATTGTGCAGCCAGTACACCATCGTCCAGTAATTGGAGATAATCACGTCCCAAATTTATGGATAAGACACGATCGGACGAATTTGCCGTGTTCATGGCGATACGGAATTTTTGTATAGATTCAATTAGACTGGCGGCGACACGGGCAGCGTCGAAGTTTGTATGGAAACCAAATCCGGGTTGGGAGAGTATCTCGCCAAAAATCCGACGCAGGAAATGATCGAAAGGTTGTGGATCATCCTGGTGGTAGCGTTCCAACCAATCCCTGATCTGCTCATAACGATTGCCCAATGAATAGGTAATCCGTTCTTGAACATCTGGTTTGATCTGATCGAACGACAATAAAGACATTTCTTTTTGGCGATAAACATTGCTGGCGAGCAACTGGGCGCGCACCAGATCCAAATCCTGGATACAGAAAAGAAAGGCATAAGCAATATCAAATATGGATGGATAAATTTTCCAGAAGGGATGCGCCATGGCAGCCAACGTAAGCAACGCATGGCTGGCTGGTTCATCTCGGAGAGATCGTGATGGTCGGTATGAGCGTGTTGGAATATTTAATTCTTCAAAACGGTTAACAAGAGAAAACCTTAAAGAATCCGATAAGAATGGAGCCAAAACTACAATTTCTGAAGGGGGGATATTTTGATCATGGATCAGACCATGAATCTCATTGGCAACCCAATCCAACATCTGGGGATAGAACCTGGAATCCGTAGGAAAGCTAACAGGGAGATGATGGTGATGTTCATTCAATGAAGGGTCATTGGAATGACGCGGTTGAGAACCTGACATGACGATCTTAAAATCCTGGAACAGGGATTGAATTTGTGGAGACATCACAAATGAGTTCTCGAAGCTCATCGCTTGATCACAGTTTTGTTGCAGCCTAAGGGCGGATTCAGGATCAGCACTCAGGAATTGTCTATGACCTCCTCCAAGATCATAAATGATCAAACTGGAATCAAGATCAGGGAGCCAATCAAGAATAAGGTCGTGTGCCCGGGGAGTATCCTCCTCAGGATTGTCATAGATCAAGTGCCGATGTGCTCTGGATAGATAATCGCGAACGATCGGATTGGGCCAAAGAACGTTCCAAAATATTTCCATTTGCAGGGAAAAATCCAGCAAATTATTCTCAAGGCAATATTTACGAAAGCGATGGGCGCAATCCTGTACATCTGCAAAAACCCTTCGTTGGGAAGGTTCCCCAGCCCAGGCGGAATCAAGTCGGTGGCTAATCTCTGTGAAAGGAAAGCCAACTGTGGCAGCTTTATTAAGGTTATCCAATATCTGACTATATAAACGATTGCGATCGATCACAATCGACTCAAAATAACCTTCGTCCATCAGTGGACGAACAAGACGAGCCATATGGTATTGTGCTGTTTCTATGGTAAGGAATACCGGTGGTTGGTCAAAGTGGGTAAAACCGGCATTTTCGGCAGCAAGGGGCCAAAAAAGATCAACTGTGCGACGGGCCAACCCTCCGACAGTTAACAAGCTGACCTGGCCACCGGGAAGGAGGCTATTCTGAAGCAAGGAGTTGGAATAGGGAGAAGCAAGGGTGCGTTGTGGGGTTAGGATGAGGATCGAATCAGCATAGACCCCTTGCCTTATCAAACTCAACATTCTTTCAACACCGGCAGTCGTTTTCCCTGAACCGGGAGGACCAGAAATATATATGTGGCTTGAGAGGGGGGCATCCCTAACTATGATCTGTTGAGATGTCAGTGGGAACATGACCTTAGAATAGCTGATTGGATTTAGTTTGTCAATGTTACCAGGTGACGTAAATCTGTTAAATTGTGTTGTTATGAAAATGGGCGATGATCCATGAGGTTGGGAGAATTATGGAATTATTCGTATAAATAATTAATACTTTTTATTTGAACGAAATGATATTATCATGGAAAAACTCCTACCATGGATGTGAAAAGATATTCATAAACAGTCTTTTCAACACGTTATTTAACTTATATCCTTTATATAAGGTTGTACAAATCACTATCGCCTAACAGGAGTAGCATAATTTTATATCCTGCTGGTGATAATATTTGAGAGCAAAATTTTTGGAAATTAATTGCGAAATTAGGTATGACATTAGCCAAGATAAGCATCATTGCCACTGGTCAAACAGGAATACGGAAAGATATTTTTTCTGATATTGCGCCATATGCACTAATAAAAAAATTCCTGGCAACCAGTCTTATAATTTTCCTGGGTATAACTACGATCTGGTGGTGGATAAACCTGACATCTATCATAAAAATCCACTTGTTGGGTATTCAATTTTGGTTATATCATTCGTTCTGCGCTGGCTTCTGTTCCGGGTTTTTGGGGGGGTGTTATCGTTTATAGATTCTAAATATAATGGAGAAAAAATGTTTACGAAACGTAGTGAAAAAAAGTATTCATCCAGCATAAAAAAACTATTATTCATCTTATCATTCGTGATCGTAGAAACCTTCATAACCTCATGTAGTTCAAATCAAATTAACACCACAGCCATGGTCAGGACAGTTGATGTCAGCTATTCACAAGATGTTGCACCGATTTTCGCCAATCGATGCGAGAAATGCCATGGGGCCAGAGTTCAAAAAGGTCAGTTGGATCTTTCCAGTTATTCTGCAATTATGGCAGGTGGAGGAAAAGGAGAAGTCATTTCTCCAGGGAATGCCGATGACAGCACGTTGATCCAGATGGTTACTTCGGGAAAAATGCCAAGGCAAGGAGCGAAGCTCACTCCGGACCAAATTAGTCTTTTAAGAGACTGGGTGAATGCAGGAGCGTTGGATAATTAGGATACAGAAATCAGAATTTGAGGGTGTTTAGAAAAGGTTAGTTTCAAGACAAAGAACCTGAATTCAAGGTTTGGGTGAAGGAAAATGCTCAGAAATACACCATGAAATTTGAATAAAGGGTAAAAAGGGCATGATTTTGA
>Ga0172368_10002397_pt1 | contig 23926 bp, 22 predicted proteins | sample Lak11m_FD_114540 | JGI IMG/M metagenome (GOLD analysis project Ga0172368, IMG submission 114540) | Freshwater microbial communities from Kabuno Bay, South-Kivu, Congo - kab_022012_11m | ecosystem: Environmental > Aquatic > Freshwater > Lake | place: Democratic Republic of the Congo: South-Kivu...
CCATTTCCAATTGCTACGATAACGGTATCAACATCGAGCAGAAACTCACTATCGGGAATTACAACCGGTCTCCGTCTTCCGGAAGAATCGGGTTCACCTAATTCATATCTAAGACATTCCATTGCCTTAACGCGGCTTTTTTCATCCCCGAGAATCCTTTTTGCATTCTGAAGGAAAAGAAATTCAATGCCTTCCTCTTTTGCATGCTGTACTTCTTCTTTACGCGCCGGCATTTCAACTTCCGTTCTACGGTAAACAACATACACTTTCTCAGCGCCTAATCGCAGAGACATTCTCGCTGCATCCATCGCAACATTTCCGCCGCCAAGAACTGCAACACGTTTCGAAGAATATATCGGAGTAGCTGCTTTATCTTTTTCAAAGGCGCGCATAAGATTTGCCCTTGTCAGGTACTCATTCGCTGAAAATACTCCAACCAAATTCTCTCCTTCGATTCCCATAAAAAGAGGCAAGCCGGCTCCGGTTCCGACAAATACTGCATCATATCCGTCTTTTGTAATCAGATCGTGTAATTTGCGCGTGCGTCCGACAACAAAATTGGTCTGAAATTTCACGCCAATTTTTTTGAGTGTTTCTATTTCCTCATCAACAATATCGTTTGGAAGTCTGAATTCCGGAATTCCGTAACGCATAACTCCGCCGAGTTTATGGAATGCCTCAAATAGTGTTACTTCATGTCCTTCTCGCCTGACATCGGCTGCAACAACAAGTCCTGCCGGACCGCTGCCGACTATTGCAACCTTCTTTCCGGTTTCGGGTTTAATTTCAGGGAGTTTTACAGTCCCCTGTTTTCTTTCCCAGTCGGCAACAAATCTCTCCAGCCTTCCGATTGAGACAGCCTGATCAACATCTTTAAGGGATTTACCCACAGTGCAATTCAACTGACACTGTACTTCCTGCGGGCAAACTCTGCCGCAGATTGCGGGGAGCAGGCTCGTTTTTTTTATTTCATCAACTGCTGACTGAAAATCACCATCAGCAATATATTTGAGGAACACCGGGATATTTACCATTACCGGGCAATCGTGGACACACATTTCTTTAGGACACTGAAGGCAGCGCATAGCCTCCAGAATTGCCTGCTCTTCCGTATATCCTGTCGCAACCTCCTCAAGATTTTTGGCGCGAATATGCGGATCCTGTGAAGGCATCTCCTGGAGTGGTATCTTCAGTCTGTCCCTGGCTTTTAAGGGGTCATTTCTTTTTTTTAACTCTTCGAGATAATCTTTCGCAATCGCTGTTAGTGTGGAAGATTCAATATACGTCATAATTTTTTCTCCAGGCTGCTCATTTGGTTTTCGAGATGGCAATTATGGTTGTGCACTTCAAACTCTTTATAGGAATTAAGACGCATCATCATGTTATCGAAATCAACAAGATGCCCGTCAAATTCAGGTCCGTCAACGCAGACAAATTTTACTTCGTTTCCTACGTTTACCCTGCACCCGCCGCACATACCGGTGCCATCCACCATGATTGTGTTAAGAGAAACAAGAGTTTTTACGCCAAATGGTTTTGTGGTAAGTGAACAGAATTTCATCATTACAGGCGGTCCAATTGCGATAACGAGATCGGGTTTTGGATCCTGGGAACAAATCTCCTTAAGCGGTTCGGTAACGAGGGCTTTTCTTCCGGCTGATCCGTCATCTGTGCATATAATCATACTGTCGGAAAGTTTCGCCATCTCTTCTGTCAGAATAAGAAGTTCAGATGTTCTTGCTCCGAGTATCGTTGTAATATGGTTGCCCGCATTTTTTAACGCCTGGGTGATCGGGTGCAATGGAGCTGTACCAATACCTCCGCCAACACAGACAACTCTGCCGAAATTTTCGATATGAGTAGGTTTGCCGAGCGGACCAGCAAAAACCGGAAGATATTTCCCGGGTTCCAACTGTGATAATTCATGGGTGGTTTTACCAACAACCTGATAAATAATAGTAATTGTTCCGGCTGCTTCATCAGCATCTGCAATTGTCAGAGGAATTCTCTCCCCGAGATCTTCATCAATCTGCAGTATGATAAATTGTCCGGCTTGTCTTTCTGAAGCAATAAGCGGAGCCTCAATTTTCATCTGGTAAACATCTTTTGAAAGCTGCTTCTTGTCAATAATTCTGTTCATGGATAACTCTACTAAATAAGATATTTGGGATAACTTTTGTTATAAAATTATGGAAATTATTTGAATGGCGAAAAACTCAGATCTAAAAATACTGATTATCACTCCTGACAACTCATATTACAAATATGAATACCGAATCAAATTATGAACCGGTTATGCTGTTCCTGCATCCTATAATAAAGCCTTTGAACCGGCATTGATTGCCTGTTTTTTTCTTGTGATTCTTAAATATTAAAAATAATAAATTGAAAGTAAAATCCTGAAGACTATTTTTAACTTTACTTTTTACTTCAATCTGTTTAATTTTTAAGGTTACTTAAAATAATTTGTTCCCAAACGGAGAAAACAAAGTGATTATTGGTGTTCCAAAAGAGATAACCGGGGGTGAAAAAAGGGTTGCTGTTGTACCCGATACTGTCGTCCGTATGTCGAAGAAAGGATTTTCTTTTCTTGTACAGAAAGGAGCCGGATATGAAGCTTCCTTTACCGACGAAATGTATGAAAAAGCCGGTGCAAAAATTGCCGAAAATGCAGAAGAAGTTTTCAGTAATGCTGATGTTATTGTTAAAGTTCAGAAACCTGAGTTTAATTCAGATTTAAATAAACATGAGATTGATCTCATTAAAAAGGGTAATCTTCTTATCACATTTATGTATTCTCTGCACTATACAGAACTTGCTATACAATGTGCGAAGGCAGGTGTAAATGTTATATCCATGGATGCAATTCCCAGAACGACTCTTGCACAGAAAATGGATGCACTCTCCTCACAGGCAAATCTTGCCGGTTATAAAAGTGTTATTATCGGTGCAAATGCATTAGGCAAGATTTTTCCGCTTATGATGACTGCAGCAGGGACAATATCTCCGGCTAAAGTTGTGATAATGGGTGCAGGAGTTGCCGGATTGCAGGCTATAGGTACTGCAAAGCGCCTTGGCGCAATAGTTGAAGTTTCGGATATCAGACCGCAGGTTAAAGAGGAAGTCGAAAGTCTTGGCGGAAGATTTATTATGGTTGAAACCGATGAGTCCATGCAGGATGCAGGAGGCTACGCTAAAGAAGCATCTGAGGAATTTCTGAAAAAGCAGAAAGAGCTTATATTCAAACATGTGACAGAAGCCGATCTCGTTATTACGACGGCTCTCGTTCCAGGAAGAAAATCGCCTGTGCTTGTTACAGAGGAGATGGTAAAAAACATGAAACCGGGTTCGGTAATCGTAGATATAGCAGTTGAATTTGGCGGGAACTGTGAACTTAGTGAACGTGGAAAAGTTGTTGAGAAATATGGTGTTAAGATATTCGGCGAGGATAACCTTGCTTCCAAAATTGCAGTGAACGCAAGCGAAGTATATTCAAAAAATATTATGAACCTGATTGAACATATTTCAGATAAAGAAGCTAATCTTCAGTTAAAATTGGAAGATGAGATTGTTAAAGGATCGCTGATCTGTTATAATGGAGAGATTGTTCACGAAAGGACAAAATCTCAGATTAATAATTAATAATTCAGAATAAGGATTTGAAATGGTAGATATTTTAATGCAGATATATGTTTTTGTTCTGGCAATTTTTGTGGGCTTCGAGCTTATCACAAAAGTGCCTCCGACACTGCACACACCGCTGATGTCTGGCTCAAATGCTATATCCGGTATTACAATCGTAGGCGCATTGCTTAGCGCCGGAGCTGAGCAGTTTACTCTAAGTACTATCTTAGGTCTCGTTGCAATTATTTTTGCAACGATAAATGTTGTCGGCGGTTTTCTTGTTACCGACAGAATGTTAAAAATGTTTAAAAAGAAATAGAGGATAGAATGCACGTAATAATAGAATTATCTTACCTGTTATCCTCGATACTTTTTATATTTGGGATAAAAAAACTCGGTTCGCCGAAAACAGCCCGGCAGGGGAATACTTACTCTGCTTTTGGTATGCTTCTCGCAATTGTTGTAACTCTTTTTGATCAGCACATTGTAACTTATGAATGGATCATCATAGGACTGGTTGTCGGAGGGGCAATAGGCGCCACAATGGCAATCAAAGTGCAGATGACCGGAATGCCTCAGATGGTCGGAATTCTGAACGGATTCGGCGGCGGCGCTTCGACATTGGTCGCGATGTCAGAATACTACAAGTTAATAGACCCGACCAGAGGATTTACTCATCAGGACTCAGTCACAATCGCCTTAAGTATTCTTATTGGAGCGGTTACTTTCACAGGTTCATTTATTGCATTCGGAAAATTGCAGGGCTTCGTGACCGGAAAGGTTGTTAAATACCCCGGTCAGCATCCCCTGAATGCATTTCTTGTGCTAATCGTTCTTGCCGGAACAATTTACGAGGTAATGTTCCCGGGTACAGAATGGCTTATGCTCACTCTCCTTTCAGCATCTCTGCTCCTCGGTGTTCTGCTTGTTCTTCCAATCGGCGGTGCAGACATGCCTGTTGCAATATCATTGCTCAACTCATATTCAGGTCTTGCCGCATCGGCAACCGGATTTGTTTTGGGGAATAACGAGCTGATAATTGCAGGAGCTCTTGTCGGGGCATCAGGAATTATTCTTACACTCATAATGTGCCGCGGAATGAACCGTTCACTTATGAATGTGCTTTTAGGCGGATGGGAATCAGCCGGTTCAGCTTCAACTACAGCCGGAGGCGCTTCAGATAAACCGCAGGGTGATGTGAAGTCTGTTGACGCACAGGAAGCGGCTATGATTTTTGATGCAGCGAGCAGCGTTATTATCGTTCCCGGATACGGAATGGCAGTTGCTCAGGCTCAGCATGCTATAAGAGATCTTACCAATCTTCTGGAGAAAAAAGGGATCAAAGTAAGGTTTGCTATTCATCCGGTTGCAGGACGTATGCCGGGACATATGAACGTTCTCCTTGCTGAAGCTAATATCTCTTACGATAAACTCTACGCAATGGAAGACATAAATGATGATTTCCCGAATACTGATGTCGCACTTATAATCGGCGCTAATGATGTTGTGAATCCTGCAGCGAGGCATGATCAATCGAGTCCGATATTTGGAATGCCTATTCTCAACGTTGATTATGCAAAAACCGTAATTATCAATAAACGTTCTATGAATGCAGGTTATGCCGGTATTGATAATGAACTATTCTTCTATCCCAATGCGTTTATGTATTTCGGAGATGCCAAAGATGCCGTTTCTAAACTGAACAATGAGATAAAGGAATTATAGAGTTTTGTGTGACCGGGTTTTTGCGATCCGGGCACACAATCTTTTTGCTTTTTGTGACGAATAAAATGTAAAAAAAATGCATTTTATGACATAAAACATTTGTAATTATTTTATTATTTATTATTTTCGAAGCAATATATTTGGGTTTTTGGAGGAAGCATGAAAAAAATATACTTATTATTATTGTTTGTCTTATTGGCTGTTGCTATACAAGCTCAGAATGTCGCTTCTGATTATGCAGACGCTGCTGCATACAATGATGGTTGGACAGGCGGAGATAACGGAGGAACCGGCTTTAATGCTTGGAGTTTTAATAACACTGGGACTTCCGGCGAATTTATTGCTTCTTCGAGTGCACAAGGATTTGGGGATATTAATGTTAATGGAGAATCCTTTGGTATGTGGGGGAATCCTTCCGGAGCAAATTACTCCAATGCTTCGAGAACTTTTAATTACACTGTTGGTGAGAATACATATACTGAATTGCAAAATGGACATACTTTCAGTATTTATTTAGCCACTGCCTACCGTAATGGAAACAAAGGTATTGATCTTAAAGTAGGTGGAACTACTGTGTGGAATTTTAATGTTGGTGGTGATGCTTATAAAGTTAATGATGTTGACCAGGGATGGGCATATTCTCAAAGTTCGATTTTCTTGGTTGAAGTTACTCAATTTTTTGATACGTTAGCCTATATTAAAGTTTCACGAGGAAGTGACATTTATACAAATGCCAAATATGATCTTAATGGTAGATTGTCGGGGTTTAATTTGTATTGTGGAGGTACTGATGCTGGTAATGATTTAAACAACTTATTTTCCAATTCAATCACTATACGCACTGATAATCCTGTTCCAGTTGAACTTACTTCATTTGCAGCACAGGCTAAAGCCGGATTTGTGCAGCTTAACTGGGCAACCGCAACCGAGGTTAATAACTACGGATTTGATGTTCAGAGATCAGCAGGAAACGGATGGGAAAAAATAGCTTTTATCGAGGGCAACGGTAACAGCAATTCTCCGAAAAGTTATTCTTTCACCGACAAAAATGTGCTGAGAGGAACATATTCATACCGGCTGAAACAGATTGATACTGATGGTCAGTTCGAATACAGTGATGTTGTTGCTGTTGAGATAAATAATCTTCCTTCAGTATATTCGCTTGATCAGAACTATCCAAATCCGTTTAATCCAACAACAAACATAAAATTCGGTTTACCCAAGGATGCTTTCGTTTCATTAAAAGTATTTAACATATTAGGACAGGAAGTAAAAACTCTTCTTGCAGGCTTCAAACCGGCAGGCGAATATGTTATTCCTTTTGATGCTTCTGACCTTACAAGCGGACTTTATTTGTATAAGTTAGAAACAGAAGGATTTTCATCAGTAAGAAAAATGCTTCTGACGAAATAAACTGAAATAAAAATATTATTAAGAAAGGCTGTCCCTCAAAAGGGGCAGCCTTTTCTATTTTAATCACGCCTTAAATTGAATGAATCAGGATTTGACGGTTTTCAGGATTAACAGGACTGTTTTTAATGTGCCATGCTTAAATTCAGCAAGCGGCTGACTGAGATTTTTCAAAGCCGATTGTAATTTGCTTGAGCGAAACTATTGTTTTACGGCAGGATAATCACTGTCTCAAAAAAATGTAAAACAAAAAGTGCGGATACTTAATACTTAAACAAGTAAAACTTTAACCCCGGAGAAAACTGCAGCAGCGGCAGAGGGATCTTATAATAATTCAGCAGTTTTTTTACAGGATTAAAAATCCCGAGGTTCACAGGAATCGCTTCAAAATCTATATCGAAACCGGCAAAGAGGATATGGTGCGGATTTTCGGTCGCAAGTCTGGCAACATTATGCCCGATTGTCAGCATTAAAAAATCCGGGTAATATTTTTCAATTTGGTCTGGCAGAATATTATTAATTCTGAAACTCACCCAGTTATATGTACTTTCATAGTCATCTATGATATATCTGTTTGAATTGTTTCTGAATCGTTCAGATGGATGATAACTGATTTTGAATACAAAATAATCGAGGAATGCGTATCTATGGCTAAGGATAGGCCAGGAGGCTCCGATAAGATTTGCCGTGAAATCTCCCGGACTGAAACCGTAATCCTTCGAGAAACCATCCCTGATTTCAGTGTAAGTCTGATAGCAGAAAGCCAATCCTGCTGCATAATATTTATTCCGGGGTTCGTCTATCCCTGCCCACTTGAATAAATCCCCGTAAATATCAGAGACCAGATAAGAAAAATAGAAATGTCCGAATTTGTCGCTGCCTAATGCGTAAGTCCAGTCCTGGTTATTGTTAATATAAAAAGCGCTCCTTTCGCCTTTCCACCACATATTTTCCTGAGATGTGATACCGGCAATAACACCTGCGGTTGTAGCGGCGCTAATCAATGATAAACGATATAAGTCTGGATTATGTCTGCTTGAGTCCTGATCCTGAGCGTAACACGGATTAAAAAGTAAAAGGCTCAATATCAACAGACATTTTTTCATTAATTAAGCGAATTCATCATCATACAAAATTACAACATTATCACTTGCCGGGAAACCAACGCAGGTTAATGTAAAGCCCGCATTTTTATCCTCATCGCTCAGTGCGGACTGCCCAATAAGCTGCATCGAACCAGATATCAGTTTTGCCCGGCATGTTCCGCAGGAGCCGTACTGGCAGGAATTCGGCAGATCAATTCCGGATTCAATAGCTTTTTCCAGCACTGATTCTCCAGGTTCAACGATAATTTTATATTCTTTTCCCCGAAAAATTATTGATACTTCCCTTGACTTCTTCTCTATTTGAACTGTTTCATCGAGAACCGTAACATAATAATATTCTTTATGGATCCGGCTGGCTTTTATGCCGAATTCGCTTAGCGCTTCGATCACAGAGAGCATCATCCCTTCCGGTCCGCATAAGAAAAATTCGGAATTCTGTCCCGGCTTTTCCCGTTTAAGCAGATCCTGGACAAAATTTCTATCAATCCTTCCAATTTCAGATTTGTTTTCTGTTTTCCCTCTGGAAAAGCGGTGGCTTACTTTAAACCTCCCGCCGTATTTATTTTTAAGTTCATCAATATCCGTAATAAGCATTACAGATTCTTCGTTTTTATTGCCATAGACAAGCGTTGCATTTGAAAGCGGTTCATTTTCGAGAGTAGATTTAATCATCGAAAAAAGGGGAGTGATTCCGCTTCCGGCACCGAAGAAATACAGATCTCGTTTTGTTTCAGGCAAAGGTCTCAGGAAGAAATTACCCATCGGGCGATGCGCTGTAAGCAAGTCGCCGATCCTTATATTTTCAAGAAATCTGGATGTAACTCCTTCCCTGAATTTTTTTACAGCGATACCAATGATCGGGAGATCGGATGGGGATGTAAATATTGAATAACCTCTCCGGAATTCATCAAGATGATCTTTGAATAGAATTGTAATAAATTGTCCCGGAATAAAATTTAAGATTTCTCCATTCTCAGGTTGTAATAAAATTTTTATTGTGTCATAAGATTCTTTTTGAATGGAAAGAATTTTTAATGTAACGTAATCGGACATAAAAATTGTATAATATTAGTAATAAATATGGAACATGATAAGCAGGAAATTAGTTCTTTTTAAGGAGGTAAGCTGCTGAGGTAGAGGGCGAACCTCAGCAGCTAGATAGTTTGTTAAAGGAGGGATGAAAAAATTTAATATTCTAATAATTAAATATTACGATTTTAACATAATGCATTTTTTGAGCAATGTCAACACTTTTTTTGTAAAAACATAAATAAGAATATTAATTCTGAAATATCCGGATGTTTTATTCAATGTATTCAATCAAACGTCCCGACGTTTTTTTACAGACAAACATTCACGAAGAAATAATATTTGACAAAACAAATATTTATGGTTAATTTTGTAAGTCTAAATCTGAATTACGGAGGAAAAATGTTCGCAGTTGTTGAGATTGCAGGTAAACAGTTTAAGGTTAATGAGAGCGGCAAATATTATGTGCCCAGATTATCTGCTGAACCAAATGCTGAAGTTACGTTTGATAAGGTATTGCTTGTTGCCGATGATAAAAGTGTTAAAGTTGGATCTCCGGTTGTTGGTGGTGTAAAAGTTTCAGCAAAGGTAATAGAGCATATTAAGGACGACAAAGTTATTGTTTTTAAGAAAAAAAGAATAATCTCTTACAGAAAACTGAACGGACATCGTCAGCAATTAACAAAAGTTGAAGTTACAAAAATAGGCTAAGAGGTAAATAAATGGCTCATAAAAAAGGACAAGGATCAACCAGGAACGGACGCGACAGTAATCCGCAATTTCTTGGTGTTAAAAGATTCGGCGGTGAAAAAGTATCAGCTGGCTCCATAATAGTCAGGCAGCGGGGTACTAAATTTTTCCCGGGAACTAATGTTGGCATGGGTAAAGATGATACTCTCTTTGCTTTAGCTGACGGCACGGTTAAATTTGTCACGAGACGTGAAGACAGAAAATACGTCGAAATAGTGACAGAGTAAATATTTGCTAAAAAAAAGTCCCGTTTTGCGGGACTTTTTTGTTTTAAACCGATTGACAGATTTGTTAAATATAATTCAGTCTCTGAAGATCAGCAACGAGACCCTTAACTGCATTTACAGATACGTCCATAGCTTTCTGTTCTTCTTCATCCAGAGTTAATTCAACAACCTTTTCGACACCGCCTTCTCCTAATACTGCAGGGACACCAACATAATAGCCATCAACGCCGAATTCACCATTGAGATAGGCGCATACCGGCATTAAACGCTTCTCATCTTTAAGTATTGCTTCAGCCATTGCTATTGATGCGGAGGCTGGAGAATAAAAAGCTGAACCTGTCTTGAGTAATTTGACAACTTCACCGCCGGCCATTTTTGTCCTTTCGACCATTGCGGACATAACTTCTTTTGCTTTCACTTTATCATTATACTTTCTTTCGAGCATTTCCATTACCGGTATTCCGTTTACATTGGCATAACGTACAAGAGGCACCATTGTATCTCCGTGTCCGCCAAGTACCATCGCATTAACGTCTTTAACAGAAACACCAAGTTCCCATGCAATAAAAGTCGAAAAACGTGATGAATCAAGAACTCCTGCCTGTCCGAAGACCTTTTCTGCGGAAAATCCTGAAACTTTCTGAAAGAGAGTAACCATCGCATCAAGGGGATTGGATACGATAATAACTATTGCATCTGGGGCATTAGCTTTAACACCTTCAGCAACTTTTTTCATTATTTCGGCATTGGTTGTAAGTAAGTCGTCACGGCTCATACCCGGTTTTCTTGGTAAGCCGGCTGTAATAATTACCAGATCAGCTCCTGCAATCTCTGAGTAGCTGTTAGCGCCTTTAAGATTAATATCAAATGAATCAATTCTTGATGCTTCTGCGATATCAAGAGTTTTTCCCTGAGGCATATCTTCAACAACGTCGAATAAAACAACGTCACCGAGTTCTCTCTGGGCAATCAGTTGGGTTAATACACCGCCAATCTGACCACCGCCGATCAATGCTATTTTTTTTCTGCTCATTTTTTATTCCTGGTTTTGTTATACAAATAATTATCTATCAACAGCGATAATAAGTTCTGTGCCGTTATCATGAAAAACAAATTGCACCCTGTCCATATATGTTTTCATTATATGAATACCCCTTCCATGATCTTTCATAATGTTTTCGGGGGTGGTAGGATCGGGGACGGAATCCGGGTCGAACCCGGCGCCCTGATCACGAAAACTCACACTGAATTCAGTTTCGGTGATGCTTACTGTTATTGTAACGATTTTCCCGGGATCAGTTTTGTTGCCGTGAAAGATTGAATTGGCAAGGGCTTCAGCAACGGATAAAGATAATCCATTGAATTTTGATTCTTCTACTTTGTACTCCCTTGCTATATCCATTATATAATCATCCACCTCCGGCATCAATTCAGGATCAGTCGGGATTTCTTTTTTATATATCTTTTCCTTCAATTAAACTCCGTGAAACAACATATTATTTTCTGTTGTAAATTATAAATAATTTCCTAAATAATTAAGTTTAATTCTTCAGATATTCCACCTGACATACAAATTCATAGTTGCCATTTCTCTTCTTTCGAGTTTTTCATTGGAAATGAACTCATAATATCCTGAAAAACGGAGTTCACTTCTTTGATTTAATTTCCATGAGATTTGGGTTATAGGCCCGTAGCTTGAATAAACAGTGTTTTTATCTTTCTCTTTCGGCGTTAAAAAAAGGTAAGTGGTCAGATCAAAATATCTGTACCCCACCCCAAGCCTCATATTTTCATTTTCAAAATAAAATCCTGGATTAAGGTAGTATTCAGTAAGGAATCTCTGAGGTCTGGATTTAAAATCCGCCCAGTTAAATTCACCCTGTTCCGAGAACTTTGTATATCCCTGAAATTCCAGACCCGCCCGGCGGATAATTGGTAATACCAGCGAGTCTCTGAATATGAGACTTCTGAATGAAAAACTTTTATAATTTGGGTTGAGATCTTCAAAATCGTAAGTCGTATAATCCGCCTGAATTTCACCCTGAAAACGGTTTGTAATATCTTTGGACAGCAGATTTGAAGCTGCAGCAAGTTTTAAAACTCTTCGTCTGGAATTATTCGAACTTCTTTCCGCAAAAATATATACAAGATGATTAAAATTTCCTTCAAGATCGAGGGAAAATGAAGCCACAGGTGAGAGAGCGTATTCATATCCGATTCTTAGTATTGAAAGTATCTCGTCCCTGTCGTCAAAATTCAGATCCGAAGGTGTATCATATTGCATTTTACGAAGAAAGATATTAAAGATGAGCCGCCCGTTTTTACTCAGCGGCGAAAAACCTGAAATATTGATATTTGTGATCTGATTAATGTTATTTTTTCTTTCTTCCTGAATTTTCCTTTCTTCAAAGAAAATGATATTGGCACCCTCAATCATTTTTGGTTCGTGAAGTTCTTCCCTGGAACCCAGAGATAGATTAATATTCCACCCCGATGATCCAAGGAAAAAAGAGAATCTTCCAAAAATATCATAACGGAATTCGCTGATTTTATCATCAAATGTCGATGATTTTATATTGCCCGTATCGAAATATCTGGTTGACCTGTCAACATTCCGCCATTCAGCTTTACCGCCGAGTTCGGCAAAAAGTTTATCAGATGGATTATCAAAACTTACGGAATTGCGGAAGATCAGATTTGATTCTGACCTCTGCTGGATATTATTAGTGATTCCATAAATCCCACTAAGACTGCTGTCTGCTGAAATGTAAAAATCATTTTCACGGTAATCATATTGAAAACTTAAATTATTTTTAATTCCTTCATCAAAAGGGGAGTCTATTGAAAGAGTAATATTTCTGTTGACATTTTTTCGCGGATTTATATCTTCATTTTTTATCAGGGCGGTCCCATTTAAGGCGCTGCCTTCAAAATCAAGCTGTCTGATACTACCTTCTAATCCGAAAATATATCCATTATCGGTCTGATTAATTTGTGTATTCTGTGCGAAGCCGCCGAATGGCAGAAAACTTAATCCGGCTAATACCTGGTACTCTAAATACATTATACCGTGAATGAGGGATGCATTGCTGATTGCGAGTGAACGGTCATCGGAATAAAGCTGACTTTGTGAGTAAAAACCTCCTGAAAAATTATTATTTATTCTGTAACTCCCACCAATCCGGAAATTGTTTTCATCGCGTATTGTGGTCTGAGAAGCTAATTTATAAACGTTTGAATTATAAATATTTCTGAAATTCAGCGTTACTGAATTGTCCGATAAGGTGTAAGAAAGAATATTATTCAGACGGTATGTATTAATCTGTTTTTCAAGACTATTACTGAACAATGTTTTGTTGCCGCGATTAAAGGAATTGATGTACCCGGTTGAATCCAATTCATTCTGTGCTGATAAAACTGACCCAAAAGATATTATAAGAATAAAGAGTTTTCTGATCATTCAGATTTCACCCTGAATTTAATTACGGCGGAATATGAACCTGGTTTAGCGCTGAATCCTGTAAAAGCAATCACTTTCGCATAATAGAATTTGAGTTCATCGAGATACATTGAATTTAACGGAACGGCAGCAAGCGAATCAACACTTGACGGATGCAGCAGGTACTCCTCAGATGAAATAAAAAAACTATTATCACAGATCAAGAGTCGGTATTCCAAAATGGGGTGGTAACACTTAATTATAAAATTATCTGTCCTGATCAATATCTGATTATTTACGGGATAAATTATTTCCGGCTCCACCATGACTAAATCCCTGGTTGTGGAATTAACACTGCTCTTCAAAAATCCCTTATCAAAGGTCTCAATAAGGTAATAATATGTTTTGCCGCGGATCAGACCTGATGTATCTGAAAAAAAAGTATCATCGCACCTGGCATGAAAATATTCTTCGACCGGTTCAAAAAAAACCGTTGAATTGCGGTAGATATTGTAACCGGCGATATCGGATACATAAGGCGGGCTCCAATCAACATCAATTCTTTTCTCCCCATTACCCGAGACAGCATTAATTCCGAGGTTTCTTATCCCCGGTGGAACATATCTGTTTAAGGGTTTAGTGTATATTGTATCCCCCGGATTGCTCTCAATACCATTCTTATTTCTGGTTGCGACATAAAAATAGTAAGTCGAGTCGTAACTTAATGAGTCTATAAAAAAGTAATTCTGCTTCAAAAAGGATTGTTTTGAAAAATTAGTATTTCCGCCTGATGACATATAGACTACATAACCATCCAGACCAAAATGTTTTACAGGTTCCCATTCCACACCTATTTCACAATCAGTTGAATAATAGAACGATATATAAGCCGGGGGTGGAAGAGCCGGAATATCATCAACGGTACCATTCAATTCTTCACGAGCACAACTTGTATAAAAAATAATCAATAGAATCGAATAAAAATTATATTTCGAAAATATCACCTCTATCCGGTATTGTAATTCTGTTAAATCCTGTCTCAGCGAGTCTGTTTTTGAATTTTTCCTGCTGGTCTTCATCACCGTGTACTAAAAAGATATTTTGTAAGCGACTGATATCAAATTTGCTGCAATAATCGAGAAGCTCATTGCCATCAGCATGTGCACTCAGAGAGTTCATGACAATAACTTCAGCATTTAGCGGATGTTCCTCACCAAATATTTTAATGATTGGATCTTTCTCAACTATTCTTCTTCCAAGAGTGTGCTGAGCAGAATACCCTACAATTAAAACAATATTGTTCGGATCTTCAATATTATTTCTTAAATGGTGAAGAATACGTCCTGCTTCGCACATACCCGAGCTGGAGATTATCATCAAAGGTCCCCGGACTTCATTCAGATTTTTGGAATCTTCAACATCCGAGATGTAATGAAGTTTTGAGAAGCCAAATGGATCTTTATCTTTAAAAATAAACCGGGCAGTTTCGTTATCGAAACACTCAGGGTGCATTCTGAAAACTTCTGTTGCATTAACAGAAAGCGGGCTGTCAACGTAAACCTTAATAACGGGAGCTAAACCTTTATCGAATATTTTGTTCAGAGTGAAAACAATTTCCTGCGTCCGCCCGACACTGAAGGCGGGAACGATTATTTTTGCATTGCGCGCAACTGCTTTTTTTATAACTTCGGCAAGTTTTTTTTCAGAATCAGTTGGTGAGTCATGGAATCTTCCGCCGTAAGTGCTTTCACAGATAAAATACTCAACATCCGGAATTTTTTCCGGATCTTTCAGAATCGGAAGATTTGGTCTTCCAAGATCACCGGAAAACCCAAGATTGAGAAGCCTGCCGTCCTCATTAATCTGAAGAAATAAGGATGCCGAACCCAGAATATGACCTGCATCAAAAAAGGTACATGAAATACCGGGAGCGAGTTCAACCTCATGATGATAATTAATTCCCACGAATTGCCGCATTGTATCGGACACATCTGCCTGCGTATATAAAGCTTCGAAGAGGTTTTTACCCTGCTTTTTTCGTTTTTTATTAACAAACTCAACATCCATCTCCTGGATATGGGCGCTGTCCCTCAGCATAACCGAACAAAGGTCTCTCGTTGCGAAAGTGCAATAAATATTACCTTTAAATCCGCGTTTAACAAGATTGGGCAAATTACCTGCATGATCGATATGTGCATGAGAAAGAATCACAAAATCTATTTCAGCCGGGTCAAACAGATCAAAATTTCTGTTTATCTCAAATGCCTCTTTTCTTTTTCCCTGAAATAATCCACAATCAAGCAAAAAACTGTACTTTTCTGTCTCAACCAGGTGCATTGAGCCTGTGACAGTTTTTGCTGCTCCAATAAAAGTTAGTTTCATTTTAAATTTTCGAAATTTTATAGTTTTTAAATCCGTTATATATCTCTTTAGCCGCCGTTTTAATTACAGTCGCTGTTGGTACAGCAAGCAGCATGCCGGGTATTCCCAATATTTGTCCTCCCATAAGTATTAATAAAATAATAAGCAGAGGGTGAATTGATGTACTTTTCCCAAATAAATTCGGCTGAATATAACCGTTATCGAAAGTATAAATTATTGTGAACATTAATGCGATCTTTGGGAGCATAGAAAAATCTCCGAATTGAATTACAGATATCAATAGAGCCGGAATTCCGCCAATTACAGGACCGAAATATGGAATAAGATGCCCGAGTCCCGCCACGAGTCCAATGGATGCCGCATTATCGATCCCAATAAGTGCGAGTCCGACCGCGCATAATGTTCCGACAATCAATGCGTCAAAAATCCAGGCTCTTACAAACAAGCCAAGCTGCTTGTTTATTTTACGGATAATATTATAAGCCATTTCAAAATATTTATTCGGCATAATATCGACCAGACCTTTGAGTAAGGTGCGTTTATCTTTCAGAATGAAGAAGGCGATAAAGGGAACAATTATTGCAATAGCGACAATTGTGAAAATACTGTTAAGGATATTCTGAAGATCAGCAATTGAATCATATATCAAGGCAGTGAAAATCGAGCTTAGTTTATCTGTGATTTCAGAGGCGCTTATAAAAGGCACATATGCTTTGATAAAGTCCTGAAATTTGGTAAAAAAGTTTCCCAGAGAATCATCATTGAGCATCATTGACAGCGTATTTAACTGTGACCCTATTTTCGGTATCAAAAACGAAAACCCCAAAAAGATAACAAAACCACTCACAATAAAAACGCTTAGTACAGCTAAAATCCTTGGCATTCCATATTTTTCAAGTTTGTCAGTCAGCGGGTTAAAAATGAATGCAACCAGCACGGAGATGGTGAAAATCAGAAGTATGTCAAAAAAAACATAAATCATCGATAATATTATCGCTAATAGTAGAATTATGATGCCTGATTTTATCAGACGGGAGATCGTTTTATCGTTTAGTGCCATTATCACAAGAATAATTCGTTGATTCTGTAAAATATAAAAATCTGAGCCAAAAAGATAATGTTAAGAAAGCAGAGCAGAGATTTTGGTATATTTGAATAAAATATTTTTATTTATTTGGACTAAAATATGGCTGAACTGGAATTATTACACAGAATTAAAAATGAAGCTTCAAAACGCCGCAAAACAATTGTTTTACCGGAATCACATGATGAAAGAGTGATTTTTGCCGCCGAAAAACTTACATCTGAGAAAATTGCTTCGGTAATCTTACTTGGAGATGAAGGTAAAGTAAGAGAAGATGCAAAAAAGGCAGGCTGCAACCTTTCAGGAATTAGAATTATTGACCATGTGAAATCCGACAAATTCAGTGATCTTGCAAATATTTATTATAATCTTCGGAAGAAAAAAGGAATAACGATTGAAGAAGCAAGGGAAACCTTGAAGAGAGATCTGTTTTATGGGGCAATGTTAGTCCGGGAAGGAATGGCTGATGGTTTTGTTGCCGGTTCTACTGCATCAACGGGAGATGTTTTGAGAGCTGCAATTCAGTGTGTTGGTATGCCCGATGGGATATCTATTGTATCGAGTTTCTTTTTAATGGTTTTCCCTGATAAGGTTTACGGATTCTCCGATTGTGCCGTTGTACCCGATCCTGATGCATCTCAGCTCGCAGATATTGCAGTAACGACAGCCGATAATTATCGGACACTTACCGGCGAAGAACCTCATGTTGCAATGCTTTCTTTTTCTACGAAAGGCAGCGCTTCGCATCCGTTGATAGATAAAGTTATTGAAGCAACAAAACTTGCTAAGGCGAAACGCCCTGATCTCAAAATTGATGGAGAAATGCAGTTTGACGCAGCAATTGTGGATTCGATAGGTAGGAAAAAATCGCCTGGCAGTGATGTAGCCGGGAGAGCTAACGTACTTATTTTTCCCGACCTTAATGCCGGGAATATCGGTTACAAGATTGCGCAAAGACTTGGAAATGCAGAGGCAGTCGGTCCCGTTGTTCAGGGACTTAAAAAACCACTTTTCGATCTAAGCAGAGGTTGCAGCGTTGAGGATATAGTAAATACTTCAGCGATTGCAGCATTGATGGCAAAATAATAAGCCATGCATTACAGTATTAAGGCGGCAGCGGTTATGACCGCATGCCGCTATTTTTATTTCACGACAATCAATCGCCCCAGAAATTTGTCCACCTCCTGACCATCGAAGCTCAGCAGCATGAGCGGATATACCAGAGCCAGATATGAGAGATCGATTTTATCGTTAACGAACGCATTGTAGAAACCAAACTCCGCTATTTTTATTCCAAACGAAACGATGATTGTGAACAGTATTATTACTCCGGCAGAAAAAAACACTTCGCGGAGTGAACTAACAAGAAATCCTGATAATACTCCGAGCAATAATGCTAAAGCCACGATATAATTTGGCAAATATGATAGTTGGGACTGAATTGCAAAAGGACCTGATGCCAAAAATCCTTCCAGATCCCAAAATATAAATGGCAGAAGTGAAACAATAAAAATCAAACCGGCAACTCCCCAGTAAATTAAAAGTGTCCTGAAATTATGCCTGAGAATATAAAGTGAATAAATTAACAGCGGGAAAAGGACGATACTCCTGGTAGAAAGAATTATCCCGGACAATATTGAAAATAATAAAAGAGATTTACCGTGCAAGCGCCTGCCGTTAAATATACTTATGAGAATGACAGGCATAAGCATATTCATTGTCAGTTCCGATCTGACAACTGCCTCATATGCAGTAACAAGCGAAAATGTAAACAGAAGAAAAATTATCGATCGGGACTCGTCCGTATCTTTCTTAATATATAGGATATAATAAAACCCCGTCATTCCCAGGGGAATCAATAATCCAATTTCTCCTGCTAAATAAAAAGGAATTGATAAAAAATAGAGAAATGGAAATGCAGAAGGTGTAATAAATGAATACCATGGAAAAATCCCGGCGAATAGATTATCAAGCCAAATCCGAATAGCAGGCTCTCTCCCGATTGAACCCAGTTTATCGGTGAACATAACCAAAAAAACAACTATTATTGAAACAAATGTCGCTGAAATAAGCAGGGATTTCTTTGAGAGAGAAAAAAAACCGGGTTTATGCTTGATTAAATAATAAAATGAACTAATAAGTAAAAAATAGAGTATAGTAATAAATAAATAGTGATCGGTATAAATAAGTGAATATTTTAACAGGAACAGATAATTAATGCCTGATGCTAAAAAAAATATAAGATTATTAATTATCTGATTTTTGCAGAGAAGATTAACTTTCACAAAGGAGTCCATATTATGATAAATGGTTTTTTGCTAATTATTGCTGCTATCTGGCTGAATATGCCAATTGCAGAAGTTCAACAATACAAATATAGTACCGGGAAAGAAAGTATGTTAAATACAGTATATGATTTTAAAGTGAAAAATATAAGCGGGAAAGAAATTTCACTTAGTGAATACAAAGGTAAAGTGCTTCTGATTGTGAATGTTGCAAGTTACTGCGGTTACACCAGGCAATATTCCGGACTTCAGGAACTGTATGAAAAATATAAGAATGACGGTTTTGTAATACTTGCGTTTCCCTGCAATGATTTTGGGGCTCAGGAGCCAGGAAGCAATGAAGATATCCAAAAATTTTGTGAAAGCAAGTTTGGAGTTACCTTTCCTTTGTTTGATAAAATACATGTCTTAGGCGACGAAAAACATAAACTTTATCGGTTTTTGACAGAATATGATAAGATCGGCAAAGGCGAGATTAAGTGGAATTTTGAAAAATTCCTGATTAATAAGGATGGAATTCCGGACTCAAGGTATCGCAGTTCTGTTGAGCCGAATGATAAAAAAATGATTGAAGAAATTGAAAGATTATTAAAATAAAAAAAAGGCGGATCACTGATCCGCCCACATAATATTTAATTTGCAGAAGGTGTAGCGAGTAAAACTGTATCGATGGCATTAATCAGAGCATCTTTCGGCAATGCGCCCATAGCCATCTGTGGTTTGTCATTTTTCGGAACAAAAAGTAAAGAGGGGATGCTGCGTATTCCAAATACCTGAGCTAATTCAGTTTCACGGTCGGTATCAATTTTATAAATATTTATTTTACCCTGATACTCATTTGATAATTCTTCCAGAACCGGAGCAACCGCTTTACACGGTGCACACCAGTCTGCATAGAAATCAATAAGGCAAGGTAATTCGCCTTTAAAATTCCAATCTTTTTCAGTTTCGTAGTTAAAAACTTTTTCTAAGAAGGTATCTTTTGTTAAATACTCGGTCATTTCTTTTCCTATTTTATTAAATTTCCCAACGGTTTGATGTAAAAGTAAATAAAAGGATTCATTATGGTAATGGCAGAACTAACAATGTTCCCGTTTGATAAAGGGGAACACCTCTCAGAATGGGTAGCCGGAATTATTGACATTATTGATAAAAGCGGCTTACTTTATCAGTTAAATCCAATGGGAACAGTCATTGAAGGGGAATGGGATGAAATTCTGGCACTCATAACCAAATGTTTCAAAAGGATGTCACAGGATTCAAAACGGATATCAATAAACATTAAAATCGATTACAAAGAAGGCAATGATAGCAGGATCGAAAAAAAAGTTGACAGAATAGAAGAAATTTTAAATAAATCAGTAAAGAGATAAGGACATTTTTGTTTTTTTTATTATTTTCTATAAGTAACTGAAAATAATTTTACATCAATTTGAACCTTAGATGAAAATACTCTATTCATGTCTCTCACACAGCTGGGGAGGCATGGAGATGTACACAGTTATTTCGTGCACAGAATTAATAAGAAGTGGTCACGATGTGGTTTTACTGTGTCTTCATAATTCCTCTATGCACAGAAATGCTCTTGAAAAGGGTGTGACAGTGCATTCAATAAAATCTGATAGATATTTCAGACCTCTCGAAATATTTCGTTTGGGAAGTTTTATTAATAAATCAGGATTTGATCTTTTACATACACAATATTCAAAAGATTTGTGGCTTCTTGTACCGGCATTGTCCCTTTTTGGAATACCTCAGCCCCTTGTTTTAACAAAACAACTCGGTTCATTTATAATTAAAAAAGATAAATTACATCAATATCTCTATGGCAGAGTCTCAAAAGCATTAGCAATAAGCACAGTTATCAGGAACAATTTACTGGATACGTGCCCATTAACCTCAGATAAAATTGAGATTGTTTTTAACGGCGTGGATACTGACAGATTTTCTCCTGAAAAATTCGTCAGATCAAAATGCCGGGCAGAATTCGGGTATTCCTCTACTGATATTGTTGTCGGTCTTGTCGGAAGATTCAGCCCCGGTAAAGGACATAAAGATCTTATCGAAGCATTGCTGAAAATTATTGATAATTATCCCGCGATTAAAGTATTGCTCACCGGTGAAGCCAGCTATGGAGAAAGCAATTATGCAGATGAAGTTCTCGATCTGATAAAAAGTTCAAAAAAATTGGCAGATAAAGTAACTTTTACCGGGTTCAGATCAGATACAGAGAATATTCTTTCTGCAATCGATATTTTTGTCTTCCCCTCTCATGCCGAAGCATTTGGAATTTCCCTTGTTGAGGCTATGTCGATGGAAAAAGCATGTATCTGTTCGGATACAGATGGCATATTAGATATAGCAGATGATAGATCGGATGCACTGATGTTCCGTAATAAGGATGTAAATGATCTCTCGGAAAAGTTAAAAATTCTTGTTGAGGATATTGAGTTAAGAGAAAGACTTGGTAAAAATGCAAGGTTAAAAGCAAAGAAGAAGTTCGATCTTGCATTAATAACGGATCAGACACTGAATATTTATAAAGATTTGATTAAATAAGAAAAAATTAATAATTTATAATTAAATAAATGTGGTTAAAATGGATAAGAAAGAAAGACATCTGTTAAATGTTTTTGTTCCGACAGGAGCTAATTATCTCCGGTTAGTGAACATTACTTTCGATGAAAAAATCATTGAAATGACACCATTGCTCAGAGGTAAAGTGGCGTGGGAAGAGATTTCAGACGAGAAAAAACTTTCTGCATTTATAATGAATAATATGCAGGGTATCAAAAGAGCCAAGGGAGATGATATTGACGGAAATTTTGCATTTGCTATGCCCGGTGGTGTTGATCCGACAGTGTATTTCAGTCTCGCCGGTGCGGATAGATTCGCCGATCTTACAATTGAAGCTGCCGCCGGCGGAACAACTGCAATTGTTGATATGCCATACTGGAACGGGCAGAGAATAACGAACGATGAATTGCTTACTCAAAAGCGAGAATTTCTCCTTAAGAATTCTTTCGTCGATTTTGGATTGTGGCGTGGTCTGGAACTTGAGGATCTATCAAAGGGAATGGAGCTTCTTGACGAGATTGAAGCAAGCGTGAATCTTGGCGCTGCCGGTGTTTATCTATACCTTACCGAAGATGATTCGAAAATTAATGAATTCAGCCGCGATGATTATCATAAACTCGCAAAATTTCTCAAAGGTATTAACTACCCGATTGCGATGGTTCCGGAGGATCTTGAGATCACAAAATTCAGAGCATTCAGGGCTCACAGATTAAAATATCTCGAGAAAAAAGATTTTATGTACACACATGATCAGCATTCAGAATCAGAGGCAGTCTGGAATATGGCTGATGTATCGAGCCGGACTGCTGTTAAATTTTTTATCACTTCAATCACTACAGAATTAGGTGTAAATGCTCTTAAGTCGATGAGAAGGAATAAGAGAATCAGACTCTTCTCCTGCACTACAAATACACATCTTATGTACACACAGGAAGAATTACCCCCTGAAGATAAAAGACATTTTAAATGTATTCCTCCTCTAAGGCATAATGAAGACCGCGAGGCATTATGGAAAGGGCTTTCCAGAGGACTTATTGATGTAGTTGGATCAGACCATAAGGAATATCTCGATATAGTGACTCCTGAGAAGGCTGAAAATTATTGGCTGGTTACGGAGAATGTTCAGTCTGCAAGCAAACGCCTCCCGGTTTTGCTGAACGAAGGACTTGTTAAAGACAGACTGACTCTTGAGAATATTGTCGATGTATTCAGTAAAAATGCTGCTGATTATTTCAATATGAACAAGGGTGATCTGAGAACCGGAAAGGATGCTGACATTGTGCTCGTTGGTGCCAATCCGGATATTACCAAACCACTTTCAGACAGTTTTAGATTTGATGTTCTAAAAACACTTGTTCGCGGAAGCGTTGTTTATGATTGTGACAGGAATGGTGAAGTTCCGAAGGGTCATGGACAATATGCCTTCAAAAACCGTTGATCTTCTTCAATATTAAAAAAGAGGCTGTCTCAAAAGGACAGCCTCTTTTTTTTGCCAATTATTCGGCATCCATGAATGGATATCGCCAGTCCTTCGGTGGATCGAAAGTCTCTTTTATTGAACGAGCTGTGAGCCATCTAAGTAAATTCATGGCGCTGCCGGCTTTATCATTTGTGCCAGAAGCTCTTCCGCCTCCAAAGGGCTGCTGATTTACGATTGCAGCCGTCGGCTTATCATTAATGTAAAAATTGCCTGCTGCATTCTGAAGTTTATTCATCATATAATTAAGAACAAATCTGTCCTGACTCCATATTGCACCTGTCAGTGCATAAGGGGATGTCTTATCGCAAAGGTCAAGAGTTTCTTCAAATTTCTCATCTTCATAAACATAAATAGTCAGAACAGGGCCGAAGATTTCTTCCTGCATTGTTTTAAACATCGGATCAGTTGTTACGATTGTTGTCGGATCAATAAAATAACCTTTTGAAGAATCGTATTTACCACCGGTGATAAATTCAGCATCAGGAGATTTTTTTGCGTATTCGATATATTCAACAATACTTTCGAAAGCACCCTTATCTATCACAGCACACATAAAGTTAGTAAAATCTTCAGGATCACCGACTTTAATTTTATTAACTTCGGCAACATATTTCTTTTTGAAATCGGGATAAATTGATTTTGGAATATACATTCTGGAAGCGGCTGAACATTTCTGTCCCTGATATTCAAAAGAACCTCTTATTGCGGCAACAACGAGTGCATCCACATCAGCCTTATTATGTGCGAAAATGAAATCCTTTCCTCCGGTTTCGCCAACAATTCTGGGATAATATTTTGCTTTATAACC
>Ga0172368_10002398_pt1 | contig 23921 bp, 23 predicted proteins | sample Lak11m_FD_114540 | JGI IMG/M metagenome (GOLD analysis project Ga0172368, IMG submission 114540) | Freshwater microbial communities from Kabuno Bay, South-Kivu, Congo - kab_022012_11m | ecosystem: Environmental > Aquatic > Freshwater > Lake | place: Democratic Republic of the Congo: South-Kivu...
AACATTATTTTTTATGTCGCATGCGTCTTTTAGGATAATTTTAGGGAAAACTATCAGTTTCGTCAAGACAAATTTCTAAGTTGCCAATGCTTAACTTATTGAAAAGTAAAGTAATTAATTGAGGATTGATTATTATATCGCATGCGATATAATAATTGAATTAATTATGCTGAATGCGTTTAAACAGTTTTTAGGCACAAAAGAGAGGCTTCCCGAGAAGAATATCCCCTATTATGTAAAATGGGTTTCGGATTGCTACCGCTATTTTGACATACAGCAATCACAACCTCTTGCAAATGAACAGAATACTGAATTTCTCAACCGGTTAGCTAAAAAACATGAAGACTGGCAAGTTCAACAAGCCGAAAGGGCATTAAAACTATATGGCTATTTTCTTTCATGTTCTCAGAAAAACAACGATGAGACGCTGACATCTGATTCGTCGGACTGGCAGAGAATGGAAGAGAAGCTGCGTGAGGCCCTGAAACTTCGCCACAGATCATACAGCACTGAGAAGACATACATTATATGGCTTCGTCAGTTCAAAGGGTTTATTAATGGAAAACAACCCAACTCTTTGACTGGCAAGAACTTGCAGGATTTTCTTAGTTATCTTGCAGTAGATAAAAAGGTCTCTGCCTCGACACAGAATCAGGCGTTAAATGCTATTGTATTTCTTTATCGGCATGTGCTTGATAAAGAGATTGAGGGCGAAATCAATGCAGTAAGAGCACGACAGAATCGGCGGTTACCTGTTGTTCTAACGGTGAAGGAAATTGAAAAAATATTTTCAGGCATGTCAGGCATCAATCTATTAATGGCGAAACTTATCTATGGCTGCGGCTTGCGGCTTCAGGAATGTCTGCAGCTCAGAGTAAAAGATATTGATTTCGAACAGAATGTCGTTATTATTCGATCTGGCAAGGGTGATAAGGATAGAAGAACTGTGCTTCCAGAAGCAATAAAAGAAGAACTTGCGACCCATGCGGATGAGATTCGAGTAATTTATGAAAAAGACAGGACGGCAAAACTAAACGGTGTTCAATTGCCGGGCGCATTGGAAAGAAAATATCCGAATGCAGGTAAGGAATGGGGATGGTTCTGGGTATTCCCATCTCAATCGCTTTCGATGGATCCGCTCGCTGACGTTGTAAGACGTCACCATGTTTATCATGATTCTTTACAAAGGGCATTCAAGAATGCGGTAATGAAGGCGGGCATTACGAAACAAGCATCTATCCACACCCTTAGGCATAGTTTTGCAACTCACATGCTTGAAAATGGGTATGATATCAGGACAATTCAAGAATTGCTCGGGCATCAGAATCTGCAGACCACTATGATTTACACTCATGTTGCAACTAAAAATATCCTCGGTGTCAAAAGTCCTCTGGATAAATAATGACTGCGCTTGAAAAAATAAAAGAGGTTTCGGCTTTTCTGGAGTCTAAGGGCATTGAGGACTCGCTTAAGGAAGCCGAAATCATTGTAACCCATTGCTTTGGCATAGACAAGGCGGCGCTATACCGAGACAACCCCGTTGTTCCTGAAAAAGCCATAAAGGAAATTGAAAATATCCTTCAGAGGCGGGCGCAAAGAGAGCCTTTGCAATACATTATCGGCCATGTCGAGTTTTTGGGATTAAAGATAAAAGTAGGCAAGGGCGTTTTAATCCCGCGGCCTGAGACGGAATTATTAGCGGAAGAAACAATAAAAGCTATCAGCAATCAGCTATCAGCTATGAGCAAGGAGAACGCTTTACGCGTTCTTGACCTCTGCACAGGCAGCGGGTGCCTTGCGTTGGCTATTGCAAAAAATCTCCCTGACGCCGATGTGTACGGCACTGACATATCAAAAGAAGCGATAAGGTATGCGAGCGAGAACGCGAAACTCAACGATGTTAAAAATGTAACATTCCTAAAGGGCTCGCTGTTTGAGCCGCTGACACAACTCATATCTAACATGCCGCTTAAGTTTGACGTGATTGTCTCAAACCCCCCTTATATAAAGAGCCATGATATCCTGGATCTCGAACCTGAGATTAGTAAATGGGAGCCCAAAAATGCGCTTGACGGCGGAGAAAACGGGCTCAGGTATTACAGGGACATACTTTCTGACGCGCGAAAATATCTGATGCCGGGCGGATTTATATTCCTTGAAATCGGCGAGGCACAGGCTGATGATGTTGCTGGGATTGCCGTGCAGAACGGTTTTTGCAATATCTCTGTTATCAAAGATTATGCAGGCTTGGACAGGGTTCTCCGCATAACCCGTTAATAGAATAATGCAGATATAACCTTATTTGTATAAATGGCTGAAATATGCTAATTAATAGGTAATCGCAGATGAAAACTAACCAGATTCCAGATTCGGCCCGCTTGATTATTGCCGCGCTTGGCTTGTTTTTTTTTGGCGGGACAGCATATCTGCTTTTTCCAAGCAGGCCGGCAAATTTATCGTCTTTAATGTTTGTGCTTATAAGCGTGTTATTGCTTTCCTTTATTGTTCTAACCATTTTATATTTCTCCTTGAGGAGCAAACACAAAGAAGTTCTGGAGAAGATGCATCTTATCAACAATGCCTTGGATATAACTAACGAGGCTGTATTGATTACGGATGCCGATGCAAATATCGAATATGTAAATCCGGCTTTCTGCTCCATTACAGGCTACAAAGAGGAAGAGGTCTTAGGCAAAAAGGCCAGCATAATGAGATCTGACCGTCATGATGCAGAGTTCTATAAAGAGATGTGGGAATCCCTTGGAAAAACCGGCCAGTGGCAGGGCGAGGTATGGGACAGCCGCAAAAACGGGGAGGTATTCCCTAAATGGCTTTCTATCAACTCTGTCAAGAGAGAGAACGACGGGCCGCTTAAGTATGTTGGTGTTTTCAGCGACATAACTTCCATAAAACAGACAGAGGAATACGTTGATCACCTGACGCATTATGACAGCCTGACCAATCTGCCTAACATCAGCATGTTCCGCGAGAAATTAAAACAGGCAATGCGTCACGCAGACCTCCATGAAAAAATCATCGGCATCATGGCAATTAATTTAAACAACTTCAAATATGTCAATGACACGTTCGGATATCTTGCTGGCGACCAGATACTCAGGGATGTGGCGCAGAGATTAGTGCAATGCGTGAGCGGGCATGACACTGTTGCCGGCCAAGGGGGAGATCAATTTTCCATTATGCTGACAGAACTCAATGGCAGCGGGGACGCTGCCTCAACGGCAAAAAAATAATTGATTCTATGGCCGTTCCTTTTAAGTTTAAGGGACATGAGGTCTATTTGAATGCAAACATCGGCATTGCTATCTACAAGCCGGGAAGCGGCACAATTGACGATCTTCTGAGGAATGCGGATATTGCCATGAATCGTTCGAAGGAGAAGGTTGACAGCAGGTTTCAATTTTATGATCCATCAATGGGCAACAAATCGTTTGAGAGGCTCAGCATAGAGGCAAATCTCCGTCAGGCTCTTGATAGGGAAGAACTGGTTTTGTATTATCAGCCTAATGTGGACCTGCGCACCGGAGAGGTCACAGGCATGGAAGCGCTTGTGCGCAGGCAGGAACGGGAATGGCTGGCCCTGCCCGCGCATTTTATTTCGATAGCCGAGGAATCCGGGCTGGTAATCCCTATAATCAAATGGACCCTGCACAAGGCTTGCAGGCAGACCAAGCTCTGGCTTGACGAAGGCCTGCCCCCTTTGCGGCTTGCAGTCAATACATCGGCGCTCCAGTTTCGGGAGCAAGGGCTGGTGAATATGGTGAGAGAGGTGTTGGATGAAACCTCTCTTGACCCGCAATACCTTGAGCTTGAGCTTACTGAAAGATCGATCATGCAGGACTCCGCAACTGCAATTAAGGTGATGAATGAATTGAGAGATATGGGGGTATATCTCACGATAGATGATTTTGGCACAGGATTCTCCTCTTTAAGCTATCTCAAAAAATTGCCTGTAGGCAAACTAAAAATTGATATATCATTTGTTAGAGAGATAACAACAGACCCGAACAGCGCTTCAATCGTCAAGGCGATTATTGCCTTGGCCCATACCCTTAACCTGAAGGCCTTGGCGGAAGGCGTGGAGAAAAAGGAACAACTGTCTTTTCTGGCGGAAAATGGTTGCGATGAGATACAAGGGTTTTATTTCAGCGTCCCGCTGCCTGTGGAAAATTTCAAGAAGCTGGTATTGCAGAAGAAGCGTTTGGAGATCTAACCGCGCTCAGCCCCAGCATTGTTTTTTGTAATTGAATAGTGCTCAGAGGGCCATTATAGATTCATAAATTTTTTATATAAGCAAAATCTTGACTTTAGATTTAAGTTTTAATTAAGATAGCAACGATTTTTCTCTTAGGAGGGTTTATGGCAGCAGGCGGACATGAAGTGCTTTTAATGGATGCTATTATTAACCCGGCTGAAATACCGCACAATGTTTCTTATGCAATTCTTGCGTCGGGCATACTGATAACTGTTGCGCTCATAATCCGGGGTTCTTTGCGTATGGTGCCGACAGGCATTCAGAATATTATCGAACCTGTGGTCGAGGCGTTTTTAAAACTTTCAGAGGAGAATATCGGCCATCACTGGGGCAAAACCCTGTTCCCTCTGGTCGGCACATTGTTTTTGTTTATACTCCTTTGCAATTTTATGGGGCTCATTCCCGGGTTTGCGTCTCCGACAAGCGACATAAACACAAACGCGGCAATGGCAATCCCCGTATTTTTAGCTACGCATTATTACGGCATTAAAGTGCACGGCATAAAATATATATATCATTTTCTTGGCCCTGTCCGCTCTATATTCGCGCTTCCGTTGATGATGCTGATGTTCATAATTGAATTTATAGGGCATCTCGTGAGGCCGATTACTTTATCTGTCAGGCTTTTCGGGAATATGCAGGCAAAACATATAATACTCGGCGTGCTTGCAACGCTTGCCCCATGGGTTATCCCTACGGCGATATTAGCATTAGGCACCCTTGTAAGTCTTATACAGGCATTTGTCTTTGTCCTTCTAACCACTTTATATCTTGCCGGCGCTGTTGAAGAAGGGCATTAAATACGAGTCTTAAAGAAAGGAGGATGAAGTGATGAAAAAAATTATCTCAGTAATTTTAATTACGGTTGCTCTTGTCTGCTTGTTTGTGCCGTTCGTATTTGCAGAGGAAGCCGCCAAGCCTGCAGCTTCGGGTGATTCTACAAAGACAATGGCTGTTTTAGCTGCCGCATTGGCAATCGGCATTGCTGCTTTTGGCACAGGAATCGGACAGGGATTAGGTTTGAGCAAGGCTTGCGAAGGAGCCGCAAGGAATCCGGGCGCAGCAGGAAAGATCCAGCTTCTGCTCATTATCGGCCTTGCTATGATTGAGTCTCTGGCAATTTATGCCCTGCTTATATCGCTTGGTATTCTGATAAACCAGAAACTCTTCTTCTAAACTAAGAAAAAATAGTTTTTAATAGGCTCGCCCCGAAAGATCGTGGCGGGCCTATTTTTTTCTGTAATAAGACGATTTATATTTTTCGGGTTTGAACGGTTTAAGGCGGACGATCTTGCAGTTCGGAAGCCTCTCTTTAATCTTCTCCTCAGACACGCGCTGGTCGTAGCCAAGCGCGATGACATCGGGTTTCAGTTCTTCAAGTATCAAAAAAATATCTTTGTCGGTATAACCAAGGATGACCTTATCCGGTATCCCTGTTTTCTCCACACTATCTCTTCGCTCTGTCTCGTTATGCTCCGGCAGGATTCCCTTTATCCTTCTGACATTTTCATCCCGTGCGACGATTACAACGAGTTCATCCCCGAACCCTTTTGCCTGCTTTAGAAAGTCGGCATGGCCTAAATGTAAATGGTCAAATGTTCCGGCGCATACAACTCGTTTTTTCCCCATCACATCTCCTGAATAAATTTACGGACTTTTTATTATACTCCAAGGCCTTCTTTATATTGCAATAAGAACCCGTTAAGTGTATTCTTTGGTTAATAGCTTATTAAGGAGGCGATATGAGAAAAAAGTTTTTATTTCCGGCTTCTATCCTGTTACTTGCCTTCGGCCTTTATTTTCACGGTGAGACATTTGCCGAAAAGGCACAAAAGCATGAGGATCATGGCGCGCAGAGCCCCGTGGCAATGCTTACCTCTGTGGACCTTGAGATTAAGCCTTCAGAGCCGAAGGCAGGGAAGGAAACCGAGCTTATCTTTTCGCTTAAGGATGCCGATGGCAAGCCTCTTAAGGGACTTACAATTTCTCATGAAAGAATCCTTCACGCAATAATCATAAGTTCTGATTTCACCGTGTTCGCGCACATTCATCCTGAGGATTTCGGCGCTGTAACTTCCGATATGCTTAAAAAAGCCGAGTTCAAAGTAAAGTATGCATTCCCGAAGGCAGGCAAATATCTTATGGCTGTTGATTATGCCGTAAAGGGTTCAGGGCTTTCCGATAGTTTTATGGCGGATGTTTCCGGCTCGCCTGGTATGGGCTCGATGATAAAGGATTTTTCAAGGAAGAAAAAAATCGGAGATTATGAAATCACTCTCTCAACAAAGCCTGAGAAAATAAAGGCTGGAAAGAAAACCTCCCTGAGCTATGAAATAAGAAAGAACGGCAAGAAAGTCACAAACCTCGAACCCTACCTCGGCGCTCCGATGCACATTGCGGTGGTTATGACAGATTTTAATAACTTCCAACACACTCATGGAGAAGTGCCCGGGGCTTCAAAGCATTCTTCAGCAGGCCATGAAATGCATGACGTGCCTGCCAAGTTCGGGCCAATAATAAAGGCAAGCCTGATATTCCCGGTAAAAGGCGAGTATGTGATATTCGGCGAGATAAAGCATAACGTAAAGATAATCCCGATTAAATTTATGGTAAAGGTGGAGTAAAATTTCCGTTAGAAGCCGTGAAAACCTATGAATATAGTCCTTGCCACAAGAAATAAGAAAAAGATTGAAGAGATAAAGCGTATTGTGAAAGATATGCCTGTCACAATTTATACCCTCGATGATTTCCCTGAATGCCCTGAGGTTGAAGAAGACGGAAAGACCTTTGAAGAAAATGCAGTTAAAAAGGCAAAGGCGGTTTCTGAATATGCGAAGATGCCTGCCCTGGCCGATGATTCAGGGCTTGAGGTTTATGCCTTGAATAATGCGCCCGGTGTTTTGTCTGCGCGTTATGCGGGAGAAGGCGCCGATGACAGGGGAAATACGGAAAAACTTTTAAATGAGCTTGTTACAGTTCCTAATGATAAAAGGGGCGGAAGGTTCGTATGCGTTATAGCCCTTGCGTTTCCTGACGGAAGAGTAAAGACATTTTCAGGGTCGTCTGAGGGCAAGATTGGCAGGGAACAAAGAGGCTCTAACGGGTTTGGCTACGACCCTGTTTTTTATCCATCGGGGCATAACAGAACATTTGCCGAGATGGGCGACAAGGAGAAGGACATTCTGAGCCACAGGGGAATGGCGCTTGGGAAACTACGTGAATATCTCCTCAAAAGCGGGCTATCGGCAAAATATAAGCATATAAGCATTAGGCAGACGGTCAAAACACCAGGTCCTGCCCTTTTTATGTCTATATCAATAGCTTTTAAGAATTATAAGAAAAATTAATATTATAATTTTAATTTTTGTCTTGAAAAAAACTGTATTTTTGGAATAGTATGTAACGCTTGTGAAGACTGTTTAGACCTCTAAATAGTCCTGCTTTTAATATTACAGAATTATTAATTTTAGGGTGTTCATTTTTTGTTTTATATCGCCTTTACGAGCGGTGAGAATAAAGAAAGAGAATACGACAAGGGGGAATATTATGAGATTAGTGCTGCTCGGCGCGCCAGGCGCCGGCAAAGGGACTCAGGCTAAAAAACTTATTGATAAGTTCGGGATACCACAGATTTCTACAGGGGATATTTTGAGAAAAAATGTTGCAGACGGCACTCCGCTTGGAAAAGAGGCAAAATCCTATATGGACAAGGGAGAGTTAGTGCCTGACACGGTTGTTCTCGGTTTGATAGAGGACAGGCTGAAACAGGAAGACTGCAAACAAGGTTTTATCCTCGACGGGTTCCCGCGCAATACCGCGCAGGCTGAAACGCTGGACGGCATGTTAAAGAAGTTGAATATGCCGCTGGATTCGGCATTGAGCGTTGATGTGCCTAAAGAAGACCTCATGAAGAGGCTCACAGGCAGAAGGACCTGCAAAGGCTGCGGACAGATGTATAACGTATACTTTTCAGCTCCAAAAAAAGAAGGAGTTTGTGACAAGTGCGGAGGAGCGCTCTTCCAGAGAGACGATGACAAAGAAGAAACGATAAAGAGAAGGCTAGATGTTTATGACGCGCAGACTGCGCCTTTGATGGATTATTACAAAAAAAGCGGAATAGTTAAGTCTGTTAAGGGTGTCGGAAGCATTGACGAGATCTTCAGCAAGGTTTTAAGCGCATTAGGCGCAAAGTAAATAAAACAAATTTTTTTATAAAGGAGAAAGAAATGCCATTAATTAACCCACATGGTTCAGACAAACTGAACCCGCTTTATGTTTATGACTCGACAGAAAATGAAGCACTGCAGAAAGAAGCTAAAAGCCTGCCCTCAATTGTTGTGAGCTCTGCTGCCGCGGCGAACGCAGTTATGCTTGGCGGAGGTTACTTCAATCCGCTGACAGGCTATATGAATAAAGCAGATGCTTTATCTGTTGCTAATAATTTGAAAACCACATCCGGTTTGTTCTGGCCTGTCCCGATTTTGAACCTGGTCCAGAGTGCCGGTTCGATTAAGGCAGGAGACCGTATTGCACTGAAAGACCCAAATGTCGAAGGCAATCCGGTTCTTGCAGTTATGGATGTTAAGGCAGTTGAAGAATTCAGCGATGCGGAAGTAGAGCTGATATGTCAAAAAGTTTACCGTCCGAGCCCTAAAGAAGCACATCCGGGTGTTGACACATTCAAAGCTCAGGGAAAGGTCCTGCTTTCCGGTCAGATCAAGGTATTGAACTTCTCTTACTTTCAGGATGAATTTCCGGACACTTTCCGTACCGCAGTTGAAATCCGCAACGAAATCGCCGAGCGCGGCTGGAAGAAAGTTGTTGCCTTCCAGACTCGTAACCCGATGCATCTGGCACACGAAGAGCTTTGCCACATGGCCATGGACCGTTTAGGTTGCGATGGCCTGGTTATTCACATGTTGCTCGGGAAACTGAAAAAGGGCGATATCCCGGCGCCTGTTCGTGATGCCGCTATACGTAAAATGGTTGAGCTGTACTTTAAGCCAAACAGCGCAATGGTAACCGGTTACGGGTTCGATATGCTGTATGCAGGTCCACGCGAAGGGGTATTGCACGCTATATTCCGTCAGAACATGGGCGCAACTCACTTCATCGTTGGTCGTGACCATGCAGGCGTTGGTGACCATTACGGTCCATTCGATGCACAAAAAATATTTGACGAGGAAGTACCTAAAGGTGCTCTGTTGATCGAGATATTCAAGGCTGACCACACTGCATACTCGAAAAAACTTAATAAGGTTATGATGATGTGTGAAGCCCCTGACCATAAAAAAGAAGACTTCGTTCTGCTTTCAGGAACAAAAGTCCGTGAAATGTTAGGCAAGGGTATTGCGCCGCCTAAAGAATTCTCGCGTCCTGAAGTGGCTGAGATTCTGATTAAATATTATCAGAGCCTTGAAAAATAGAATAATGGTGAATCGGGAAAAAGATGAATCGGTGAATCGAAAAAACGAAATGCCAATTCACCCATTCACCCATTCACCGTATCTTTGTGAGAGGGGGTGGAAGGTTTTAGTAGAAGTAAGGGTTACGGCTTTAAATATTAAGGCCGATATCGTTAGATAAAATTTAAGGAGGTTAAGATGCCAAGTTTTGTTATCACAGAAAAATGTGATGGTTGTAAGGCACAGGATAAGACAGCATGCCAGTATATCTGCCCGAATGACCTGATGACCCTTAACAGGGACCTCATGAAGGCGTACAATCAGGAGCCGGAGCAGTGCTGGGAATGCTACAATTGCGTAAAGATATGCCCTCAGCAGGCTATCGAAGTAAGAGGTTACGCAGACTTTGTTCCGCTCGGTGGTAATGTTATCCCGATGAGGGGTTCAGATTCTATCATGTGGACAATAAAGTTCAGGAACGGGAAACTCAAAAGGTTTAAGTTCCCTATAAGGACAACTCCTGAGGGTTCAGTTGATCCTTATAAAGGAAAGGCTGAAGCGAATATCGCTAACATCAAGAAGCCGGGCTTCTTTACACATCAGGGCGCGGGCAAAACAATGCCTACCCCGAAGAAATAAGGAGGGGATGCTAATGGAAAAAGAAAGTTGCACATTTTCGTATTGTAAAAAACCTGAGATAGTAGAGCATGAGACAGACCTTCTGATTGTCGGCGGCGGCATGTCGGCTTGCGGCGCAGCGTTTGAGGCGGCAAGATGGGGCAACCCGCAGAAGATAAGAATCACAATGGTTGACAAGGCAGCAACCGACAGAAGCGGAGCTGTTGCCATGGGCCTTTCAGCTATCAACACATATATGGGTGAAAATGACCCTGCGGATTATTCAAAGATGGTCAGAGGCGACCTTATGGGCATAACAAGGGAAGACCTTACATATGACCTCGGCAGGCACGTTGATGACTCAGTTGAGAATTTTGAAGAGTGGGGACTTCCTATCTGGAAAAAGGCTGCTGACGGGCACACGCTCGACGGAGCACAGGAAGCGCCAAAGCTTAAGGACGGCGGAAAGCCGGTTCGTTCAGGCAAATGGCAGATAATGATAAACGGCGAATCCTACAAGGTCATTGTTGCAGAGGCGGCAAAGGCTGCATTGAAGACAAACAGAGAAGCTACCGGCGTTGCAGAGAACCATTTTGAGAGAGTTTTCATAGTGAAATATCTCCTCGACGAAAAGGTTCCAAACAGGATTGCGGCAGCAGTAGGATTCAGCGTAAGAGAGAATAAGGTTTACATATTCAGGGCCAAGGCAATTCTTTCAGGCTGCGGCGGCGCTGTTAACGTATTCAGGCCGAGGTCCACACAGGAAGGCCAGGGCAGGGCCTGGTATCCCGTATGGAACTCAGGTTCAGGATACGCGCTCGGCATTCAGGTTGGAGCTGAGCTTACCATGATGGAAAACAGGTTCGTTCCCGCAAGATTTAAAGACGGCTACGGCCCTGTCGGCGCATGGTTCCTCTTCTTCAAGGCAAAGGCAACAAATGCTTATAAAGAAGATTATTGTGCGGGCGAGAACTTTGAATACACTAAAAAGCTCTACAGCCCTTATGCAGAGAAGATGGGCACGGCGATCAGAAACCATATGATGATGATGGACATGAAGGCAGGCAAAGGCCCAATCCTCATGAACACACATGATGCTATGGCAGAGCTTGGCAAGACAATGGATGCAAAACAGATCAAGCATCTCGAGGCAGAGGCATGGGAAGACTTCCTCGATATGGCTATCGGACAGGCAGGCGTATGGGCAGGCAACAACGTTGAACCCGACAAGATGCCATCAGAGATAATGCCTACAGAGCCTTATCTCCTCGGTTCACACGCAGGCTGCGCAGGCTTCTGGGTGAGCGGGCCTTCAGATGTTATTGAGTCAACAGGCGCTCCAAAGGAATGGGACTGGGGCTATAACAGAATGTCAACCGTTAATGGCCTTTTCATGATGGGCGATATCTGCGGAGCTTCAGGGCATAAATTCTCTTCAGGCTCGCATGCTGAGGGAAGAATTGCTGCAAAGAGCGGTATTGCATTCCTTCTCGATAACAAAGACTTTAAGCCGACAATAACAAAGTCGGCGGATGAACTCGCAGGCGAGATATACATGCCGTTTGAGGTATACGAAAAATACAAGACCTATTCAACAGCACCCGAGATCAATCCTAATTACATCAAGCCGAAGATGCTTCAGGCAAGGATGCAAAAGATTGCCGACGAGTACTTTGGCGGTGTCGGCACATGGTATATGACCAGCGCGACTCTGCTTGAATCAGGATTAAGACAGCTTGCAATGCTTAAAGAAGATGCGGCTAAGTCAGGCGCAAAAGACCTCCATGAGCTTATGAGAGCTTGGGAGAACTATCACAGAATATGGTCCATCGAGGCGCACGCAAGACACATACAGTTCAGAGAAGAGTCAAGGTATCCCGGATACTACTACAGGGGCGACTACCTCGCGATCAATGACAAGGACTGGAAGTGCTTTGTAAATTCCAAGTACGATCCTGCAACAGGCGACTGGAAGTGCTTCAAGAAAGAGTACAAGCAGCTAATACCTGATTAATCAGGTAACAAACCAAAGGCGGGGGCTAACCCCCGCCTTTAAATTAAAAGGGTAGAAGTCAAAAGCTAGAAGTCAAGAATCAGAGCAGATTGTTAACTTTTAACTTGTAAGTTCTAACTTTTTTCGCCTCGGCGAACCTGCTTGAGGCGGGAACTTTTTTTAAACTTTGTGTTTTGGAGGAATAGCATGTCAGATGGAAAAAGCATTTTAGTTATAGGCGGAGGCATGAGCGGATTGACGGCTGCTATCGAAGCGGCGGAAGCAGGCAACAATGCCGTTATAGTCGAGAAGACACCGTATCTCGGCGGCAGGGTTACGCAGCTTAATAAATACTTTCCGAAGCTATGTCCTCCAAACTGCGGGCTTGAGATAAATTTCAAAAGGATAAAGAACAGCGCGGATATTTCTTTTTATACCATGGCAGAGGTGGAAAAGATATCAGGAGAGGAAGGCAACTATGACGTCACTATAAAACTGAAACCCCGCTATGTCAATGATAAGTGCGTAGGCTGCAATGCATGTACAGAGGCCTGTCCTGTTGAGATTCCGAATGAATTTAATTTCGGGCTCGATAAGACAAAGGCCGCACACATAACGCACAACCAGGCGTTTCCTTTCAAATATGTGATAGACGACAGACACTGTAAGGGAACAGAATGTAAAAAGTGCGCCGATGCCTGCAAGTATGACGCAATCCACCTCGATATGAAGCCGGAAACAATTAATGTAAAGGCAAGCGCGATTGTGATGGCAACAGGCTGGGATGTATACGATGCCACAAAGCTCGATATTCTCGGTGCGGGAAAGATAAAAAATGTAGTGACAAATATGCAAATGGAAAGGCTTGCATCTCCAAACGGCCCGACTGCAGGAAAAATCCTCAGGCCGTCAGACGGAAAAGAGGTAAAGAACATAGCTTTTGTGCAGTGCGCGGGGAGCAGGGATGAAAACCACCTGCAGTATTGCTCATATATCTGTTGTATGGCTTCGTTAAAACAGGTCACCTATGTAAGGGAGCAATACCCTGACTCAAAGGCAAGGATATTCTATATAGACATAAGGACACCCGGTACAAGGTACGAGCAGTTTTACTGGAAGATTAAGGAGGACCCGAACGTAACCCTGACAAAGGGAAAGGTCGCAAAGATTACCGAGGATGCGGCAACAGGCGATGTGGTTCTCGTTGCAGAGGATATTCTTGCAGGCAAAAAAGTTACGGAGACTTATGACATGGTAGTGCTTGCCACCGGCATGGTCCCATCAACAAAGAATTCAAAAATACCCGCTGATATTAATTATACGGATGACGGCTTTGTTCTCCCTGCTTCTCTGAAACCGGGAATGTATGCTGTTGGAACGCTAAAGAGTCCTGTTGATGTTTCACGCTCTGTTCAGGATGCGACAGGGGCTGCGGTTAAAAGCATTCAGTCCGCAAGGAGGTCTAAATAATGGAGAAGAAATACGGAGTTTACATATGCAAGGGATGCGGCATCGGGGCATCCGTAGATATAGAAAAACTTGGGAAAGACGCTGCTAAAGAAACAAAGACTCCGGCTGAGGCGGTAAAAAGCCACGACATACTTTGCAGCCCGGAAGGCTGCGAGCTTATAAAGAACGATATCAAAGAGGGAACAAATACCATTATCATCGCGGCTTGTTCTCCGCGCGTAAAATATGAAGAATTCGGCTTCGCCGGCACAATAACAGAAAGGGTGAATATAAGGGAGTTGGTTGCGTGGAGCCAGCCGGCAAACACCGAAGACACACAGATGCTCGCGACCGATTATCTGAAGATGGGAATCATAAGGACTCAGAAGGGTTCTTTGCCCGAGCCGAATATTCTTCCGGATTTAAGCAGTACTATTTTGGTTATCGGCGGAGGCATTACGGGTATTACTGCTGCCCTCGAAGCAGCAAATGCCGGTTATCAGGTTGTGCTTGTTGAAAAAGAGGCAGAGCTTGGCGGATGGGCGGCAAAACTTTATAAAGAAGTTCCGAGACAGTACCCTTATGAAAAACTGGATGAGCCGATTATCTCCAGCAAGATAAAAGAAGTAGAATCAAATTCAAACATAAAGATATTCAAATCATCAATTATTGAAAAGACGGACGGCCAGCCCGGGCTTCTCGATGTGACAATAAAAACAAATGGAGGCAGCGAAACCATAAGAGTCGGTTCGATAATTATGGCAGCCGGATGGAAGCCGTATGACGCGACAAAGCTCGGCCACCTCGGATACGGCAAGCCGAATGTAATTACAAGCATTCAGATGGAAGATATGGCTAAAAAAGGCAAGATAATCCGTTCTTCCGATGGCAAAGAGGCCAAAAAAGTAGCGTTCATACAATGCGCCGGCTCAAGGGACCCGAATCATCTTCCTTATTGTTCATCTTTCTGCTGCGCGACATCACTAAAGCAGGCAAGGTATGTAAGAGAGAAAAACAGCGATGCCGTAGCAATGATATTTTATAAAGACATCAGGACGCCCGGCCAGTCGGAGCTTTTCTACAAAAATATGCAGAACGACCCGGGTGTTTTATTGACAAAGGGTGATGTTACAGGGATAAGCGATGCGGGCAACGGAAACCTTTATGTGGAAGCTGAAAATACGCTCATGGGAGAAAAGATAAAGGTTGAGGCAGACCTCGTGGTCCTCGCGATAGGTGTTGTCCCTAACTCCCGCGCTCCTCAGGAATATCTTGACGGCCTTACCGAGGCGTCAAAGAAAGGCGATGAGGCAAAGAATAAATACATAGAAGAAACACCTAGGCCTGATTTCATATTGAACCTTACATACAGGCAGGGCCCTGAGCTTCCTTCTGTTGAAGGTTACTACGGCTTTGCGGATTCCAACTTTATCTGTTTCCAGTATGAGACAAGAAGGACCGGAATCTACGCGGCGGGATGTGTAAGGCAGCCGATGAATATGAGCGAGGCGCAGCTTGACGCGGCAGGAACGGCTCTTAAGGCGATACAGTGCGTAGAGCATATCGCCAAAGGCATAGCAGTTCATCCGAGGGCGTGGGATACAACCTTCCCTGATCCCTTTATGACCAAATGCACATCGTGCAAGAGATGCACAGAGGAATGCCCGTTCGGCGCGATTGACGAAGACGCGAAGGGCACTCCGTTCTATAAAATAAACCGCTGCAGGCGCTGCGGAACATGTATGGGCGCGTGTCCTGAAAGAATAGTTTCATTCAAGGATTACAGCGTTGACATGATAGGCTCGATGATCAAGTCGGTAGAGGTTCCCGAGGAAGGCTTTAGGTTTATAGCTCTGGCATGCGAAAACGATGCATACCCTGCGCTGGACTCTGCGGCTATAAACCGTAAACAGTTAAATCCAAGCGTCAGAGTTGTTCCGGTCAGATGTCTCGGTTCGACAAATCTTGTATGGGTTGCCGATGCCTTCTCGAGGGGAATTGACGGATTGATACTCCTCGGCTGTAAATACGGGGAAAATTACCAATGCCATTTTGTTAAGGGCAGCGAGCTTGCAAACTACCGTTTCAGCAAAGTTCAGGAAACGCTCAATAAGCTACAGCTTGAGGCAGAGAGATGCCAGCTCCTGCAGGTCGCGATATCAGAATATGACAAACTTCCAGACATGATTAACGATTTTGTTAAGAAGATAGAAGACATAGGCCCGAATCCGTTTAAGGGATTTTAATAGAAATGTAGATAGTAGCAAGTAGTAAGTAGTTGGGGAAAAAATTAGAAGAGCCCCTTAACTACCAGCTACTAACTACTTTACTACTTTAAAAATTGAGGAGGAGTAAATGGCGGAACAAGTAATTAAACCTGATCTGAATTTTATAAACGATGTTATTAATTCCGGGGGCGAATCTCTTAAGAAATGTTTCCAGTGCGCAACATGCTCTGTTGTATGCAATGTGACCCCTGATGATAAACCGTTCCCGAGAAAAGAGATGGTGCAGGCCCAGTGGGGCCTGAAAGATAAGCTTTTTGCTAACCCTGATATCTGGCTTTGCCATCAATGCAGTGACTGCACAGCCTATTGTCCGAGAGGGGCAAAGCCCGGTGAGGTGCTCGGCGCAATCAGAAAGATGAGCCTGCAGGAATTTTCAGTTCCCGGCTTTATGGCAAAGATGGTGAACAGCCCGAAGTCTCTTCTGCTGCTTCTCGCGGTGCCCGCGCTGCTCTACATATTAATAATAGCTTCGCAGGGTTTTTTGAGCGGAACCAGCATACCTACCGAGGGCGGAAAGATTGTTTACGGCAAATTCCTTTTTTCGCTTTATTATGTTGATACGGTTTTCACGGCTGCGTTTGTCTTTGCGATGGTCAGTCTTTTTCTTGGGCTGACAAAGTATTGGAAGGCAATGAGCGCTGCGGCTCCGGCTGCAAAAGGCTCCTTAGTCAATGCCCTCGTAGATACGATCAAGGAGATACTCGGCCATAGACGCTTCAAAAAATGCGAGGTGACAAAGGGCAGGGCGACTGCGCATCTGCTGGTATTTTACAGCTTTATCGGTTTATTTGTTACGACCATACTCGCCTTTGCGAGGGTTATCCCCGAATATATGGAACATCTTAAAATTGCTGAGCACATAGACGTTCACCAGCTTGACTGGCTTGCATATATTTATAAACCAATTGGCAACGTAAGCGCTGCCGCTCTTGTTATAGGCATTCTTTTGATGATGATTAACAGATTCAAGAATCAGGGAAAGGCCGGATTGGGCAGCTATTACGACTGGCTGTTCATCCTGCTCGTTGCAGGCATAGGCGTTACCGGATTGTTTGCCCAGTTCCTGAGATGGGCTAATACACCGGTAGCTTATCCGACTTATGTAGCGCATCTTGTTCTGGTCTTTTTCCTTTTTGCATACGCTCCGTTTTCAAAGATGGCGCATATGGTATACAGGACAACAGCATTAGTCTTTACGAAGATGGCAGGAAGGGATGTTAAAGTTTAGCGGCAGCTTTGAGGCATAAATGAAGATAAGAGATTTGATAAAAGATAAGGGACTTGAGTTTATCGCCGTTGACATCAATGCAACGGTGGATATTGCTATCCATAAGATGGTGGACAGGAATATCGGCGCGATACTTGTGATGGAAGGCGGTAAGATTGCGGGGCTTTTCACGGAAAGGGATGTTCTTAAATGCTGGGCAAATAAGGGAGAGAATTTCTGCAAAATCCCGATTCATGAAATGATGACAAGGGATATTCTGATAGTCGAGCCGGAAGACGATGTCAACTATGCAATGACAATTATGATAAATAAAAACATCAGGCATCTTCCTGTGATAGAAAAAGGGCAGGTGCTTACCGTGCTGTCTATTCGCGATATGGTTAAGGCGCAACTCAGCAATCTTGAGGCAGAGCTGCATTACCTTAAGGATTATATTTCCGGAGGATAAATAAGTTAAGGGTTGCCGGCCTCGGTCGGGTTTTTGAGGCGAAAAAATTAAAAGGTAAAAGCAAAAACTGGGCAAGGAGGTGAGGGGGCGCCAAGGTATACGAGAACAGTTTGCAGGTGAGCGGTCTTTATAAATTATACTTTTCACTTAAAACTTAAATAAGAAGGAGGAGTTTAATGAGTAACACAATTCTTTTTGCCTTAGGTTGCGGATTGTTAGGCGTGATATACGCTATAGTTACCGCAATGTGGGTATCCAAGCAAGACGCTGGCAGCGCCAAGATGCAGGAGATTTCGAATGCGGTCAAAGAAGGCGCATATGCGTTTCTTGCGCGTGAGTATAAAACTGTTGCAATCGTAGCTGTTGCTTTGGTTATTTTGATTGCTGTTATGGGACTTGGCGTCTGGACATCCGTTGGTTTTCTTATCGGAACAGTAGGTTCAGCGCTTGCCGGTTTTGTCGGTATGTGGGTTACTGTGCGAGCAAATGTTCGTACAACACAGGCAGCGCACAAAGGCCTTCAGGCAGCGCTCGGCCTTGCGTTTAAGGGCGGCTCAGTTACAGGTGTTATGGTTGTCGGCCTCGGAATTATAGGCCTTGCGGGTTTTTATTTGATAGCAAAACAGTCAGCCCCTGAGATGGCGTTTCATGCGCTTGTGGGACTCGGATTCGGATGCTCGCTAATGAGCGTATTTGCCCGTATCGCGGGCGGTATTTATACAAAGGCGGCTGACGTAGGCGCTGACCTTGTCGGGAAAGTTGAGGCAGGAATACCTGAAGATGATCCGAGAAACCCCGCGGTTATCGCTGACAACGTGGGCGACAACGTAGGCGACTGCGCGGGCATGGCAGCTGACCTTTATGAAACATATACTGTTACTCTCGTTGCGGCAATGCTGCTGGCAAAAACGGTTTTCGGAGCTGACAGCGCATGGGTGGAATTCCCGATGCTTCTGGGCGGCATTTCTATCATCGCGTCAATAGTAGGAACATTTTTTGTAAAACTTGGTAAAAAACAGTATATAATGGGCGCCCTTTACAAAGGGCTTGCAGTTGCCGGAATACTCGCTGCTATTGCATTCTACTTTGTTACCGGCGAGTTCCTGAAAAGCGCATCAGCGCAGGCTTCATTAGCCGCTCACGCGTCCTTTACCCAGATGAACGTTTTCCTTATGGCTCTTATAGGCCTTGCATTGACAGGCCTGATAGTGGCTATAACCGAGTATTTTACTGCTAAGGAATATGGCCCTGTGAAACATATTGCAAAGGCCAGCCTGACCGGTCACGGCACAAACGTGATAGCAGGCCTCGCGGTCAGCATGAAATCAACTGGCGCGCCTGTTGTTGTTATTGTTGCCTCAATCCTCGGCGCCTTTGCACTCGGCGGCGGATTTGCCGGCGATGCAGCGGGCGGTCTTTTCGCAATCGCCCTGTCAGCAGTTTCAATGCTTTCAATGACAGGAATTGTTGTCGCAATTGACTCATACGGCCCTATCACAGACAACGCAGGCGGTATCGCAGAAATGTCAGGACTGCCTGAAGATATCCGTAATATCACAGACCCGTTGGATGCAGTCGGAAACACAACAAAGGCTGTTACAAAGGGTTATGCAATAGGTTCGGCAGGCCTTGCAGCTCTGGTTCTTTTTGCAGAGTATTCGAGGTCCTTCGCTACCGAGTTGAAGTTCGATCTTTCGAATCCTATGGTTCTGGCAGGCCTTTTTATCGGCGGCTTGCTTCCTTATTATTTCGGCTCACTCCTTATGGAGGCTGTTGGAAAGGCAGCGGGCAGCATTGTTGAGGAAGTCAGAAGACAGTTCCGCGAGATCAAAGGCATTATGGAATACAAGGCAAAACCGGAATACGGCAAGTGCGTTGACATTGTTACAAAAGGCGCTATCAAGCAGATGATGGTTCCCGCTCTTATCCCTGTGGTGGTTCCTATTGCGGTAGGCCTTTTGCTTGGCAGGGAAGCCCTCGGCGGAGTTCTTATCGGAAGTATCCTGACCGGACTCTTCCAGGCTATTGCAATGACAAGCGGCGGCGGCGCATGGGACAACGCCAAGAAATCTTTTGAAGACGGCGTTACCGATGATTCAGGCAAAATGCATAAAAAAGGAAGCGATGGACATAAGGCCTCTGTTACAGGCGATACAGTCGGCGATCCTTATAAGGACACGGCAGGCCCGGCAATTAACCCTATGATCAAGGTTATAAATATCGTCGCATTGCTGATAGTTCCATTGCTGTAATTAAATTATTTAGAAGCTGATTTTGAGTGGCTGTTCCCCGAATATCAGGGGAACAGCCACTTTTTATTTTTACCATACAGAGGTTATGGCTCAACTTTATTCATAACGCAACGCTTGACATCTTAACGCTTTTTATCGTATAAAACTATGGAGTTATGAATGACGGCGCTAATAATAAAGACAGGAAATGTGAGATATGGGCAATCGGCGGAGGCAAGGGCGGAACAGGCAAGAGCTTTATTACAAGCGGCATAGGCACATATCTGGCATCAAAGGGCGGCAGGGTTGTATTGATTGATGCCGACCTCGGCGGGGCAAACCTTCATACCTTTCTCGGCGTAAGCAAACCGATAAATTCTCTTACGGATTTTTTTGAAAAAAAAGCCTCTCTCAAAGATATTATCGTAAATTGCGGCGTATCTGATATGAGGCTGATCTCAGGCGCGGTAGGGTCTCTTGATTCTGAGAATATAAAGTATGCTCAAAAGCTGAAATTTTTTAAGCAGATTAAAACCATTGATACGGATTATATACTTATTGATCTCGGGGCCGGTTCTCACAACAACACTATTGACGCCTTTTTGCTGGCCGATAAAATGATTATAGTCACAGTCCCTGAGATAACCGCATTGGAGAACATGTATCATTTTATAAAAAATGTCTTTTTCAGAAAACTCAAGATGACGCTCGGCGCTCACGGCATGAAGGATATAATTCAGGATGTATGGAAAAGCAGAGAAACGCACGGCATAAAAAGTCTGAAGGATCTGATCGAATATCTGAGGGGCAGTTCGATCCATGTCAGGGAAATACTCGAAAAAGAAATGAAAAATTTCAAGATACATATTATTTTGAACCAGATAAGAAGCAGCAGGGAAATACAGATAGGGATGTCGGTAAAAAGCGTGTGCATGAAGTTTTTGGGGTTTGACGCGCGGTATGCGGGATACATAGAATACGACGATTGCGTTCTTCAATGCATCAATAAGAGGCAGATGTTTATCCTTACCTACCCCTTCTCGCATATTACAAAAGCCATAGGGAAACTGTCGGAAAATATTATAGACGGCAAACAGGTATCGGCAAATAAAGACGAATATGCCTATAGAAAAATATAATAAATATTTTGAAGCGCTTGAACTTAACCAAGGCGCAACCCAATCCGATGTAAGGAACGCATACCTGTATCTTAAGGCTCTGTATTCAAATGATTCTATCGTAACTTCGGCGCTTGCCTATGAGTTTTCCGAGGAGAAAAAACAGAGCATACTCGAAGAGATAGAAGAGGCATATGCAAGGCTTACTGAATTCTTTGAAAGTAGAAGCGATGAACCAGTGTGCAAAGAGAAGCCGTCTTTTGCGGGTGAAGATGAGGTTAAAGAATATATATCGGGTATCGCTTCATTCGACGGAGCATCCTTGAAGCAGATAAGGGAAAAACTTAGAGTCACCCTGAAGGATATGGCGGTCTTTACAAAAGTCCGGAGGCAATATTTTGAGGATATAGAGCTTGAGAGGTTTTCGGCGCTTCCGGCAGAGGTATATTTGAGGGGCTATATTATGGAATATGCCCGTTATCTTTCTCTCGACCCTGTAAAAGTTGCTGATGATTATATGCAAAGGTACCGTTCAGATATAAAGGCAAAAGACAAGCAGTATTAATGCCTGAAATCATGAACAGGCAGCCTTCCTCATTGTTCATAACTCGAAAATTTTGACTCCCTGCCGCAAGAGTATTGATAAATAAGGCTCTGCAATGGGTTACAAAAACAGATTTGCGCAGAGGCAGCTTTTTAGCTGTAACCTATTGTTTTTAAAGCAAAACAATACTGCACAAAAAATAGGCAAAATGCATGAATTAAGGCCTGTAGGCGCAAAGAAATCTTTTAATTTAATTTACTAACAACTTTTTAACATGCATCTTTGATAAGTCGCTTTAATAGGTCCGAGTTGAACGCATTTAACTCCGTAAAAGTAAAGAAAACAAATAGAAAAGTAACAAAAATTATTGAAAAGGCAGGGTCTATCTGCTTTAATGTGCAGATTTAAATTTCTTCAATGATAGCCGCTGCCAGGAGAGGGAACATTATTTCATGATGGCCGGTTAGGGCATATGAGCAGCCGTTTTGCAAGGTTGGCCTTTTAAGTACATTTTGATGCGGCCTGTAATGCTGTATAAAGTCCATATTCACAGTCGTGATGTTTTCCACCCTGTTCCCGAGGTTTCTTGCCACTGTCAATGCCTTCAAAAATACCTCGGGCATGATGACGGCAGACCCGAGGTTTATATAAACTCCGCCTTCAAGGTCCGAGAGCACTGAAGTTAGAAGCCTGAAATCTCTGTGGCTTCCTTCACCGATTGATTTTCCATCCGCATATGGATGCATATGGATTATATCCGCTCCTATTGCAACATGAACAGTTGCGGGCAGGTTAAGTTTGTATGCAGAGGCAAATATGCTTTTTTCTTTAAATTTGAAATTGCTTTTATGGATCATTTCTCCAAGGGATTTGCCTATGCCGTGTCCCCTTTTAACTCCTGAGTTTATAGCCTTGTTGATATATTCCCCTGTTTCTTTTGCCATCCCGAATGTGCCTTTGCATAATTCCCCTGCAACATCCTCTGAGGTCTGTCCCATAAAGGAGAGTTCAAAATCATGGATAATGCATGCCCCGTTGGCTGCTATTGCAGTGATGATTCCTTTCTCCATGAGGTCGATAATGACAGGAGAGAGCCCGACCTTTATCGGATGCGCGCCCATGCCGAGGATAACAGGCCGTTTATTTTTTCTTGCCTTGATTATTGAGCTTGCAACAGCCCTGAAGTCCTTTGCCGACAGTATATCAGGAAGAGATTTTATAAAGTCTTTGAGGGATTTCCCTGCGTTATGCGGAGCAGCAGACAGGGCGATTTCTATCTTGCTTTTTCTTTTTTTCAGCGGATATGTCTTTATTTTGCCAAGGGAAACAGGTTTATATTTTCTCATAGTGTAGGAATTTTAACATAAAAAGATTGATTTTATAAGCAAATTTATGTTAAAAAATAAGACTAATTTTTTCAGGTCTCAGACCAATAAGGAGGAAGGAATTGCCAGCTAAAGCAGCGAAAAAGAAAAACCCTTCAGCGCTTAAGAGGGTAAGACAGGCAAAGAAACATAATGTGCGCAACAGCGCTGTCCGCTCAAAGATAAGAACTCTTTCAAAAAAGATAGAGGCAGCGGCAGCAGGGAAGAATAAAGAAGCGCTTGAACAACTATTAAGAGAAACCACAAGGGTGGTAAAGTCGGCTGTAACAAAGGATGTTTTACATAAAAATACGGCTGCAAGGAAGATATCAAGACTCTCAAAGTTGGCAAATACTGTTCTTGCTCCCGCGACGCGTTGATCCGCCTCAGTAGAATTAAAGTTTCAGCAGCCTGGCAAGAAGATATTCCAGCGGATAACTGCCTCCAGAGCTTTTTATCTGGATATCGGCATTGCTCAAAAGTTCAAATGCTTTTTGATAGTATTCGTTAAGAGAGGCGCTGTTTTTTCCGCCTCGCCTGATATCTGATGTCTCCGCCAACATTCTGCTATACTGCCAGTTTATCGCGCCAAGTAGGCTATAAGGCTCTGTTGTCTCCGAAAGCTTTCTGTAGATTCTGAACGCCTTTTCCGCGTTCTTTTCTCTCAGTGCGTTTGTGAGGTCAAAGACACTGTAGTCCTTGCTTCCCCCTACGATTTCCTTTATATCAACGATTGTTATCGTCCCGCTTCCAAAAGACGCAAGCTTTTCTATCTCCGAGGACAAAAGCCCGATGTCGTCTCCGGTTATTCCCACAAGATATTCCACAGCGTCAGCCTGAATCACAAGGCCTTTCTGCTTTGCCTTTTCCTTTATCCATAAGGGCAATTCGTGTCTTTTTACATCAAGGCAGATGGTTTTTATCCCTTTGATACTTTCTCTCAGGTCTTTTTTTATGGTTCC
>Ga0172368_10002400_pt1 | contig 23899 bp, 17 predicted proteins | sample Lak11m_FD_114540 | JGI IMG/M metagenome (GOLD analysis project Ga0172368, IMG submission 114540) | Freshwater microbial communities from Kabuno Bay, South-Kivu, Congo - kab_022012_11m | ecosystem: Environmental > Aquatic > Freshwater > Lake | place: Democratic Republic of the Congo: South-Kivu...
AATCACTATCGAAGGCAGCGATGTAGTCTTGAATTGGTCTGAAGCAGCCTCTGCAACTGTTTATAACATCTACCGTTCCTCTGACCCTTACGCCAGCATTTCCACTTTGTTCCCGATTGCCACAACAAATGGAACAACCTTCACCGATGTGGGAGTATTAAGCATTGGCAGCTGGTTTTATATGGTCACCTATGTAAATGAACGTTGAACAGAGGACAGAAAATAGATAAAGCAAAGCAAAAGCATTTAACAGGGATACACAGGATATAAAGGATAAAAACATCCATAGGAGGACGGACTTTAGTCCGTCCGAACAGGCTGAAGCCTGTTCTCCTATTACTTCATTATTTAATTCACTGTGAATCGCTTTGGTTTTAACTCAACACTCAACACTCAACACTCAAAACAAACTCACTGTGAATGTTCCGCCTTTCCTAATGCCTGATGCCCAATGCTTAATGCCCACTATGCGCCCCGGCGGCTTTTTTCGCCGCTTCTACCTCCACTTCCCCGCCTTTGCTCATACTCAAACGCCTCGCCACCGCTTCCTGCAGTTTGCCTTCGCTTTCCAGTAAGAATGCTGCTGAGGAAGCGATAGTTTCACCGGGCTGCAGATTATGCAGGATTTCATAATAATCATCGGTTTCCAAGCCGAGGTGCACTAAGCGGGGCTGGAATTTGCCTTCCCCTAAAAATACAAATACGACATCCCGCGTCCCTGAACGGATGACCGACTGTTTGGAAACGGAAACCGCGCCTTCGACCGGCTGGCTCAAGATTTCCGCTTCCACATACATTTCCGGTTTCAAAGCCAGATTGCGGTTGTTCAAGACGATGCGCACATCAGCGGTGCGGTTGTCCATATCCAGCATCGGATAGATGAAATCGACGGTCCCGGTTTCCGACCAATGCGGATTGTTGACGGAAGTAATTTTCACCTTATCCCCGGTTTTCACCCAAGGCAGTTCGTATTCATAGATTTGCGCTTTCACCCAGACGGTGCGCAAATTGGCGAGCATAAACAGATTTTCCCCCATCATCACCGCCGAACCTTCCACCACCATTTTATCCATAATGATACCGTCGGCCGGGGCGGTCAAAGTCATCGTTCGATTGACCTGTTTGCTGCGTTCCAATTCTTTGATTTGAGCATCGTCGATTCCCCATAACTGCAGACGCTGGCGCGCCGCGGCGATAAGTTTATCCCCGGTATTCATCGACAGAGCAGTCAGAAATTCCTGCTGAGCGGACAGCAAATCCGGGCTGTAGATTTCCAAAAGCGGCTGACCCGCTTGCACCCATTCGCCGGTCTTTTTAGCGTAGAGCTTTTCCACATAGCCTTCCACCCGGCTGTTGACCGCGTATTGTTTGTCTTCCGCCATCTGCACAATTCCGTTGGCGCGGATGGAGTAGGACAGATCACGCCGCGCCGCTTGTTCCAGCGTGACGCCGATATTCTGCAGAGTCGTCTGGTCTATCTGCACCACTCCGCTGGCGTCCGCCGCGCTGCTTTTCAACGGAATCAATTTCATATGGCAGATAGGGCATAGTCCCGGTTTATCGGATATGACTTGAGGGTGCATCCCGCAGGTCCAAAGCTGACCGGTCTTAGTCTGTTCTTTCGTTTCCGGCGCAGCTTCCGCTTTTTGGTCAGTGCGCGGCTCATAGAAAGGCGATTGGGCGATGGGAATTAAATCTTCATCTCCGAAAGGGTCTTTCCCGCCGCCCTCCTGAATGTAAGCAGGCTTCTTGGAACTGACAAATAGCCGGTCTTCCGCCGGTAAAGGCGTCCCCGGCCGGTGATTTTCCACTTTGCTTAAAGCCATCCCGCAAAGCGCGCATTTATCCGGCTTATCAGCCGCTATCCAAGGATGCATCGAACAGACATAAAGCTGGTCATACACTTGGTCATTTGTCTGCGCATCGGCTTTCGCACCGCTGGACAGAAGATATACACCGGCCAGCGTAATTATTATCAAACTGGCGGCGGCGACGATTAGAAGTTTTTTATTCGACATTTTTGTGCTCTATATTAATCTGTTGTAACACTTAACTGATTTGAAGTTCCCCGATTGCGTCATTGCGATCCCGCCGGGAGAAGCAATCTCCCAAATTTTAAAACAGGAGATTGCCACAAGCCTTCATTCTCCCGCCGGTGCGGGAGAATTCACGCTTTCGCAATGACGCAATCGTTGTGCTATAACCTCGAAGGGTAATAGACCTATTCGCTATTCGCTGATTTTAAGATCACTCCGCACATTTCCGCTAATTCCGCCCGCAGTTTCGCCCGTTCGGCAATTCTCGACAGCCTTTCGCGTTGAACTTCGAGCGCAGCGTTCAGGGTCGAGAGCGGCGCTTCCACACTGCCTTTACCGGCGGAATAGCTGGCCAGCGCCGTCCGGAAAGCGGCTTGGGCTTGAGGGATGATGGTCCGGTCGAACAAGTCGATTTGTTTTCCCAGCCGGGCGTCTTCACCGGTCATTACTTTAACTTTAAATAGCATCTGCAGACGCATATCTTCCAATCCAGCCTGCATCCCGCGGTAATCCGCCATTGCTTCTTCCACCATTTTCCCCTGTTTGCTTTTACCGAATATGGGGATAGGCGCGCCGACGGTGAAAGTGACAATGTCGGTTCCGCCCATTCCTTCCGGGTCTTCAGGACGGTAGCCGTATCCGGCCGATACGGTCAATTCCGGTATCCACATCTGCCGGGCTTTCAGCTTCATTTTATCCGCCATCGCCAGCTCCAATTCCATCGCCCGGAAATCTATGCCTATCTGTAGAATTAAAGTGTCCAATTCGGCTTCATTCAGCGGTGCAAAATCGGCCGGAAGTGTTTCCGGCGGATTAGGTACATTTTCCGGTAAATCCCCCAGTAACGCCGCAATATTACTGCCGGAAGCGTCCGCCATCTGTTCCAGCATCAGTTTCATATCTTCCATCTGAGCTTTTTCCACTTCCATTCGCAAAACTTCGCTCTGTTCATTCATCCCGGCGGCGTACATCGCATATCCGGTTTGCAGCATCTGTTCCATCGAAGCGATGCTGGCTTTAGTGATTTTTACCGCTTCCAGCAGATAAGCCCATTGGTACCATTCAAGGGCTATCCGCCGTGCCACCGATTGCTGCACATTTTGCTGGCCGAACCGGCCGTTTTGCGCTTGCAATTCCGCGATTTCCCGGCTGGTGCGGGGCATTTTAGTCAAAGGAATGGTCTGAATGACGGAAAACTGCAGCGCGGACATCGCTTCCCGGCGCATATCCCAGGAATCGACCGGCAGATTCATCAGCATAATTTCCGCCATGGGGTCCATCCAAGTCCCCGCCGGGGCGATGCGCGCTTCCAAAGCCTGCGCTTTGCCCTGTGCGGCGGCAATTGCCGGATTTTCCCGCAAAGCCTGCTGTATCAAAGCGGATAAAGCCGGGTCTTCCGGCATTACGCCGGCGACAGCTTCGACCGCAAAAATGAGTATAAACAGGGGAAAAAGCGCGGTTAATCTTATTTTACGCATATCATACTCGAAATTATATCATTTTATTATATGTGAAGTAATTGTTTTTAACTCGATAAAAACAAGCTTAAAAGCTTAATATTCCCGGCTGCATAAACCTTCAATCCGTACGATAATTGCATAAACCTATGTGAATGCTGCTGAATATTAAGCTTAAAATCTTTGTTGGGAAATTTTACGAGAGTATTCATCAAATTACTGGAGACGCAAGCAGTTTATTTCCATAAAACGCTGATATAAAATATCCAATGTCTAATAATAAATATGCAATAACCCACTGGGGCGTGTCAGGATTCGATATTAAGCTTTGGGCGGGCGTTCTAATCCGGCGATGAAAGGAATCGGGGGAGATAAATCCGGTGGGAAAAAAAGAGTGGCCGATTCGGTTAAAGTGAATTCAAAGTCGTTATTACTTAAATCCAAGATTTGTCCGTAGTAGATGCAGGTGGTCATTTTGCCATCGACCGGCTGCGGTGAAGCTTTTTGCCCGCTATCCTGTTCCTGGGCGTTTCCGCAGCAGGAATGAGGGGCGTTTTGTTCCGCTTCCAGTGCTTTCAAATGGCGGCATTGTTGGAATTCGCTGGCTTGAGCCAGCAGCAATCCCACCAGCAGAACCGGTACGATTATATGTTTGACTACTGAGGACATAACAGGTAAAAGTGTATCATTTATCAATTGAACTTAAGGGCGAGGGAATGGTTCCCGGGGGAAAAGTCACCGTATTTCGCAGATAACGCTGAAATTTTTATTGACAAATAAGAAAAAATACCCTATATTTAGATTATCCCGCCTTTTCCGAAACTACTAATAAAATCGTCGGTTTATGCGGTAGAATCCTGCAACGAGGTTCGCCATGAAAAGAGCAGCCCAGTCTATATTTATCGCCCTTCTTTTAATCCCGCTTGCCGCTTCAGCAGTACTGGTCGACGGCTATTGCTATCTGGAAAATCAGACAATCCATGACAGTATCAAGGTCAAATTTGAAGCGGATTCCCCTACTGCGGTCACTGATTCCTGTTATACCGATTCCAGCGGATATTATCAGATCAATTTGTCAGCGGGATTTTATGATGTATTTTTTACCCATCCCGGATTCTACAATACTCCTTTGTTCAATCAAAACTGCTGGTCGGCTGTTACCCTGCAAACGATGACTCTGCAGCAAATGGAGCCCCATCTTGCCGGCGCTTTGAGCGGGGTAATCGAACCGGGATATTATATTATCGACGCAGATATTTCCGTTCAGCAAGGCGATTCTCTCATCATAAGGCCCGGCACTACTTTTATGTTTTGGGGCAATTACGATTTTACTATTTACGGCTATCTGCAAGCGATAGGCACCGAAATCGACAGCATCCGTTTCCGACCTTATGACCCGGGACTTTATTGGCAAGGGCTCTATTTCGAAGATTCGGCTTCAGATTCTTCCACAATGGCTTACTGTATAGTTTTCAAAGCTAATAATGGCATTTCAATAGACAATGCTAATCCGAGTATTAATTACTGCCGCTTTAGGGGGAACACAAATCAAGGATTGAGCGTATTATCTTCCACCTTAGATATCGACCATTGTGTGTTCAGCGATAATTCCGATAAAGGGATAAAAATTCAATTTGGGGTGGTCAATATTACTAATTGCAGCATGGATAATAATTCTGGAGTGGGGATTTATTGCGTTTCCTCGGCGGTCGTCATAGAAAATTGTGTTGTCGAAGATAATGGCGGCGGCGGGATTTATCTTAATCAATGCGCTTTTCCGGGAATCGTCAACAACATTATCCAAAGAAACACCGCTACCGCCGGCGGGGGAATATTCTGCAATAACTCCAATATCTACATATCAGGCAACAATATTAGCGACAATTTAGCCAACGCTCCTATTCCCAGGGGCGGCGGGATTTATTTATCGTATTGTTCGCCCGCCCCAGTGATTGAAAATAATATTATTGAAGGAAATTATTTGGACGGCGGTTCCGGAAGCTATCGCTACTTTTATGGCGCAGGGATTTATTGTTTGGATTCAGCGCCGGAAATACGAGGCAATACAATCACAGGAAATTATGCCGAAGAATTAAGTGACGAGGATCATGTTTATATTCACGGCGGAGGTTTATACGGAGAAAACAGCGCTATGCAATTAGACGATAATACCTTTCAAAGTAATAGTCTTTCCGGCGGCGCAGGAGAATTCGGCTATTTTTATCTTTTTGGAGCCGGTATCGAGGTTAGAAATTGTTCCGTAGATCTATATAACAATATTATCACTGACAACTCTATGATCGGGATTACCGGAATGGCTAATGCGTACTATTTTTTCGGCGCCGGATTGTATCTTGACAGTTCCAATGTATCAATAACGGAGAATTACATTGCCCGCAATGACAATTTCTATTCTGAGGGTGATTTATACGGCGGGGGGCTATGCTGTAAGACAATAACTCAGTCCTCCCTAATCGAACGAAACAATATTATCGATAATTCCAGTAAATTCGGCGGCGGAATCGCGCTGATCAATTCTTCGCCTCAAATCAAATACAATAATATCAGTCAAAATACGGCTTCAGATGGCGGGGGAATCCACTGCGGCGCGTATCCTGCAAATATTGAAAATTGCGCTTTATACGGCAATTCCGGCGGAGGTATTACGATTACTGCGCCGTTATGTAATATCACGAATACCATCATTTCCGGCACTATCGGCGCAGCGGCGATTGAATTCCTCGGCTCAATGTCTTTAGCAGATTATTGCGATTTTTATGATAATCAACAAGGTAATTTTTCCGGCGGCGCACCCCAATATATTGGGATCATAGTTACCGTAAATGCCAACGGGGATTCTTGCGATATGTACCACAATATATATTTCGATCCTCAATTCATTGCGCCCGCGCAAGGAACTTTTTCCTTGTTTTCCTCTTCCCCCTGCATCGACGCCGGCGACCCGGACAGTCCGCTCGACCCCGATTCCACCATCGCCGACATCGGCGCGTTCTACTTCGATCAATCGCTGCCGATGATTGAAGATTTGGTTATTATCATTGAAGGCGATGATGTGATCTTGAATTGGTCGGCTATCCCTGCGGCGATTTCGTATAATATCTACCGTTCGGAAGATCCTTACGCCAGTATTTCTACTTTAATCCCCATCGCCACTACTAACGGCACAACTTTCACCGATGTCGGCGCGGCAAGCGGGGGAAGCTGGTTTTATGCGCTGACTTATGTCAGTGAACCGTAAACCGAAAAGCAAAGTAAAAGCGTTTAACAGGGATGCACAGGATATAAAGGATAAAAGCGAAGATATTAGCAGTGATGAAGTAATTAAGCAACTATTTTATGGTGTCAGGCGCCTTTGACACTGTTTTTACTTCATTACTTAATTTACTGTGAATTTAAAAAATTGGACAAGGCGCTGCCTCGTCCCTACAAATAACAATCCGCTTTTATCCCCTTCATCCCTGTGAATGCTTTTGCTTTTCCCTAATCGCTCTTCCCTAATCGTTGCATTTCACCCATTCCGGCCAAACCGGCGGTCTAATTCCCCCATTTCCAGCCGGATGTAAGTCGGCCGTCCGTGCGGACATTGGTAAGGTGTTTCCGTGCGGAACAGCGTTTCGATCAATCCCACCATCATTTCCGGCGATAATTCGTCCCCGGTTTTAATCGCAGCTTTGCAGGCGAAAGCGGCGGCGGCGCGTTCCGCATAATCTTGACGGCGTTCTTCATTCTCCCGGTAATAATCCAGCATTTCCCGCAGCAGTCCCACCTCATCGGAAATCTTCACTCCCGCGGGCACCGCTCGGATAAGGTACGACCTGGGGCCGAAAAGCTCAATATCGAATCCCATCCTTCCTAACATCGGCAAAAGTTCTTCCCAAGCGCTTTCCTCGGTTAAAGCGATGTCGAATTGCAGCGGTATCAACAGCCCCTGCGAAGCGCCTTTCCCGGAAATTAGCGTCCGCAAAGCTAATTCATATAAAATTCGTTCATGCGCCGCGTGTTGATCGATCAACGCCAGCCCCGATTTGATCTGGGTGACGATGTATTTCCGGTGCAGCTGGAACAGCACTTGGGGAATAGTGTATTCTTCTGAAACATTGTTTTCCGCCGGGCGGGCGGGATTTTCAACCGCCGGAGTAAATCCTTCCGGTTTTTCGAACAAAGCGCCGTATTCGTTCACCGTGATGGAAATCTGCCGGCCGGGAATCTGCGAATAAGCGCGCCCGCGCATCTGGCTGTCCGGCATAAACCGGACTACAGACTCCACGCCGAGCGCTTTTTTCACTGCCTGTTTGACAAAGTTCAGCACCTCGTATTCCCGCTGAAAACGCACTTCGGTTTTAGCGGGGTGGACATTGACATCCACCGATTTGGGGTCGAGGTCGAGGAATAATATCAACACCGGATGTTCCCCGAACGGATGCAGTCCTTCGTATGCGCCGGAGGCGTAGTAGCTTAACTTTTTATCGATGATGCGGCGTCCGTTCAAATAGAAAAACTGAAAATCCCGCGTCCGCCGGGAATGCCCTTTATCGGAAATGTATCCGGTCAAACGCATTCCGTTCTCCACCGCATCCACTTCCGCCAATCCTTCCAAAAACTGCCCGCCGAACAAATCGCCGATACGGCTTTTCAAATCAGCGCGGGGCAGGTGGATTTTCAATTTGTCATCGGAAAAATACTTCCATTCCACATTGACGCGGGACAGCGCCAGCGCCCGGAACAGCGACAAACATTTATCCGCTTCCCGGCTATCCGACTTCAAAAACTTTTTCCGCGCCGGAGTGTTGAAAAATAAATCCCGCACCGCGATGGAAGTCCCTTCCACACTGCCCGCCGGAGAAAAATCTTTCTCCACCGCCCCTTCCACTACTAACCTCCATCCTTCCACCGCTTCCATCTGCCGGGTGACAATTTCCAGCCTCGCCACCGAAGCGATGGAAGCCAAAGCTTCCCCCCGGAACCCTAAAGTCGCCACCGTCTGCAAATCTTCCGCTGAACGGATTTTGGAAGTGCTGTGCCGCCGTACGCACAATTTCACATCTTCCGGGGTCATCCCCATCCCGTCGTCGGTCACCCGCACCAGCGCTTTCCCGCCGCTGTTCACTGCAATAGTGACGGACAAAGCTCCGGCGTCGAGAGCGTTTTCCACCAGCTCTTTGAGCACGGCGGAAGGACCTTCGATAACTTCACCGGCGGCGATTTGGCTGATGACTTTGTCGTCAAGCTGTTGAATGTAGGAAGGCATATTAGGGAATAGCGAATAGGGATTAGGGATTAGGGAAAAGCAAAGTTAAAAGCAGGAATTAGGATTTGGGATTTGGGATTTAGGGAAAAGCAAAAAAAGCAAAAGCAATTAACAGGGATACATAGGATATGAAGGATAAAAGCAAAGCGATTCACTGGGAATTATGGGGATTATGGGAATATGGATGTAGGGGCGGCGTTTCGCCGCCCGTTTTTAAAATTCCCGGCAGATTAAAAATGTATTTGTAGGGACGAGTCGGCACCTCGCCCGATGTTCTGTCTTCCGATTCAAGATTATTTGAACCGCTGATAAAAACTGAAAAAAACCGATAAACGCCGATAAAAGCACATTCACAGGGATAAAGCGGATAAAATACTTATCCGCCGCTGAAATCGATAAACAGACTTCTCAAATCATTTTCATTGAATGATGACTCAAGATGATTGTCATAGAAATTAATTAAATCTTCTTTGTATATTAGTCTGACTTTATTTTCCAGATATGCCGGTCTGCCAATAAAAGAAGAGGTTCTGAACACATCCAATATTTTTCTTTCGCGTGATTTAGGAGCTACAATGAATAATCGCTTTGACAAATTATGGTCAAGGTCAAGAATATGTGTAAATCTTTCAAACCCGCTGAGAATACTAGTACTTTCCTCTACTTCAAAAGCATATTTGGCATTGGCGAACTGATCGAACCAAATCACATCTATTTGCTTTATTTTATTTAGCTTATCTTTACTTTCAACTTTTAAAGGAATATCGGGCAGCGATAAAGAGTCAAAACTATATCCCTGAAAAGTATTGACGCTCTGTTCCCGCTTTCCGATCCAGCTATGATACCCCACGATTCTTCCTAAATGGACTAACCGGAAAATAATTTCCGAATGAGACAAATCGGAAGCTTCAATTTTAACTAACTTTTCCGGGATAATACTGTCGTAATCTATTTGAGTTTGTTCGCCTTTCAATACCCATTCATCTTTTTTACCATTGACAATAGCAATTTCTTCCAGAGTTTCATACAAATCTTTTCGCAAACCGCCTACCGGAAACTTTTTCTCATCAGCGTACATTTCAAAGATTTCTTGATAAATTTCACTAAAGTCCATTGATTTTTTTTGTTTAAGCAGGCTGCGAAGAAAAATTATCAGTTCATTCTTTCTGTTGAAGAATATTTTATGGATACTGGATTCTTTCTCCTGCCAATCTTTGATATAATAAAGGCTCCTTTCCGGGTCATAGAAAAACATCGGCGAATCGTCAAGGATTTTATTCAGATTCAAATATCCTTTCTTCTTTGCTTCATGGATGATATTATTATCAAGCAATTGATCAAGTACTCTCTGATAGATATAATCCAAGGGCGCGCCCCGCTTCTCAAGGCAGGCTCGTTCAATCTCAGTTAAGATAAAGCTTTTAATATCATCCGGCTGTTTTCTAATTGATTTTTCGTGAGTCTTTTTAAAACTGGCAATCCTTTGGCTGCACAGTACTTTGGCGGGATTTTTTTTATAATGAACCGAGGAATTATTGGTAGGCTGAAAAACAGAGCCTTTAAATTCAAGACCGTTGTCTTCACAAGAATCGATTATCAGATTCCAAAACTCCAGCTTTTTATGCGCAAATACCAGCGAAAGCCATCCGTCTTTTTTCAGGACTTTCCCCATTTGTTCAAAGCTTTGGGCAAATAGGTTTTCATAATCTTTCTGGGTTTTTTCCAAATCCCCTCCCTCAATAATTTCTTGCTGTTTCATATTGTTATCGACTTCAAATCCCAGCCAGGCGTTCCACATTGTCGATAAATCCAAATAGGCGATATTACCTCCATAGGGCGGGTCAGTGTAGATATAGTCAACCTGATTTTCTTCAATATATTTATCTAATTCTAAGACAGAACCGTTGATAATTTTGAAGTTTTCTTCGATGGGGATTCCGTCGGTCAATGCATTCCATTTTTCTTTAGCTTTCAATATCCTTCTAAATCGATCGGAAAATCTATCCCAAACTTTTAGTTCTATCAATTTTCTTGGACGCCAATACCTGTATTGTGCAAATAAAGAACTGCCGCCATCGCCTAATTTTATTTTATCTCCGTTTTGTCTTGTCGTACTCAAATTATAAGTCAAATTCACTCTGGCAATTGTTGAGGAGAAGACAATTTTCATCTGGTCTCTAATAACAGTATTTTTTATTGAACTAATATATTCCCATAACAATGCAAGTCCTGCCAATTGCCGCTTTGTCCACAGCTCCTCAACAAAATTAAAATCCGAATTTTTCGGCAGTTTTATTTCTTTGGGGTACCATTTTTCAATTGTTAAATTTTCAGCTTTTTCTTTAGGGAGATTGTCGAGATTGTCAATTTCTTTTCCAATGGTTTTTTCCAATTTTATAAAGGCTCTTTTTAAACTATTGGTATCTACTCTTTTAATGGTCTGTTCGGTTATAAAACACGCTAAAGGATTTATATCCAATGCAATTATTTTTCTTCCAAATTTCAAAGCTTCTATTGCAGTTACACCAGTTCCGCAAAAGCAATCAAGAATGGTGTCGCCTTCTTTTGAGAAGTGTTCAATATATTCGGCAACAACATTTGATGCTTGTTTAGTAAAGTAAGGATGCATATATAGATGCCAAACCTGACTTTTTTTTGGTATAATTGTTCGGTCGATGATTTCCAAAATATCCTCAATAAAATTCTTATCTTTAATATTAAAATTGTGATATGTTTTGTTTTTAATCTTGTGTATCCTGTTTATCCGATGTTAATTGCTTTTGTTTTTATCTTTGCTTTGCTTTTAAATTTAATATCATATTTTAGATTTTACATATTAGATATTTGCCTTTTATCCTTTATATCCCTTTTATCCCTGTAAATGCTTTTGCTTCTCCCTAATCCCAAATCCCCAATCCTAATCCCTGCTTTTACTGCCCCGCCATCACTTTCGCCACATTTTTCAGCACCGCTTCGGAACTCTCCCGCACTTCCTGCAGCATACGATTCATCTGCGCGAATTTATCTTCCGCCCATCCCCGGTCTTTAATCCCCAGCAAATTGATATGCACATTAAGCGCCGCGGCTTGAGCCGCCGCTCCCGCCATAATGGCCGATACTCCGGCGTCGGATACTACCTGCGGATTGCCTTTGGCCGCCCCCGCCATCGCTAATGGCAGCAGTTCACAGCACAGATGCATCATTTCCAGCGGGACTAAAGCGGCTTTTTTAGTGGCTTCCTGCACGGCAATACTGCGGATTTTTTGCTCGGCTTCGGTTTCTTTAGGCAGTTTGAAAGCGTCCATCAGCGCAGTGAACGCGGCGTCATCTTCATCGATTAGTTCGGTAAAACGCTGCCGCAGCGCTTCGGCTTTGCCTAAAACCGTCTTCATTGCCTCTTCCACCCCGGCGAATTTTTTCTTGCCGATAGTCAAATTGCAGACCATCGAACTCAAAGCCGCACTGAGCGCGCCGGCGAAAGCCGCCGCCCCTCCGCCGCCGGGTGTCGGCGCTTTGGAAGCTAATTCATCTAAGAATAATTGGATAGTTTTTTCGGAATACATGCTTTACCTAAAAAATATATACTTTTAAAATTGAAAAGTAAAAATTGAGCGGTGTCGACTTTCCCAAGACGACAGTAGAGGATTTTCATAAATGCCACACTTTTGCTGTTTTTCGATTGTAGGGACAGAACACTGTTCTGTCCCTACCTATACAAACTATATGATTATTTACAGATTACTTCATTACCGTGAATATCTTTGCTTTTATCCGCTTTTTATCCCCTTTATCCCTGTTGATAATGCTTTTCTACTCGCTTTTCCGCAGATTGATCATCTTCAATTCCTCCAGATAGGAAGTAGTTTCCAAATCTCCGGGCAGTAATTCTTCCAGCTTGGCGATGATGCCTCTTATCCGGTCAGCTTGTTTACGGATAGTTTTAAAGGTATTTTTCACCCGGTCCAATTCCGGCGGCCCGCTCAGAGAAAAGTAAGTCTGTTCGATTTTCAGAGCTTTTTCCATATCGTCCAAATGGCCGGCGATGGCCGCCGCCAATTTGCCGATGACTTCATGCAAATAACATCCTACCAAATCCTGCCGGAAAGCGATTTTTTCCAACGGCGCGTTCAAACAATCCCGCCCCACCGCGGGAATGTCGATGCGGTTAAAAGACTGAATCGACAGTGCGATGGCGTCGGAATCTTCGATAATCTGTTCCCGCGCCTCCTGCAATTTGTCATCTTTAATCATATCCGCCATCCCCCGCACTACGCACAGCGGATTGTTGATTTCGTGGTTGATAGAAGCTTTGAACTTTTGATGCAAATCGGCTAAATCTTCGATTTCCGCTTCGGAATTGGCGATGCTGGCCGTCATCGAAGTCGAATTCGCCGCCATTAGGCGTTCGAACAGCGCCCGATCCACCGGACGGATTTTCGCCGCCTCTACCTTTTTATCTTTTTCCGGTTTGCCTAAGGGATTGATTAACATGAAATAGGTACTATTGGTGCTGTCGACCCTCTGCGGTCGACAGCCTGTTGATAAATTATCGCTCATTGGTGTCGACTACAGAGAGTCGACACCACATCATAAACTGAGTGTTCAAGTGTTCCCAGTATGGGCCACTGCGAGGCAAGTTGGCAAGTGTTCAAGTTAAAAGCAGAAGCGCGGGTTTTTGCTTTTATTTCTAATATCATATATCATATATCATATATCATATATCATATATCAGTTATCATATATCGCTTTTCTACGCATCCATATCTTTCCATTTCCGCGCCCTCCGGCTGAAAATAATCAGCGATATAATCGCCAGAAAGCCGATGCCGGCGAAAGGAATCCACACATGATACTGCGGATGATACAAATCCCATAGCGTCCGGGTGGCGGTGATATGATCCATCCCGGTGTAATCGACCAGCTTCTGCATCGCTTCGGTGCGGGCGATACCGGTGACCGCTTCCAAAGACGATACTTTCCCATCCCAGAGTTTTTCGCCCAGATAATTAGTATGCTGACACAAATATTTCAGCGCCAGCGTGGCTTTTTCGCCGTAATTGCCGTATAAATAACCCGCCATTGTCGCCCCGAACCCTCCTCCGATACCTACCGGGATATTGACATAACCCAGATACAGACCTTTTTTGCCGGGAGGAGCTATCAGCCCCAAATATTCATTCTTTTTAGGCCCGGTCATCATCTCCCCTGAAGAGAAGAACACTATACCCAGTAAAAAAACCAGCCCGGTGTTAGTGAAACCGCTGATCAAAGTCCCTATAGTGGCTAATCCCATCCCGATAATCATACATTCCAACACCCGCATTTTCCGCACCATCCAGGAAATCGGCACCATAAAACAGATAATCCACAGAGCATTCAAATTCAGCATAATATGCTGAGGCACCATTGTCCCCCGCGTAGTTTCCACATTCCAGGGGACATGGCTGGCGATAGCTCCGGAATCCACCCAATCTTCCAGAAAATTGGGGTGCAAATCCCACACTTGATACATCATCAACCAAAAACAGGACATTATCAACAGCCAGACGATCAGCCGCGGTTCGAAAATGTTCTTGATGGTGATGATAAAAACCTGCAGAGGATTTTCCTTCTTGGAAGCGCCGGACGGCACATCCTTAAAAGTCAACATCATCAAATAATTGAAAGAAGTAATAATCGCAGAAGCCGTGAACAGCGCCCTCCAGGAAGCGGCGGAATAAACTGTGCCGAACAAAGAATGAAAGACACTGCCGGGATTATGCGAAAACGCCGCCGTCAAAATCTCATCCGCCATAAACGGTCCAATGGCTGCTCCGATATTGACCACCCAATAGAAAATCCCCCAGCCAACCGAAGAATTGTCTTTGGTCAGGTTTTGCGCTAAAGAGCCCTGCAGACTGGGTTTGAACAACGCGGTCCCGGAAGCAAGAACTAAGACCCCGGAGAAAAATCCCGTGTAAGTCCTTAAGTTCGCCATCATCAGATAGCCGAGGATATTCATCGTGATGGAAACGAACATGGTCTTTTTATAACCGTAGCGGTCGGCGTAACCTCCGGTGAACATCGGCAAAACCGATTGAAATAGAAACCAGCAGAGGTAAATCAGTCCTTTGTCCGCCGCGGTAAAATGCAGCCCTCCGGGATTGTCCGCCTGCATAATATAAACGGGAACGACCGAACGCATACCAAAATAAGCCAGCCGTTCCCACATTTCAATGCCGTTCAACAGCCAGAAAGTCCGGCCGAAAACTCTTTTCTTTTTACTTAAATTGTCGGTAGAATCGGGAGTCAAAATTGTCGTTTCCTTATTGTGTAACAAAAACAAGTTTATAAAAAATCCCGGTGTGAAAAACCGGGATAACCACTTTAAACAGAATTTCCTTAAAAATTAAGATGCTATATAATTAGTGCGCAGGGCACAAGCCGCTGGCTTTTTCATTTATATCTACATATAACCTAAGTTGTTTTGATAGAGGAGTTCTGCCAGAAAAAGAAGGTCTAAAATGTCTAAATATATGATTACATTTTAGAGCGATTCTAAGCAACAGACTTGTTTCATAAAGAATTTTTAAAATTCCAATAAGGTATTCGGAATATGCCTCCTTAACTAATCTATTAGAGTTTTTTATTGTTTCGTATTCTTGGCTAAGTTTTTTTTCTACTTCTTCGCTGTGTTTGACTATGATGCTTGATAGAATCAGATTTTTTAAAGTAAGATGTTTATATATGGTTATTGTATCAATAATCAGATTATAGACTATTTTAACCGCTTTGTCATTACGGTTTACTTGCCCTTTTGCGAGTGCAGTAATAATTTTATCTTTTGCGGCATACAAACTGTAAGTCAAATGTTGAATTTTAGTTATTTTAAATAGTCTTAGATAGAAATATGGAACAAAAATCATCATTGATAGAAAAATTACAGCGGGAGTAAAAAAGTTCAGATCATTCATTTTTTCTCCTTTCTGTCTTTCTATTCTATTGGTTTTGAACTTCTTCGTAAATCGCCAAGAATTATGTCCTCCCTTTTTGCTTTTTCTTCTGCCATTCGTTTGATTTCCTTATCTTTCTCCTGAACAATTTTCTTTGACCACTTATTACACATATAAGGCCATGCAAAAGTATAAAACACTATTAAAAAAGCAGAAAGCCCTTGTTTTGTAATAATATCGTTGAAAAACTCAAAATTGATTTTATAAAGTCAAATTTCAATCTACTATCCTAATAATTTAGACAATGGTTAACAGCAAGGGAAAACAATAAGATAGTGTCCAGATATAATTGTTAGGACGCGATTAGAAGTGGCGCAGGGTCCCTGCACCCTGCGCCAATTATTAATATATTATAGATTTGCTGCAGACTACAGGGAGTCTGCAGCACGCTTAATGTACTATTTGACAATTATATAATGACATCGCCAACAATAAAATCTATCGTACTAATATAATGATATTGATGATAATTGTCAAAATATTTCGAGCAGTCTTTATAAGATATTTGTATTTTTATCGATAAAAACTTAACGATAAAGAAATTGTTCTCCGATATTGATTATCTTCCCCCTATCCATCGTCAATTCGGTATATGGGCATTGCGGGCGCAAATCCTGCCGGTGTGTCACTAGTAATATAGCTGTTCCCATAGCATTGATTTTTTCGAACAATTCCATTATTCCGATCGCCGCCGAATAGTCCAAATCCCCTAAAGGTTCATCCGCCAGCAGTAAAAATGGTTCATTGCACAAAGCTCGGGCGATAGCGGCGCGGCGGGCTTCCCCGCCGGATAGATGTTTGACTAACTGGCGGATTTTATGCGAAAGTCCGACGCGGGTTAAAGTTTTCAGCGCAATTTTGCGGGCTTTGCCGCCGGGAATTCCGCAAGCGCGCATCCCTAAAGTCACATTGCGCATCACCGTCCGTTCCGGCAGCAGCATTAAATCCTGCGGAATCACGCCGATTTGCCGCCGCCACAGATAGAATGAGGGTGGTTTTAAATGGGAACTGTTCAAATCGCCCAATAAAATATGCCCTTTATCCATCGGTTCGATCAACGATATCAGCCGGATTAAAGTGGATTTGCCCGCACCGTTAGCGCCGTTCAGCAGGATAAATTCTCCCCGCTTGATTTCCAGCGAGACATCTTTTACCCCGCCGCCATCGGGATAGGTCTTAGTCAGATTGAAAGTCTTTAATATCATAAAGAGGAATTCGGAATTAGGAGTTCGGAAAAGCAAAAGCATTATTAACAAGGATTAAGAGGATAAAAGCAGGATTTAGGATTTGGGTTTTAAGGAAAAGCAAAAGCGATTCGCAACAGATAAAACAGATTTATTTTTCACCAGCCTCTAATCCCTTCTTTTAATGATCACTTTTCCCGGCGCATTTTTGCGGAAATATTCCTCATCGGCGGCGCCGCCGACAATCGAACCGTAATGCATCGGGATATACACTTTCGCCCCTATGACTTTCGCCGCTTCCACCGCTTCTTTAGCGGTCATCACATAAGTGCCGGATACCGGTAAAAGCGCGATGTCGCATTTGACCGTCTTCATTTCCGGGATGAAATCGGTATCACCCGCGTGGTAAATGCGGAATCCTCGCACGGTAATAATATATCCCAGCCAATTGTTCGCTTTAGGATGAAACTTCTTGTCAATATTGTAAGCGGGAACCGTTTCGATCGGAATACCTTTCACTGTTAAATTTTTTCCCCGAGTTATTGTGGTGATTTTCCCCGATAATTTACTTTTAGCGTCCGGCGGACATACTATTTCCGTTTCCGCTTTTTGAATTGCCGCAATATCGCCGGGTGAACAATGGTCGTAATGGTCGTGAGTTATCAATATCACATCGGCTTTGGCGCTCTTTTTCGGCAGCTGAAACGGATCGATATAAATCAACAATCCATCAGCCGTTATCAAAAAGCTGTCGTGCCCCAGCCATTTGATATTTTCCACCGCCACTATTTCCGCAGTTACCGAAGGAGTCATATTTTTCTCCTTTGTTTTAGACTTTGGACTTTAGACTTTGGACTTTGAGAAAAGCAGGCTCAAGGCTTAAGACTCAAGACTCAAGGAAAAGCAAATAACTTCCGAGACCTTCGATTCCTCCGAGACCTTCGCGCCCCTCCTAAAATATATTTAACATCTCCGATAAAATCAATAAACCTTACCGGATAGAGCGAAAAACTCTGCTGTATTCCGAGCATTTTTTTCATTGAAACGGGAATACTGCGTAAATAAAAAAAGGACAAGTATTTTACTCGCCCCGATATTCACACTTTCGTTAAATTTGTTCCATTTGCCCGCGAAGCGGAATTTGTGTTGTGCAGATAACATTTATATTGGTTCTGATTAATATTTTCCGATTATAGGGACAGAACACTGTTCTGTCCCTACCAAAACATGCGAAAAGACTTTTTGGGAACGGTATATACCGGTTCTCAAAATAATTTTCCGATGTAGGGGTTTGATTAATCAAACCCCTACGGAAAACATTCGAAAAGATTTTTTAGAATCGGTATATCAATGTTTTCCGCGCTTTTCCGGGAATTCGCTTTTTGTTTTTCCTTAATTCACGACTCCGAATTCCTAATTCCAACTTTATTTCCCGTAACCTAAAGCCCTCAGCTTTCTCCTCTCCTCGGGAGACCGTTTAGTTTTCACCTCTTCTTCGGTTTCCATCATATTATTCCGGCAATAATCATACAGTGAATCCAGTCCCGCCTTCATTTTGGTAAAAATTTCCGGATAAAGGTTTTTCACATCGGTTTTTTCTCCGGGATCGGTCTGCAAATTATACAACACATATTGCACCGTGTGCTCTTTATCCCGCATTTCGTTTCGCAGCAGCTTGAAATTTCCCTGCATATAAGCGTAAATCCGCTCTGCTTTTACCGCTTCTCTGGTCGGCCGCACTTCCCCGTAATAAGCTTTTTCCTGTTCCGGCAAATCCAAACTGTCATTCAGCATTACCGGCAGCAGTGAAGTGCCTTCTAATTTTATGCCGGGGTCGATTCCGCAGACTTCATAAATAGTCGGCGCCAAATCCAGTAATTCCGCCCTTTTTTCAATGACATTAACTTGTCTTTTTCCGGGCAATTTTATAATCAAGGGGACTTGCAATACTTCCTGAAACATAGAATTCCCGTGTCCCCCCATCCCGTGTTCCAGGAATTCTTCGCCGTGATCCGCGGTGATTATCACCAGCGTATTTTCCCATCCGCCCAGTTCTTCCAAAGTCTTCAGCGCTTCACCCACTCGGCAATCCGCTTCCAACACTTCGTCATCGTAACGATCCCTTACCGTCTTCATAGTCCGGTCTTCCACCAAATCCCCTGTGTCAGGCCGCCGCAATTGTTTCAGAAGCGTAATCTCTTGCGCACTCAGCTTTTCTCCTTTCGAATACCGGCTTCTAAGCGGAGAATAGGGGAAATGCGGCCCGAAATAATGCACATAGAGAAAATACTGTTTATCCTTATTCCGTTTCAACCAAGGGATCACCGCATTGTTCACGGTAATTTCATCGCCGTCATTAAAAAGCCCCCAGCGATAACATAATTCCGTTATATAAGGCGTGTTCCGGATGAATAAATTCGGCGGGAACAGTAAAAACCTCTTTTCGAATCCTTCATGATAGACAAAATCATCAAATCCCTGCTGATAATTGAACCATTCGGTAATCTGCAAATTCGCGCTGATACAGCGGGTATAATACCCTTCCTGCCTCAGCCGTCCCGCAAAAGTGACCACACTTTTGGGCAGGCCATCCCAAATATCGTCCACCGGTACCATCCCCGGATATTTCCCGGAAAAAAATGAAGCGGTCGAGGGTTTGGTCCAGGATGAATTCGCGTAAGCTCGCCGGAAAACCGTTCCCTGCCGGCTGAAAGCGTCGATATGCGGCGTCAATCCCCGCTCATTGCCATACACTCCCACCCGGTCGGCCCGCAAAGCATCGATTACCAGGAATATCACATTCGGCTTTCCGATATTGCAGCCGCCTTCGACCGGGCGGTCAATTACGCTGTTCCACAGAATCAAGATTCCCGCGTATCCTGTTAATATTATAGTTATACCCGTTCCGGCTTTAATCCATCCGATTTTCCCCCTCCCGCCCCGCAATAATAAATACCATCCCCCGGCAAATACTACTCCTCCAATCCACCAGCCAATTCCCGCTTTAACCGCGATATATCCCATATAAGGGACAAAATCAGTCGAAAGACAAATGATAATCCCGGCGGTGAGCCCCGCTGCGAACCCCATCGCTCTTGACCGGTAAATCTTCTCCGTTTTTCCCCCTCCCCGCCGCAGTATCTTATCGATTACCCTCTGTGTCAATAGAGCTATAACTATTGTCATGGACAAAACTAACAAATAAAACCGGAGCGGCCAGTCTTCAAAATACTTGACTAATTTATCGTAAATCAAATAGTAAAACCAAAATACTGCCAGAATAATCAGTATCGAAGCCCGGTACTCCCCGCGTTTGTTTCCGATTTTACTCCATAAATCCGAAAATATTTTTACCGCGGCCGCGGCGATACCGAATATGAATACATATAATAATAAAGACAATCCCACTTGCTGTAAAGTAAAATGATCCCGGACAACGCCCCAAATGATGCTGTATTCCATCATCAAAACAAATAATCCGTATCCCGCTCCGGCGGTAAAAGTCTTGGCTGTCTTAGAAAAAGGCATATTTTCAACTCTCTAGTAACGGCCATTAATTATTATACTGTTTCTTAAAGGTCTTTTCGCATGTTTAGGCAGGGACAGAACAGTGTTCTGTCCCTGCAATCGGAAAATAATTATTAGCGCGGGTATAAAAGTCAATAAACACTTTAGCTTTCTGAAGTTCAAGCTTAGCAATGTCCTGGTCAGGGACGACCCGGACTACAAGACCAAGCGTAGGCGGGGTCGTCTCTGACCCCGCCATTTTATAATACTAAACTGTTAAGGCTCTTTGTTGTTTTGTGTGGGAAAATCACTTTTCTGCTCTAAAACCGCCGATTTTATCCGACTTTTGGTAGGCTGGGGATTTATCCCCCCGCAGGATTTGTTGGGGGACAAGCCCCCGACCTACTTACAAAAGTCTATCCCCACCAATAGTACCTTTCCATTCCCGCCAATGGCATCCCCGAAACGATATGTTTGCTGTAATCCATCGCCATCCGCATAGTATGATCCATATTGTTATACCAAAACCGCCCCTGCCTTCCCATCAGCATCAATCCCCGGAACTGTTTCATATCCTGCATTACCTTTGCGGTATTTTTCCGGTAAGGCAAATCGTAAATAGGATAAGTGCTGCGCAGTTTTTCCACCCAAACCTGCTTGATCTTCTCCTTGCGCGTCACAAATTTTGTCCCCAGCAAATCCTGTTTCACCAAATTCACCAGTGAATGCGGATTGAGCCAGGTATGGTCGCCTTCGAAGCAGGTTATTTCCGCATTGATGCCGTAATACCCGGCCGGACTGCAAGCCGGATTGAATCTGTGTGGAAGGGAAATCCGGTTGATATTTACCCGGTGGTCCCCGAAATACACCCATTGATACGGCGTTTCCGGCAGCCCTTCGACGGCCGCATTGAAACAAATCGTCGATAAAAATCTTAGCGGATAAGGCCCTAATCCCAATAGCTTCGCCAGTGAAGGCAGGTCCCCGCTCCACACCAGTAATTCCGTCTCCAATTCCAGGCCATCGCTTAACTTCACTCCCTTCACTGCGCCCCGGTTATTCTTAATTTCGGTTACTTTCACTCCGGTTCTGACCTTGCCGCCCGCCATTTCCAACGCTTTCCTCAGCCTTATACAAAAGCTTTCAATCCCCGGTTCGCGCGGATAAAGGAAATCCGTATCCACTTTCACCGGTAAAAGCACGCCTTTGACTAAATCCAACAATGAACTGACTTTAACATTCTTATCGAAAACCGTGCGGTTTATCCCCGCCATGGCCCAATCGGTATGCACTTCCTCGCAGGGGATGCGGATAAACTTCTCAGTATAGTTTTTGAAAAAGACTTCATACAGGGTCTTGCCGTATTGATGAACGATATAATCGGAATAGCTTTCAGGATTGCCCGGATTACGGCGGGAAATTAAATCGAAGAAGGAATCGACCATCACTTTCACCGGCAATTTAAACAGACTGGTGAAAGACAACGGCCATTCGAAATATTTGCCGAACATATACACTCCGCTCTTGCGTTTCAGCGACAAATAATCGTTTCCCAAAATCTCCCGGATAAATTCGATCACCTCCTGGTCGTCGGTAAAAAACCGGTGAGGCCCCATATCGAAAGTAAATCCGTCGTAATGAAACGACCTCGCTAATCCGCCGACTCTATCCTCTTGCTCCAGAATTATCACCGGCTTTCCCGCTTTCGCTAAATGATAAGCGAGCGTCAAACCCGCCACTCCCGCTCCCACTATAAGGATTGGATTTTTTAGTTCAGCAATATCCATTTTTTGTATTACCTCCTACTTCGGATCGACCGGAATTTTATAATTATTGACTTTAGGCGTAACTTCTTCCATATTGACTGAAAATAGCCGCTAATTTGGCAAGAACCTAACCCGGACAAGCCGGAATTAAGAAGGCTTTGGGCTCCGGGCTCAAGTCTTTAGACTTTAATCCCCGCTTTTGCGGGGCTGAACTTTAGGCAAAGCTCTTTCTCCGAATTTCCTGTTTACCAAATTATCGAGGCGTTAACAGCTGAGCTCCCCATTATTCTTTTCCGATGACGCTATGACTTACAAGATTGAATCCCAGAGCGATTTGACGATAGATTTTGGAAAATTGGTGTTTTTCCATAATATATACCGCTTCTTAGCTCTCCTCCAAATTAGTTGCAGATAATTATGATTAAGGATTATTTCAACTTTCAGAAATAAAGAATAATACGGTCATGCCGAGTCCTGTCCTGAACTTGATTTAGGATTGTTTCAGCATCTAGAGCCTTTAAAGCCGTGATTTTGAAAAAACCAAAGGCGCTGGATTTCGGGTCAAGTCCGGAATGGCATGCAGGTGTTTGCTTGAGGAATGCTAAAATTGAAATACAATCGCAAAGTAAACCGCCATGGGCGGCTGGATTCGCGGCCGCCCACAACTTAGAATGAAAATACCCGGCTCGCGAGCAGCGTCCCGGCTATTTTCAGGATAAATCCTCATAGAGGGTTTTAGATCGCGACCCTCTACAACGAAGAATGAAAATACCCGGCTCGCGGGCAGCGTCCCGGCTATTTTCAAGATAAACATGAAAAAATTAGACTATTTGCAATTCTTTCAGAGATTATCCTTTAATTTGTCAGCAATGTCAGTCAATTTACCGTTTAAGGATTTATTAGAAATAATTCCCTTGCCTATTAATTTATCCTGTTTATCATTGGTAATATGATCCGGTATGAAGAGCCATTTTCCAGAAGAAATATGCACTTAAGTATAATTTATACCCGTTCTGATTAATATTTTCCGATTGTAGGGACAGAACACTGTTCTGTCCCTGCCTAAACATACGAAAAGACTTTTTAGAAACAGTATAATGTATATGATATTGATATATTTACATTAATGAGAATAAATTTTCCTTAAAAGAAAAGGGTCCTCGCTATTTTGTGTGGGTAGTTTGAATAATTTGTTTTTAAAATCCCCCTTTAATTCCCCCTTTTAAAAAAGGGGGAAAGTGGGGTGGAACAGCGGTTTGCTTTTCCCCCCTTTATCCTGAATCAAGTTCAGGACAAGCTTAAAGGGGGGAAGGGGGATTTTCACCAAAAATACCTACAATATCCTTAATCTGATTGTCCCTTGTCTACATTAATCCGGGAATTTTTACCCACACGATTCAGCGAAGAGCCTTTTATTTAAACTCAATATCATACCTAATAAATTCTGAATCCCGTCACTATCAAAGAGGAAGTAAGTTGGAGTCAGGATTGAGACAATCCCGACTCCAGGTTCCCCGTACTATGGAGGCGGGGTTGTCTCAGCCCCGCAGGGAGAGAAAATCTTTAAAATTTGGTTAAAATACTTTGTAGATACAATGCAAGTTTGGATTCCCGCTTTCGCGGGAATGACATGGTTGGATTTTTCACCATATGTGTAGTGTTGCTGAACTGAGTGCATAACCGTAAAA
>Ga0172368_10002402_pt1 | contig 23895 bp, 32 predicted proteins | sample Lak11m_FD_114540 | JGI IMG/M metagenome (GOLD analysis project Ga0172368, IMG submission 114540) | Freshwater microbial communities from Kabuno Bay, South-Kivu, Congo - kab_022012_11m | ecosystem: Environmental > Aquatic > Freshwater > Lake | place: Democratic Republic of the Congo: South-Kivu...
AGTTTTATTAGTATTAAAAATAATACTGCCTGGCTTATAGGCGCGCATATTGCTCCTTATGGTCCAGCAGCAGGGGTGCAAAAAAACTATGAACCAAAACGGCAGAGAAAACTTCTTCTCACAAAAAAAGAGCTTGATTTTTTACGTGGCAATCTTACCCAAAAAGGGTTGACAATTGTGCCACTTCGCATCTATACTACCAGGGGTTTGATAAAACTTGAACTGGCTGTGGTAAAAGGAAAAAAAGAATTTGATAAAAAAGCAAAAATAAAAAAAAGAGATATTGATAGAGATGTGAGAAGAACTTTAAAAGAATACTAGAATAATTTTAAATTAGAAATTTTAAATTTTAAGCTTATTTATAATTGATAATTTATAATTCCTATCTGGGGATGTTATTTATTCGCTAGAAAAGTTGATGCGCGCGTTCAAGCTGAGCGGCAACTCGTTAAACTACCACAACTATAAGTGCCAATACACTTATGAGCAAAATTAGAAACGCTTTTGCGTTGCCAAATTTTGCGCTTGCAGTTGCCTAAATTTATTTAGCTTCTGCCATCGCCAAAGGCTTGCCCTAAGCTTTTATACGCGGTGTCATAACCAGGGCTTGAGCCTCAATGCGCTGACCATTGATGCTTGAAATATTGTACAGCACCCCTGCAAAGTTTTTGCCAAGTTTTATCTTTGCAGGTAACCTAACCTGGCTACGCTTGTAAACCGTTCGTTGACACTTTTTTATAACGTGGGTGCAAAGCCCACCATCTCCACCATCACACCAATACATATATAAATTTTACAACTATTATTTTGTGCGCATTGGTGTGATAGTCCACCAAAATATGTCTTCCACATACTATTGTTGGAAAAAACTAATATTTGCTATAATTATATTACAATAAATATAAGTAGTACGTTTTTATTAACTATTAATTTTAAATCGTATTCAAAAATTTAGAATAAATCAGCAAATTACTATTCCCCAAGTTCGCCTGATTGGTGCTCAAAATGAACAACTCGGGGTAGTTGCTACCAATGAAGCCATCCGCCTTGCACGCGAAGCAGGACTTGATTTGGTTGAAGTATCACCAAAAGCAGAACCACCAGTGTGCAAAATATTGGACTATGGCCAATGGATTTATAACCAAAATAAACAGCAGCAAAAAGCCAAGATTAAGACCCACCGCGCGGAAATCAAAGGGGTCAGACTTACCTACAATATGGGTACTCATGATTTAGAAGTCAGAGTTAAACAAGCGACTAAATTTTTAGAACAAGGCGATCGTGTAAAAACAGAGATTATACTCAAAGGCAGACAGAAAGCCCATCCAGAAAAAGTAAAGGAAATTATGGTCCATTTTCAAGAAATGCTAGGAGATAAAGCCAAAATTGACCAAGAACCAGTTCGTGAGGGCAATAAATTCACTGCTGTCTATAGTTTGAAAAAATAAGAGGTGCAAAGTTGACACGTAAAAGGAAATACACTACCATATGTATACTTATCCCGAAATGTATTCGGGATTTAAAAAATATATTATTCTTTTGTTTATGCCTAAGCTTAAAACACATAAAACTACAAGTAAAAGAATTCAAGTAACTAAGAAAAAGAAATTATTGCAACGCACGAGCGGTCAAGATCATTTTAATTCCCGAGAAACAGGAAAGGTGACACGGAACAAAAGACGTGACCACGAAGTTGCAAAAGTAAATACCAAAAATCTAAAGACTTTACTTCCCTACCACTAGTTCTCACTAATTTCTAAATCCTAATTCCTAAATCCTAATTTTATATGCCAAGAGTTAAACGCGGTACGTCGCATACAAAAAAACGCCGCACCTTAAGAAAAGCTGTCAAAGGTTTTAAATGGAGTCGTAAGAGTTCTATCAAACAAGCAAAAACCGCTGCAGTAAAAGCAGGTGCTTATGCACTCCGAGATCGCCGAGCTAAAAAAAGAACTAGACGAGCCCTATGGCAAGTTCGCTTAAATGCAGTGGTACGCGCGAAAGGAACTAACTATTCCCAATTCATCGGCGCACTCAAGAAAAAAAATATTGAACTGAACCGAAAAGTACTATCAGAACTTGCTGGCCAGAAGCCAGAAATATTTGATAAGATATTCAATCAAGTAATGGACAAATAAATTATATTAAATTCTAAAAAACCCCGCTCTATGAACGGGGTTTTTTAATATATTAACTAATTTAATTATATAATCGTACTTTCTCTTTGTCATTCCTTATTAAATAAGGAATCCAGAAACAAAAAATTTTACAAATTACTACACTAATTTTCTTTTTTTTATTTTTTTGGATTCCGTGCCAAGCACGGAATGACATCTCTTTTAAATTTATAATCTAACTCCATAGCCTTACTCTGTTCTCTAATTTTTTACTACTATAATTCAAACTCAATCCTCGTAAATTCATAGGCTGAATTTTTTGTTTACTCTTTTTCCACGAAAAAATATTTAATTTGTGTGGCTTTATGACCATATATTTTTGCCAATAAAAAAGGCGTAGTTATTTCACTACCCTTACTTTAATGGCTTTTACATGGTCATTGGAAATGACTTTGATTTTCATATTTTTGTTTTTAATTTTTATTTTGCCAATTTTATTTTTGAGCTTTCTTTATAAAAGCGAAAAATTATAAAATTGAGCATCCGCCGAAAGCTTGCTGTAGGCGGATAATCAATCCTGTAATTTAAAAATTGAGATTATAATGTACTTTTTTACTTACTATATATACATTATACCGCATTTTTTGCATTTTGTCAAGATTTAGTATAAAATAAATATATATTAAATAAATAAAATTATGAGAAATAAATTACTATTATTATTTTTATCATTATTTTTTATTATTCCTATCATTCACATTCAAGCTCAAACTTGTACAAATGATAGTAATTGTCAGTCAGGTCAAACTTGTCAGTCAGGTCAATGCCAATCAGGAAATTCACAATCTGAAAACACACAATCAGAGAATGATTCAGTTACCTTACAAAATCCATTAGGCAGTGTTGACCCAGCTATAATTATGGGCACAGTTATCGAAGGTATTTTAGGCCTAACTGGCGTTTTGGCACTCGTAGCTTTTATTGCTGGCGGAGTTATTATGATGACTTCAGGTGGAAACGCTGAAAAAGTAAAAAAAGGCAAAGATATTCTGGTGTGGGCGGTGATTGGGTTATTTATTATTTTCACCAGTTATAGCATCTTAAAGTACGTATTTGATGTGCTAATTTAATTTTATTCTTATTCTCATAAAACCGCTCAGATGAGCGGTTTTTTAATTTCCAGCCCCATATATCCTAAGTAGCAAAACCTACCTCGCGACCAAAGGGACCTGTCCCGCGACCGCGGGATTGACTTTTTCCTTAAAATGTGCTATATTGGCTTGTTATAGATACATTGTTTTTGACTTCTAGGTGGTATCTATATAGAACATTGAAAATTAAATAAACAAAAATAAATAAAAGGAGAATATCCATGGAACAGAATAACCCGCATAATAAAAGCGGAAGAAATAATGATCAAAGTCGAAAAGGCATTCTTATCGACAATATAATGATCATAAAAGAAAGAACCACCGACGAAGGGACAGAGATAAATGTATCTTTCTTCCTAAAAAAGAATGACGAACCCCTCATAGACTACGATTATGAAATACTCATCAATCGCCTACCCCTTACTCCTTTGGAAGATAATCCGTCTAAAACGGATAAATATGGAATGGGCTTAAAAAGATTTTTAATAAAATCTGATGAAGTCGCTGCAACTATTATTGTCACTGACAAAGATGACAAAAAACAGTATGCTCGTGACCGCATACAATCCATCGCCAAAAAGAAAGAAAAAAAAGAACCAAGCCCTGTTGGTGAAACCACTTACCCGGAAATGACGACAGAAATTTCTGCAAAGGTTATTGAGATACTAAAAACTCTTGATGACTTTACAGCTGATACAGATATGTATTGGCAAAAAATTTATTCTTGGCTTAAACAAAAGTCAGATTTTGAAAAAGCTTGGTTTCTAAAAGCACTCACCCAGGTTGATCAAAATGACAAGAAAAAAATTGGTACTTTTCTGGAGCAATTTGCTTTTCATGAAGATAAAGATACTGCTGCCAAAGAATACTGTTTGTTACCACTTAATGATCCAACCGGACTTTTTAGTCATCGCCTTCATCAGTTAAAAAATACTGATGAATCAACTTACGAGAAAGTAATTCATTTTCTTTCTGAGATCACTGATGGCGAACTACTTGATAATCTAAGATTCAATACATCTTTTCTTAAAGACGATGAATTCTTAGAAATCATCACTACAGTTGCTAACAGTAAAGATCCGTACCATTCAATTCGAATTAGAGGATTATTTAACAAAAAATAAAAGGAGTACATAAATGAGTATTATAGATAAAGCAAAAAGCTTTCTCAAAGGCACTGGTGAATTCACCAAGATGGCTGGCAGCGAATTTGTCGGCAAAGCAATGTTTGAGAAAGTTCAAGGTGTGTTTGGTAGCACTGTTGAAGACGCTGCCAAAAAAATAAAAGACAATGCTGAATTTTTGGAACAAAATCGTAGTAGAGTCCTTGACGCTCTACTAGAACTAAAAGATGAAGCAAATAAAATCTGGGAAATATACCAAAAAATTTGCCGTAAGGAACTCAAAACTTCCAATGGCAAAACAATCAGCGAAGATAGATTTATCCTCGTACTTGGAAAACTTCAAGAGAATAGATTAAAATCTACTCTACGCTTACTCAACACATTTCCTGAAGAAAAACTTATCTTAACCTTTGAATTGCTTGACCAGGATTGGTGGGGCGATACATGGCACAGCTTTTGGAAAAAAGCGAAAGAAGTATGGACAGTATTTGCTGTCATCCTTATGAACTTTTCTGGTGTAGTATCAAAAAAGATTGAAGAAATCTACAACGAATACACGCGTAGAGTTCCAGAAGTAAGCGATTCACTTAATCGCTACAAACAAGAAATTAACAATCGTCAATTAAATTTTTAGGAGGTTCTTATGTGGTTATTTATTTTTATTCTCGCAACACTCATCGGTGTAATATGGGGTTATTATTTCCTCATCGGTACTACCGAGAGATCAATTAATGCTCTTTACCAAACAGCAGCTGGCGTGACTATTGACCTGACTAATTCAGCACAAACAGCTATGCACGCTTTGGCACAAAGAACATTTCGTTTATTATCTTTTCTTGGATTACCTCTTACTGAAGCAGCTGAACTAGAAGGAGCAACGCTAAATCGCATACACCAAACTTTGGTTGATATACTAAATAATCTCCACAGAGTAATCAGAAATTTAGCTATTATTTTTACTATCTGGCTTGGATTAATTATTGTTGGTACACTCGGCGGACTATTAGCAGATTGGTTATTTTTGGGAGTAGTAGTCATATCAATGATTATTCTATTTTTTACTACTACCACTTATGATCCAATTATCGCCGCTGTTGCAGCAAAATACAAAATCCGTAGATCAATCAGACCAGTTTCTCTACTCTATGGATTATCTGGCGTGATGTTCATGTGGTGGCTCGCCTTTCATGGTGAATATTTCTATCCATTCTGGATGTATGTGCTCGCAGTATACATTTTAGTACTTATTGCTTTGGGTTTTCCTTCATATTATTTTATGAAGACAACTAATAAGGCTGGTGTTGCGTTAAATACTACTCTGATTATACTTCTAGTAATTTCAGTAATCAGAATGACAAATGAAAGAATATATACTAATGCAAGTATGTATTTAACAAACAATGCAGAAAAGATTGCTGATAATATTGCTGATGCGAATGCAGAAAAAACTTTAAATATTTTTGAAGTTACAGAAGCAACACCAGTAGTAACCAGAATTGGTAAAGGTGGAATAAGTTTCGGTAGCGTTATTACTGATTCTGGTGAAGTAATACTCGCATTCCAACCTGGTGATGAAATTTCAGTTATTTCTGAAGATATTACATTTGTTGGTAACGAAGGGTTTGTCAAAGTAATGACTAAAAACGAATATGGTCATTTCGTTAACGGCCCTGTATTTATCCCAAATCGTTTTCTAACAAAAAAAGAATCTATGTCTAAAGTAACAGTAACATCTGAAAACAATCAGTCGAAAAATCAGTCGATTGAAAATACTTTAGACACTGAAGATAATAATACATTTTCTCTTCCTCCAGGAGAAAATGTTAAACTCATGTATCTACCGCAAGGACGAGAAAACATAACTTTTCGTTCCACCGGAAGATATAAAATAATTGAACGAGACGGACCTGTAACAGTTTTGTCTCGAACATTTAACTATAACACCCGAGTAGCTGGAGGTATGCTCGAGGTACAAAATATTGAAGATTATCCAATACAATTCAAAGTTGAATTGTAAACATTTTCTTCATACCGCTAGTGCAACGACGCTAGCGGTTTTTTTATATCTTGACAAAAACAATAATATATTATAACGTATACTATTAGTGAAAATTAACAATTTAATATAAAAGGAGTAAAAATGGAAACTGCAGAATATAAAGTCATTGACTCAGAAAAAAAAGGTAAATTTAAAAAATTTTTTACATTTAAATATTTTAAATATCTTTTTTATTTTGTAATTTTAGCGTTACTTGCCTATCTTGTTTACAAATGGATTATTAATCCATATATCATTTCGCCAATCAGCCAAGTATCGGCTATTACAAAAACACAAACAGCCATGCAAAACACTGAAACACTTATTCTGGATTCGCTTGGTAGCATCCAATCTGATATGGCAAGTATCGTTGACGCACTTAATATTTTAAGTGCAAATGATTCTATCAATGATAGTAAAATTGCTCTCATGGACGCTAAAATAGATAAAAATCATAAAGCCAATGTTGATGGCTGGGTCGGACTCATGACCAATGTGGTTGCCCCTTTATATAAGTTTGACCAGGATCAAATAAATGCCTGGATTAAGGACATAAAAAAATGTCCAAACGCATATAAAAAGTTACCTCCCCTAGTGTGGCAAAACCCACAAGTAAAAAATTGCGACGATCAAATCAATGTGACCACTGGCACTATGCCCAAAACAAATATCTCCACCCAGGAGATGAAAAAAATTAAAATCAATGTAATCCCAATTGATAAATAAAAATAAACCCGTACAATGTACGGGTTTTTTATTATTTGGTAAGAACCATTTTTTTGATGAATTTATTTGTTGGCGACTGCCAAAGATAGAAGTACACACCACTAGAAAATTTATCTGCTTGAAACAACGCTTCATGATACCCTGCGGGTAATACTTCATCAAGTATTGTGGCTATTTTGTTACCAAGGATATTAACTATATCAATCTGCACTGGCATAGTGTTTGGCACATAAAATGATATTATTGTAGTGGAATTAAACGGATTAGGAAAATTTCCAAACAATTCTAATTGGCTAGTGGCAACAACCATAATTTGGACGTTGCCAATGACTTTAGCTGACCCATTATAATCAATTTGTTGCAAACGATATTGATATAAACCAGGTTGAATTATTTTATCAGTAAACGTATACGTATGTGTCTGTGTGGATGTGCCACTGCCTGGTACAAACCCTTGACTGTGCCATAGACCTTTTTTAAAAAGTTCTATAATAAAACCTTGGTTATTGGTTTCTGTGGCAGTTTGCCAAGAAAGTGTAATGAGATTATTCTCATGACGAGCAACAAAACTGATAAGCTCAACCGGTATAGAATGCTCAATTGACAAAGGCAGAACTAAGCTGTCATTTGGCAAAGCAGTCAAAGCTGCATACAACGTATAATTGCCTGGTGGAAGCACACTAATATCAACTGTATCGCGGTGTAAAAATCCTTGGCCAAAACCAATATGAACAATATGTGTATCTGGCACTTCAGCATTTGGGACGTTTGTCCACACAACTTGTTGATTTTGATTATAGAGTTGCCAAGTTACTTCCCGAGCGTAAGGGAATATTAAATCAATTGGAAAAATACCAATATTTAAATAATTATAACAAGTAATTAATTGATCCCCTTGATAAAGAAGCGAATCAGAAGTCAGCACTAAGTGCAAATTTGAATGAATCTCCGAAAATTTATCAATTTCATTGCAATTACTGCAAAAATAATTACACTCACCTGGGAATTGTGCCCTGGCTGGTACTAAATATACCAATAAAAACAAAAAAATATATAAATTTTTCATGTACGATCTCCTTTGGTTTGTGAATAAAGAACTTCAATATAAAATACCACCAAAATATGTGGTGGTCAATCACTTAAAATTTAAGTAATATTCTTAACCTTCTATACCTAAACTACGTATTAATTGCCTCATTGCAATACCAGCGAGTAGATACCACACCACCTTCCAAACCAAATACCACATCACGTAGTGATTGTATAAATCTTATTTTATTATTTTGGATAATATTATTCATTTTTTATAAATGGATTTGGTTCAGAAAAAGTTAAACGAGGAATTTTTTCATGAATTAAATGCGGTTCAATATGATATTTCTCTTTATACAAAGTTCCGCTATTTCCAAAAACCGCGTTTGCGTAATCAAAACCGATTTTTTCTGACACTGTCCTAACTTCTAGTTCGCTTTTTCCTTCCACTTCCACAAATGGTTCTAAATATGGCCATTCGTCTAAACATATATCAACCTTATCCAATTGCCACAATTCCCTTTTTGATTCTTGATACGCTTTTATAGTACAACCAATCTTTTCCAATAATTCTAAAGTCATTTGAAAATCATTTACTATGAGACAAATTTCTTTTTGATCTTCAATTCTAGTGCCATCAATAATCTTATATGTCAATGTAATTTTATCCCCTTCATCACGCAATCTAAGCCACGCATGTGTTTGTTTCATTGATTCTGGCGGATTGATAATCACCCGTTTTTGCATGAATTCTGGTTTTACTAATTGTGCAACAGCTTTTTGTAATTTTTGACGAACTAATTCTTTATCAATATTGGTAAAAGTAGCTTCAAACTCTATTTCCATATTATATATTTTTACCTACATTTAATTCTTCTTCTGCCTTGGCCGCTAGTTCCAACAATATACCTATTTCCTCCTGAGTCATTTTTCTTGATTTAATATCTTTTACACAAAATACACCTATCGGCAATTTTGTTTTATAATCTCGCAAAGACACTCCCGCATAAAAACGAATAAATGGTTCACCAATCACATAAGGGTTATCTTTAAACCTTTTATCAAGTAAAGTATCTTCCACAATAAATATATAATCCGAATACATCGCGTGCCCGCAAAAAGACACATTCCTTGGACCTTGCTGCAAATTGATTCCCTGTCTTGATTTAAACCATTCTCGATCATGGTTAATAATTGAAATAGTAGACATAGGCATTTGTAATTTTTCACAAGCTTCTCGAGTCAGTATATCAAAACGCTCTTCATGTGGCGTATCTAAAATACCCAAATCGTGCACCACTTTTAATCTTTCATCTTCATTGTTGTCGATAGGCGCATTTTTCATATTGTATATCTATGATAATAAGTGTAACACATCCTCAATTTTTTCTTCCATAGCTTGTTCACCAATCCGAACTATTTCTGAACCAATTTCTTCCCGAAAATATTTTCGCCAACTAGAAAACCCTACAACAGGAAAAAATGGCTCTAATATAACATCAGAATACTGGAGTGAATATTTAGCCAAATGATGACGCATCACATCTAAACTTCGATTGGCTACTTGCCTAAAAGTGTACTCATCTTTTTGCACTGTCTGGTACTGCTGATAATTATCAAGATTCACACTAATCACTATATCGGCACCCATTTGCCGAACTACCTTATCAGGTACTGGATTGCTAGAACCGCCATCTATTAATAATGTATCCTCATATTCAACGGGTTTGAAAAGTGTGGGGATAGACATACTCGCTCTTACTGCTTTTGCTAAATTACCCTCTTTCAATACTACTGACCGACCACTAATCAAATCAGTCGCCATGGCACCAACTGGTATTTTGGTATCTGAAAAATCTTTTTTTTCAAACCACTCATTAAATAACTTTTCCATTTTCTCACCCTTAATCAGCCCCCCTTGCATGGCTGGTTCTAAAAAAATATAAAATTTATCACGCCGTTTATTCACTGCATAATCTTCAAGTTTTTCTACGTCTTGAAATAACCCAAAAAACGCTGCCACCCAGGCGCCAATACTTGAACCCACCATATAATCAATTGGGATATTATGTTTTAATAAAGTCTTTATAACACCAACATGCGCAAGACCTTTTACTCCTCCGCTCCCAAGCGCCAATCCTATTTTTTTTTGATATGCCATAATCAATTTTAGGTCACGTCAGCAATCACATTAAATACCCAGGTGCTGAACGCATAAGCAACTACTATAATTATTAACCAATAACCCCTGCAACAATAATTCTTTTTAATGTATCAAACCTGTCTGATCCATAACCATTGGCTGCTCCTACTACTCCATAAATAATAATGAGCACCATGAGCATTCCTAAAATACCCAATGTCACATTGATGATTCGAGCAACAGTGGTACGAATATCTTGTGTGCCTAAGCCAATAGCTGTCCCATAACCAGTACCAAAATCAACTGCCGCCTGAGCAATTGACGGTACAATAATTCCTCCTAAAATAAGCCAAAACTTTTTAAACATGTATGTAATATGAATGCTTTTATTATAACAAAAAATAACTTGGGAAGCGATTGTATATCTCCCTTGATTTATTTAATAAAAACCATTATGATGATTATGCTGTTTTTACAGCATTTTTAAATAAAATAATACGGGGTCGTAGTTCAGTTGGTTAGAACGTCTGCCTGTCACGCAGAAGGTCGTGGGTTCGAGTCCCATCGGCCCCGCCATTAAAAAAACACACTATTTAGTGTGATTTTTTTATATAAAAAAGAGTCGAAAGTTATTCGACTCTATATTAAAATATTTACATAAAACCTAAAAATTTTTCTATTGCCAACCAAATTTCTTCTTCAGTCAGTAAAGCAAAACTTTCCAAAGAATCTTTATGCCAATCTGGTAATTCTTCCTGTTTAATTAAACTATGATCAGAATCACTACGATTAGCTGGAAAATCAGAATCTTTCCAATAATATAAACCAGTTTTGCCACCAATTGTTTCTAACCATAGACCACCCCGGGATATTAGTTCATCTTTTCCACTGTGAGGTGAAAACTCATCAAGAATTAGAATTTTTTTATCTTTCAAGAAAGTGTCCATTGGTTCAGATTTAGCAATATCGTTTAGAAATACAAAATTCTTATGAGCTAAGGGAAGAAGATCCTCCTTTAGGCGTAAAACTGGGGGCTCCTTTTCTTTTTTTATACCCTTTCTGATTCTGTTTATTTCTTCAATGATTGGTTTAGGGATTTTTACAAGTATCATTTTATTCTCCTGAATTTGTTATTAATTTTTGATTATTTTTAAATGAACTAAATTAATGGATTAAATGAGTATGAAATAAATCGTTATTTTTGTCAAGATTGGTGATAGTTTATTTTATTTATATAAACTCTAACTTGGTCCCATGGGCCCCCGCCACCACACCAATAACACAAATTATCTATAAGAGGTTTTCGTTTAAATAAGTGAGTATATATTATGTGAAGTATTATTTTGTACTATTGGTGTGATGGCTCACCATTAAAAAAATACACTAAGTAGTGTGATTTTTTTTATATAAATAACCATATCCTAATACTGAAACTATCACACACAACGCGCTAAATAATATCGGCCAGCGAATGCCCCAAACCATAAACGCTGGATCTAAACGGATAAACTCTAAACTCAGCCGCAACATAGAATATAACCCAATATACATCATTAATAATTGTCCAGAAAAACTTTTCTTTTTATAAAAAAATAATAAAATAACAAAAATTAGGAGATTACCGATTGACTCATATAAAAATGTGGGATGAAAATGGGTAAACTGCTCATAGCCATTAACTCTATTCACCAATGAAATAGGAATACCCCAAGGACTTCCTGTCGGCAAGCCATATAATTCTTGATTAAAATAATTTCCCCATCTGCCAATCGCTTGCCCAAGTGGCATTACTAAACTCAATGCATCTAAAATTTTCAAAAAATTTAATTTTAATTTTCTGGCTTGCCACCAAACTACCACTGCACCACCAAGCCACGCACCGTGGATAGCAAGTCCGCCGTGCCAAATTTTAATTATTTCTGCTGGATACGTAACATAATAAGTAAAATCAACAAATAACACTTCATACACCCTCGCGCCTATAATCCCGCCAATAACCAGCCATAATACCAAATCCCATAGTTGTTCTTTGGAAATACCTAAATCTTTATTTTTCTTTTGCAATACCCAAAAACTTACTACAATAGCAGTAAGTATACATAGTCCATACCAATGCAAGGCAATGGGTCCAAATGAAAAAATAATTGATTGCGGCGTAAACTCTTGCCACCAATGTAACATATATTACTCAGTTTTTATTTGTGCTGATTTTTGTTTAGCAAGCTCTGCTATAACTACTTGTTCCAGCTGAGTCCAATTTTCTACTATTTCACCATTTACAAAAAAAGTAGGTGTGGCATTGATATTTCTAGACATTGCTTCGTCCATATCAGCTTTCACCACAGCTTCTTTCGCTCTTTCATCTAAACAGGCGTTAAATGATTTCATGTTGAGCCCTAAACCTTCTGCATAAGATATGAGTTCTGGACGAGAAAACTTAGGTTGGTTTAAAAATAATAAATCATGATATTGCCAAAACTTTCCTTGGTCATTGGCACACTCTGCCGCGAGCGCTGCCCGAAATGCCAGCGGATGAATTTGAGTAAGTGGAAAATGACGATACGTAAATTTTATTTGATCCGCATATTTTGAAGCTACCAGCCCTGCTGTATTTTCAGCCGATTTACAAGCGGGACACTGAAAATCAGAAAATTCTTCAATCAATACTTGCGCGGTGCTACTACCTTGATAAGGTCTTTCCGAATCTACTTGTATATACGTGTTTTCCTTGTCTTGCGACAACCAAATACCTACCCCACCAAGTACAATAATTACTCCCGCAATAATCAAAAATAGTTTTGTTTTTTTATCCATATATAAAAATTAATTAAATTATATACTTTTAAACTTTTTTAATATTAGCCACGCTAATATACCGCCAAACAAAGCCGTGACAAATTGTGGCCAGCTCATCATAGTTGCTACTTTAATTGCAATATCGTTTTTTAAAACCAACTTAGTAATAATACTTACACTGCTATACAAAAATAAATATTTTAATGTAGCAGCTATTACTAATGCGATCCAATAACCACTTGTTTCTTTTTTTATTAATTTATAAATAAACTCAATCGTGAGTATTAATATCACATTACTCACCATAATAAACGGAATTACTGGTGCTAGAATAACTGGTAACAACCCTCCAACTAACGCCATCAAGCTAGGAATTAATGCTAGCACTAACGCACCACGAATTCCCACAACAAATAAGGCAATAATTAAAACTGCATTGACTATGGGACCAGATATCCATTGCAAGTGAAAAAAGAAAGGTAAAAAAATAGCTACACTCGCTAGAATCAGAAATTGTGCTATTGACTTCGTATTTGCAATGATTGCTACTTTTAAATTTTCCATACAAATAAATATTAATGTATTAGTAATTATAACATATCTGGATCATAACCTTGACTGCGGATGCTACATGCTTCAATAACTGGTAAATGCAATTTCCGAGCAATTTCTCGCACACTCTCATCCACGCTTCCAGGATTTAAATATATTTTTTCTACTGGATAATCACTCAATGTCTGTAAAATTTTTGCAGTAATAACTGGTGGCACATATATACTGATTTCGTGCACTTTTTCTGGTAACGAGTGTAAATCTGGAAATACGGTAAGTCCAGCGATTTCCTTTGCTGCTGGATTAATTGGATACACTTTATAGCCAGATTGTAAAAATGCCTTAATGGCTTTAAAAGAAAATTTTTCTTGATTTCTTGAAGCGCCGATAATTGCAACTGTAGGTGTTGTCATTTTGGTAATAAATAATTGTAAATTTCAAGCACTGCTTTTGCCCCCTCGCCAGCCGCGATAATAATCTGTTTTTGCGGTACGCTTGATACATCACCAGCTGCAAATATTCCAGGCGCTGAAGTACGGTTATGTGCATCAATAATAATTTCTTTTTTATCATTTAGAGCAACTATATCCGCACACACCTTACTATTTGGCTGATATCCAATCTCTTCAAATATACCATCAAGGGTGAGCCATTCTTCCTTACCACTAATTTTATTTTTTACTTTTATTTTTTCCAACTTACCTTGTCCAGACATTTCCAAAGTTTCAGTATTTTGACGCAGTTCAACATTTGTTAATTTTTGTATTTCTTCTGCTAGTGTAATTTCGCCACGAAAATTTGCATTTATATTTATGACATACACAAACTTTGCCATTTTTGCGAGATATAACACAGCTTCCATGGAAGAATTACCCCCGCCAATCACCGCAATAGTTTTATTTCTATACAATGGTCCATCACAGGTGGCACAAAAGGTAACCCCATGACCAATCAGCTTTTTTTCTCCTGGAATATTTAAACTCCGTGGCTGCGCGCCAGTCGCAACGAGTACTGAGCGACATATAAATTTTTCACCCTTGGTAGTAGAAACTAAAAAATTTTTTTCTATCTGTTCCACTTTTACGACTTCATCGTTTTGTACAAGTTCCAAATCAAATAACGCATTATCATCATCTATTTTCTTTACGTGCTGATAAAATTTTTGTGACAGCTCAAAACCAGACATAAAGTCATAACCGAGATAATTTTCTACTTCCGCAGACCAATTTGTTTGTCCACCAATATCACCAGTAATTACCAAAGTATTTAGTTTACGACGCGAAGAATACACAGCTGCACTCATGCCAGCAGGACCGGCACCAATGATAATTAAATCCAAAATTTTAGATTTTGAATTTTCTATTTTTGGTTTAAAAAAATTATTAAAAGCCATAGTATTTATTTAATATGTAAACCAAGGACACGCAAAGCCACTTGGAAATCAGCAACTGCTTTTTTTGCTTGGTGCTGATTGATACTTGTATCAACTTCATGAACAAGTCGGTTACGTAAAATATGAGCAGGCCACACTGCCCTTAATTCTTTATAGCGTCCTTGAGCAATTTTTAACCTCTCACCTAAACTAGAACCGCCAAAACCTTTATGTTTAAGAAGTTCATCAAATATATTATCAGCTTCAATCACTGCTTGTCGCCAGGCAAAATCATTTTTTTCTTGCAAAAGAGTTTGAATTTTTTGCCATCGCGCACTCCAGTACCTCTGATCTAATTCATCATGGTCACTGCCCTGACGATTGATAAACCAAAAAATAAATATCAATATACCAATAAATATTATGGCTCCGGCAATATACCACATAGATTAGATTTCAGGATTAGGTAAAGGCCCGACAATTTGTTCAATTGCAAAGCCAACTTGCAAAACTAAATCATCACTCCAGCGCGGACCCATTATTTGTACGCCGTAAGGCAAACCTGCAAGCTGACCAGCTGGTACTGATAACGCTGGCAATCCTGCCAAATTTGCTGACACTGTATAAATATCTGATAAATACATACTTACTGGGTCAGAAATTTTATCCCCAAACGCAAAAGCTATTGTTGGCGTAGTAGGAGTAAGTAATGCATCAACTTGAGTAAACACTTGTGCAAAATCTTGTTTTAATTTACTACGAACTTTTTGTGCTTGTAGATAATACGCATCAATATACCCAGAAGATAATACATACGTCCCAATTAATATGCGACGTCTAACTTCACTGCCAAAACCTTGTCCTCGTGTATGCATATAATACTCCAATAAATCACCGTGGCTAGAAGTGCGTGTGCCATACCGCAACCCATCAAATTTTGCGAGATTAGAACTTACTTCTGCAGGCATTAAAATATAATACACTGGCAAGGCATTTCCTGTGTCAGGTAAACTTACCTCCATTACTTCAGCGCCTTGTTTGTTAAGTACATCAACTATCTGCATAATTGATTTTTTGATTTCAGGATCTAACCCTTTGATAAAATATTCTTTTGGAATACCAATTTTTTTGCCTTTCACGCTTTTAGATAAATTTTTTGTATAATCATTTATTTTTGCGATTTCACTAGTTGCATCATATTCATCTTTTCCAGCAATTACGTTGAGCAGTACTGCTGCTTCAGCTACAGTTTTAGTAAATGGTCCAGCACAATCAAGTGATGATGACATCGCAATTAGTCCATAACGGGAAACAAGCCCATAAGTGGGTTTAAATCCAACTACTCCACAAAAAGCAGCTGGTTGCCGTATAGAGCCACCGGTATCAGTACCAATAGAATATACTACTTGTCCAGCAGCCACAGCGGCTGCTGAGCCACCAGATGAACCACCAGGCACGCGCGTAGGGTCAAAAGGATTGTGAGTTGGTCCAAAACCAGAATTTTCTGTACTAGAACCCATCGCAAACTCATCACAATTGTTTTTTCCCACCATAACCATACCCGCCTGCTTTAACTTCGCCACTACTGTAGCATCATAGACTGCAGTATAATCTGTAAGTATTTTTGATCCAGCGGTAGTGCGTATTCCTTCAGTCATAATCACATCCTTAATACTTGCGGGAATACCAGCAAGTAAACCAATCCGTTCTCCTGCAATAATTTTTTTATCAATTTTCCGAGCTTGATCTAAGGCCAGCTGATCAGACATAGTCAAAAAGGCATGCAAAATTTTGTCTGTCTGTGCTATCCGCTTTTCACTCATCCGCAATAACTCTTCACTACTACATTCTTTCTTTATCAGCTTATCGTGTAAACTAAAAATTGTTTCTGTATTTAAATTCATGAGAAAATTTTTGGAGTTTTTAGTTGTCCTTGTTCTTTCTCAGGCATTGCTTGCCGTATCTGCGCCACATGGTCAGATATTTTTACTTGGTCATTTCTTAACTCTTGACTATCTGCATAATAAAAATCTGGATTTATACCGCCGGTATCAACCTGACCTAAGTGAGATACAAATTCAAGAATTTTTTCCACTTGCGTGGCAAATGAAGCTTTTTCTTCAGCAGAAAGCTCTATCCTTGCTAAATGCGCTAAATGTTCAATTTTTTTCTTATCTATCATATATGTATGATAACAAATGGGTGAAAAAAGCCAATTTTATCCCCTGCCAAACACTTGACATATTTTCTATATACGCTAATATAAAAAAACCTTAGTACTTTTTTAGTGGCAGGCATTGACCTTCAGGTGGATATCAATTCTACCAAGATCTATCGTGGTGATCCCTCAGCCACGACGCCTGCCCATAATTTAATTGGGACCATAGCTCAGTTGGGAGAGCACTTGCTATTAATCAAGAGGTCGGTGGTTCGAGTCCGCCTGGCCCCACATAGTTCTTTTATTTATCTTAACGGGTCCATCATCTAGTGGTCTAGGATACAGTTATCTTACAACTGGCACAGGGGTTCAAATCCCTTTGGGCCCGCAACGTACACTAATTAAGCTGTCATACATATGACAGCTTTTACTTTTTTAAAAATTATAATTAATGTATCTTAACCCTAAATCATATATCCTTAATCCAAATTCCTAAATCTTATTTTCTAATTAAATCCAAAAAATCTTTTTCAGTTAAAATCCGTATATTTAATTTTTGTGCCTTATCATATTTGCTCCCTGGATTTTCTCCAGCCAACACATAATCAGTTTGTTTACTCACACTAGAACTAAAACTTCCTCCCGCGGTACGAATCATTTTTTTTGCCTCATCGCGCGATAAGCTAGGCAATGTTCCAGTGACCACCACTGATTTACCATTGAGCACTGTGGATAAATTTCTATTCATTGATTGCAACTTAATACCTTTATCTAAAAGACGTTGTAAAAACAAAATATTCTTTTCATAATGCATATAGTCATACATACTTTTTGCCACTACTACGCCGATATCATTTACATCTGCCAAGACTTCTGGGGTAGCTGACATTATTTTCTTAAGGGTTCCAAAACGCTCCGCTAAGGCAATAGCGGTTTGTTCACCAACATGGCGAATACCAAGCGCATAAATAAATTTAGCTAGTTCAATAGTCTGGGCGGCCGCAATCGCAGAAATAAGATTTTGTGCTGACTTTTCAGCAAATCGTTCCAAGGGTTCTAAATCACCTGGTTTTAGATCAAAAATATCTGCTGCATCTTTGATAAGCCCTACTTCAATAAGCTTATCAATAATTTTTGGTCCAAGACCGTCAATATTGAACGCGTCTTTAGATACAAAATGGTAAAGGGCTTCTTTTTGCACTGCAAAACAATTTTTATTTGTGCAATAAAAATTCACTTCGCCCTCTGGTTTTTTTACGCGAAAGCCACACACTGGACACTCACTTGGCATAATAAATTTTTTTTCCCTGCCAGTTCGTAAATTCACCAAGACCTGCACTACATCAGGTATAATATCACCCGCTTTTTGTATAACCACTGTATCGCCTATTTTTACGTCTAAACGTTTTACTTCATCAGCATTATGCAAGGTTGCCCGAGAAACTGTGGAACCAGATACGCTCACTGGTTCAAGTACCGCGACTGGTGTGAGCACCCCAGTTCTGCCCACCTGAATTATGATGTCTCGCACTTTAGTGGTTACTTGCTCAGCAGGAAATTTTAAAGCAACAATACCTCGTGGAGCTTTGCCGGTTAAACCTAATTTTTGAAAAGTATAAACATCATTTACTAGCACTACGATACCGTCAATCCAATATGGCAATTTAGCTCTTTTTTTAGCAAGCTCATTGAAAAAATTAAATATTTCTGACAAATTCTGACATACCCGTAAATAATCACCTGCTCTAAAACCAATTTTTTTTAAAAATTCATGCACTTGCTGATGAGTATGTTGTCCAAGATCTGTAACCAAATCATACGCCATAAACTTAAGTTGCCTACCCGCTGCTAGCTTTGGATCAAGTTGCCGAATAGAACCAGCTGCTGCGTTTCGAGGATTGGCGAAAGTTTTTTCGCCTTTTTTTTCTAAATCTTTGTTAAGTTTGGCAAATACATCCTTTGACATATATACCTCGCCTCTTACTTCCACGTGCTTGGGCAGTATATTTTTTTCATCTCTTAAGACGAGCGGAATTGATTCTATAGTCCGAATATTCATTGTCACGTCTTCACCAACTAATCCATCGCCACGAGTAGCAGCTCTCACCAATTTACCGTGTTCATAAAATAAAGACATAGCGAGACCATCCATTTTTACTTCACAAAAAAATTCTAGCTTTTGGCTAGTTAACTTTTGTAAACGCTCAAACCACTCGTCCATATCAGCTTGTGAAAATGCATCATTGATTGAAAGCATTGGCCTGACATGCTTTACTTTGATAAATTTTGCAAGTGGCTGACCACCGACACGTTGCGTTGGCGAATCAGGTGATATAAACTGAGGAAATTCTTTTTCCAATTGTACTAACTCATTTTTTAAACTATCAAGCGCGCCATCAGAAATTTCTTGGGTATCAAGCACATGATACAAATAACGGTGTCTTTCAATCTCCGATCTTAGTTTAAATATACGTTGTTTCGCGAAGCTTACATCCATATTAAAATACAGCTTTAAGTAAACTCTGCTCAGTAAATAATACAAAATCAAACATACTAGCTGCGGGACTGACTACTGGAAACTGCACCCGAATACCTTGTTTAATACCACCAAAGGTGCCTGTAAAATCAGCTCGTTTAATAAAAGGATTTAAATCCAAATCATTTACGCCATTATCATTTTCATAAAATTTTACCCGAACATTCACCACGTCATCATACAAAGGTCTAATCCGAACGATATACCCGTCAGTATTTATAAAATCATTTATTGTAATAATATCGCAATCAGGAAAATTGGTATCAGCATAAGAACAAGTATACACTTTTTTGATAATCTCTTTATCAGCATCGTAGTTTACTGAACCATCACTCGCGTCCCAACCAAGTAGCGTAATTTCTAACCACGGCTCAGCAATATTGCCTGGTCCAATATCTGCATCCTGCCACTCAATTGTCATTGATTCAGCTTTACTTGGACTGCCTAAAACATTTGGCAAATACAAAGGAATTTGTTCAACTTCCATTTCTTTTAAAGAAAAATCTAATTGTGTAATTGGTTCCGCTGTGCTCATGCTACAAGTCCAACCAATAGAACTCGTCTCATTACAGATAGGTGAAGAAAATAATGCTTCATTACGCGTATCACGCCAATCAAATACTAGTTTTTCTGCGCCCGACTCAGCTGCATAATATGCAATTATTGCTTGATCCAAACGACGTGACTGTCTCAGTTCATTTATCACAATACTACCCAAGGTAAAACCAGCTACTACCAATCCCGACATAATCATCAAAGCCATAAGTAAGGCAGTACCGTCTTGTTTTTTTTCTAAAAACTTATACATATTAAAATCTTTTATACACGCGCGAAGATACAGTGGTTTGCAAATACTGAATATTACTCTCACTATCGCGACTTTTTATATTTTCAGTGGTGAGTATAATAGTCACCCGTGGTTGACTGTTAGCACCATAATTATTTGCTATCACACTAAACGGATCTTGACTGGGATAAATATTAAATTTTGCACTTACCACGTTTATGCCACTTGGGGTAATACTTGCCCACGCTGAATCATTTCGCTTTACTGCTAAACAATTTGTAGCTCCTTGTTCACAAATACCTGAACTAGATGATGTTGCTATAAACATAAGAGTATTTCCTTCCAAATCCTGTAAAGGCAAATAAGTAAGTGTTAAAGGATCAGCTTGATCAGCAGGATCAATAGCTGCATAATCAATCATATTCATACGAATCTCACGGGCGAGTACTTCCATCACAAATCTGGCATCTGCTTGAATTTTTGTTTCACCTGCCAACTTATTTTGCGCCCGCTGGGAAAGTAAAAAAATATCAGTGAGGGAAATAAGCGCAATACTAAATATTGCCATCCCGACCACAATCTCCATGAGGGTAAAGCCCAGTTGATTTTGTAAATTTCTAATTCGTTTAGTTTGCGTCATGCCAGTTATATAAATTTTCTTCAATCGCATACACTTTAGTGCTCCCATTTTCTTGCCACTGAACTTCACTTTTTACTTTTATACCCACATCATTTTCATTGGCATTACAAGTTTGAAATACTGTAATAGGCCGTAATACACTAGTTGTACGATGTTGACATAAATTAACATAGGTAGTAAGCAAACGATAATACGGAGTATAGGCGCCATTTTTATGATTGTAAGAACCGTTCGCATCTAAAAGTAATCTACCAGAAGAAATTCCATTTTTAGTAAAATCAAGTGACCAATTATTTGTACCAATATTATAATCCAAAATAGCATCATTATCAGCTCCTTTAATACCATTAAGCCAATTACTTCCGAGGAGCCAATTTTCATCGCGAATATTTCTCACAACTTCCACTCCCTCGCGTGCTAAATTTGCTCCAATAATTTGTGTAATTGAACTTTCATTACTTCGTAAATTTGAGTATGTTAAAGTCACCGCGCCTGATATACCAGTTACTATAATTGCAATCGCCACTATTATCTCTATTAGTCCTTGACCAGATTGTGTAATTTTATAACTTACCATAACTTAATTTAAAATATCTGAGGTGGAAATTTGTCCAGATATCCAGTTAATCATAAGATCAATATTTCTACCTGTTTTAATATTTCTAAGATTTACCCATCCAGGATTATAATCACCACACGCACCTACTTCATCAGCACTCAGTGGCTGAACGCCATTGAAATATGTTTGCCCACCTGGTACTACAAATACAATGTCCATAATTCCGTTTTGTACTTTACCCAAGCAACTCATATCCTCTGGATCGTTCATACCAGAAATCTGATAATTTGCACCTAAATTGATAGTTTCAATTCGTTCACTCGCGTCATATAAAAAATCATAATCCGCGCTCCCAGTTCGCTCGGCAAATATCATATACTGAGCAGTACCTGAAGCAAAATGTATACCATAGCGTTCTGGAATACTGCCACTAGCAAGTGGCAAGGCAACTAGAGCATTACTTTGCACTCGCCGGATATTTTCTGCTATTTCTAAGGCCTTCAACCGTAACTCACTCGCCTGATTACCTGAACGAAAATTCGCAATCGTCAAACCTAAAATTACTACAAATATACCCATAGAGACAAGTAGTTCTGGAACAGTAAAACCAGTTGTTAACTTATTTTTTTTCATATTATAACAAAGATATATACCACTCAATAAGCTCTTTCCCATAGAGCATAGCAATAAAAGTACCTAAGCTTAAAAATGTGCCAAACGGAATCTGTGAACCCCATTGCTTCTTTTTTAATAATAACATACCAACCGCAAAAACAGCACCTATAACATAACTTAGCATTAACGCAACTATTATATTTGGCCAGCCTAAAATAAGTCCCATAAGCAGGCCTAGACGTATATCTCCCCCGCCAATCCACTTACCTTTAGACACTACATATTGCAGTAAAAAAAACCCGCCACCAAGCAGTGCGGCTACTGACACTGAAATAAAACTTTGCCAAGAAAAATCTAAAGCCAGTTGCCAAATAATTGCGATTACCATCGCGGGCACTGTGACTTTATCTAAAATCAAATAATATTTAAAATCGTACAAAAATATAATTATTAAAAAAATAGTGAATACTATTAGTCCTATCAACCTCAAACCATCCACTATAGTCGGAGCTGACCATACATGAATTGCAATTTGAGATTGCCACACCAAAACAAATAAAAATCCAGTTAAAACTTCTGCCAGTGGGTACTGCCAAGAAATTGGTTTCCCACAATGCTTACACTTACCTTTTTGCAATAAAAAACTAAAAATTGGTACTAGTTCATACCAGGTTAGTGTGTGTTTACATTTTGGGCACATTGACCGAGCATTTATAAATTCTAAACCCTGATGCAGTCTATACACCAAGGCATTGATAAAACTGCCAAAAAGTAAACCAAAAATAAAAAATAATATATACATCATATATATTATAACATTTTAATCCTATTTTTTCTAACAAAAATCACCTCGCTTTTGCGAGGTGATTTAATATCAGATTAGCAATAAATTATGGACAAACAGTACTTGATGTTGCAGAAATTCCAGATTGAGTACCAGCATAACAACCGGCTGCTAAATCACCAGTGGTCCCCTCTAACTCAAATGCTATGGTATAAGCAGCTGTGCCAATGGCATTATATGTATACTTATAACCATTTGGTAATGGGTTTTTAGGTACATTTCCCATATATACAGTACCAGTACAATTCGCTGCAGTTTGCCAACCAGGAGTTGATCCGGTAGCTAAACAAACTGCTGCAGAAGAACTACCAATATCTATACTTGTACCTGATGGATAGCCATTATTATCAGCATAATAGAGCTCTAAAGCTGTCATCACTTGTTTAATATCAGAAACACGTTTGGCATCACGTGACTTTGATCTGGCGTTATTTAAAGACACCACTGCTAAAGTAGAAAGTAAACCAATAATAGCAATGACGACTAATAATTCAATTAAGGTAAAACCTTTTTTATTCATAAAGTCACCTCCTTCCAAATTTGAAAGTAAATAACTTTTTCAACAAGACAAGCTGTGTGTTGAAAAAATTATCTCTTATGGTTAATAATTTTTTAAAAGAAAGAAAATAAAATTCGACCTATTTCTTCCTGTGTATAATTATAGCACATTTTTTTGTTTTGTGCAAGAAACTAAAAAGAACTTGC
>Ga0172368_10002406_pt1 | contig 23870 bp, 29 predicted proteins | sample Lak11m_FD_114540 | JGI IMG/M metagenome (GOLD analysis project Ga0172368, IMG submission 114540) | Freshwater microbial communities from Kabuno Bay, South-Kivu, Congo - kab_022012_11m | ecosystem: Environmental > Aquatic > Freshwater > Lake | place: Democratic Republic of the Congo: South-Kivu...
AAAAACCTGTCATCATTTTTTCCGGCAGCCACGATACTGCGATGGAACATATTGCCAGCCAGCTTTCGAGGCATGTCACCATCTTGACCCTGCCGGTCGGCTCGTTGGACGGGCTGGTCAACCTGCGCCAGGGGTTGTGCCATGTAGCCGGGGCGCACTTGCTGGACCGGGATGGCGAATACAATACACCCTTTGTGCGCCACCTGTTCCCAGATCGCCAGGTTGGGATGGTCACACTGGCTTACCGCACGCAAGGGCTGATCGTCGCAACTGGCAACCCAATGGGCATCAAGAGTATTGCGGATCTGTCCAGACAGGATGTAACCTTTATAAACCGCAACCCCGGTTCGGGCACTCGTTTGTGGCTTGACAAGGAACTCAGCAGCATCCATCTGCCCGCCAGCCTGATCCGCGGTTACGAAAAATTCGTTCATACCCACACCGAATCGGCCAGGACAGTCAAGTCGGGTGATGCTGATGTCACCATTGGCATCCAGGCAGCGGCACGTGAAGCCCAACTCGACTTCATCCCGCTCTTTGAGGAACGTTATGACCTGATCGTTCCCGGCGAACAAAGCCGCCTGGTTGGGCCACTGATCGACCATCTGCAAACGGCTTCGTTTCGCAAGGAACTCAACTCATTGACCGGTTATAACACCGCTCACAGCGGAGAACAAATCCCCCTATAGGAGTAAGACTATGAAGCTTAGCGCCCGTAATATTCTCAAAGGGAAAGTGGTCAAAATCATCAAGGGTGCTGTCAACAGCGAGGTTACCATTGAACTGCCCGGCGGCACACAACTCGTTTCGATCATCACCAACGGCTCTGTCGAAGGCCTGGCATTAAAAGAAGGCAAGGAAGCTTATGCGGTCATCAAGGCTTCCAACATTATGGTGGGGATCGACTGAGGATGAAGAAAATCTTCCTTTTAATGTTGGTCGCATGGCTGTTGCTGGCTTCCTGTGCGCCAGATGGAACTCCTGCCCCAGCTGCTGCCCCGCCGGAAGCAAATGCTCCAAAAACACCCCAGGCATTGCAGCCTACCCCGTCTTCGACTGCCCTCTTCCAGGTGGTAAAAGCGGACGGCAGCAGTATCCCTTTTACCTGGGATGATCTAAAAAAACTCCCCCTAGCCAACCTGACCGTGGAAGGCAAGGTTGAGGAAGGGCCATCACTGGGTGACGTGTTAAAAGCAGCCGGTGTGACCGATTTTAGCGAAGTGAGCCTGAACGGCAGCGCCAGCCCAGCTACTTTAACCAAAGCCCAGGTGGACAATAACACCATCCTCGACTTCAACAACCACGGCACAGTCAAGCTGGCCAGCACTTATGTTCCCAAGCCACAGTGGACTAAGGATGTCAGCGAGATAAAGGTCAAATAATGCGGTATTTGATTGGTATCGACGATACGGACAACCTGGAAAGCCGAGGGACGGGGCACCGAGCGCGGCAGATGGCGGAATTCATCGAGCAAGAAGGATTGGCAATCCCGCTGGGGATCACCCGTCACCAGTTGTTGGTTTCACCCGAGATCCCCTACACATCCCACAACAGTTCGGCCTGCCTTCTATTCGATGCTGAGCTGGAGAACGAAGAACGGATGTGGCAGGCTTGTTGTGATTTTTTGCTGCGGGAAAGTGCCCCCGGCTCGGATGCCGGGTTGTGTTTATCAAAGTGGGAACAAGTCCTGGCCCAGGTGTGCGCTTTTGGCTTGCACGCCAAGCAGGTGATTCTCACCCAGTTGGAAGCCGAACAAACTGCCCGGGATAACGGTATCCGTTTGCAAGGGCTGACTGGCACACACGGCGGTATCATCGGCGCCCTGGCCGGGATCGGGCTGCGCCTTACTGGTAATGACGGGCGCTATTTGTGGCTTCCAGGACTGCGCGATCTCTCTGGCGTACATACTGTGGCCGAAATCTGCGCACTGGGAAATATTGACTCTATCCGCCCGGATAATGGACCTGAACTTTCCCCTCAAACCCTGGTGGACGTTGGCGGATGGGTGCGCCCAATCTTGCGCAATGGCCAGGCCATATTATACGTAGAGGAGCAAAACAATGAATGGCACATTCTCTCCAAAGACCGTATTAAAAATCTTTCCAACTGAGTGGGCACTAAACTGGTGGGAAGCCTTGCTTCTGCTCGGCAGCGGCGCGCTGGCAGTGGTGCTTCACCACATTTTTGACAGCGGCCTGGGTCTTCCCGGTCATCATGGCATAGAATGGATGGCATTACTCATCATGGGACGTTCCTTATCCCGCTTTCGTGGTGCTGGCAGCCTGGCAGGCATTGGAGCTTCGCTGGCAACCGCAGTGCCATTCCTGCATACCAACAACCCATTCACCTGGTTGTTTTACCTTCTTCCCGGACCGATGATGGATCTTGCTTTCCGTTATCTACCTCGGTTTGCCGGCAAGATTTGGTTCCTGATGCTGCTTGGCGGTCTTGCCCATGTCACAAAACCAATCGGCCAGCTGATCATCAACGCGTTTTTTGGCTGGCCGTTCGGCTCCTTCCGCTATGGCGTTGTTTACCCCATCGCCAGCCACTTACTGTACGGATTGATCGGCGGGCTGATCGCTGCACTAATAGTGATCGGAATCCGGCGGTTTACTCCAAAATCCAATCCATAACTTCGAAGGAGAAATGAATGAATTTCACATCTCGCAACATACTTCTCAGCCTATTCCTGATCCTGGTTGTAGCGCTCTCAGCCTGCGCCCCCGCCGCCACAGGTGAACTACCTGCCACGCTCACGCCGGTACCGCCGGTGGTTGCACCTACTGACGGACCAGCCACTGCAGCTCCCCCTCCTCCAACCAACCCGGACCTGATACTGGCAACCACCACATCCACCCAGGATTCCGGCCTGCTCGATATGCTCATTCCGGATTTTGAACAACAAACTGGATACAAGGTTAAGACCGTGGCTGTTGGTTCAGGTGCAGCCATTCAGATGGGTCAGGAAGGTAACGCTGATGTATTGTTGGTACATTCGCCGGCTGCAGAAAAAACCTTTATGTCTGATGGCTGGGGCAAGGAACGTGCCCTGATCATGCACAATGACTTCGTCATGGTTGGGCCGTCTGAGGATCCCGCCAAGATCACAGGTCTTGGACCGACAGATGCCTTTAAGGCCATCGCCGCCGGTGGTGACGCCGACCCGACCAAGGTACTCTTTATTGCGCGCGCCGATAAATCCGGCACCAGCACTATGGAACTTAACTTCTGGAAGAAAGCCACCCTCGATCCGGCTGGGACCAAACCCGTCTGGTATGTTGAGACTGGCCAGGGTATGGGCGCCTCTCTCACAATTGCCTCCGAAAAAGGTGGGTACACCCTCACCGACCGTGCCACCTTCCTGGCCAACAAGGACAAGCTCAAGCTTGTCATCCTGGTTGAGAAGAATAACGCGCTATTGAATGTCTATCACGTGATTACGATCGATACCGCCAAGTGGCCCAAGGTCAATTACGATGGTGCCGTTGCTTTCCTTAAATTCATGACAGATCCTTCCACCCAGGCAGTAATCGACAAGTTCGGGGTCGATAAATACGGCGAACCGCTCTTCATTGGCGATGCTACCAAAACAGATGCCGATCTCGGCTTGAAGTAAGGTTATCTACCATAAATAACCAATTTTAAACAATAGCAGGTAGGCAGGTTTGCCCTGTCTACCTGCAGCCTTGAATGAAAGCCTTACATCACATCTCATGGAATTATTCAATACCATTTTTTCCGATCCTGAAGTTCTCGAAGTAACCTTGCTCTCGCTGAAAGTATCGGGTATAGCCACATTGATCAGTGTGCTTCTCGGGCTGCCATTTGGCACGCTCCTGGCGCTCGCCAAATTCCCCGGACGATCTTTCCTGCTGACAGTTGTCAACACCGGCATGGCCCTACCACCGGTAGTGGTTGGTCTGGCAGTGGCCATGTCGCTATGGCGCTCCGGTCCTTTTGGTGATTTGCGCCTCATTTATACTCCAACAGCCATTATCATTGCCCAGACCATCATCGCCGCGCCGGTGGTGACCGGTCTGACATCCGCCGCGCTGCAACAGCTTGACCCGCGTTTGCAGCTGCAACTATTGGGATTAGGCGCTTCCACCCCGCAGATGGTTGTTACGCTGTGGCGCGAAGCCCGTTTGCCGCTGCTGGCTGCCTTGATGGCTGGCTTTGGCTCGGTCATCTCCGAGGTCGGCGCATCCATGATGGTTGGCGGAAATATCAAGGGATCGACTCGTGTGCTCACAACCGCTATTGTGCTCGAAACCAACAAGGGTGAGTTTGAGCGCGCCGTTATTCTGGGAATATTCCTGTTGATCATCACTTTCCTGATCAATTACGCCCTTACCTGGATCCAACAGCGCGGAGCAAAGCAACGATGAACACCCTAATCGAGATAAAAGACCTTGTGGTGCGGCGTGATAAGCGCCAGGTGCTTGGCATCGAAAGCCTGTGCGTACACAAAGGCGAGGTGCTGGCAATTGTCGGCCCAAACGGCACCGGCAAAAGCAGTTTGTTGTTGACTCTGGCACGCCTGCTTGAGCCTGAAGAGGGTGACATGTTGTGGAATGGTGCCCCGTACAGACAACACAATGCACTGGCTTATCGCCGTCGCATTGCCCTTGTGCTACAGGAGCCACTCCTGTTGGATACATCAGTGTTTGAGAATGTCGCTATTGGTTTGCGCTTCCGTGGCTTGCCTTCCAACCAGGTCAGGGAAAATGTTCAAAATTGGTTGGTACGCTTGGGCCTGGAGAAGCTGTACGACAGAAATGGAGCACGGCTCTCCGGCGGCGAGGCGCAGCGTGTCAGCCTCGCGCGTGCTTTCGTGCTCGATCCTGAACTACTGCTACTCGATGAGCCTTTCAGCGCCCTGGATGCCCCTACCCGCCTGCGCCTGCTGCATGATTTAAAAACCATCCTGCAGGAAACCGACACGACGACTGTGCTTATCACCCATGATTTCAAAGAAGCTGCCCATCTGGCCAGTCGTGTGGCTGTCATGCTGGAAGGCCGCATTGTCCAGGTCGGGACCCCACAGCAGGTTTTCTCAAACCCTGCCAACCCTCAGGTAACTGCCTTTTTGGGGATGTAATCAGGGTGGTTCGAAGCGATTAACAAGAAAATAGTCCTTCCCAAACACATTGACGGGAAGGACTATTTTATATTTGATTACCTTGCGACGGTTTCATTTGAAGAACTCCAGTCGCAAATTTCCATATATCATAATTTGTGAACCAACTCAATCCTTTTCACAAAGGCTCGTGGTTCGGGTTGGTGCCACACCACACACAGGTGGGTTTATCGAACATGTTGCATTCTTTTGCGTTTGAACACCGGCGGGCATTCACGCGCGGCGCATCCGGGAGAAAATCGATCGGATAGATTACTTCGGTTTCGAAAGCCACCTGGTGTCCGACGTGATCACAATAATGAATCTTGATTACTTCCCATTTTTTCTCTGCCATGACATACCTCCAAAGGTTGAGGATAGTTTACGCTGGTGCTGCCAACAATGCCAGTGACAGGCGTCATAAAAGTGGGTGACAATATATACCATTCGGACGGCAAATGTCCATTTCCAGGAGAACGATCGGAACGAAAGTTGGATAACCAGGTTGAACAACCGGCTCCAGGAACTGTTTAGTTGGTCTTTTCCAACCTGTAGATCGCACCATTGTAATCAGCAACATATAGCTCTCCTGCCTGGTCAACACCAAAGGTGCTTATTTTGAAACCGGTCTGAAATAGAAGCACAGGTTGTGCTCCTTGCGGCGGGCTGGGCAAACCCCAGATTGCTCCGGAGCAATAATCACCGTAGAGGTAAACACCCTGCCAGGCCGGCAGGGCAATGCCACGGTAAACATAGCCGCCCGTCACTGAACACTCCGCTCCATGCGCATACTCGGCCACCGGTGGTGTAAATTGTGGCCCATCCGTTCCCTGGTATGGATGGGTGGCTTCCATTTTATTCCAGCCAAAATTCAAGCCACCCGGAGTATCGGCGCGAACAAAATCGATTTCCTCCCACAGGTTTTGGCCGACATCGCCGATCCACAAATCGCCCGTCAGGCTGTCAAAAGAAAAGCGCCACGGGTTGCGCAAGCCGCCGGCCCAGATCTCCCTGTATACTTCACCGCTGTTCACGTAAGGGTTGTCGGCCGGGATGGCGTACGGATCGCCATTATCCACATCGAGACGCAGTATCTTGCCAAGCAGGCTGTTCCCCGATTGGGCATTGCCATACGGGTCGCCGCCAGAGCCTCCGTCACCCAGGCCAACATATAGAGCACCATCCGGTCCAAAGGCTAATGCCCCACCATTGTGGTTGGGAAATGGCTGCTGTATCAAGAGCAGTTGTTTTTCGCTGCCAGGATCGACTGTGTCCCCGCTGGCAGTGAAACGGGCAATGTGCGTGTTCCCATTCAAGTCAGTGTAATTTACAAACAAATAACAATCCTGAGCGAACCCGGGGTGGAATGCCAGACCGAGCAAACCTTGTTCAGAACCGTTACTGCCCACCCTATCAGTGATATCCAGTAAAGGAGTATCCAGCAGCTGGCCATCTTTCAAGATGCGAATGCGTCCTCGCTGTTCCAGGATGAAAAGGCGACCCGAACCATCCCCCGCATTTTTGATATCAGTTGGGCCATTTATCCCGCTGACAATTTGAGCCCATTTATACCCTGCCGGCTCCGGTATTTGCGGGAGGGTTGGCGCACTAGTTGGGGTGGCTGTCAGTTGGGGTTGGCTTGGGGTAGGTTGCGGAATACTGGTCAGCGGCTCGGTTGCGGTGGCGACAGCTGTATTGGTAGGAAATATTGGTGATAAGGGGGTGGGCTGGCTGGCAGGTCGCGCACAGCCCGCTAACATCAGCGTGATGGTTAAAACCGTGCTGGATAACCTGTGGAACGAGCTCATTTCTGTTGTTCCCCGGTGACATCGGTCACCTCGGCATCCACGATCTCATCCGCCTGTTCGTGGATTTCGTTCACGGTGGTGTTATTGCTGACGAGACCTTTTGTCAATTCGCTCACAACTTCTGGCGGGCATAGTTCAATAAACATGTATTGCGCAAACCATAAGATGGCGACATCATCCACCGCGGAAAGTCCGGGTATGCCGCTGATCAGGTCCAGTGGAGAGATCCAGTAGATCAATCCAGCCAGCGGGATGAGTTTCACCAGCATGTTGACGCGCCGGTCACCGATCAACTTGAAGATAAGTTTCATTCGTAGTGTCACTTCCTTCAAGACGCCGCCTTGTGAAGGGATGATGCTTCGGGATGGTTTGTTATTCATGTGATCCTCCAATTTTCCGGTAATCGAACCGGGATATACCATAATTTCATTTAGAGTTATTTTTCGGTGAATGCCCGCCGCGCGGGGTTCATTTTAGAACTACATTATAGTAATCCGCCTATGGAATCAGTTTAATATACGAGACTCCAGATAAACAGTTTCAGGCTGTGACGGACATTGTATTTTAGGACTAGCCTGACCATAATTCATTCTAACTCTAAAGCTTCATCACTACAAATCACCTTTTAGCCAGATGACAAATCTGTCCGCTAAATTGTAACGAATGTCACGTTGACCAGTCTTGCGGTTTGGGTTACAACCATCCTTCTTGGTATTCCATGAAATCCGAATCCATATTTTCCACCTACCTGGCGCGAGTACGCGCCTTTCACCCCAATGCACGCCTGTACCTCGTCAGTGCGATCTTAACCGGCGCCGCGCTGGGCGTTTACCGCCTTATCTCAAACTTTTATGTACTGAGCCTGAACTTTGACCAGGAACTTCTCGGTCAGTTGATCACCACCACCAGCATGACCGCCTTGTTGACCGCAATCCCAATGGGTTACCTGGCAGACAGGATTGGTCGAAAATACTCCCTGTTATTGAGCGGGGCAGTTGTGAGCGTCGGTATCCTGGTTACAGTCTTTATCCCAACACGCATCATGTTTTTCGCGATGAATGCGCTGATCGGTATGGCACAGAGTCTTGCGGCAGTGACCATGTCACCCTTCCTGCTGGAAAATTCCGGCGAGGAGGAGCGAACTTACCTGTTTAGCATGAGCTCCGGGTTGCAAATGGCTGCTGCCTCAATCGGCAATTCGGTCGGCGGTTATTTACCCACCTGGATTGGCGCATGGCGTGGGGTCGGCCCTACTGACAGCCAGGCCTATGCCGGGGCGCTCGCCATCATTGCTGTGGGATCCTTTATCGGATTGTCCCCGTTATTGTGGTTAAAAACTCCAATTCTGACCAGGATGGAGCGCACTGTCTTTGCCCCCTTTGCCTATGCCCGCCAGCACCCAGCCATGCTGGGTAAGTTGATCACTCCCATGCTGGTTACTTCGATCGGCGCAGGGTTGTTCATGCCTTTTCTTAATGTCTTTTTCCGGGTGGTCCACCACCAACCCGACAGCGTGATTGGCAATGTGCTTGCCTGGGGTACCCTGGCTATGGGCATCGGCCTGTTTGCCGCCCCACCCCTGGCAGACAGGTTTGGCAAGGCGCGACTGGTGATCATCACACAGGGCTTATCCATCCCTTTCTTGATGCTGCTTGGTTACGCCCCTCTCTTTTGGGTTTCGGCGCTTGCACATTACGCACGCCTGTCACTCATGAACATGTCCGGACCGGTCTACCAAACCTTTGTCATGGAGCATGTTGACCCTGATTCTCGCGCGACCGTCGCCAGCCTGGTAAATATGGCTAGCAATTTTGGCTGGGCATTCAGCCCATCAATCAGCGGCTGGCTGCAGGTCAGTTATGGGTTTGGACCGGTTTTCGCCGGCGTCATCATCCTGTATTCCATCACCGTCTTTATGTATTGGAAGTTTTTCTGGAATTCCGATCCCATTCACCGCCTTATTCCCGCCGGACTCTCCAAGTAACAGATCAGCCGAGGTGATGCTCCATATGAGCAACCCCGGCTGATATTCATGAATCAAGAGAAACCCCCGGCTAAAAATCAGTGTGGATCGAACCGCTTGGGATTTGCGATGGATCGTACGGAGTCACCTGGTAAACGTAATAGTTCAGCCAGTTGGCATATAACAGGCTGGCATGCCCACGCCAACGCACCTTAGGCATCATGGATGGATCGTTATTTGGGAAATAATTATCCGGGATGTTGATTGGCAGCCCTTTATTTACATCGCGGTCATATTCGACTTTGAGTGTCAGCGGGTCATATTCGGAGTGCCCGGTGATATAAAGGTTGCGCCCATCTTTAGATCCAACGATGTAAACTCCGGCTATTTCTGACTCTGCCAGGATCTGCAAGTCAGGCACCTTTTCCAGGTCGGCGCGACGGATCTCGGTGTGGCGTGAGTGTGGCGCCAGGAAAGTGTCATCGAAACCGCGCAATAACTTCTCGGTTGGCGCCAGGGTTTGGTGCTCAAAGACACCAAACATCTTGGCAGGCAAAGGGTATTTTGGAATGCCATAGCGATGGTAAAGTCCGGCCTGTGCGCCCCAACAAATATGGAAGACCGATTCCACGTTCGACTCTGCCCAGTCCATGATTTCGATCAATTCCGGCCAGTAATCCACATCTTCAAATTCAAGCTGCTCCACCGGCGCGCCAGTTACGATCAACCCGTCAAATTTTTCCTTTTGAACTTCCTTGAATGTGTCGTAGTGATTGAGCAGGTGTTCGGCATCGATATTCCTGGCCTCGTGCGTGGCAGTGTGCAGCAAGGTCACATCCACCTGCAGTGATGAATTTCCCAGCAGGCGCAATAGTTGTGTCTCGGTGGCAATCTTGGTGGGCATCAGGTTCAGGATAGCCACCCTCAACGGCCGGATATCCTGGTGAGCAGCGCGTTCTTCACCCATCACGAACACATTCTCCGATTCGAGTATTGCGCGGGCAGGCAATGTGACCGGGATTTTTACAGGCATGTGTATTTCCTTTCAATTCACTTTACTGGCGGGGAAACAGGTCAAATTTACCTCTGTTTCCTCGCCAGTAGATTTACACCCAACGATCGGGATAAATTCCTTCCGGCTTTACGCAACCAATGCCTGCCCGAGATCCCACAGGATATCGTCGATATCTTCAATGCCAACGCTCAGGCGAATAAAATCAGGACTGACACCGGCAGACACCTGCTCCTCGGCATTCAACTGACTGTGGGTGGTGGTGGCAGGGTGGATCGCCAGCGACTTGGCATCGCCCACGTTGGCCAGATGGCTGAACAATTGCAGGCTCTCAATGAACTTCCTGCCTGCTTCCGCTCCGCCCTTGATCCCAAATCCAAGGATCGCCCCCGCCCCCTTCGGTAGGTAGCGCTTGGCCCGTTCATGATCCGGATGGCTTTTCAACCCGGGGAACTTGACCCAGCTCACATTCGGATGCTTCTCCAGGTACTCTGCCACCGCCTGGGCATTCTGCACATGGCGTTCCATACGGATGCTGAGCGTCTCAATTCCCTGGATGGTTTGCCAGCTGTTGAACGGCGATTGCGAAGCACCGATGTCACGCAGGGTTTGTACGCGGGCTTTGATCGCGAAAGGCGGCAGCCCAACACCCAACAGGCTTGCATATACCAGGCCGTGATAGGATGGATCCGGCTCGGTGAAGTTGGGGAAGCGACCACTGGTCCAGTCAAAGTTGCCACCATCCACGATCATCCCGCCAATGCTGGTGCCGTGACCGCCGATGAATTTGGTGGTGGAGTGGGTGATGACGTTTGCGCCCCATTCAAACGGGCGGAACAGGTAGGGGGTGGCAAAAGTATTGTCGATCATCAGCACGATCTGGTGCTTCTGGGCGATTGCAGCCACTTCCTCGAACGGGAAGACGGAGATATCCGGGTTGCCAAGCGTTTCGCCATACAGGATCTTGGTATTCGGGCGGATGGCTTTCTCAAAATTCTGCGGATCGGTCGGGTCGACAAAGGTGACGTTGATGCCCAACTTGCGCAGGGTGTATTGGAACTGGTTGTAAGTGCCGCCGTACAGCCGGCTGGAGGAAACAATATGATCACCAGCGCCCGCCAGGGTGAAAATGGCCTGAGCCTGGGCTGCATGTCCGGAGGCTGCTGCCAGTCCGGCGACGCCGCCTTCCAGGTCGGCGATGCGCTGTTCGAGCACATCGGTGGTGGGGTTCATCAGGCGGGTGTAAATGTTGCCCAATTCCTTCAGGGCGAACAGGTTGGCAGCGTGTTCAGTGCTCTTGAATTGGTAGCTGGTGGTTTGGTAAAGCGGGACAGCGCGGCTGCCGGTGGTGGGATCCGGCGAATAGCCGGCGTGCAACTGGCGGGTGGAAAAACCGTATTTGCGGGGTTGAGCAGACATGAGAAACTCCTTTTAGGTTGGTTGAAATCCGCCCTTACCCAGAAGAAGGTAAAAAAATACCTCTCCTGGTAAGTAAAAGAAGAGGTACGCGCGTATACCATCCTCTCATCTTCCAGACCGTACTGCCGGAATTGGCACCTTGACCCTCAATGGGTCAGGTTGTCGAGGCTTCGCAGGGCCGGTCCCTCCGCCTCTCTGGATAAGAGCGTATATTATATTGTTAGAGCGGGTTTATATCACCGACAATTTGGAGTGTCAAGGGTGAATTTCCAGTTTTATACAACCCTGGATATCTTTATAAAACGCTTACCAACTGAAAACCAGCCCTACTGTATAATAAAGCATGCCCTACCTGATAGACGGTCACAACCTGATCCCCAAGCTTGGGCTCGACTTAAATTCCTTTGACGACGAAACCGAACTGGTCGATCGCCTTAACGAGTTCTGCCGGCTTTCGCGGCGTGGACAGGTGGAAATCTACTTTGATAACGCACCAGCAGCTGTACCAGCGATGCGCAGGATTGGCCTGGTGAAGGCACACTTCGTTCGCAGACCGCTCATCGCCGATGAAGCCATTCGCGTACGCCTCAAAAAATTGAAGAACGATGCCAGGAATTGGAGCGTGGTTTCATCCGATCATCGCGTCCAAGCTGAGGCCAGGGCGGTGGGAGCCAGGGTGGTTTCTTCTGAAGAATTTGCACGCACTGTCATCGAAACCCTGCGCGCCGGGCCGCCTGCCGGCGATAAAAAACAGATCAGCTCGCAGGAATTGATGGAGTGGCTGACTCTTTTTGGTGAAGATCGCGGTGACCACCCCAAACTCTAATCCACTATTAATGTAATAAAGATAAATCGGATGTATTATATCTTCAATGACACCTGACTCCCTTTATTGGTATAACGGGTGTCTCCACCGAATAAATTGGATCTGCATGCCCCCCCCATGCACCCAATCGGTGGTGTCCCTCCCCCTCAAGACTATGAGGTATGTCGCAAGACATACCTCATAGTCGTTTTAACAGGTAGAATCGGCACATGCGTACCATATACAGCTTTGCTCCTGCATCCGAACATCACTTTCCCGAACACCCGGAATGCCCCGAACGCCTGGACCTGATCGATCTGGCAGCCATTCCGGGTATTCAACCCATTTCTTTTTCAATGGCGACACCAGCGGAAGTGGCCCTGGTCCACCCGACCGGCATGCTTGAACAATTGCAGGCAGCCTGCCTGGATGGGCCGGGGATCATCGATTACGCACCTACATATGTGACATTCCAATCCTACCAGGCAGCCTGCCGGGCAGTGGGGGCTACACTGGCGGTGACTCGAGCCATCATCAGCGGGCAGGCCAGTAACGGTTTTGCCATCGTCCGTCCGCCAGGACATCACGCCGAGCCTTTGCATCCGATGGGTTTTTGCCTGCTCAACAACATCGCCATCGCTGCCATGAGCGCCTTATGTAACGGCATGGAACGCGTGCTGGTAGTGGATTATGATGCCCATCACGGCAACGGCACCGAAAAAGCTTTCTGGAACGAGCCGCGGGCAGGGTATTTTTCCACTCACCAGGAAAATATATATCCCGGCAGCGGCAGCCTGCAGGCTGCGCCACATGCCCGCGGCCGTATTGCCGATTTACCTCTGCCAGCCCGCAGCGGTGACAAATGCTTCTCGCTTTTATTTGATGAAGCCTTTGTTCCGCTGGCCCGCAGGTTCAACCCATCCATCATTCTTGTCTCAGCCGGTTTCGATGCCCATTGGAGCGATCCGATCACCTCGTTGGGTCTCTCTACGCCAGGTTATTACGCCATATCAAAAAAATTGGTCGACCTGGCAGGTGAAATATGCGCTGGCAGGATCGTTTTCGTGCTTGAAGGGGGCTACGGTCCTCAAAATGTGGCCAACGGAGTACGAGCTGTTTTTGCGGCATTGACCGGCAACCCACCTCCTCAGGTCGATGACCTTTCAAAATACCCTGAACCTGATATAAGTAAAAGGATCCAGGCCTTCAGAACATGGCATGATCTTTGAGGTACTATTTTTAGCCTGAAGTTTCATAAGTTCCATCCCTGCGCATCCGCCTTTTTACTCACGCCAATCCACCCAGCCTGCACTTTAAATCCAAGCCGGCTCACCAGGGCTGTTTTACTTTGGTCGTATTGGGAAAGGTGGATTACAATTCCAAGTGGGTGCAGCGACTATCACGATGCATGCCAAGTTTTATGTCTCGATAAAATCTGGAGGGAATATGCCTTACAGCGCATCAGAAAACCGTTACAACAACATGGTCTATAAACGCACCGGCAAGAGCGGGTTGAAACTACCCCTGATCTCGCTTGGCTTTTGGTACAATTTTGGCGGGCTGGATCCATTCGAAAATGGGCGCGCAATGGCTCGCAGAGCATTTGACCGGGGTGTGACACATTTTGATCTTGCCAATAATTATGGTCCACCTCCCGGTTCGGCCGAGGAGAACTTCGGCCAGTTGATGAAAAAAGATTTTCACCCCTACCGCGATGAACTGATCATCTCCACCAAGGCCGGTTACGATATGTGGCCCGGTCCATATGGCGAATGGGGTTCGCGCAAGTACATGTTGGCCAGCCTCGACCAATCTCTCAAGCGGATAGGGCTCGATTATGTCGATATTTTCTACAGCCACCGCCCCGACCCTGAGACACCGATGGAAGAGACCATGTCTGCCCTGGATGCCACTGTGCGCCAGGGTAAGGCCCTCTATGTGGGCATCTCATCCTACTCGCCCGAGCAAACCCAGGAAGCAGCCCAGATCCTGCGCCAGATGGGCACACCCTGCTTGATCCACCAGCCATCGTATAACATGTTCAACCGGTGGGTGGAAAACGGTCTGCTGGATGTGCTCGATCAGGAAGGCATAGGCACAATCGTATTTTCACCACTGGCACAAGGACAACTGACCGACCGATACCTGAACGGTATTCCCGCCGGCGCACGCGCTACCAAGACCGAACGGGTCTGGCTGACCCCAAATGATGTCATGATTAATATCGGCAGGATCCAAAAGTTGAACGACCTGGCTCAAAAACGCGGCCAAAAACTCTCACAGATGGCAATTGCCTGGGTGCTGCGCCAGCCGCAGGTCACTTCGGCATTGATTGGCGCAAGTAGTGTAGCCCAATTGGATGACAACCTGGCTGCTCTTGATAACCTATCGTTCTCCCAGGAAGAGCTGGATGCGATCGAGTTGATCCTGAAGGGCTAGGCGGACCTCATACCGGGTTGGTACATCCGTTGAATTGAACCTCAAAAGGAGCCAGGATGGGTTTTCTCAAGAGACTATTGGGTGGTGGCAAGTCACACCCAAGCAGGAAGGAATATTACGTTTTCAATGTCAAATGCAATCGCTGCGGAGAGGTAATTGAAGGCCGCGTGGATGTGGATAATGACCTGAGCGTCGAGTATGAGGATGGCGGCGATGTGTTTTATTGCCGCAAAGTGTTGATGGGCGAAGGCAAAAACCTGTGCTACCAGCAGATTGAGGTTGGATTGAAGTTCAATGCCAAGCGCAAACTGCTCGAAAAACGGGTTGAAAACGGTGGGGAGTTCGTTGACTGAAACGCGGAATACTGAGATTTGATGTGTATAACAACGGGACCAGCGCTATGCAGACGCTGGTCCCAGTTATATCGGTAAAACCTGTTTTTTTACCGTCTTCCAGATAATTCCATGATAAACATATCGAGCGATCCGACAAGCGGCATACCACCAGTTTTGGATGCCTCATCGATCGCCAGCAGGCGGTGGTAAATGGCATCCAGCGTGGCCATGGTAAAGGTTTTCGCCTGGTTGTACAACTTTTCCGCCACAAACGGGTGCACACCCAGCACATCCTTCACATCTTCCTCTTTACCGCCCTCATCAATCACATCCCTCGCCAGGATCAACAGACGGAACTGGCGCACCACCATACCGAATATTTCGAAAGCGTCCTTCTCATCCAACAACTGGTGAAATAGTTTTTGCGCAGTTTTGCCCTCCTGGCGGCCCAAGGCGTCGACCAGGTTAAAGACATCCATGCTGGCAGTCATGATACTGACTGCTTCCACATCTTCAACATCAATCGCATGGGCGTAGTTTACATACGTCAGCAGCTTGGTGATCTCCTGCGCCGCCTGGCGCGTATCCTCGCCGGTCATCTCGGCCAAAAGCTTTGCCCCGGGTGCAGAGATCGCCCCACCCTGGCGTTTTGTCTCCGCCACGATCCAGGCTGGCATTTCCTTCTGGCGCGGCATCAGCGAGACCTTGTATTCAGCTTTGCCGGTATTTTTAGTTGACCACTTCACCAGCCAGTTGGCCGGGATGTCTCTTTCCTTGATCTCATCAAAGTCGATCATCACCAGCCTGGTGGATGGAGGGATCGTCTCCAAAAAAGCCAGGAATTTCTTGTGGCCATCCAGGCCGGTATATTTTTTGGAAACATTTTCCAATACCACCAGGCGTTGTGTTGCCAGGAATGGCATGGCACCGATCGCGTTCGACAGCTCGTTCTCACCGGCAGTGCGCGCATCCAGGCGCGAGGTATTCATCCCCGCGGCAGTGGGATCAGTGAACATCGATCCAGCCATTTTTTCCGCCTGTTTGCGGATGGCAAATTCATCGTTGCCCAGGTGGTAGAAAATATGAGCTTCCGGCATGGGAGATTGTGTTTAAAAGCTTGTGACGATCCTGTGCACATTGGCGGCCACCGGGTACACATCGACCAGCGCCATGCTACCCGGGTCGGGCTCAGTAGTGACATTCTTTTGCAGAGCTGGTCCAAGCTGCTGTCCAAGCATGAATGCAAAGGTAGCGAGAAGGATCACCAATGGCAGGCGCTCGAAGCGCTGACTGTTATTTTTGGTGCCGCTCATGCCGGCATAGGCAAAGAACGCCGCCAGGCTTCCGTTCACGACGTAATTGGTGCCACAACCCTCATGGATCGCCAATTGTCTTTCTCCGTTCTGCAGGCGGGTTAGCGCTTCAGTGACTGCTTCGCGCACATGTTCGGTCGGCAGATCACCGATCAGAAAAAACCCGGTCGGGTTGGAGTGACCAGCCATCGAGCGGCGCGGAAAATGTTCGCTCAGGATATGGATGGTGGCGTGTTCCAAGGCATGGTTGCGGCGCGTTTGGACAACAAGCGGGGATTCGAGAATATTATTCATGCTGCTATTTTATCACTCGCGCCGCTCCACGCCGGATTGGCGATCCTGCGAACAGCTAATCCTTGCCGCTGGTGGCCAGGGTGAAGCCAAGGAACATGATTACCGCGCCGGCCAACTCACTGAGGTAAAGGATGTCCATTATGCCCGCCTTGAGCAGCGAGCCAGCCAGGGCGGGTGACAGTGCGCCCGCTGCGATCAGGATGTTGCCAAACATACGATTAACCAACACTTTCTTACGCCAGAAGAGAAAAGCAGAATACAGGGCTCCACCCACCAACCCCAGCGTGCCATACATATTGAGGATGATCGTCAGGAAGATGGTCAGCCAGCCGCGGGTAAGAATGGCGCCATATTGTTCCGAGACAGTTTTTGCCACATCATAATTGACCTGACCACCCGTCTTCAACGGGGCAATTGCCAGCAACACCACCGCCAACGCGGAGAGCACTGCCAGTATATAAGCCAGATACCTGGCCCAATTGCCTTTGCGGATCAGCAGGAACATGCTGCCCTGGCCAAGCCAGGCCGCGGTCAACATGGCGCCCGTCAGGTACCAAAGCTTGAGAACCATTTCATTGAATACAAAACCCAGGATCACTTCAGAAAGTGTCCCAAGGCCGTAGAGCAGCAACCCCTGGGACCACAGCAACAAATGCGCGCCGCCCTTCATCTGGTAACGGCGAAAGACTGCATATGTAAAGGCAAAACTGACCAGGGTGGAAATGATGGGCAGATAATTCATGGTAGCTCCTGAAAACTGTGATAATCCCGGCTAAGCGCCGGGTGTAAAACCAAGTATTGCCAGACCGGTCACCACGACCACAGCCAGCAAACCAAGCAGGATCAAGGCCAGCAAGACTGGCACCAGCTTTTCGGTCAGGTTCGTAGGGTTAAAACGCTGGGATTGCCGCTTGTTCATGTATGAGCCTCATCAAACAAAAGGTAGGTTTTAAGCAGGTTGACCAGGATCAAGTCGGTGAAGGTGTGAATGCGGTTGAGCATTCTGCCCCAGGCCAATCCCGGCGGAACCCTGGCTTCCTCAAAGGCGTTCACCAGGGCTTCGAGAAGTGTGTTGCGAAAGAACAGGAAGGCCTGGGTGGCATCGACGTTGTCCAGGCCGTAACGCCGTGCGCGCGAGGCATACTCATAACCCAGCGCGTAGGCCTCGACAGAGGCATCCACATTCTCGCTGGAGAGGTAAGCCATCAGACCGCGCACCAGGGTCATGCCGCTCATGCGATACTGCATGCGCGCATTCTCATCCAGTTTCTGGTACCAGCCTTCAGCCTCAAGGCGGCCCTCGGCAATCTGCATGCGCATCTTACTGACCGCGCTCTGCATGGCGCTGGCCGGCTCAAGGTTATGGCTTGCGCCCGAGGTCTTCATCCACAACTCCACCTCGCTGCGCAGGTAGCGCCTATGCCCACCGGAGGTTCGGTGGACTGGAAAAACGCCCTTGTCCGACCACAGCCGCAAAGTGGAAGGATGCACCCCGAGCATACCGGCCACGCCGGACAGCGATAACCAATCTTCCTTTATCGTGTCTGCCATTTAAAAGCTCTCTCTCCTGGCTTGAAAATCAATCGCTGAGGGCTACGCGCTCGATTACCGAAGGCGCTTCAACCTGCTTGTGGAATGAATCGGCATCGATCAGGGTCAGCATCCAAACCGCCAAAGCCAGCATGGCGGCTTCGATGCCAAAGACCGCCAAATACCCGCCAACCGCATTGTGGGTCAAGCCAGTGACTGCATCGCGCAACACGCCCGCCATGAGGGTGCCCACAAGCCGCGAGAGGGCATTGGAAACACCCCAAGCGCCGATGAACAGGCCCACATAACCCGGAAGGGTCAGGTCAAACATGAGTGCCAGGTTGGCTACCGTAGCAAGGCCCGTTCCGGCGCCCAGCAGGAGCACACCGGTCCAGAACACACTTTGCGAGGAAAGCACGCCGCTGAACAGGATAATAACAAAACCACCCAGTGCAGAGACATTGCCGATCTGCGCCACCAGCTTGCGCGGCATTCGCCGCTCAAGGGCACCAGCAACCAGGATGGTCAGCAAGACAGCGCCGCCCCAGACTGATGTAATGCGAGTGGTCTGCTGGACTGTCATTTTGAAGGCTTCGGCTGCAAAGGGTTCGAGCAGCACATCCTGTCCGAGGATGGCGGCCAGTAGGAAAGTCAGATACCAGAAGAATAAAGTCGCCTGGCGGCTCTTGAAAATGACTGCAGCCATTTCCTTGAAGGTGTAGTTTTGGGCATGGGGTTGTGATGAGCCACCCGAGTGGCTTTCCAGGCGCACGAGACCGAGCAAGCCGATGACCAACGCAGCCAGCCCGATCACCAGGAAGGCATTTTGCAAGGCCGCGGGCGAATATGGCTCAACCATGCGGCTGATGGAAACTGCGGTAAAGATGATGCTGACGATCATCATGAACCACATGGTGGCGATGGTTGTGCCGCGTTCCTTTTCTCCGGAAAGCTCGGAGGCAAGGGATAGATATGAAACGCTGGCCAGGTTATAGCCCATGCCCCAGGCACCGAAGGCCAGGGCGGCTGTGATCAGCCCAAGGACAGGGTTGGATGCCATTAAGAAGGCGATCTGTGGTGAGACGATCACTCCTGCCACGCATAGCAGCAACCCGAGCAGGATGTACGGCGTGCGGTGGAAGCCGAGGATAGGATGGTGATCCGAATAAGTACCGATCGCCACCTGGAGCGGTGAGAACAGGTAGGGCAGCGAAGCCAGAATGGCGACCACTGTGGCGGCAATGCCGAGCTCCTTGATCATGACACGGTTGAGCGTGCTGTTGATCGGGACGAGCGTCATCGCGACCGCCAGGTGTATCAGGCCGAGTTGTAACCGTTTACGGAGCATGGTTTTTCCAATTGAACAGGATGAACAAGAAGCTGTAATTTTATGTTCAAATGGCGGTGCGTCAATGTAGATTTATGTAGAATTTTAATAGCGTTTGATAAAATAAACGGTCCGAAAAAGGATTCATCCTCTTCCGGACCGTCAAAACAGATGCGCAGATGTGGAAAACCTTACTTTTTGGTCGCAGCCCCTCCATTCTGGGCGGACTGCAGGATTTCATGGGCTGAGCGCAGGGTGCCCTCGGTCACTTCGCCGAGCATCTGAGCCAGTTCCAGCAGACGCTCATCGCCTGCCATAGACTTTACCTGCGTGGTGGTACGGCCGTTATTAACCAGTTTCTGGACACGGAAGTGTTGATCGCCAAAAGCAGCCAGCTGCGGCAGGTGGGTGATGCACAATACCTGGTGGGCGCGTCCGAGGTGCCACAGCTTCTGGCCAACCACCCCACCAACACGACCGCCGATACCCTGATCGATCTCGTCAAAAACCAGGCTGGGGATTTGATCCGCGCGGGCAAGGGTGTTTTTCAAGGCAAGCATGAGTCGCGATGTTTCGCCCCCAGAGGCAATTTTGGCCAGCGGCTTGAGGCCTTCGCCAGGATTAGGCGCCACCAGAAATTCGACCCGATCCAAACCGCTGGCGTCAAATGCCACACGACCATCCTTGCTGAGCGGCAGGCCGTTGGGATCAGGTTTGGTCTGAAAATCGACTCCAAAGCGCGCAGAAGCCATTTTTAGATCGTTCAGCTCGCTTTCAATACTGTTGGAAAGAGTGACTGCGGTTTTCTTGCGTTTTTCGGAGAGCCGGGCGCCTCGTTCTGCCAGTTCCTTGAGCAAGGCGGTCTCTTTGGTTTCGAGCTCGCCGATCTTTTCGCTGGCTGTAGTGATGGTCTCCAGGTCGCGGCGGGCTTTTGCACCAAAGGCCATGACCGACTCGATCGTGCCGCCATACTTGCGCAAAAGACGGTGCATCATATCCAGGCGTTCTTCTACATCCTCCAGGCGACGCGGGTTGTACTCGATACGGTCGAGATAATCGCGCAGATCACGAGAAACATCAGATACGCTTTCAAGCAAGCTCTCGGCACGCGCTGAAAGCTCGCTGCGGGATGAATCAATACGGGCCAGCGATGAAAGTGCGGCTACAGCCTGCCCCAACTGGTCGGTAACAGCCGGTGTTTCCGGAGTGCCCTCGTCCAGCAACTGGAGCGCCTCCTGGGCGCTGGCAGCCAATGATTCGGAATTGGCCAGGCGATCACGCTCAAGGCGCAATTCCTCGTCTTCCCCAGTCTTTAAGCGGGCAGCTTCAATTTCCTCGGCCTGGAAAGTGAGCATCTCGATGCGGCGGGCTGAATCAGCCTGGGCACTGCGCAGTTCGCCCAACTCGCGGCGAATGGCCAGCAAACCGGTGTAGGCCTGGCGGTAGGACAACAGGAGCGCGTCGATATCAGCGAAACGGTCAAGCAGACCAAGGTGGGTGCGCGGGTCAAGGATCGAAAGGTGCTCAGTCTGGCCATGGATATCAACCAGGAAGACACCGATCTCCTTCAAGAGGGTGACATTGACCGTGCGGCCGTTCACCCTGGCGATGGAGCGTCCCTCGCGACGAACTTCGCGCGCCAGGGTGACATAGCCGTCATCATCCAGCAAGTCCTCGCGCTTGAGGATCTGGTTGACTTCTTCGCGCGTAATGCCCGAAAGTTTAAAAATGCCCTCCACGCTGGCGCGTTCGGCATCTGCGCGCAAGACAGTGGCATCCGTTCTCCCACCCAAAAGCATCTCGAGCGCGTCCATGATGATCGATTTGCCGGCGCCAGTCTCACCGGTAAAAATGATCAGACCGGGCTTGAGATCAAGCTCGAGTTTATCAATGATGGCAAAGTTTTCAATGCGAAGTTCGGTCAGCATGGGCTATTTAAATATTTGGATACCGGAAAGGCGGGTGTAGACAGCCGGGATGGCGAGCGCCAGGTAGATGCCCTGGAAAGCCAAGCCAAACAAATTCAGACCGAGAAGGGCCAAAAAAATGGATGGTAGAGCCCCAAGCGCGACTGCCGCAGAGATGGTGATAAACAACGGGCGGGCGCGGTGGCGCTTGATCACGAAGCGCGCGCCTTCGGCAATGACCACACCGGCAGTGGGGGCACCAGCAATGACCAGGAACCACCCAAAAAAGCCAATCCCGCCTACCAACCCGATCAAAACACTGGCGATGGCAGAAAGCAAGGCAGCGACTACCGAACCGAGAACATAATCCGACCAAACAGCGGTATCAAAGATCTTTTGCTGGCTGTGAACACATTCCGGACACCGGTAGCCGACCGGCGACTTGATGGCACACTTCGTACAGATCGGCTTGTCGCAGCGGTTGCAGCGCAACATGGTTTCAACGCCGGGATGGTTGGCGCAGTAGGTGGGAGCAGGTGTGGTCATCTTGGCATACCTATGATGGCGTTCTGGTTCATATGTGCAGTCAGGTTGCGGTAAAAATAGCCAGGATCATCAAAACGAATGAAGTTGACGCTGTTGTCACCGGCGCGGACCTGGACGCGATCATCATCGGCCAAACCGACCGGGATCTGACCATCCACGCTGCAGACAGTGTTCTCGTCCATGATGGTAATGCTGACCATCGAGCCTTCAGATAACACCACGGCCCGGTCAACAGACAGGTGAGGCGCGATGGGAACAAGCAGGATGTTGCGCAGTTCGGGCGGCAAAATTGGCCCGCCAGCAGCCAAGCCATAAGCCGTCGAGCCGGTGGCTGTGGCGGCGATCAAGCCATCGGCAACATAAGTGGTCAGGAATTGTTCGTCAACGCTCACTTCTATGTGGATGGGGCGAAGCAACTGCCCGCGGCAGACAACCACATCGTTGAGTGCCTGCCAGGAAGCGAGCGCTTCGCCAGCGCGGATATGATCGGCACGCAGCATCATGCGTTTCTCGATCCAGTAATCGCCCGTCAGCAACTTATCAATCATATTCTTCCAGTCGCCGGCGTCGACCTGGTACAGGAAACCCAGGCGGCCCATGTTGACACCCATAATAGGGATGCCGTGCGGGGCGCACAGGTGTCCGGCGCGCAACATGGTACCGTCGCCACCGACCGCCACCAACAAGTCAAAGTCCCCGGCGTGAACACGCCGGCGCAGCTTGGCATCGTAGAGGGAACCGTGCGTGGCCTCCAGACCCTTACCCTGCAGGTATTCGCAGATGGCGCCGGCTTCGACCAGTGAATCAATCAGTTTGGGGTGGCCAGTCACAACGACACGGACCGGGATCGGGGATGAAGTCATGTGTAAATTATAAAGCGTTAAATGAAATTTGCATCAGCGCGCTCGCTATTCATCCAACTTCTGATCACAGACGTGGCGGAAACCACATCTGGAACAGCGCGCGACAGTGTTATGGGAGCGAGCGATATCCCCGCGGCGCTCATCGCGGCGCATTTCGGCCAGAATATCGAGCAAGGCCTGTTCCAGTTCGCCTGTGTAATCAACAGCAAAGTCGCGGTCTTCGTAATGGATGATGCCGTAGGGCGGGCGCGAGCCCATCGTCTTCTCAACCAGCAGGCAGTAGGAAGCCAGCTGGTAAATGTGTGAATCATAAGGGGCTTGCGGTGCGCGGCCTGATTTAACCTCAACCGGAATATAGTGGTCTTTCTGTTCGACCAGGTAATCGGGTTTGCCAACCAGACCGAGAACCGGGTCATAAAGCGGCTTTTCAACCTTGCTACCCCAGGAACGTGTATCAGTATAAATAATCCGCCCACCCGGCAGACCGGCGGCTTTTTGAGTCCGACCTGATTGCCAGATCAGCAAGGCAGCCAGCAGTAGAACCAGGATGGCAGCATAAAAAAAGAACATCAGCGACCCAAGAAGTTGACCAGGCCAAAGGCGGTCAGCATGACGCAGGCCACCAGAAGCAGGATAAAACCAAGTGAGCGCATCAGCCCGGCAGTGAGAACCTGGCGACCGTGCCGGCGGTGCAAGTTGGTGCCGGCCGCCATCTCAGCGTGATTGATCGATTCCTGGCCGGTAAGACGATACCACCAAGCCCGACGGCAGTACAGGTAAGAACCGATATCAGATGCGCGAATGGGTTTCATATTTTAACTTAGCGGAAATCATTATCGCCCAATAGAATATACCAGAAACAAATGAATGTTTTTTGGAATTTGGCCGGAATGGTCATCCATACCCAACCCCGAAACGGGAAATGACATTGAGTGACATTGAGTGACATCCAGTGACAATAAATTTAGGTTTTTTGTGCAGGACAAGTCACCGTTTTTGTGCTTCCGGATAAGCAGATCAGGATGGTTAAGACCCAAAGCTAGGAACCGGAATTCAACCAAGTATTTGTATTTACTTGTATGATAATAAAGCTACACAAGGACGCTTGGTAGCAAGAGAATCGGCAGAATTTGAGTATTTACTGAGGGAGAAACCCTGCGAGTGAGAATTAGATCGCCGATTCTCAA
>Ga0172368_10002407_pt1 | contig 23866 bp, 22 predicted proteins | sample Lak11m_FD_114540 | JGI IMG/M metagenome (GOLD analysis project Ga0172368, IMG submission 114540) | Freshwater microbial communities from Kabuno Bay, South-Kivu, Congo - kab_022012_11m | ecosystem: Environmental > Aquatic > Freshwater > Lake | place: Democratic Republic of the Congo: South-Kivu...
CTGTAAGCCATCTGCATCCCGGTGCTGTTATTAAGCTCTCTAAAAATTTCAAGCCCCTCCTGTGCTGCGGCAAGGGCATCACCGGCTTTGATCATGGCGGAGGCGTTTGCGTACATTTCCAGAGCCAAACCCAGCATGTGTTTATCACCGATTTCGCGGGCGATTGCTATGGCATCCTGCAAGACACTGCGCGATAACATGATTTCATTTGTGCCCTGAAGCAGAACCCCCAGGCTAAAACAGCCATGGACATAAATCTCTTTTCGAAGGCGGCTCGCGTCCGCGTCAGCGTCCACAGGCGGCAGGGCACGAAACTTCTCCATTGCCGCTTTGAGAATGGCAGTTCCTTCTGCCTGCCCTCCCATCATGCTCATGCTCATCGCCATGTTCGCGGCGAGTTCCACTGCATCTTGAACATGATTCTGCAATCCCCATTCGAATGCCGCGCGCAGGTTTTCCATTTCCACTTGCATGGATTTCAATCTTTGCGTTTGCGCTTCTCCTGCAAAGTAAGAGATATCCCATAAACCGCTCGTACTGTTTTTATAGTGGATGAAGTGCCGGTCACGCGCCGCTGACGATTGCTTTGCTTCGAATAATTTTTCCCTTGCATATTGCCTGATTGTCTCCAGCAGGAAATAGCGCATTTCACTATTGTGTTCTTCGGTCACAACCAGGGATTTGTTGATCAACCCTTCTAGATGCTCAAACGCATCTGGATCTTCCGACACCGCTTCAAGCGCATCCAACGTCCAACCGCCGACAAAGACCGATGCAATGCGAAGTAATCCCTTTTCTTCTTCCGAGAGTAAGTCATAACTCCAATCGATCAAAGCCCGCAGGGTTTGCTGGCGCGGTACGGCGGTGCGACTGCCCCCCACCAGCAGCCGGAAGCGGTCATCCAGCCGCGCGGCGATCTGGTCGGCAGAGAAGAGCTTTGTCCGCGCTGCGGCAAGCTCGATCGCCAGGGGAATGCCATCGAGACGCTGACAGATTTGAGCGACGGCTGAGGCGTTTGAATCGGTGAGGGCAAACTTCGAGTTGGCTGCGCGGGCGCGATCAATAAACAGGCGGGTTGACTCTGATGCCGCCAGGGATGGGATGCGATAGGCCATCTCCCCGGCAATGCCCAGCGCTTCGCGGCTGCTGGCCAGGATCTTGAGCCCCGCGCATTGCCGCAGCAAGTCATTTACCAGGCGCGCGCAGCCATCGATCAGGTGTTCGCAGTTGTCAAGAATGAGCAGCAGCTTTTTATCGCGCAGATAATCGGTGACGAGATTCGCCAGCGGGTTAAAAGGGAGTTCCTGCAAGCCAAACGCCTGCGCCAGGGCTGGGATGATCTGGGCTGGGTCGCTGAGTGGCGCCAGTTCGATCATCCATACACCATTGGTAAAAGAATTGAGTTCATCCAGGCCGACTTCGGTCGAGAGGCGCGTCTTGCCGGTTCCGCCGGAACCGGTCAGGGTAACCAGGCGGGCCGAGTCGAGCAGCGCTTTGATCTCGTTTATCTCTTTTTCACGACCGATGAAGCTGGTCAGCTGGGCAGGCAGATTATTGGGGCGTGTATCGAGTGATTTGATGGCGGGGAATTCCGTAGGCAGGTCCGGAGCGCACATTTGGTACAGGCGCAACGGAGCGCGCAAATCCTTCAGGCGGTGCTCGCCCATGTCGCGCAGGCTGATGCCATCCGGCAGATCCTGCTCCAGCAGGTCGTGCGTGCTTTGTGTGAGCAGTATCTGCCCGCCATGCGCTGCGGACATAACGCGCTGGGCGGTGGCGATGGTTGCATAGCCATCATATTTACCGGAGCCATCTGTCAAAATCTCGGCTGCGCCGGTATGCAGAGCGATGCGCACGCGCAGAGGACCGGTCTGGCGCCATGCTTCAGCCTGCAAGCTGCGCTGGGCTGACAGAACAGCGCGCAGGCCAGCGCCTGCATTGTGAAAAGCGGCGCTGAAAGAGTCGCCGACGATTTGGAAAATATAACCGTGATTGGCTTCGATCGCCTGGCGCAGGATGGCATCATGCTGCGCGTGCGAAACCGCCATGGCCTGGGGCTGCTCCTGCCACAGGCGGGTGCTGCCTTCGATATCGGTGAATAAGAAGGTGACTGTTCCGGTTGGAAGCATGCATTATTATGACACAATCTATCCACTTTGCAAATATTTCCGGCGAAAAACCTACCCGCCTCACACAAAAGTAGGGCCGGATAGTCAAAAAATCTCTCAGATCGGGTATGACTCCTGTTTAAAAAATTACCCTACAGTCAACGTTCTAGTTAACACATTTCAGGGATTTCCTGGCAGAAAATAGCTCATTATTTAATACCAACTTTGGTTGTGGGCCATCGACAGTGAAATTTTTCACCCATATAATGGTGTAAATCGGACCATACTTATCGTATTATTTATAGGAGAAGGTTCGATAATTATCCGGGTCAACGTAGATATTGGCTACAACCAGCTTTTCAACAAATGAGGAGGCTCCCGCTCACCAATACCGAATCCATGACTTTTAAAATTTAATCGTCGATCAACATGTATAACAAGGAGAATATATTATGGCTCACAGAATTCCTTTACTGTTTATTTTGGTTGGCCTGGCCCTTTTTGTTTTTGCAGCTTGTGGACCGTCTGCCACCTCTGCTCCCACAACCGAGTTGCCTGCTGCGACGCAAAAACCTTTGGTAACTGATGTCCCAACCGCGATCGCAACCGAAGCTCCCCCGGCATTGACTGGCGATATTTCACGTGGTGGCCGCTTATATGATGAGTGGGTCGAAGAACTTGATTTGGCTCCACCCGAAGGCAACCAACCGCTTTGGGCCACCCAGACCACCAATACCCGATCCGGAGGGGTTACCTGGCGCTGCAAGGAATGCCATGGTTGGGATTACATGGGCGCTGAAGGCGCTTACGGATCTGGATCGCATAAGACCGGCTTTGTGGGTGTGATGGGTGTGTCTGGCAAGGATCCCAGTGAAATCCTCGGTATCCTAAAAGGCTCCACCAGCGACAAACATGATTTTTCAGCTTACATGGATGATCAGGCACTTACAGATATGGCTCTGTTCTTAAGTGGAGGGTTAATCGATTCATCCAGCATGGTCAACGCTGGTAAAACATTCTTTAACGATACCTGCCAGGAGTGTCACGGTCCCCAGGGAATGGGAATCAACTTTGGTAATTCGACCGAGCCTGAATATCAGGGCAATGTCGCGGTAGCGAACCCGTTGGAATTCATTCATAAGATGCGTTTCGGCCAGCCCGGTGTTGCTGATATGCCATCCCTGGTGGATGATGGCGTGGATGACAATGTTTACACCGATGTTTTGGCTTATGTGGCAACATTTCCTACCTCCTCGCCAATCTCCGAAGGAGGGGTAATGTATGATAACTGGATGGAGGCCATGGGTGTGGATGCCCCGGCTGTTGACCAGCCTTTATTTGGGACCCAGACGACCAACACGCGCACCGGTGAAGATACCTGGCGTTGCAAGGAATGTCACGGCTGGGATTACTTGGGTGTGGATGGCGCATATGGATCGGGTTCACATAAGACCGGCTTCAAAGGTATTAGTGAAAGCTCATCCATGTCGGCCGAAGATTTGACCGCCTGGCTAAATGGCACCAATAACCCTGATCATAACTTTACGGGCGAAGGTATGATGGGCGACGCCCAGGTCCAGATGATGGTTGCCTATATCCAGAGTGAAAAGATCGATTCCAGCGCCTTTATAAAAGCAGACAAGACGGTCACTGGCGGGAATGCTGAAAATGGCGCCGAATTCTTTGGTACGGCTTGCGCGTACTGCCACGGTGAAGATGGCAAGACTCACAATTTCGGCAATGAGGCAGAGCCTGAATATGTTGGCACGGTTGCTGCTGACAATCCCTGGGAATTCGTCCACAAGGTTTCCTTCGGCCATCCTGGGGCGATCATGCCCGCCGGTATCAATATGGGCTGGACTTTACAGGACATCTTAGACCTTTTGACCTATTCCCAGTTCCTGCCACTCAAATAGGTTCACTTCATTACGATGAAGAGGCACCGCTAATAAATTTACCTTTCCAGGGGGCGATTTGCAAATCCGTCCCTTGGAAAGGTTATGGTGGTAAAAATGGATTTCATTAGCCGCATCATTTACAACTTGTTGGAAGTCCATCCGTTGCATACGCTGATGGTACATTTCCCCATTGCCCTTACAGCATCAGCATTATTTTTCATCCTGTTGGCGCTTTGGCGCCATAATGACACCCTTGAAAAGGTCGCCTTCGCCAATATTGCGCTGGCAACTGTCAGTACATTGGCAGCCGGGATCACAGGTTATCTTGACAATAATAATACCTATGACGGTGTTGCGCCCAATGCTCCTGTCAAGATTATTCTGGCATCCGTATTATTCTTTATAACTTTATTGATTACCGTTAGTCGTTGGCAGAAACCGGATTTATTCCATTCTTCCGCCCGCCTGCCTTATGTGGCCGGGTATTTCGTCAGTTTTGCGATTGTCGCCGTGCTCGGTTTCCTGGGTGGGGTGATTTTGTACGGTTTTGAAGGAACACCCGAACCAAAATTGGAAACCTCGAGTAACGCAAAGGTATCCGAGGTTATCCAGGTTGCGACTCCTGCGCCGGTTCACACTGATATGCCTGTTTCAGGGGTTAGTTTTGCAGATGATATCGCGCCTATCCTTAAAGCCCGCTGTATCAATTGCCATGGCGGTCAAAAAACTGAAGAAGGTTTGGATCTGACCAGTTATGGATTGCTGATGACTGGCTCGAAAAATGGCGCTGTAGTAATCCCGGGTGACGCAACCAGAAGTCTTTTAGGGAAGGCATTGATCGAAAGAGAAATGCCAAAGCGGGGTCCCAAGTTGAGCCCCGAACAGGCCCAGTTGATCATCGATTGGATCAACCAGGGCGCCCTGGATAATTAATCGCTTCCTGTTTGGCATACCGGACGATTGGTTTGTAATTCCAGCGCCTCATATCATAGGGTCAAGAAACGGGCGAAAAATCGCGCAGCGATCTTTTGACCCGGACCATCTATACTCGCTGCAAGTCAATTGCCACCGGAAGTGCTGTGAGAGCCCAATCACTGAATGACTGGCCTGGGCGCCAATCCTGATACTTCGCTGCCAGCAGGCGCCGGGCCACCCCATCCTCCTGCTTATCTTGAACAAAACGACTGGAACCCGCGAAGGTATGCGCCGCAATCCGAACGCTTACAAGCGGGTTGGTGCGCATATTTTTCACCCAATCCGAGCGGTCACCTCCGCCGGATAACAGGTAGAGCGAATTGTTCTGGATCCCAAACCAAATTTCAATCTTGTGCGGATGTCCACTTACCCGTCCAGTGGTTGTGACATAACAATATTCCTCGCCCGCAAGGTCCGCGAGCAGTGTTGTTATGTTTTGCGGGCGGCTTTCAGGCTGTCCAGTCATATATGCCTTCTGAATTTTTATAACCCGGCAACAACCGGTATGATTTCCCGTCCAAAGATCTCCAATGGCTTGATCTCCTGAAGGTTGGGCATATTGAAAATGATGTGCTGAATACCGATGGCAGCCTGGTGGTGGCATAGGTTTATCACATCCGCCGGGCTCATCTTCCCTGGTGCCAGGTGGGCGGTGTTGAGCGTGGTCTTCTCGATCTCGGCATAATCCCTTCCAACCTCATCACAGTGTCCTTTCAATACATCCAGCTTTTTGTGAATCGCATCAATCCCAATTCTTCCAAACAGGTTGCAGGCATCGGCATATTCTGCGACCAAACGCAAGGTCTTTTTTTCTCCTGTTCCGCCGATCAGAATAGGTGGGTGCGGTTTACTGAGTGGTTGAGGGTTGCATAGTGTTTCAGCAAGTTGGAAGTGCCTGCCTTGATAGGGCCCGTTATTATCCGACCACATTTGTTTTGCTATTTGGAGTGTTTCCTCCAATTGTTCGAAGCGTTCCTTCGTTGGTGGAAACTGTACGCCAAGTCCGCGCGCCTCTCGCTCAAACCAGGCTGCTCCAACCCCCAGGTAAGCGCGCCCCCCGGAAAGTATATCCAGCGTCGTGACTGTTTTGACCAGAATGCCAGGATGACGATATACCACACCCGTCACCATGGTGCCCAGTTTAAGGTTTTTCGTCATACCAGCCATGTAAGAAAGGGTGCTGTAGCCCTCGAGCATATCGTCTTCCGCCGGGCCGAGGAATGTGCGGTCGGGGCCGCCTATTTGAAAAAAATGATCCATCACCCACAGGCTGGCAAAACCATTTTCATCGGTTGTGCGGGCAATTTCTGCCAACTTGTCACGCAAGCTCGCTGCTCCGCCAGGAAAAGTGAAGTTCGGAACCTGTATCCCAATTTTCATGATCGCTTCCTCATTTTCTCCATGCCATGGTCGCTTGGCCAAGAGCATCAACTTCGGTGGGTGTAAGTGAAAAAGAAAGCGCACCAGTGTTTTCGGCTGCCTGCCGGCTGTTTTTGGCGCCGGGAATGGGGAGAACAATTTCGTTTTCGATCAACCAGCGCAAAGCGACCTGGCTGGGCGTTCTGGAATATAGGGCACCTATTTGTCGCAGCAGGTTCAACACAGGTTCCACGTTCTCCATTGTCTTGCGGTTGAAATTGGGGAGGATACGCCTGAAAAAACCACCGGCTCTGTTTTTTGCCGAGTACTTGCCGGTCAATGCGCCCATCCCCAGCGGGGAGTAAGCAATCAGGGTAATGCCCAACTCGCGACAGGTATCGAGGATCCCATCAACCTCAGGATGGCGGTGTAACAATGAATATTGTACTTGATTGGATGCAAGCGGAATACCGCGCTTTGCCAGTTCCGCATGGGCGAGACGCATTTGTTCAGCCGTATAGTTGCTGACACCAACGGCTTTGATCTTGCCTGTCTCAACCGCATCAGCCATCAAATTCATCAGCCTGGGGATCGATACCCGCCCGGATGGGAAATGATGTTGGAAAAGGTCGATGGAGCTGCGTCCCAGGCGGGCGAGACTCTCATCAAGGTTTTTCGGGAAGTCCTCGTCCTTCGAAAATGGACTGGGTGGAAACTTGGTTGCGATCAGCACATCCCTTCCGCGTGCGAGCTGTCCCACGCGCAGTTCAGATGCGCCATTACTGTACATTTCAGCTGTGTCGACCAGGTTTACGCCCGCCGAAAGGCTTACTTCGATGGCGCGTTCCTCTTCCAAGGCGCTTTCCGATGGACCATAAGCCAGTTGAGCAGGCGTCCACCGTGACATTCCCTTGGGCTGACCCCATACCATTGCCCCAATCCCAATCCGAGGTACGCGTAAACTACTCTTCCCCAAGGTGGTTGTGTGTTCCATGGTTCTCCCTGTATGGGTTGCCTAAAAACGATAATTATGCTACGATACAGATCTGTATCGTTGGTTTGAATTATACGATACAAGTCTGTATCGCGTCAAGAGGAATTATATGACCAACCCCGCGTCCCCCAAGGAGCAGTTGCTGGAAACCGCTGCTTTATTATTTTTTCAAAAGGGATATCGCGCCATAGGCGTGGACACCATTACTGCCCATTCCGGCATTGGTAAGATGACATTGTATCGTCACTATAAATCAAAAGATGATTTAATTGTGGCGTATTTGCAGGAGAGCAACACAAGATTTTGGGTTGAATTCGAAAATGCAACTCGGGGTGCAGCATCAGCGCGTGAAAAGCTGGTCGCGTTTTTTCGGGCATTGGCTGGATATATAACCAGTCCGGAATGCTTTGGTTGCCCGTTTTTGAATATTGTCACCGAATACCCGGATCCTGATTATCCAGGTCACAAGGTGGCCCTGGAACATAAAGAATCGTTGCGCCAGCGATTCCGTGACCTGGCTGAGCAGGCTGGCGCACGCAATCCGGCCGTGTTAGCCGATCAGTTATTCCTTTTAATGGATGGGGCCTATATGGCGGTTCGAATGTTTGGAATTAATAACCCGGGGGCCAGTGTAGCCGAGACCGCTTGTGTGTTGATTGATGCACAGATCATGGGCGTGTGATCCAACGAGTGCTGATGTAGCGGAATGAAATCAAGAAGCCGTGGAACAGCGCCTGGAATGCCGGGAACAGCGCTCAATATTTGGATTCGGTGGCTGTATTGAGTTTTTTGTACACGTCTTTCATTTGTTTATAAATTTGCACGAAGCTCGCGAAACGATCATCGTACAGGGTGCGGTGGTTGTTTGTTGGCGCGTAGATTTTTTTGATCTCTGTCAATTTTGGCAGGTCGCTGAAGGAAAGCTCGCCCAGGCCAACCGCGGCAATCCATGCCGCGCCGCGCGCGTTGGCGTAGATGGGGTCAGCGACCTGTTTGATCTCAACGTTCATCACATCCGCAAAGATCTGGCACCATACATCCGACTGCGCCCCGCCGCCAACGATATTGATGGAGGATACTTTGCGCCCAAGGAATTTCTCAACAGGCGCAAACAACCAGCGCGTATTAAAGGCGATCCCCTCCAAAAAGGCGCGGATGATATCCTCGCGGGTATTATTGAGCGACAGGTTATACAGCCCTGCGCGCAGAGTGCGGTCATCCACAGGAGCGCGCTCGCCCCAGATCCATGGTGTGTACAGCACGCCGTTCGCCCCGGCCGGGATGCGCGCCGCAATCTGGTCTAGCACCTTGAAAATATCCGGCACGGCGGCTTCCTGCAACAACTCATCCTTATGGTAGAGGATATTGTCTCGCAAAAAGGTCAGGTTCCCGCCGGCGGTAGCCTGCAATGCCGTTAGCAGGTAACGTCCCGGCACGGCGCAGGGAATGGATGCCATGCTCGAAGCCACATCCGTCTTTTTGAATGGCACATGCGCCGCAATCCAGGATGAAGTACCGATGTACAGGTGCGGCACAAAGTCCTCCACTGCGCCAGAGCCAATTGCAGCAGCGGTGTTATCAATTGCGCCTGCCACCACCTGCACATCCACCGCCAGCCCTAGAACGGACGCCACTTCGGGGAGCACGGTCCCAATTACTTTTGTGCATGGGACAAGCCCGGGCAGTTTGTCGCGATCAATGCCAAGAGCAGAGATCAGCCCGTTATCATAACGAAGAGCATCGGGGTCGCGGTTATCGGTCACCCACGAGGTCACGATCGAGTCGTGACTGGCGACAAATTCCCCGGTCAGGCGCAGGTTCATATAATCCAGAACGTTCAAGAATTTATAGGTGCGGGCATACAACTCCGGTTTGGTGTCACGGATGAAGAGCATGTGCCCCGCCGGATCCTTGCCAGTCATTGATGGCATTCCACCGGTCAGCTGCACAAAGCGCAGCACCTTGAAAATATCCGCGCCATCGATATTGACCAGACCGCCAAGTTGCTTGCGAAGATGGGGCGCACCGCGCATGTCCATCCACAGGATGGCGTTGCCGATGGCATTGCCATCCCTGTCGACAGGAATTGTGCCCTCGCCCTGGGTTGAGCAACAAATGGCGCTGACTTTCCTGCTCGCATCCGGCACCCGTTTCAAGAGCCGGACCGACGCAGACAGGAATGCCTGCCACCACTCGTCTGGCAATTGCTCCGCGCCACCATCAGGGGTGATGATGATGCGGATGGGTTCGCTTTCCCAGCCGATCACGCGCCCGCCGGCAGTGATCAGTGCGACCTTCATACCGGATGTGCCGAGGTCAACAGCGAGGATGAGTGTTTGTTGATTCATGCTTGATCCTGTTGAAAATTTTTTGCCGCTGAGATAAATATTTAAAAAACTCACTGTGCAGCTTTGCCGGATTGATCCCAGATATGGTCGCAAACGCCGATTCAAGGCGGGTCAGCGTGGATGGAAAACTATTATTCTCCGCTTTTGACTGGCTGGCCCTTCTCCACTTTTTTCTGATCGCCGCGCAGTTTGGCAAAGGCAATCTCACGCACCGCCAGCGGGATTTTGCTCACCTTGCGTTCGGTGCAGAGCGCCAGAAGGTAAGCCAGCGCGCACTTCTCCAGGATTTCGACGTTATGGATGGCGCGTTCCATATCGTGACCAAAGATCAGCGCGCCGTGGTTTTGCATCATGAAGGCGTTGTCATGGTTCTTGACATGCTTCGCAACCGCGTCCTTCAGGAATCCTGTGCCGGATGGAGCGTACGGGATAATTTCCACACTGCGCCCGAGGAAGCGCGATTGCTCATCAAACAGGGCGGGGATGGGAGCTTTGATCAGCGTCAGGGCACTGGCATAGACCTGGTGTGTGTGGATCACAGCGTTGACATCCGGCCGCGCCTGGTAAATTGCCCCGTGCATGGCAGATTCCACCGAAGGCTTGAGATGCCCATCGAGCAGATGCAGGTCAAAATCCAGCACGCAGATATCTGCCGCGATCATTTTCTGGTAATCGTAATTGGAGGGGGTAACGGCGAAAGTGCTCCTGCCGGGGATCCGCGCAGAGATATTCCCCCCGGTTGCCATCAGGTAACCTTTGTTAACCAGCAATTGCGCGGTTTCTACAATCTCTTGCTGAATTGAGAGGTAATCGGCTATCATTCAAACCCTTCCTTATCTAGACGTTGTAAAGATTGTAGGCTAAAATCTTTACAACGTCAAGATAGGTATTCAGGAACTCAATATGACCGGAACATCCTACCATCACGGTGACTTAAAAAATGCGCTTATTGAAGCGGGGATCGGGATTTTGGCAAACGAAGGGGTGGGTGGCTTGAGCCTGCGCAAGGTGGCGCGCAAAGCAGGGGTAAGTCATGCCGCACCGTATGCCCATTTTACAGATAAACAAGCTCTGATAGCCGCCATCGCCTCGGACGGGCATCGCCGGATCCACGAGCAGCTCGGTGCGGTGCTTGCCAGCCACTCCGCCGAGCCATTAAGGATGCTGACAGGCGCAGCGTGGGCGTATATGCAGTTCGGGCTGGAAGCCCCCGCCCACTACAAAATCACCTTTTCGGGAACGCTTGAGAATGAGCATCTCCATCCCGATTTTGTGGAATTTTCACAGCGAAATATTCTATTATTGAGGAACATTGTCGAACAGTGCCGGGCGGCAGGAATTTTACAGACCGACGGCATTGATGGCGAAATGCAGGCAATGAGCCTGTGGGGGTTGATACATGGGCTTGTTTTGCTCATCATCCAGGGGCAGCTACCCGGTACCTTGCTGAAAAGGGCGCAGCCCAGGGACATGCTCATCGCTACACTGCGGCAAATTGTGCTGGTTCCCATTGATATGGAAATGCTCAGTTAAAAAGATGGGCGGGCTGGCACTTCAATTCTGGCGTGATTATCAAATAACTGGTTGACAACCGGGGCAAAAATAGATGCTGCCGCCCAGGTAAGCCTGTTTTTGGATGGTATTCCCACAGCGCGCGCAAGGTTTTCCAACAGTATTCTTGCTCATACGGGTAAGGTAACCGCCAGCATTCCCAAAAAGATCCCTTTCGGTATCCCTGCCTCCGCCAGCCGCCATGTTGCCCAGTATGGTTTTGACGGTGTGGAAAAGAGCTGCTCTTCTTTCCTTTCCCAAACTTGCCATCTTGTTTTTCGGGTGCAGTCCAGCATGGTAAAGGATATCCTGCAGCACACCATTACCGAGCCCGGGGATGCGCTGCTGGGTGGCGAGAAAGGCTTTGAGCGATAATTTTTCGAGTTCCGGGAGAAATAACGAAGAAAAATAACCATCAGTAAAACCATCTAGTAAGGGCGATGGTTTTTCCCTGGATACCAGGTAGTATGGATTGTCGTTGGCACCGCGCGGGAAGCACCACAGCCCACCATACATGGCAACCGTGGCACTGAGGGCGCTGGAATCATCAAACTCAACCAACAATTGGTGCCTGAGTGGTTGTTCGGCGGGTGTTTTGTGAAACCGCAGGTTTACGCCGTCCCCAAATAAAAGTACGACATCCTTTACCTGGATCTCAACCATACCTCCCAGGCTGGCTGCTGTGCCTATTGTTTTGCCGACCAGCATGCCGGGGTATCCGCCGGGGTCGCCAAAATACCAGGCAAAACCATGCGGGTTGTGTGCCGCGATAACGCGGCGAATGGTTTTTGTTGAGATTGTATCGTTCAACTGTTGCGCCAAAAAGGCAGCTTCCGGGATTTCGATCATATTATTTAAGTCTCCTGGGTAGCAGGCACGAAAAAAACAGGGGGTGATTATTTTTGCACCCAACTGTGAGTTGATATGGTTATTACAGCGAACGGGTGATGGCAAGAGTGCAAAAGGATGAATTTCCGAATCGATAGATATTTGGGGGTTGCATTTCTAAATTAATCATGTATTATTTATTGTATTACCGGACAATAATTACCTAATTTATATTATAATTTTGTCATTACCGGGCTTGAAAACAGGAAATTTCCTGTATTTGTGAGCAGGAGGGCCTGGTAGGCAGCCAGTTTGGATGGGATGAGTTAGCTACCGATGATCCCAATTTTACACGCTCATCATTAATGCGGTCAGTTTTGTAAGTATGTTCATGCGTAAATATATAGCCGAAAATTCAGAGAGGCCATAATATATGAACGACGAACGTATCCAGCAGGTAATAGCGATTGAAAAGGAAGCCCAACAGATCCAGGATGCCGCGGTACGCGACTCCGAGCAACTCTTGATGCTTGCCAATCAAGAAGTGGATAAGATCATCGAACAAGCGCAAAAAGAGGCGCGCCTGGCAGCCCAACAGCTGGTGGCTGAAGCGCAAGCCAAAGAGGAAAGTACGCGCATCCTCAATGAGGTGGAAGAAAAGATCAAGCAGGCACAAAACCTATCCGGGAAAAACTTCGACCGGGCAGTCACCTATGTTCTTGATCGCGTTATCGGCAAGGAATAGGGCGTATGCTGACCAGTGGGGCTTCAGGTTACGCTGCCATCCACTCGCGAGTGCGGGTAATGTATGCCGCCTTGCTGACCACCCAGGATGAATCCCGCCTGCGCGAGGCAGCGGATCTGCCGTCGCTGGTGGTGCTTCTAAAAGGCACAGATTACGGTCCCTATCTATCAAGCCTGGATGATAAGGATATTACACCCCGTGCGGTCAGTTTCCAGGTAAAAAGGCGGGTTGTAGATGTTTACCGGACGATCATCAATTCCGCGCCATCACAGACCCGCCCTTTGATCACCCAATTATTCAGACATTTCGAACTTGACAATCTGAAAGCCGTATTGCGCGGGGTGTCTGCCGGCTCATCCTGGGAAAAAGTGCGCGAAATCCTTTTTCCACTCGGTTCCGCTTCGGTGATACCGGCAGAGAAGATGCTGGAAGCCGGATCGATCGAAGCCGCGCTGGCACAGATGCCGCATACCCCCTATTCCGAAACAATCTCGCATGCAATGAAACGTTACAGCGAAGAGCAGAGTCTCTTCCCGCTGGAAGTTGCCCTGGATCTCGACTACTGGCGCAGGTTGTGGATCAGCGCCAACCGCCTGCCAGGGGATGACCGCACCTCGGCTCTGCGAATTTTAGGCCCGCTGCTGGATATGACCAACCTTATGTGGGCCATGCGTTACAAGGTTTACCACCACCTATCTGAAGAAGAGATCATCAATTACACCCTACCCTTTGGCTACCGCGTGCGTGATGAGGATATTCGCGCAATCGCAGCGGGAGCGGATATTGGCCGCATCATTCAGCGCATTTACCCCGGCTTGACCGGCGTCGATGAATTTTTGCTGGAGCCTGAACGCGGACTGCCGAAACTGGAATTACAACTACAAAGACGTCTGAGGCAGCACTGCACAACCGTTTTTACCGGCTACCCGTTCCAGATCAGCCTGCCCCTGGCTTTTGTGGTGCTGCTTGAATTGGAGCTTCAGGATCTGACGGTTTTAATCGAAGCCAAGTCGGCGCGCATGAATACTGAAGATGTAAACGGGTATTTATTATTAAACGCAAACCCGGGAAATCCTAATAAAGGTTGAAAGCGCAAATGATCGACCCGGGATATCCTCCATCATTCCCTTGTACATGGATGGCAAACCAGTAGACCAGCCCCGCAAATCACCGGGGTGATTAATGGGATGATGTGCGCTGCATCCGTATGCCCTCACGCGAAAACCGGCTCCTTTTCGTAATTATTGGAAGACGACACCTGGCCTTGGGCAGCCCATCACTGACCTGGGTACCGCTTCGGAGAAATTATTCGCCCCTTATATCCCTTCCCCTGGAAGGGTCGCTCCGATGAAATGGGTACCAGACTGAGCTTTAGTAATACTTGGAGGTGGCATGTTTTTTCCAGAAGCAATGACTGAAATACAACTGATTGTTCCAGAAAAAGATCTGTTACCGGTGACAAAGGTTTTGGCCGGGCAGGGCACATTCCACCAGGTGGATGCCAGTTATTTAAGTTCTGAGGACAATGCAGGAGCCACTGATTCCTGGAAGGACCGCGCCGCTGTCTACTCATCTCTGGAACGGCAGATCACATTTTCCATGCAAGCGCTGGCAGTGCAGGAAGGCTCGCCATCTGCCGCTGACCGGAACAGTATGGTCGAGATCGAGAGTATTCGCCCGGTGGTGGAACACATCGAACTGGATGTAAAAAGCGCCAACGATCAACTGGCTGTGGGTCAAAAAACCCTCGCAAAACTACAAAACGATATTCAACAGCTTGGGCCCGTCGCCGGTTTCGATCTCGATATCGGTGTGCTGCGCGATCCGCACTTCATCCATTCCATCCTCGGCAGCATGCCAGCTGCCAACGTGGAGCGCCTGGAAACCAGCCTGGCGCGCATCCCCTACGTTTTATTGATCCTGAGCAAGGAGAAGGATAATGCCATCGTCTGGCTGATCAGCGCGCAATTCAACGCCGATATCCTTGAACGCGCTGCCCGCAGCGCATACCTCAACCCGCTTGACCTGGGCGATATCCACGCCGGCACACCATCGGAGATCATCAAATCGCGCAGGACAGAGATCGAACAGTTGCAAAAGAGCATTGAAACCCACCAGGCCAAAATCGTCGAATTAAATAAATCCCACGGGCAGCAACTGCAAACCTTGTTATGGCAGGTGCGTGCGAGCCGCCTGTTGGCAGATGCGATGGCGCGCTTTGGCAGGCTGCATTACACCTATCTGATAATCGGGTGGGTGCCATCCGCCAGGTTGGATTTGCTCTCACAAAAACTGAAGGAAGCCTCAAAGAACATCGTCATTGAAGCCACGCCCTCCAGCCAGTACGGGGAATCAAACCAGCACGTGCCAGTGGCACTTGAGAACCCGGGTGTGTTGGGTTCATTCCAGATGCTGGTGACCACCTACGCCCGCCCTCGTTATGAGGAAATCGATCCGACCATCCTGATCGCGGTCACCTTCCCACTGCTTTTTGGAGCGATGTTCGGCGATGTGGGACAAGGGTTGGTGCTGGCGCTGTTAGGATGGGTATTGGCCAGCAAGCGGGTGCCCGCCCTTACCGGCATGGCAGGCCTGGGCACGATCATCATGGCCTGCGGGCTGGTGGCGACAGTATTCGGGTTCCTGTACGGCAGCGTCTTTGGCCTGGAACACATCATCCCGGCCTTGTGGTTGCACCCGATGGAACACATCACAACGATCCTGGGAATCGCCGTTGGAGGTGGGATCGTCATCCTCAGCATCGGATTTTTGCTGAACCTTTACAACGCATCTCGCGCGCGTGATTGGGGCCGGTTCCTGTTCGATCCCAACGGCATGGCCGGGCTGGTGCTGTTCTGGTCGCTGCTTGGGTTGGGAGCCTCCGCTCTCCTGCCCGTCTTCCCTGTGCCCACCGCGGTTTTTGGGGTGACGGCCGGGATCGGCGCGTTGGCGGTGATGTTCTCGGAGGTTTTGAAACACTTGATGATTGGGCACCGGCCCCTGTTCGAGGGCGGGCTGGCTATGTATGCGATCCAGGCCGCGGTGGAGTTGTTTGAAAAATTGATCAGCTTACTCAGCAACAGCCTGTCGTATGTGCGCGTGGGTGCCTTCGCCGTTGCCCACGCCGGCCTGAGCGCCGTGATCTACATCCTGGCGGAATTGGTTGACCCAGGTCACGGGATTGGCTATCTGATCGTGGCCATCATCGGCAACCTGTTCATCATCGGTTTCGAAGGTCTGATCGTGGGCATCCAGACCATGCGCCTGGAATATTACGAGTTTTTCAGTAAATTCTTCATTGGCGGCGGCAAATCGTATGACCCGCTCAGCCCCCAGCCTGTTGTGGAAAAATAAGAGCGGTGAGGACCCGTAGCAAACATCAATCATTAATCGCCCACCCTTCGTGGACAACTTAGAGTCGAGAAAAGGAGATGTACCATGCTGAAAATTATCGTTGTAACGCTGGCAAGCCTGATCCCAATGGCACCGATCATCTTATACGTGCTAACCCGGCGCCAGCAGGTCCCTGCCATCCTGACGAAAAACCTGGTGAGAGGTTTCAAAGGCTTCAATCTCGTGCTGATCTTGATGGCGCTTGGCCTTGGTATTACCTGGTTTGCTTCGCCCGCCACCGTCATGGCGGCCGGTTTCAACCAGGCTGCGGGTGGCGGTGATCCGTATGCCACCCTGGCAGCAGCCATCTCCACCGGCCTGGCAACCATTGGCGCCGGTATCGCCGTCAGCAGCACGGGCGCAGCGGCTGTTGGCGCCATCGCCGAGAAACCGGAATCCTTTGGTCGCGCACTCATCTTCGTCGGCCTGGCGGAAGGCATCGCCATCTACGGGCTCATCATCGCCTTCCTGGTCCTGAACCGGTAATCAACCATGAAAGTCTTTGTGATTGGCAGTCAGGAAGCTGTTTTAGGCTTCTCGCTGGTCGGAGTTGATGGGACAACAGTATCAACGGCCGCCGAGGCAAACCAGGCGCTCGATGAAGTGCTGGCAAACAGCCAGACTGGCATTGTGCTGGTGACCGAGGATATTTCCGCCCTGATCGAAGCGAGAATGGATCAGCTAAAGCTGCGCAGTACCGTGCCACTGGTGGTTGAGATCCCCGGCCCCGGGGGTGTTGACCCCAACCGGCCATCCCTTAATGACATTATGCTTCGGGCAATTGGCGTGAAGTTGTAATTTGCCGGTTCAACCGCCATTGAGCTGAAGATGATTGACGGGAAATTGTGCTTATGACATCTGTAGATGAAAACGTCAAGATACTCTCGCGGGCAGTACTGAGCGATGTGAACAGTAATGCCGAACAAATCCTGGCCGAGGCCAGGACCAAGGCGGGCGAGATCCGCGTGCGCGCCCAGGAGCAGGCTGAGGCCGAACGTGCCAGGATCCTGGACCAGGCAAAAGTGGAGGCGGAACGGGTTCGCAGCCAGGCGGTTGCCATCACGCAGTTGAAGGCCAGGACAATGGAACTCGAACAGCGTGAAAAAATAATTGAAAATGTCTTCGAGACCGCGCGCCAGAACCTTGCCAGTGTGCAGGACGGGAGCGGGTATGAGCAAATTACACAACTGCTGCTGCGTGAAGCCCTTAATCAATTAGGCGCACCCGCGGCCAGGATTCGGGCTGATGAATCCACCCGCAAGTTTCTTACTTCAGGAATGCTGGACAAGATTTCAGCCGAATTGAAAATCCAGCTCACGCAAGGCGAAACCTTGAAAAAAGGCGTGGGCGTGATCGTGGAAACCGTGGATGGACGCCGGCAGTATGACAACACACTCGAAACGCGGCTGAAGCGCATCCAGGATACGGTGCGCAGCCCGGTTTATCATATCCTGATGGGAGAGCCGTTATGAGCGAACAGATTGGGACTGTGACGTGGATCAACGGCCCGGTCGTGCGCGCGCGTGGTTCCCGCCTTGTCAGCATGATGGACCTGGTGGAAGTTGGTGAAGATAAACTGGTGGGTGAGGTCATCGGCCTGAATGCAGATATCATCACCATCCAGGTTTATGAAGAAACATCCGGCATGCACCCGGGCGCGCCTGTTTATGAGACCGGGCTGCCGCTATCGGTTGAGCTCGGACCGGGCCTGCTGCGCAGCATCTTTGATGGGGTGCAGCGACCCCTGCCCCTGATCGAAGCGCAGAGCGGTTCCTTCATTGGTCGCGGCATCCACCTGGATTCGCTCCCGCGCCAGGACAAGTGGGAATTTACACCCTCTCGAAAAGTGGGTGATATTGTCAGCGGCGGCATGGTGTTGGGGACTGTGCCCGAAACAGAAGCGCTGGAACACCGCGTGATGGTTCCACCCAACTTGCAGGGAAAAATCACCTGGATGGCCGCGGCGGGGCAGTACACCATCGTTGAGCCCATCGCCCGCATCCAGACAGAAAACGGTGAAAAAGAACTGAGCATGCTGCAACGCTGGCCGGTGCGCAGACCCCGCCCGTATAAAACCAGGCGCAATATGAATGAACCGCTGATCACCGGGCAGCGCGTACTCGACACCTTTTTCCCGCTGGCGAAAGGCGGGACGGCTGCCATCCCCGGCGCGTTCGGGTCTGGAAAAACCGTAACACAGCACAGCATTGCCAAATGGGCGGATACACAGGTGATCGTCTACATTGGCTGTGGTGAACGCGGCAATGAAATGACAGAAGTGCTGCAGGAATTTCCTCACCTGATCGACCCGCGCAACGGGCGACCGTTGATGGAACGCACCGTGTTGATCGCGAACACATCCAATATGCCGGTGGCGGCGCGCGAGGCCAGCATTTATACAGGCATCACGATCGCCGAATATTATCGCGACATGGGCTACCATGTGGCCTTGATGGCAGATTCAACCTCGCGCTGGGCTGAAGCACTGCGCGAAATTTCCGGACGCCTGGAAGAACTGCCCGCCGAGGAAGGTTACCCGGCTTACCTGGCGGACAGGCTGGCTGAGTTTTACGAGCGGGCGGGTTTTGTGGAGACATTCAGCGGCGAGGCGGGTTCCATCAGCGTGATCGGCGCAGTCTCGCCGCCAGGCGGCGATTTTTCTGAGCCAGTGACCCAGCATACCAAGCGTTTCATTCGCTGTTTCTGGGCGCTGGACAAATCGCTGGCATCCGCCCGCCATTACCCATCGATCAACTGGCTCGATAGTTACAGCGAGTATATGGAGGATGTGGCCGGATGGTGGCAGGAAAAAGTCGGCCAGGATTGGTATGCCTTGCGTACGCAGGCCATGGGCATCTTGAGTGAAGAGAGCCGGCTGGCACAGATCGTTAAGCTGGTGGGTTCGGACACCCTGCCGGATGAGCAGCGACTGGTGCTGGAGACAGCCCGCTTGCTGCGCGAAGGTTTCCTGCAGCAAAGTTCCTTTGACGCGGTCGACAGTTATTCAACCGTTGAAAAACAGATCCGCATGTTGACCCTGATCCTGAATTTCCACCGCCAGGCGCAGCACGTCATCAAAAAAGGCGCCTTGATATCCATCATCCATGACTTGCCGGTTGTGAACACATTGATCCGTATGAAGACCCTCGTTACGAATGACAACTTGTCCAAACTCGATGATATCCAGAAGGAACTCAACGAGCAAATGGAGAAGCTGGAAGTGGAGTATCTATGAGCACAGCCGGTTTGGGAGTAAATGAAGTCGTCGGTGTCAGCCGGATTGAAGGTCCGCTGGTGTTTGTCGAAGGCATCGGCAGTGTTGGCTACGACGATGTGGTTGAAATCATCAACGCACAGGGTCAACTGCGGCACGGTCGCGTGCTTGAAGTGGGCGAAGGGATGGCGGTGATCGAAGTTTTCGCCGGCACATCCGGGCTTTCGATCGACGGCACACGCATCCACTTCATGGGCAAGCCGTATGAGATCCCGGTGGCGGAAGAGATGCTTGGGCGTATTTTTAACGGCTTGGGAAAGCCGCTGGACGGAGGCCCGGAGCCGCTGGCTGACCGCTATGCTGATATTAACGGGCAGCCGATCAACCCGACTGCGCGGGTTTACCCGGTAGACTTTTACCAGACTGGCATCTCGACCATTGACGGCATGAATACCCTGCTGCGCGGCCAAAAACTGCCGCTCTTCTCGGGCGCTGGCCTGCCGCATGACCAGCTGGCCGCACAAATTGTGCGCCAGGCCACACTTGGGGTTCCGGTGGGTATGCCGGCTGCCAAAGCGGAGCAGTTCGTGATCGTGTTTGCTGCGATGGGTGTCAAGCATGACGTGGCGGCGTACTTCCGCCAGTCTTTCACGGAGAGCGGCGCGTTAACCCGTGTGGCGATGTTCCTGAACCTGGCGGATGACCCGCCGGTGGAACGCCTGGTCACACCCAGGGCGGCGCTGACATTGGCTGAATACCTGGCCTTTGAACGTAACATGCATGTGCTGGTGATCCTGACGGATATGACCAATTACTGCGAAGCGCTGCGCCAGATCTCCAACATCCGCGGCGAGGTGCCCAGCCGGAAGGGCTTCCCGGGCTACCTGTACAGCGACCTGGCGTCATTGTATGAACGAACCGGGCGCATCAAGTCCAGCCAGGGCTCGATCACGCAGCTTCCGATCCTGACCATGCCGAACGATGATATCACCCACCCGGTGCCTGACCTGACTGGGTATATTACAGAAGGGCAGATCACCCTCAACCGCGATCTTGACCACCAGGGCATCTATCCGCCTGTATCCGTTCTGCCGAGCCTTTCACGCCTGGCAAAGGATGGCATCGGCGAAGGCAAGACGCGCGCAGACCACAGTCATTGGACTTCGCAGTTGTTTGCCGCTTATGCCCATGTGCAGGATGTGCGTGCCCTGGCATCGGTGATCGGCGAAGAAGAACTTTCCACTGTTGACCAACAATATGTAAAATTTGGCCGCGCCTTTGAAAGTGAATTTGTAAGACAGGGCACAACTGAAAACCGGAGCATCGAACAAACCCTGGCGATTGGCTGGCGTTTACTCTCGATGCTGCCGCAGGAGGAGTTGACCCGTGTCAGCCAGGCCGAACTCAACCAGTACTACGGGACAGGCCATGGCGCACATTAACATTCCACCCACGCGCAGCAACCTGCTGCGTATGAAACAGGATTTGCAGTTCGCGCGCGAAGGCTACGAGATCCTTGACCGCAAACGCGAGGTGTTGACCACAGAACTGATCCATGTGGCGCATGATGCCGGCTTGCTCCAGGAGGAAGTCTGGAAACTGGTGGCGAGTGCCTATAAAGCGCTCGAACAGGCAAAATTAACCATGGGCGATGTGCATGTTGAGTGGGCCGCAATGGCAACCAGCCAGACAGTGGATGTCCATCTCAAGTTCCGCGGTGTGATGGGGGTCCCCATTCCAATCGTGGAGGCGCGTGGCGCGCCGGCTTCGATGACCTACAGCATGGGCGATACCAGCGCCACCCTGGACGAAGCCAGTTCGGCTTTTCGCCAGGTATTAAAACGTATTCCCGAGCTCTCTGAACGGGTAACCGCGGTATGGCGCCTGGCTGGAGAGCTGAGAAAGACACAGCGCCGGGTGAATGCATTGCAGCATATCTTCATCCCGGAATACGAAGCGACCGTGCTTTTCATTAAGAGCGCGCTCGAAGAACGGGAACGTGAAGAAACTTTCCGGTTGAAATGGTTGAAGACGAAGATGACCAAGGCCGATACCGAAGCGCCGCAGCGTGATTACGCCCAGACCCAGCCGTATTTTTAATACCTGCCTGTGGCTCCCTTCATGCGAGCATGTGTTTCCAAACCGGTTTCACCCGACTTTCCTGCATCGAAGAGAGGCTGCTACTGCGAATACGCCGGAGAGGGTAAAATGGTTTTATATTACTTCTCATGAAACATGTATTTTTACCGGCGATTTAATGTAAAATAATGCATTAAAACAGGAGGCATCATGGACATTGGCATATTGGGTACTGGCATGGTTGCTCAAACCATTGGCTCCAAGCTTTTATCGATCGGACACAACGTAATGCTCGGCTCGCGCACCCCAGACAACCCGAAGGCACTCGAGTGGGTCAAGGAAGAAGGGCACAACGCCTACGCCGGCACGTTTGCCGAGGCGGCTGCCTATGGTGAAATTGTGTTCAACTGTACACTTGGGGCGGCATCGCTGGAAGCATTGACCTCTGCCGGGGCTCACAATCTCAAAGGCAAGATATTGATCGATACCTCCAACCCAATCGATTACTCAACCGAGATCACCACTCTGACCGTATGCAATACAGATTCATTGGGTGAGCAAATCCAGAGAGCATTCCCTGAAACAAAAGTGGTCAAGACTCTCAACACTATGAATGCCAACGTGATGACCAACCCGGCCAAACTGATCGAGTACACCGATGTATTTGTAAGCGGCAACGACAGCGAGGCCAAGGCAATCGTAACCGGTTACCTGCGTAATTGGTTCGGCTGGAAATCAGTGATCGACCTTGGGGATATCACCACTTCGCGCGGTGTGGAAATGTTCCTGATCATGTGGTTCTCCCTGCGCAGTGCTGTTATTGCAAAACGAATGAATATCAAACTTGTCACATCCTGAAAATCATTGTCCCCGCCACATGAAACAAAATAGCAGGAGTTGCAGCCATGACCAGCTTAGCGAAAATGAAGGCAGAACTTGTAGAGCTTGAAGCGCAAAAGAAAAGGCTCAAGATCGACATTGTCAGGAAAGACAAACGCTTCAAACTTTGCCTTTGGCTGGCGGGCGGTGGGGTGGCGCTCCTTCCCCTTTACGGATCTGGTATTATCATGATCCTTGCAGGCGGGATCATGGCCATGATTGTCAGCGAACAACGGACAAGGTTAAAGGATAGGCTTGAAGAGGTTGACACGCAAATAACCAAGCTGGAACTATCCATGGGCTGATGGTTGCCAGGATAAAATTGTCGGTCTTTTGGGCTATGAGTCTGCCAACCGGTTAAATGGCAAAGGGGTAATTGCGCTTATCGCATGTGATGGGTGGCTCAACACTCAAGACAGGATTTTTGCGGTGCGTTTCAGGTAGACCACTACCCTCACAGCCTTTTGCATTCAGAATTTTACAGGCGCAAATAAGCGCCCTCCACACTTGTGCGGGAGGGCGCTTTACTATCCATTGCCGTTGTGTGATGCGAATTGGTAAACTTCTTCAACATTCATCACCGCCCCATCTATCAAGCAGATTTACGGGGATCTGGCCTTGTATTTTACGAAAAAGCGGGGTTGCATTCCTATACCTTGTGAAAATATTCCTGGTGAATGTGTCGGGGCCTTCGGGAACCGGTTTAGTTATTTCAACCCTGCGCCAAACATACGAGAGACAAAAGAAACTCCAGCCTTCTGTTTCACAATTTGCATAACCCAGTTAATTACAATAGCGACCGGGAAGATCGCCAAGGCTGGAATAAACTTCACGCCATGAGCCTTCCTGATCAATCATGCCAGTTTTACGATGCGAAGGTAGGTGGATCTTGATGTCCTGACGGAAGGATTAATCCGGTTCTCTTTTCTTGACTACAACATTTTTGGCCAGCGTTTTGAACCTTTCGCCGTTGCTCTGGACAATGGTAATTGTCACATTGCCAGTTTTACTGATGTTGATATCTTTTGCAAAACCGGATTTTCCTGCATGAGTCCCGCTGGCAACTTCGCAGAAATCGCCATTTTTTACCGTTGTGTTGGTGGATTGCTCTGAATTAATCATATTTTCGCCTAAATGGTTAATCATCCGGAAAACGCCTGACAGTCCCGCACTTTCTGTGTGAGATACCGGCTACCTGCGCTTGGGCAGTTAATTTTATTTATTACGCCTTTTGCAACTCGGCGCGCGATGGTGCGCGCTCTTCTGATGGGAAGAACTCATCCCAACTGACGATCCGGCCCGGGGCGGGAACGGTCCCCAGTCAGCTCGCCGCTTTCTTCACGAGCACGCCAACCTTTGCCTCTACGGCGGGAGTTAACTCCTTCAGCGCGAAGGCGACTGGCCACAGGTCTCCATCGTCGAGGTTCGCCGTGTCGCTGAAACCGAAAGTCGCGTACCTCGTGTTGAACTTCTGCGCGCTTTGGAAGAAGCAGAC
>Ga0172368_10002409_pt1 | contig 23856 bp, 13 predicted proteins | sample Lak11m_FD_114540 | JGI IMG/M metagenome (GOLD analysis project Ga0172368, IMG submission 114540) | Freshwater microbial communities from Kabuno Bay, South-Kivu, Congo - kab_022012_11m | ecosystem: Environmental > Aquatic > Freshwater > Lake | place: Democratic Republic of the Congo: South-Kivu...
CTTTTCTCCTATTGTTATTTTCTATGGATATTAATGCCCTACGGGCAAAGTTCAATGGTTCATTTTGATCCGCCAATAAAAGAAATAATTATCTTCCAGCACATCAAAATAAAATGTAGCCTTAATCTCCAAACAACTTCTTAAAGTTAATTTATAGGCCTTCCTTTTGTACTTACAAAAAATTGATTAGATTTGCCTTTGTTAATTTTCGAAAATGAGAGGACCCGGCCTTTACAAAGTTTTTTTAATTATTTTTCTGATTATTTTCCTTACAGGTATTTCATTCCTGCTGAATGCACAGGTTGTAATCAACGAAGGCAGCAATAAAAACTATTCAACACTTAATGATGAAGACGGGGATTTTCCGGATTGGATTGAACTTTATAATTCGGGTGCCATATCAGTGGATTTATTTGGTTATTCTCTTACCGATGACCAGGAGGAACCCTTAAAATGGATATTGCCGCAAATTATTCTTTTACCGGGTCATTATCTTGTTGTTTTTTGCAGTTGTAAAAACCGTGTTGCTTGTCCTCCTTTCACCACAGTTATCAATACAGGGCCATTCGTTCCGGTTGTGGGTTGGAATACCCACACCTTTACAAATCCATTTTACTGGGACGGAATTTCGAATATCGTAGTAAATGTCTGTTCGTACAGTTCAACCGGTTACATCACAAATTCTGTTTTTAACCAAACAGAAACGCCTTATACTTCTACTATTTTTGCCTTCGAGGACGGGAGTCCTGCTGCCTGCTTTAACAATTACGGCACGCCTGTGAATGTGCGACCCAATATGAAACTCAACGGATATGTGATCGGATCAGGAAATATTCAAAACTCCACTACTTCCTACCCGGCACCCTATGGGAACTGGTATTGGGGTGCAAGGCACCAGATGCTCATTCATGCAGAAGAACTTTATGCGGCAGGATTGATTCCCGGAGATATCCAGTCCCTTGCTTTCGATGTCGCTTTTACCGATGTTGTTACCTATGATTACATCGAGATCAGCATGAACAGTGTCGCCCAAAATGAAATCTCTTCCGTTTTCCTTCCTCAAGACGGATATAGCTTTCATACGAACTTTAGTATCTCGGGTGATGGTGAGCCCGTTTACCTTTATTCTCCTGCACAGACTTTAGTCAGTAGTTTGGATGTGAGTTGTATCCGGCCGGATATCAGCACCGGCAACATCCCTGATGCATCTGGCCTTGTAGCTCTTTTTTATCCGCCAACTCCCAAAACGAGCAATAACGTTTCCTTTCCCTATACTTCATTTGCTGATTCAGTTACATTTTCGGTGAATTCGGGATTCTACGACTTGCCGTTCACCGTATCCATAAACAATCCAAACGGCGTGAACTCGCAGGTTTACTTTACCCTTGACGGCAGCGACCCGACAACTTCCTCATTCCTTTACAATGATTCGCCCATTCCCATCAATGAATCAACGGTGCTGAAGGCCCGTGCATTTTTGGATGGCCTGCTGCCCGGCGATATTAAGGCATCCACATATCTTTTCAATGTGGATCACATTACACCTGTCATATCGGTTATTACCTGTAACGAAAATCTTTACGGACCCACAGGAATTTTCGATAATTTCAACAAAGACTGGCTGCGGTCAGCTCATGTTGAATACTTTGATTCAATGCCTTCGCATCCTCTTGTTTTTTCCCAAACTGCAGGAATGATGGTTGACGGAGGCTTCGGCGGCAGCAGGGCACACCCTCAACATTCCTTCAGGCTGGAGTTTAATAATGGAGTACTTGGGGAAGGCCCCATCAATCATGTGGTTATTCCTGACAGGCCTTACCGGAGCATATTCAGTGATTTCTACCTTCGGAATGGCAGCAATCAGTATCTTGCATTTCCATATAAAGATGCGGCTCAGGTTAAAATGATGAGCAACGGGATTAATAATTATTATTCAGCCTGGCGGCCGGTTTCGGTTTATATTAATGGTGAATACTTCGGCTTGTACGAGCTTAGGGAAAAAATAAACGAGGAGATGTTTATTACTTTAGAGAATCCTTCACCGGGCTCAATAGAAATTATGTCGCTCAGTGCATTCTATGGATTCGTTCTGAGAGCGCTTTCCGGCTCCGTGGATAATTACTGGAATTCCTGCGCCTCTTTTAAATTGCTTGACCCGGAGGATCCCAACTACTGGAATCAGGCAGATCAATACTTCGACCTGACTTATTATACCGATTACATTATCGGCGAATCGTGGATGGGTAACTCCGACTGGCCCTGGAATAACATTAAAATTTACCGGTCGAATGCGACCGGCTTCCGGTGGAGGTTTTGTACCATTGACCTTGAGCTTGCCATGGCGCCGAATTCATGGACTGACTGTTACTTCGATCATATCGGCTATATGTTAGGTCAGGATCCCGGAAATCCATATATAGGCGTATGGCTTCGGAGTATTCAAAACGAAAGATACAGAAATTATTTCATCAACCGTTATGCAGATGTGATGAATACTGCTTTTGATACTTCAATCCTGCTTGCAGTTGACAATAATTTCTTTAACCTGACATTGCCTGAGATGGCAAATGAATATTTGCGCTGGGGCGATCCGGGGAATATCCAGGGTCAACTGGAAAATTTCTGCAACAATCATATAATCTTTCAATCGCAGCTAATCTGTCGTAGCCCCGAGGTGAGAAATCATATACAGAATCATTTCGGATTACAGGGACAGGTTAATGTAACCCTCGAAGTTGAGCCTCCTGGAGCAGGTTCGATCAAGATCAGCACCATTACTCCCGATGATTATCCCTGGACCGGTATTTACTTTAATGGTTTGCCTGTCAAAATTGAAGCGATTCCGGATTACGGGTGGGAATTTTGTTATTGGAAAAGTAACGGTTTGATTTCCGATACTTTGAATCCGGTTTTTTATGATACTCTTCAGATAACTGATGTTTTATTCAAAGCAAACTTTACTACTTTAACAACTGGTTTGAACAATCAGGTTGAAAAATCCACCGTATTTCAAATATATCCATCACCGGCTAAAAATTACATAACCATTGCAAATCAGAGTAATAACTTTACTTCCAAATATTTTTATCAGATTATTGATTTAAACGGCCGGATTTTAAAGGAAGGGTCTTTAAATTCCTCTTCCATGGAATCTTCAATTCAGATCAGTGATTTGTCTCCGGGAATGTTTTACCTCATAATAAAAAATTATTCAAAATCCCGGGATTATTTTAAGTTTATCAAAATCTGATTCAGGAAATTCTTTATATTGAAAAATTATTGTCCGATTACCTTACAACAGGCAGTATTGTTTGAATAGCTGTGCATATCGAGGAAACAACCTTATCAATTCATCCTTCTTCCCCAATTCAAAATCATCAAAATCAAAACCTGGTGCAACCACGCATCCTGCCAGTGAAAACGAGTCGGTGCCATTCACCCTTGCCATAAACCACGTCCCTTTCGGAATTACATGCTGAAATACCTCACCGTTTACAGGATTATTTCCCAGATTGCATTCCGCTAATTGCCCGTTGCCGTTTATTGAAATGATGGTTAAAGAGGAACCTGCAAAAAAGTGCCATATCTCATCCGATTTAATCCTGTGAAAAGCAGAAAACTCGTGTGTTTCAAGCAAAAAATAAATCGAGGTCGAAAAGTTTCTGAACCCGCTGTAACGATCGGGCAGGTTTTTCTTGTGGATAATTTCATCCGAACGGTATATCTCCCTGTAATGTCCACCTTCCGGATGCTTTTTTAGTTTTAGCAAGTCAATCCAATACCGGGCATTCTCAGTCATTGCTGATCAGTTTGTTTGCAATCAGTATTTGTTCCATTTGGATTTGCAGTTGCCGGGCTTTTTCCATTGATTTCTGTGCAAAATCCTCCTTTTCCGAAGCATATATAATCTCGCGCGATGAATTGACGATCAGCCCGCACTGCCGGTTTATTCCATAAGCCGCAACGTCGTCAAGGCTTCCGCCCTGTATTCCGACACCCGGAACAAGTAAAAAATGATCGGGGACAATTTTACGGATATCGGCCAGCATTGAGACTTGCGTAGCTCCAACCACATACATCATGTTTTCGGGTGTTCCCCATTTCGATGACTTATTAATGACATCCTCGAATAACCGTCTGGATGATTCTTTATTGATCGAAAACTGAAAATCCGATGCACCCTTATTTGAGGTTAGTCCAAGTAATATAACCCATTGGCCCTTGTATTCAAGAAATGGGCTTACCGAGTCAATACCCATATACGGTGCAACAGTCACAGCATCGAAGTCGAGCTTTTCGAAAAAAGCCTTCGCATACATTTTCGAAGTATTACCAATATCTCCGCGTTTGGCGTCTGCTATGGTAAATGCATCAAACTTTTTCAGATATGCTATTGTTTTTTCAAGGCTTTGCCAACCCGCAACGCCCCTGCACTCGTAAAAAGCAAGATTCGGTTTATATGCGATAGTATAATTGTGAGTTTGGTCAATGATCTGTTTGTTGAATTCAAAAACCGGATCATCATATTTTTTAAGGTGATTGGGTATCTTGTCCAAATCCGAATCCAGGCCAATACATAAAAAAGATTTTTTTTTTCTGATCAACCCGAATAACTCATTTTTTGTCATGATAAATGATTTTACATACTACCCCATCAATCCAATTAACCCAATTAACTCAATTAACCCAATTAACCTAATTAACCTAATTAGCGATTTTCCCCCAAATCAATACTGACTGATCCCCTCCTTAAGCCTTTCTGCGTTTTCGGCTAACTGCAACTGGTCAATCAATTCCTGGATATTGCCGTCAATAATAGTTTGAAGATTATACAGAGTTAAATTTATCCTGTGATCTGTTACCCTACCCTGTGGCCAGTTGTAGGTCCGGATTTTTGCTGAGCGGTCACCGGTTGAAACCATCGTTTTCCGTTTCGATGCAATTTCATCCAGGTATTTTTTGTATTCCATTTCATAGATGCGTGTACGCAAGACAGATAAGGCTTTTTCGTAATTTTTTATTTGTGATTTCTGATCCTGGCATTGGGCAACTACTCCTGTGGGAATATGGGTCAACCGGACAGCGGAATAGGTGGTATTCACCGATTGGCCACCAGGCCCCGAAGAGCAAAACAGATCTTTCCTGATATCGTTTACATGAATGACCACATCAAATTCATCAGCCTCGGGCAGAACAACTACTGTTGCTGCAGAAGTATGTACCCTTCCCTGAGTTTCCGTTTTAGGAACCCTCTGTACCCTGTGAACTCCCGATTCATACTTCATCAGGCCATAAACTCCATCACCTTTCACCTCTACGATGATTTCCTTAAAACCACCGGCAGTTCCTTCAGTCACATCCACCAGTTCGATTTTCCAGTTTTTAGTCTCGCAATATTTAGAGTACATTCTGAACAGGTCGCCTGCAAAAATGCTGGCTTCGTCACCTCCGGTTCCGGCCCTGATTTCAACTATTGCATTTTTTTCATCCTGAGGGTCGGATGGAATAAGCATCAGCCTGATTTCTTCCTCAAGTAAATCTTTCCGACCATTTAATTCGTTCTGCTCAATCTTTGCCATCTCCCTGAATTCTTCATCCTTCTCGGTCTTCAGCAATTCCCTGGTAGAAACTATATTTTCCATCACATTTTTATACTCTTTATAAGCCTTAACCACACGCTGCAACTCTTTATAATCCTTGCTTAGCCGGATGTATTTTTTCATATCCGCCATAATTGAAGGATTATTCATTTCTTCTTCAATCTCCTTGTATCGCTTATATATTGCCTCTAATTTCTCTAACATTCAAGCAAATTTTAAGGGGTCAAAATTACAATAAATTGTTGTTAACAAAACCGTTTATAATTCGTAGCATCATCAATTTCGACATCGCAATTTATTTTTATATTTGACAAAAATTACAATTTTGTTTTTTGTTTTTATATCCAGTCATCGCAGTTTACAGTAATTTTCACATAATGAAAAGTGGTACAATTATTTCTATAACCATCATCCTGATATTCCAGCAAATTGTTGAGTCTCAAATCAGCTCTGGCGGAATACCGCTGAGTTTCACCAATAAACTTCAAACGGATTATATCCGTCAATTCACCATACCTTCGCCCAACTTACATATCCTGAGTGATGAGGATAAGAATAATGACAGTTTGAATTTACCCCATCGTTTTATGGAAATTATCCCTGTTGATATTGATTTTATGACCGAAGGAACATGGGAACATTCTTCAAACAATACAGGCGTTTGCAGGTTGATTTTAAAGTCACACGGTGCCTGGGCCAACAGTCTTTATTTTGATACTTTTTATTTGCCGGAAGGCACCGGCTTTTATTTATATGATGAAACGGATTTGCAGTTAAAAGGCGCTTATACTGAAGCCAATAATCCAAATAACAGGTTGTTTGCGACGGAATTGCTCAATGGTGATGCAGTGATTCTGGAATTAAATATTCCGGATACTAAAAAGGAAGCTGCTCAATTGCATATTTCAGGATTTGGTTATGCATACAGGGAAGTGCCCGGATATACCCGGGAGAAAGGTTTTGGTAATTCCGATTTCTGTGAGGTCAACATTGGTTGTGCACCTGAGGGAACCGATTGGCAGGATGTCAAATCCGGGATTGTAAGGATACAGGTAAGGGTTTCCGGTTCAGCTTACTGGTGTACGGGATCGCTTTTAAATAATGCCAAAAATGATTTAAAGCCTTATATTTTAACAGCCGATCATTGTGCGTTTCAGTTAGGTCATTATGCCACGGCCAACGATTTGGCACAGTGGCTTTTTTATTTTAATTATGAATCCGGTACGTGTGAGGATCCCCCTCAGGAACCACAGGTGTATTCAATGGTTGGCGCAACCAAAATTGCCAATGGAGGTGAACGTGGAAATACAGGTTCAGATTTTTTTCTGGTGTTGCTCAATCAGCAGGTACCCAATTCATACCACCCTTATTTTCATGGTTGGTCTGCGATTAATGAAATCAGTAACTCCGGGGTTACAATTCATCATCCCGAAGGCGATATAAAGAAAATATCTACTTATTCACAGCCCGTTGAATCATCCGGTTGGTTCGGAAATGGAGTTCAATCGCACTGGAAGGTGTTCTGGCTGGAAACAGCAAACGGTTGGGGTGTTACCGAGGGCGGATCTTCAGGTTCACCGCTATTCAACAATGCCGGAAGGATAATCGGAACGCTGACCGGTGGCTATTCCGGTTGTGAATCTACGGGAGTTTACGGTCCCGATAAACCTGATTACTATGGAAAGTTTTCTTATCACTGGGAATCAAATGGAACTGAGGATACCACCCGTCTTAAACCCTGGCTTGATCCTGATAATACCGGTATTTCCATTATTGATGGGCTTTATGTAGGAATTAATGAAAACTACCCGCGATGTTCAGATGAAATATTTCTTTTTCCAAATCCGGTCCGGGATATTGTTAACATTAATTTTATTAACTTTGAACCATCAATTGAAAAGGTGGAAATAATTGATATCATGGGCAGAACGATAGTGATAGGTATCATCAAAAATCAGTCGGAACAATTAAAACTCGATATAAGCAAGCTCCCTGCCGGTGTTTATATGGCAGGCATTAATTATAGGCAAAAGCGGATATTAAAAAAATTTGTTAAAATGTAATTTTGTTTTTTATTTGCGTAACTGCATGAAAAATTATTTACGAAATAAATAAGTACTAAAAAGAAAAAAAATGCCAAGACCTGAAAAAATTTTTGTTGTTGAAGATGATATTCTCTACTTGAATCTGATTAATAAGGAACTTGAAAAGATGGGATATGAAAATGTAAAATCATATACAACAGGAAAAGAAGCAATGCACAATATTAATATCAGACCTGATATTGCATTGCTCGACTATTTCCTCGAAAAGGATTTTACCGGGATGGACATTTTAAAGAAATTAAAACAGAGGTACCCGGATACCCAGGCAATTTTTTTAACGGCTTCGGATGATGTGAATATAGCAGTAGATACAATGCGCAACGGAGCTTATGACTATATCGTTAAGGGAGATACTGCTTTTATCCGTATCCGGCATTTACTGAAAAAAATATCTGAAGAAAACGACAGAAAGGCCAAAAGCAGGTCAATAATCCGTTTTCAGATCATTGTAATTTTTGCTATTATACTAATATCTCTGCTTGGAATCCTGTACTTCCATTATTTCATCAATTAAAATTTTTCAAAGAAATATTTTTTTTTCAGAGGATAAACTATACTTTTGCAGCCCGAAAATAAAAGGAAAATATAATGAAAAAAGATATTCATCCGAAGGATTACAGGTTCGTGGTATTTAAAGATATGTCGAATGATTATACGTTCATCACGAAATCAACAGCAAAATCAAAAGAAAAAATCGTTTGGGAAGATGGCAAGGAATATCCGCTCATAAAGCTGGAAATATCCCATACTTCACATCCGTTCTTTACAGGTAAAATGAAACTGGTTGATACAGCAGGGCGCGTTGATAAGTTCAAGAACAGGTACCAGAAGCATTTTGACAAAAAAGCCGGCAACCAGTCTTAATCCGAAATGAACGTTATTATAGGCCCTTATTGTTGAATAAGGGCTTTTTTTGTTATAATATTAATGAATTACAATTTTATCTAAATTTGTGATATGATTTAATGACACATAATGATCTGTTTTAAAAATTCCAAAGCTAATATATGAATTACATCATGTTTGATGATCAGGGAAGAAATAATTTGCTTCCGCTGACATTTATGAGACCCATCGCCGATATCCGTATCGGTATTCTTACAGTCAGGGAAAAATGGGAAAATTATCTGAAAACAAAGACTTCTTCACTGACGGAAGCTTATTTAAGCCCTAAGTTTCCAATCGTGAAGAATAATGAAAACATACTTATCAACGGCTCTGTTTGCCCGAGTACCCGCCTGGTTAATGAAATTAAAAAATTAAAACCTAATCAGGCCCTGGTTACTAAGGAAACAATTATTGCGCTGCATTTGGGGGCTCAAGATCTGGATGATTCGGGAGAAATGGATATTTCAGGAATCGAAGAAATTGAAATGTCGTATGAACCCATGAAAATAAACGAAACCTGGGAAATATTCAGTAAGAATGGCGAGGCATTAATCAGTGACTTTAAACTTCTCACCAGTAAAAGAAAGAGTGAAAAGCTGAGCCTGACAAACAGAATTTTAGGTGAAGAAAATATTTTTGTAGAAAAAGGAGCCAAAGTTGAGTTTGCAATATTGAATGCCACCACCGGGCCGATTTATATCGGGAAAGATACTGAAATAATGGAAGGCGCAATAATCCGCGGCCCATTTGCTCTCTGCGATCATGCAGTTGTAAAAATGGGAGCTAAGATTTATGGACCCACAACCATTGGCCCATATTCAAAGGTCGGAGGGGAAATTAATAATTCGGTAATTTTTGGATACAGCAATAAAGCTCACGACGGTTTTTTAGGACACTCGGTAATAGCTGAATGGTGCAATCTTGGGGCTGATACCAATAATTCAAACCTGAAAAATTCTTATGACGATGTTAAATTGTGGAACTACCCGCAAAAAACTTTTATCGAAACCGGATTAAAATTCTGCGGATTGATCATGGGCGATCATTCCAAAACAGGCATAAACACTATGTTTAATACTGGAACTGTGGTTGGAGTGAACGTTAATGTTTTCGGTTCCGGTTTTCAACGACAGTTTATCCCATCCTTCTCATGGGGCGGTAATACTCAGGGATTTAAAATCTATGATATTAAAAAGGCAACTGAGGTTGCAGAAAAAGTTTATGCCCGCAGAAATAAAATTTTTGATGAAAAAGAAAAAGAAATTCTGAATAATTTGTTTTATTTAACCGCCGTTAACAGAAATCTCTAATATGAAAGTGAGCGAAAGCAACTTATTTCTTATTTCCGAAATGCTTGATACCGATACCGAATTCATTCCATTATTATCTTCGGAGGATGAGGAGCTGATCAAAGCTGAAAAAATTCCTGATGTATTGCCTATTCTGCCGTTAAGAAACACAGTGCTTTTTCCGGGAGTAGTTATTCCAATAACTGTCGGACGGGATAAATCCATCAAGCTTGTAAAAGAGGCTTACAAGGATAAAAAACTCATTGGCGTTGTTGCCCAGATAGATGCGGAAATAGAAGAACCTGAACCTGCCGATCTGAATACCATAGGCTCTGTTGCCAATATTATTAAGATTTTGCAAATGCCCGATGGCAACACAACCGTAATTATTCAGGGTAAAAAAAGATTTCAGCTTCTTGAAATGGTTCAGTCCGAACCTTATTTTAAAGCGCGGGTTCAGGAATATGATAAAATTGAAAATTTTGTCAGGGATAAGGAATTTAAAGCACTGATCTCTTCGTTAAAGGATCTTTCGATACAAATCATACGTCAGTCTCCTAATATACCATCGGATGCTGCATTTGCAATAAAAAATATTGAAAGTCCGGTTTTTCTGGTAAATTTTGTTTCGTCCAATCTGAACACGGATATTGCTGAAAAACAGAAACTCCTTGAAATATCAGATTTTCATGAGCGTGCACAAAAAGTTCTCTTTTCACTGACAAAGGAGCTTCAAATGCTTGAATTGAAAAACCAGATTCAAAACAAAGTAAAAGTTGACCTTGATAAGCAACAAAGGGATTATTTTCTGCATCAGCAGATAAAGACCATTCAGGAAGAGTTGGGTGATGCTCCGGGTACACAGGATATCAACGAATTACGTGAAAAAGCTTCGAAAAAGAAATGGCTAAAGGAAGTTCATGAAACATTCGAAAAGGAGTTGAGTAAATTGCAGCGAATGAATACTCAGGCTGCGGATTATTCAGTGCAGTTAAACTATCTCGAATTATATGTTGACCTGCCATGGAACGAATTTTCGAAGGATAACTTTGATTTAAAGAGGGCTAAAAAAATCCTGGATGAGGATCATTATGGCCTCGATAAGGTAAAAGAAAGAATCGTTGAACATTTGGCGGTTATAAAACTCAAAAACGATTTAAAGGCTCCGATCCTTTGCCTTGTAGGCCCTCCGGGAGTCGGAAAAACTTCGCTTGGAAAATCCATTGCCCGTGCCCTTGATCGAAAATATATCAGGATGTCGCTGGGTGGAGTAAGGGATGAGGCAGAACTTCGCGGCCACCGAAAGACTTATATCGGGGCGATGCCAGGCAGGATCATTCAAAACCTGAAAAAAGTAAAATCGTCGAATCCTGTTTTTGTTTTGGATGAAGTAGATAAGGTGCTTGGTGCCAATGTTAGCGGAGATCCTCAGGCGGCATTGCTCGAAATACTCGATCCGGAACAAAACATCAGTTTTCATGATAATTATCTTGAGGTGGAATACGATCTTTCGAAGGTGATGTTTATCGCCACAGCAAATACATTGAGTACGATCCACCCGGCGCTTATTGACAGGATGGAAGTGATTGATATCAGCGGATACCTTCTTGAGGAAAAAGTTGAAATAGCCAGGCGGCATCTTATACCAAAGCAGCTTAAAGAGCACGGCGTAAAAAAGAATCAATTGCTGTTCGTGAATGGCATTATTGAAAGAATTATTGATGATTATACAAGGGAAGCGGGTGTAAGGACACTCGAAAAAAATATTGCAACCATCATCAGGAAAAAAGTCATCAACATCGTTGAAAATATTGACTATGAACGGAAAATCACAAATGCCGATCTGTTGAAAATACTGGGTCCTCCGCGTTTCCAGAAAGAAAAGGGATTATCCAACCAGGTTGCCGGAGTAGTTACCGGCCTGGCCTGGACGGCTGTCGGGGGAGAGATTTTATTTGTTGAAGCCAGCCTGAGTAAAGGAAAAGGAAACCTTACCCTGACCGGAAACCTTGGCGATGTGATGAAGGAGTCGGCAACGATAGCTTTGGAATACTTAAAATCCCATGCAGAAATGCTGGTGCTTGATGCGGATATCTTTCAGAAATGGAATGTACACATCCATGTTCCTGAAGGAGCCACGCCCAAGGATGGCCCGTCTGCCGGAATAACCATGTTTACGGCATTGGCATCTGCGTTTACTCAGCGGAAAGTGAGAGCTAAAATTGCTATGACCGGCGAAATTACTTTAAGAGGAAAAGTATTGCCGGTGGGTGGGATAAAAGAGAAAATTCTGGCTGCCAAACGCGCAAAGATCACCGACATTGTTTTATCAATCGAAAACAAAAAAGATATTCTCGATATTAAGGAAAAGTACCGCGAAGGTTTGAGTTTTCACTACGTTGACCAGATGATCGAGGTGGTGGATTATGCACTGCTGAAAGAAAAAGTGAAGAATCCGGTTAACATAGAATAGGATTCTGTAAACTGAAATTTCATAACTTTTCGGTTGCTTGTCGCTGGTAAATATTTCCTTCTATTATGTTTTTATTTTTACAAGCATCAAGCAACCAGTGCATGATATTCTACCTGAAAAGTTATGAATTTTCTAATATTTAAAAATGTTTCACCAGCCCTGTAAGCGGGATTCTGTCGTGTCCTATCATTTCTCTGGTCCAGCCATCACTGTCTGGATCTAACGGCCAACCCCCCAGGATCGGACGGGCAGCCCTCAAGCCCTGGTATATTTGGCCTTTCAACCCGTAAGGTTTACCCTCCCGGCATGTCGCCACACCGCGACGTGAGCTCTTACCTCACATTTTCACCCTTATCCCGCCGTTGACGGGACGGTTATTTTCTGTGGCACTTGCTGTTTCCGGATTAAACCGGAACCTTCCCGTTAGGAAGTACGGCGCCCTGCGTTGTCCCGACTTTCCTCCTCCCGTAGTAAGCGGGAAGCGATAGAACAGGCTGCTGAAACATTTCGGCAAAGTTACCAAATATTACTTATTTTTGTCCAAAACCCACTCAATGATGAAAAGGCTTGTATTGTTCCTGATATTAATTTTAGTAATGAGTTCCTGTGGTCTTAAAGAAAAAGCTGATCTGATTATCCATAATGGTTTGGTGTATTCTGTGAATGAAAATTCTGAAATATTCCAATCATTCGCCGTAAGGGACGAAAAAATCATAGCTATCGGTTCCGATGATGAAATTCTCGGTCATTTCATGTCCTATAATACTGTGGATGCTAATGGAAAACCGGTTTATCCGGGTTTTATAGATGCGCATTGCCATTTTTACGGATATGCAATGGATCAGATCAGATCAGCCGATCTTACCGGTACTTTATCATTTGAAGAGGTGATAGAAAGGATTCAAAAACATGATGAAGAATTTCCTTCCGAATGGATAGAGGGCAGGGGCTGGGATCAAAATGACTGGAATTTAAAAGAGTTTCCTACGAAGGAATTACTTGACATCGTATTTCCTGATAAGCCGGTTTTTTTGACGAGAATTGACGGCCATGCTGCACTGGTAAATTCCTCTGCCTTGAAACAGGCCGGAATTACAGGCCAAACCAAAATTTTTGGCGGAGAAATTCAACTTAAAAATGGAGAGCCAACAGGGATATTAATTGATAATGCAATTGAAATCGTTTCGAAAATTATACCGGCGCCATCCCTTGATTTGCAACGTAAGGCGCTTCAGGCAGCCGAACGGAATTGTTTTGCAGTCGGGCTGACTTCTGTTCAGGATGCAGGATTAGGCAAAGATACCATTGATCTGATAGATAAAATGCAACAGGAAGGTTCATTGAATATGCGTATTTATGCGATGATCACTCCGACAGAGGCAGGCTTAAATTCTTATCTAAAAAAAGGAGTTTATTCAACCGGATATTTAACTGTCCGTTCGGTTAAACTTTATGTTGACGGTGCATTAGGCTCAAGGGGTGCAAAAATGCTTGAACCGTACTCGGACGATCCAGCGAATAGCGGCCTCTTTATGTTTCAACCGGAATTTTATCAAAAGATATGTGTGCTGGCGTTGGAAAATGGATTCCAGGTGAATACTCACGCCATTGGAGATGAAGGCAACAGGTTCGTTTTAAATCTTTATTCAGAATTTCTTAAGGGTAAGAATGATTTGCGATGGCGCATCGAACACGCCCAGGTAATCCGGCAAGAGGATTTTAATCTGTTTGGCGAGTTTTCAGTTATTCCTTCGGTTCAACCGACCCATGCCACTTCCGATATGTATTGGGCTGAAGACAGGATCGGGTCGGACCGGATTAAAGGTGCCTATGCTTATAAAAATCTCCTGAGCCAAAATGGATGGTTACCATTGGGGACTGATTTCCCGGTTGAGCGCATCAATCCTCTTAATACCTTTTATGCCGCTGTTGCACGCAAGGATCTTAATGGCCAACCTGAAGGCGGATTTCAGATTGAGAATGCCCTGACACGTGATGAGGCTCTGCGCGGAATGACTATCTGGGCGGCAAAAGCTGCGTTTGAAGAAAATATGAAAGGAAGTCTTGAACCCGGAAAATTTGCCGATTTTGTGATCCTCGACCGGGATATTATGGTTATCCGGATAGATTCTGTGCCCTCCGTCAAAGTCCTGTCCACCTGGTCTGGCGGGCAAAAGGTTTATGATTCCAGATAACTTTAGGTCTGTACTTTTCTTTAAATTTCCCTGATCTCAAAATTTTCCAAACGAGGTTAAATAATAATCTTGCAGAAATTAGTATTTTTTGCAGAACCTTTTATATTTTTACTGTCATGAAACAAGAAACCTTTACCCACATCAAATTTTAATCATTATGAAAAGAAAAATCAATTCAGTAATTCTTACTCCGCTGGCAGTATTGGTATTTATAAGCTCCTGCAATACAGGAAAAACTAAAAGAATTCCGGAAGTTAACCCTGAGTTCGGAACCTATATCAGCGCCTTTACTACAGGAGTGATCTCTTCAAAATCCGATATAAGGATTAAGTTCCTGCAGGAATTGAACATTCCCGGTATGGAAGCCGGCAAAGTTTTGGACATGGATCTGTTTGAATTTGCGCCAAAAATCAAAGGAAAAGTTTATTATGAAGATAAGTATATGCTTTGCTTCCGGCCTGAAGAGCCTTTGCAGTCGGATGCTGTTTATGATGTTAACTTTTCCCTGCATAAACTTTTCGATGTTCCTGAATCCCTGAAATATTTTAATTTTCAGTTCAGCGTCATTAAGCAATCTTTCCAGGTTACACGGCTTGGTTTTAATCCCTATAATTATAAAATCCTTGAAAAAAATAAGCTCAGCGGTTATGTTGTGACCGCCGATTTTATGAATGAGGACGATGTCCGAAAGCTATTAACAGCGCGACAGGATGGAAGCGAATTGCCAGTGAACTGGGAATATGAAGGTGTAGCAAATAAATACCCGTTTATTGTTGACAGCATTTCAAGAAAAACAGAGGAGAGTAAAGTCATACTCGAATGGAACGGGAATGCATTGAATATTGATTTAAAAGGATCCGACACATTAACTATTCCAGCATTAGGTGATTTTAAGGTCATGGAAATTTCTGTTGTTCAGCAACCCGCCCAATCGGTGGTTATACAATTCTCAGACCCACTTGAAGATGGCCAGAATCTTGATGGCATGATACGCATGGATAAGGCGGGGGATTTTAAATTTGAGATCGAAAACAACCTGGTAAAAGCCTACCCCACGGTGCGTCTTTCCGGAGCAAGAACGGTATTTATCGAGGCAGGAATAAAAAATGTGATGGGCTACAAGATGAAGAATCCCTATACTATAGAGGTTTCTTTTGAGGAGCTAAAACCTGAAGTGAGACTCATCGGGCAGGGTGTGATAGTCCCAAATTCTGAGGGACTTATTTTCCCGTTTGAAGCAGTAAATCTAAACGCCGTTGATTTAAAAATAATTAAAATATTTGAAAACAATATTACCCAGTTCCTGCAGGTTAACCAGCTTGACGGAATGTCGGAGCTCTATCGTGTCGGGAAGCAGATCATTAAGAAAAAAGTTCCGTTAAATGTCAATGCCGGTATGGACGGCGGTAAATGGAATGCCTATTCCATTGACCTTACTGATATAGTCGGAAATGACCAGGGTGCGATATATTGGGTGCAATTGTCATTTCAGAAGGACTACTCATTATTTAATTGCGAAGGTGCCGTTGTTAAAGATCAGAATCTCGGAGAGTTTGAAGATGAATATTATGACGAGGGTTATGAAGACGGCTATTCAGAATATTATTATGATTACTACTATTATCCCCCGGGGTACGACTGGCAGGAACGCGATAATCCCTGTCATGTCTCGTACTACAACAGTTCCAGGTGGGTCAGAAGAAATGTTTTTGCATCCAATATCGGGATCATAGCTAAAGGGATAAATGAGAAAATCCTGAAAATTGCCGTAACTGACATTCGCACTACAGAACCATTAAGCGGAGTAAAGCTCGAGATTTATGATTTTCAGCAGCAAAAGATAGGGGAGACATCCACGGATTCAGAAGGATTTGCAGATATTCAGCTTACCGATAAACCATTCTTACTGATAGCAAATAAGGGAAATGAAAAAGGTTATCTGCGTCTTGATGACGGATCCTCTTTGTCGGTAAGTATGTTTGATGTTTCAGGAGATGTGGTTCAAAAAGGAATAAAAGGTTTTTTATACGGAGAGAGAGGCGTTTGGAGACCCGGTGATACTTTGTTTCTCACTTTTATTCTTGAAGACAAAAATAATGTGTTGCCCGAAAATCATCCGGTGAATTTTGAATTGATTAATCCGTTGGGACAGGTAGTTAATACTCTTGTGAAAACAAAGGGGACGAACGGATTTTATAATTTCACAACCAAAACCGAACCCGATGCGGCAACCGGAATCTGGACAGCCCATATCAGAGTTGGTGGTACTGATTTCAGGAAAAACCTACGGATTGAAACTGTTAAACCCAACAGGTTAAAGATCAAACTTGACTATGGTGTGGATGTCATTTCTGCAGATATTAAAAACCTCCAGGGAAACCTGACCGTGAAATGGCTTCATGGCGCTGTTGCAAAAAACCTGAAAGCCAATGTGACTGTCACTTTGAATTCGGTTCCTACTGAATTTAAGAATTATAAAGGATATTGTTTTGATGACCATACCAGGTCGTTTTATCCGGAAGAACAACTGATTTTTGATGAGCGCATTAATAGCCTTGGTGAGGCGAAAGTTAAAGCTGATCTCGGTTCTTATACACAGGCGCCGGGAATGTTAAAGGCAGGTTTTATGATAAGAGCCTTTGAAGAGGGCGGTGATTTCAGTACCGATTTTTTTTCAATCCCTTATGCACCCTATAAAAATTTTATTGGCATCAGGATGCCCGAAACGAGGAATAACTATGACATGCTTATAACGGATTCAACATATACTGCTCAGCTCGCCGCCGTTGATTATTCCGGTAATCCTGTTTCTCTGGATGGTGTTGAGGTTAAGCTTTATAAACTCAGATGGCGCTGGTGGTGGGACGTTTCGTGGGAAAATTTAGGTAACTATATCGGAAGGAATTATGAAGATTTGATCAGCACAAAAATAATAGATATAAAGAACGGAAAGGGTTCTTACAACTTTAAAATCGAATATCCCGACTGGGGACGATTTATGATCAGGATTGCAGATCCAACCGGAGGACATTCTGCAACACAGGTTTTTTATGCCGACTGGCCATCGTGGGTAAGCCGGGATAAACGAAAACAACCTGAAGGGGCTAAAGTGCTTTCGTTCTCCGCCGACAAGGAAACTTATAAAGTCGGTGAAACTGCTAACATCACCATTCCTACAAGTGGCGAAGGAAGGGCATTACTGAGCATCGAGACCGGTTCAGAGATATTGGATGCTTACTGGATTATTCCCGATAAAAAAGAGAAAGAGACAAAAGCAAGTTTCAGGATCACAGAGAAAATGTCACCCAATGTTTATATCCATGTAACCTATATCCAGCCTCATGCCCAAACAGCCAACGATCTGCCCGTAAGATTGTATGGTATTGTTCCCATAAATGTTGAAGATCCGTCAACCATTTTAAAACCTGTCATTTCTATGAATAATGAGTTGAGGCCGGAGATGGAATTTTCCATCAAAGTATCTGAAGCTCAGAATAAGCCGATGACCTATACTCTTGCTGTTGTGGATGAGGGTTTGCTTGATCTTACAAGGTTTAAAACTCCTGATCCCTGGTCGGTTTTCTATGCAAAGGAAGCATTAGGAGTTAAAACCTGGGATTTGTTTGATCTGATTCTGGGAGCTTATGGTGGCAAAATGGAAAAATTATTTGCCATCGGTGGAGACGCCGGAAACCTGAACAAACCAAATGAAAAGGCAAACAGGTTTAAACCGGTTGTGATGTTTCTCGGCCCTTTTGAACTTAATGGCGGCTCACTGACTCATAAGCTGATAATGCCGCGGTATGTCGGAGCGGTTCGAACCATGGTTATTGCCGGAAATAATGGAGCCTATGGTTTTGCAGATAAATCGGTTGCCGTTAAAAATCCGCTGATGATCCTCGGTACTTTGCCGAGGGTACTTGCTCCGGCTGAGACTGTAACCCTTCCGGTAACTGTTTTTGCCATGGACAGGAATGTGAAAAATGTAAATGTTGAGGTAAGCTCAAATAACCTGCTTAAAATAGCCGGAGAATCATTAAAACAACTTCAGTTTAATGAAACAGGTGATCAGGTTGTCAATTTCCAGCTCCAGGTGGCGGAAAATCTTGGAGTTGGAAAGGTTACGATCGTTGCAACCAGTGGAAATGAAAAAGCAACCTACGATATTGAGCTTGATGTAAGGAATCCCAATCCGCCCGAAACCGATTACATTGAAAAAATACTTCAGCCCGGGGAATCATGGACTACCGGTTATACGCCGGTTGGAATGGCGGGGACAAATGAAGGAACGGTTGAAGTTTCAAATATTCCGCCCATTGATTTTGGAAGAAGGCTGAAGTACCTGATCGGATATCCTTACGGCTGTTCAGAACAGACAACGTCAGCAGTTTTCCCGCAGCTCTTTCTTCAAAATGTCATGGAAATGGATGAGAGATTAAAGGATTATACAAGCAAAAATGTGAAAGAGGGAATACAAAAACTAAACCTGATGATGGCTTCAAACGGAGGATTTAAGTATTGGCCGGATGCAATATCAGCCAGCGATTGGGTTTCAAGTTATGCCGGACATTTTCTGATAGAAGCGGAATCAAAAGGATATTCATTACCTGCCGGATTAAAGGATAAATGGATCAAATACCAGCAAAATGCTGCCAGAAGCTGGAAACAGTCAAGTGAAAAATACCCGGGTTATTATTACCATTACCATCTTACTCAGGCTTATCGCCTTTACACACTGGCTCTTGCCAATGAACCGGATCTAGGCAGTATGAACCGTCTCAGAGAATTGCCCGGCCTTACTGCTATGGCAAAATGGCATTTGGCTGCGGCTTATGCACTTGCCGGTCAAACTGAAGCAGCAAAGGAACTCATTACAAACCTTTCGCTTAGCGTTGGTGATTATGATTTGATCAATATGAGTTATGGTTCAGCCTTAAGGGACAAAGCCATTATTCTTGAAACACTTGTTTTGATGGGTGAAAAGGAAAAAGCTGCTCCGCTTGTCATGGATATTTCCAAAAGAATCAGTAGCCAGGAATGGTATAGTACCCAAACCACAGCCTTTTGTCTGATGGCGCTGGCTAAATTTGCCGGGAACGAAAATCTTGTCGGCAGGGAATTAATTTTTGATTATAATATCCAAAACAAGGGAAAGACAACTAAGAGAACACAATTGCCTCTGTCGCAAATTAAGCTTGATATAAAGGGAAAAGAAGATGGAACTATTTCGCTCGTGAATAATGGAAAATCAATTATCTATGCAAGGATTATTCTGACAGGGATTCCGGTTGCAGGCCAGGAGACTTTTGCAGCGAATAAATTGAAAATGCAGGTCAGTTATAAAACTCTTAAAGGTGCAGATATTCAACCTGATAGAATTGCCCAGGGAACTGATTTTATTGCTGAGGTCGAAATTACGAATCCCGGGCTTTACGGTTATTATTCTGATATGGCTTTAACCCAAATCTTACCATCGGGATGGGAAATAATTAACTCCAGAATTGCGGATATTACTTCTGTTCACGACATCAGCAAGCCTGAATATCTTGATATCCGGGATGACCGGGTGAATACTTTTTTTGGCATCGGGAATGTGACGAAAAAATTCACTATCGTGCTGAACGCCGCCTACATTGGCCGATACTATCTTCCGGCAGTTTCATGTGAGGCGATGTACGATAACTCAATCAACGCAAGGATTCCGGGCAAATGGGTTGAAGTAGTTAAGACTGGAAATCAATAAATGATGAACCCTCTTCGAAAATCAGGAATTCAGGGCTGAAGCCTGTGAAGGTGGATATTCAACAATCCAGGACTTATGACTGGGATTTGCAGATGTGCCGGACATTAAGGACTTTAGTCCAAAAAATTTATAAAAATGATACTATTAGGAGTGGGCCCCCGGTATCCTATAAAATTATTATTCAGTTCATTTAACATTAGGTTCAACATCCAAATGCTACAGATTTTCTATGAAGTTTAAAAGAATAATTGCCAGTAGAAAGGTCAGGGTATCGGTAGGGAGTTTAGCAGTTTTATTCTTGCTTTTATACATTTTCTGTTTGCCTGAGCAGTTGTTCACTGATCCTGCAAGTACCGTCATAGATGATAAGGATGGCGTATTGATCGGCGCAAAAATAGCCGGTGACGGACAATGGCGATTCCCTTACAATGATCATGTTCCGGAAAAATTCAAAGATGCCATTTTACAATTTGAAGACAAATATTTTTTCTACCATCCGGGTGTAAACCTTTTATCGTTATTCAGGGCCGCCATTACAAATATTAAATCCGGTGAAATTGTCAGCGGTGGAAGTACCCTTACGATGCAGGTGATAAGGCTTTCCCGAAAAAGTAAACCAAGAACCATAATTGAAAAAATGATTGAAATGGTACTTGCCACCCGGCTTGAAATCAAATATTCAAAAAGCACCATACTTGCACTTTATGCTGCCAATGCGCCTTTCGGAGGAAATGTGGTGGGACTGGATGCGGCATCATGGCGTTATTTTGGCAGGTCACCCGATGAGCTTTCCTGGGCGGAAGCAGCCACCCTTGCAGTATTGCCCAATGCACCTTCTTTAATATATCCCGGCAAGAATCAGGAAAAGCTTGTAGTCAGGAGAAATTTCTTAATTGACAGGTTATCGGGAAAGGGAATTATTGATCCCGTCAGCAGTACTCTTGCAAAAATGGAAGATTTGCCAGGTAAACCTCTTCCGCTTGAGCAACTTGCACCACATCTGCTGGACAGAATTTGCAGGGAAATGCCGGGTCGGCGGATTAGAACAACCATTGACTATAATCTCCAGAAAATCGTTTCCGAGATTGTTGAAATTCATCACCGGGAATTGAAATTTAACGAAATCCACAATGCAGCAGCCATTGTCATTGAAGTTGAAACAGGTAATGTATTGGCATATATTGGAAATACGGCGAAATCTGATGAACCCAGACATGGAAATGATGTTGATATAATTATTGCTTCCCGAAGTTCCGGCAGTATTCTGAAACCTTTGTTATATGCGGCTATTCTGGACGCGGGTGAAATTCTTCCAAATACCCTTATTCCTGATATTCCGACTCAGTTTACCGGGTTGACTCCCAATAATTTTGACCGGACATTTTCAGGGGCGGTTCCTGCAGGCAAGGCGCTTTACCGGTCACTGAATGTTCCGGCGGTCAGGATGCTTCAACAATTTGGTGTTCAGCATTTCTATGATAAGCTCATTGATTGTGGATTTACAACACTGTCAAAGCCACCTGATCACTATGGTTTGTCACTGATACTCGGAGGCGCTGAGACCTCACTATGGGATTTGGTTACAGCCTATTCAGGGTTGACCAGGACCTTGAAACATTTCGCAGGCAAAAGCGGATTATACGATAAAGATGACTGGCATCAACCGGTTTATATCACTAAAAAAAGTGAATCAGATGATTCAAAAATTAAAGAGAATTCATTGGAAAAGAAAGGGATTATCAGTGCAGCTTCGGTCTGGTTCACTTTTAAGGCAATGACAGAAGTTTCGAGGCCGGAGGAATATACGGGTTGGAAGACGTTTTCATCCTCCAATAAAATTGCATGGAAAACAGGCACCAGTTTTGGTTTCAGGGATGCCTGGGCTTTAGGTACCACACCTGAATATATCGCCGCCGTCTGGGTTGGAAATGCTGACGGAGAGGGAAGGAGCGGAATCACTGGTATTTCCGCGGCAGCGCCTATTTTATTCGATATATTTAATGTTTTACCGGAAACTTCCTGGTTCGATCCTCCTTATGACGACATGGCCAGAATTGCAGTTTGCCGGCTTAGCGGACACAGGGTAAACCAGTATTGTGAAATTGTTGACACAGTTTATATTCCGGTCGCCGGAATAAAAACACCACCTTGTCCGTATCATCAGTTGATCCATCTTGATAAGACGGGCCAATACAGAGTAACTGATGAATGTTATGACCCGGCAGAGATGTCTCATCAGTCATGGTTTATTTTACCACCGGTTATGGAATGGTTTTATAAAAAGAGTAATCCTTTATATAAGAACCTGCCGCAGCTTTATTCAGGATGCAGAGCTGCAAATTCCGTTAATCCGATGGAGTTCATCTATCCGGGTCAAAATAACAGATTATACCTGCCCGTTGATCTCGATGGCACATCAGGATCAATTGTTTTGGAAGTTGCACATCAAAATTCAAATTCAACAATTTACTGGCATATTGATAATGAATTTATAGGAATGACCGATGGTATTCATCAAATATCAGTTCAGCCTTCTTTTGGTAAGCACCGGATAACAGTAATTGATGAGTCCGGCAAGTCAATTTCTAAAGACATAGAAATTCTGCGGCCGGTAAAAAAATAATAATCTTTCGATTCGGAAATTACCAAATCAGCTTAATAAACAATTGTTAATAACTCGTGTGTAAAACCTGTGAATATCTAAAGGTTTAAAAACTTGACTTCGGTAAGATGATTAAAGTACTTTTGTTTCACCAGGCAAGGGATAAAAGGCAGGCTTGGATCGTCAGGGGTAAAAAAGCTAAATATTGGAAACAGTAAAAAGCAACGTTATCCGGAATTTTTTGAGGGACGGGCATTAGGTTGTCGGCCCGATATAATTCAGCCTTAAAATCAGGTGGTTCTTGGAAAAGTGATCGCAAGAAAACTTTTCCTAAGATTAAGCACGGCAGATGTGAGGTTTTTAGGAACCAGGCATGAGCACGACAGCCTGAGAAGGCCGGGAATTCGGAAAACTTAAGCCGCAAGGTTTAACTAACCGGGTTCGAACTGCGAAACGAAATCCGCACGGAAATCAATTCACAGGGAATGTGAAAAGCTACGGTTTGACATGAGAATGCCGGCAACGGTGAACTCTGACACAACCCAACTCAAAAAAGGTATAGCCGCAAGGTGAAAACTGGAATGAGCACGCCACAATAACCGTAACCTGGCACGAATCAATCACTACGGTGATGGCTTAGTGGGCGGGAATCTTGTCGGCCAGACGGGATTCCCGCCTGGTTTTTTATATTAATGTAAGCTTATGCCTTATGAAATTTCAAGAAGGAATAACACATAATAATCAATGAATAATGTAAAAGTTGTTTCCAATACATTCATCACTTAAACATTTTCTATTTTGTGCTTTTTATTTTTCATTATTTCTTAGGAAGAATGTCGGCTACATTTTATTTTGATGTGCTGGAAGATAATTATTTCTTTTATTGGCGAATCAAAATAAACCATTGCACATTGCCCGTAGGGCATTAATATCCATAGAAAATAACAATAGGAGAAAAGAA